>ERZ1674051.176-NODE-176-length-18086-cov-30.318840_pt1 | contig 18086 bp, 18 predicted proteins | sample MGYA00581125_ERZ1674051 | MGnify/ENA primary metagenome ERZ1674051 (study PRJEB41354, sample SAMEA4873326) | human saliva metagenome | biome: human-associated habitat [ENVO:00009003]; feature: mouth environment [ENVO:08000002]; material: saliva material... | reverse complement strand
GAATGACCAAGTGGGAGCGACTCAAGAAGTTTGAAATTCCACTGGCCATGCCTGTTATTGTATCAGGGGTTCGTACAGCAACCGTTATGATCATTGGGACAGCGACTTTAGCCGCTCTTGTTGGAGCTGGTGGATTGGGCTCCTTTATCCTTTTGGGGATTGATCGTCGAAATGCTAGTCTCATTTTAATCGGCGCAATCTCATCAGCCATTTTGGCCATTCTATTTAATGTTATTCTCAAATGGTTGGAAAAGGCCAAGTTGCGTACGATTGTTGCGGCCTTTGCGGTGATGCTCCTTGGTTTGGGAGCGAGTTATGCTCCAAGCATGATTCCTCAGAAAGAAAAAGAAAACCTAGTCATAGCTGGGAAATTGGGGCCTGAGCCTGAAATTCTCATGAATATGTACAAACTTCTCATTGAGGAAAATAGTGACATGACGGTGACCGTTAAGCCTAACTTTGGGAAGACAGATTTCCTTTATCAAGCGCTTAAAAAGGGTGATATCGATATCTATCCAGAATTTACAGGGACCATTACAAGCTCTCTCTTGCAACCAGCTCCTAAAGTCAGCAACGACTCCAAAGAAGTTTTCGAGGTTGCGCGTGATGGTATAAAGAAACAAGATCATCTAGCCTTGCTCAAACCCATGGCTTATCAAAACACCTATGCGATTGCTGTTCCGAAAAGTATTGCGAAAGAGTATAATCTGAAGACGATTTCTGATCTCAAGAAAGTTCAGGACAAGCTCAAAGCTGGTTTCACGTTGGAATTTAACGACCGTGAGGACGGAAACAAAGGGCTTCAATCAGTTTATGGACTAAATTTTAATGTAGCTACCATGGAGCCGGCCCTTCGCTATGAGGCAATCCAACAAGGCAATATCCAAATAACAGATGCCTATTCAACAGACCCAGAAATTGCTCAATATGATCTAGTTGTTCTAGAGGATGACCAACACCTCTTCCCACCTTACCAAGGAGCACCCCTCATGAAAGAAGCTCTTCTTAAGAAACATCCAGAATTGGAAGGTATTCTTAATAAGTTATCTGGTAAAATCACAGAGAGCCAAATGAGTCAAATGAACTACCAAGTGGGAGTAGAAGGAAAACCTGCTGCCAAAGTAGCGCGTGACTTTTTGGTCAAACAGGGATTATTGAAGAAATGATGCAGCAAGAGGAAATACAAGAGACTCTTTTGCGACTCTGTGAGCACTATGGAGAACAAAATTGGTGGCAATCGGAGAACAAACTGGAAGATCTGGTATCGACTATTTTGATCCAACGGACAACAGAGAAGAATGCTAAGTTGGCTTTAGCTGGTTTGATGGATGTCATGACAGTAGAGAGGATCCTGGCTTTACCGCTAGAAGAGTTACAGGAACGTATTCGGCCTGCCGGATTTTTTAAGCAAAAATCTCAAACGATTAGGGGACTTCTGATATGGTTAAGAGAAGTTGGTGGTTTTGAGGTTCTGTCCAAGATTGGAACAGAAGATTTACGGAAGCAACTGTTGGAGTTAAAAGGGATTGGACCAGAGACTGCAGATGCACTTTTACTTTATCTTTTTGATCGTCCAGTTTTTATTTCGGATGAATATGCGAGAAGACTTTTTCGACGCTTAGGATTTGGAAACTATGATACCTATAATGACATGCATGCTGTTTATGGTAACGTCTTGGAAGGGCTCGCTCTCAAACAATGCCAGGAGATCCATGCTGTCATTGATGAACATGGGAAAGCTTTTCGCAAAAGTAAAGGCCAGTTAGACGAAAGTTGGTTACGATAAAAAAGAGCCCGGGACAGTCGTTCCCTGACTCCACAAAAGCAACGGATTTGCCGTTGCTTTTTGCATGGTTTCGATAGCCTTAGTAAAATAGAATTGGTCAATAAGTCATTTAGAAAATCGATCTCATGCATATGAAAAAGTGATGAATACAGTAGAGAATAGTCACTTCTACACTCTCTATCATCACTTTGGCTGCCCTTTTTAACCCCTAAAATGCTTTCAGCAAGCTTTTGGGTTAGAAGGGGAGACCTTCTCTTCAAAAAAATCTCCATTGAGTCTGGCTTGAAATTGTGTTACAATAAGCCTTGAAGATGAATGAAAGAATATGGAAATAAGCATGAAAATAAGACCAGTGATTGGAATTACAGGAAATGAAAGACCCTTCCCAGATGATCCAGACGCGAACATGAGCTATGCGGCGACTGGTTTTGTCGAAGCGGTCAAAGAGGCAGGAGGGATTCCCTTGATCTTGCCGATTGGAGATGCGGCCTTGGCCAAAGACTACATATCGATGATTGATAAGCTCATCATCACCGGTGGACAAAATGTCTTGCCCAAGTTTTACGGAGAAGAAATCACCATCGACAGTGATGACTACCTCTTGAAACGCGATCTCTTTGAGTTGGCTTTGATTGAAGAAGCGCGTGCGGCTAAAAAAGCTATCTTTACCGTCTGCCGTGGGACCCAGCTCTATAATGTCGCTCTAGGGGGAACTCTGCATCAAGACATTGAACACCACTGGCAGGACAATCCAGGTCAGTACACCAGCCAAGAGTTGGTGACCAAGGATCAGACGATCCTGCAAGAGATCTATGGTAAGAACAGTCGCATCAATTCTTTCCATCATCAAAGTATTAAAGACTTGGCAGATGGCCTAGAAGTGATCGCGCGGGATCCTAAAGATGACATCATAGAAGCTGTTCAATCCACAGATGAGAGCCGTTTCCTCGGCGTTCAGTGGCATCCGGAACTGCGTTTTGACAAGAGCCCAGCAGATCGCAAGCTCTTTGAATATGTCGTGAATGACTTATAACGAAGACCGAGGCTGGGACAAAAGTCCTAGCCTCTCAATTATTTTTGGATTGTCGAGCAAGACGCAGTGGTTGAGTGGGCTCTACTACGCTGATTTCATCAGCTTTTACAGCCCTACTCAACTGTGCGGAGGTGGGACGACGAAATCGAATTCTAACGAATGACCGATTTCTGTCCCACTCTCTTTTCTTTAATCTGCGTAAGAAAGACTGTAAATTGTGCCTAGGTTTTGGGGGAGGATTCGCTACAATAGAGCTAGTAGAATGAGGAGGATTAGGACATGTATCAATTTCCAAAGGATTTTTTATGGGGGAGTTCGACCTCGGGGCCTCAAACAGAAGGACGTCTAGCCCAGGATGGAAAGGGAGACAATCTCTGGGATTACTGGTATAGGGTCGAGCCCAACCGCTTTTATCAAGGGCAAGGACCAGAGAAAATATCGACTTTTTATGAACACTGGGAAGAAGATCTGGACCTCTTGTTAGAAACCGGCCACACGGCCTTTCGAACCTCTATCCAGTGGTCACGTATTTTCCCAGAAGGACGAGGGGAGATCAATCAAGCAGGTGTTGATTTCTACCGCCGTGTCTTTGAAAAGATTAAAGAAAAAGGGATTCACCTCTTGGTCAACCTCTATCATTTTGATTTACCGATGGCTCTTCAAGAGCAAGGGGATGGTTGGGAAAATAAAGAAACCGCCTATGCTTACCAGGAATATGCGCGTTTTTGTTTCAAGACCTATGGAGATCTGGTCGATCAGTGGATCACCTTTAATGAACCTATTGTCCCTGTAGAATTTGGTTATTTTTATGATGCCCATTTTCCTCATAAGGTAGACGCAGCAGCAGCTGTTAAAGTAGCCTACCACACCCAGCTAGCAAGCTCTCTAGCAGTTAAGGCCTGTCATGAGGTGGATCCTAATTACCGTATCGGGATTGTGCTCAATTTGACACCAGCCTATCCTCGGAGCCAGCATCCAGAAGATGTGAAAGCTGCGCGTATTGCCGAGCTCTTTCAAGCCAAATCTTTTTTAGATCCATCTGTTCTTGGTCATTATCCTGAAGAATTAGTGGAGATCCTACGGGAGCGCGATCTCTTACCGGATTATGATCCCTTTGAATTGCGCTTGATCGAGGAAAATACGGTGGATTACCTAGGGGTTAACTATTACCAACCACTCCGTGTGGCGGCTCCTCGTTATGCTCCAAATCCAGCATCTCCCCTACTCTTTGAACAATTTTATGAACCCTATGTCATGCCAGGTCGCAAGATCAATCCCCACCGAGGTTGGGAAATCTATGAGCAAGGCTTGTATGACATTGCCCAAAATATCAAGGAAAACTATGGCAATATCGAGTGGATCCTGACCGAAAACGGGATGGGAGTTGAAGGAGAGGAAAAATTTCGCAAGGATGGAGTGATCCAAGACGACTACCGGATTGACTTTGTCAAAGACCATCTTCGTGAGCTCCACCGGGCTATTCAAGATGGTGCCAACTGTAAAGGCTATTTGATCTGGACCTTTATTGACTGCTGGTCATGGCTCAATGGCTACAAGAACCGCTATGGTTTAGTTGAGTTGGACCTCGAAAGTCAAAAACGAACCCTCAAAAAATCCGGCCATTGGTTTAAAGAATTAAGCCAAGCCAATGGATTTGAGAAGTAGACAAACTGCTCTTTTATAAGAATCAATCAACTTCTATAAAATAAATAATTTTGTTCATTAGAGTTATTCAATAGTGAGAAAAGTGCTTAAACTATTCAGTTTCAGGCACTTTTTTTCACGGCAGAAAGTTTTTAAGATGATTTTTACTTCAACCTTAACCCTCCCTTAACTAGACCAATTTTCTTGAATTTCCTAGTTGACAAACTGGAAGAAGCATTGTATACTGACTCCGCTGGTTGCTTTTTGGTCAAATTAGACTAGACCAATTTTAAAGTAACTGAGAAATCGACCATGGGTCGTTTGACTAAGTAAAGGGGAAAGTATAGCAAGGCTATATCGTAAAAACTATGTGCGGAATCGTTGGTGTTGTAGGAAATACAAATGCTACTGATATTTTGATTCAAGGACTTGAAAAACTCGAATACCGAGGCTATGACTCTGCGGGTGTTTTCCTGGCTAGTGAAGGCAAGAGCCAATTGGTAAAGGCAGTTGGCCGCATTGCAGAATTGTCAACTAAGGCAGAAGGTGTTGAAGGGACAGCTGGGATCGGACATACCCGCTGGGCCACTCACGGAAAACCAACTGAGGACAATGCCCACCCACACCGCTCTGAAACAGGTCGCTTTGTTTTGGTCCACAATGGGGTCATTGAAAACTACCTTGAAATCAAGGAAGAATACCTAGCAGGTCACCATTTCAAGGGGCAAACAGATACAGAAATCGCCGCCCACTTGATCGGAAAATTTGCTGAAGAAGATGGCTTTTCTACGCTGGAAGCCTTCAAAAAAGCCCTCCACATCATCCGTGGGGCCTATGCTTTTGCTTTGATGGATGCGGAAGATCCAAGCACCATCTATGTAGCGAAAAATAAATCACCACTCTTGATCGGTCTTGGAGATGGTTACAATATGGTCTGCTCTGATGCCATGGCCATGATTCGTGAAACCAACCAATACATGGAAATCCATGACCAAGAGTTGGTCATTGTCAAGGCTGATAGTGTTGAAGTGCAAGACTATGATGGAAACGTCAAAGAACGGGATAGCTACACGGCTGAACTTGACCTTTCTGATATTGGAAAAGGGACTTACCCATACTACATGCTTAAAGAAATCGATGAGCAACCAACTGTCATGCGTAAGTTGATCCAAGCCTATACAGATGAATCTGGTCAAGTAGTAGTAGACCCAGCTATTATCAAGGTTGTTCAAGAAGCAGACCGCATCTATATCCTTGCGGCTGGGACCTCTCACCATGCTGGATTTGCGTCTAAAAAAATGTTGGAAGAGTTGACGGATACCCCAGTAGAACTCGGTATTTCATCTGAGTGGGGCTATGGTATGCCACTTCTCAGCAAGAAACCACTCTTCATCTTTATCAGCCAATCTGGTGAAACAGCTGATAGTCGTCAGGTATTGGTCAAAGCCAATGAAATGGGCATTCCAAGCTTGACAGTAACCAATGTTCCAGGATCAACTCTTTCACGTGAAGCAGACATGACTATGTTGCTCCATGCTGGTCCTGAAATTGCGGTAGCTTCTACTAAGGCTTATACGGCTCAAATCGCAGCTCTTGCCTTTCTGGCTAAAGCTGTTGGGGAAGCCAATGGCAATGAGAAGGCCAAAGCCTTTGATTTGGTGCACGAATTGTCTATCGTTGCCCAATCGATCGAATCAACCCTTTCAGAAAAAGAAGTGATCGACGAAAAAGTTCGTGGCTTGTTGGAAACAACCCGCAATGCTTTCTATATTGGACGTGGCCAAGATTACTATGTTGCTATGGAAGCCAGTCTGAAACTAAAAGAAATTTCTTACATCCAATGTGAAGGCTTCGCTGCGGGTGAGTTGAAACACGGTACTATCGCTCTGATCGAAGAGGGTACACCGGTTATCGCCCTCTTGTCTGATCCAGTCCTAGCCAGCCACACACGTGGAAACATCCAAGAAGTGGCAGCACGTGGGGCTCATGTTTTAACCATTGCAGAGGAAAATGTCGCTAAAGAGACAGATGATTTGGTCTTGACAGCGGTTCACCCTTACCTCTCTCCAATCTCCATGGTGGTGCCAACCCAATTGATTGCCTACTTTGCAACCCTTCATCGTGGGCTCGATGTTGATAAACCACGGAACCTTGCTAAGTCTGTAACAGTTGAATAAAATTATCTATATAGAAAAAAACATCCTCGTTAGGTTTTTCCTAGCGAGGATGTTTGCTTTATTTGTCAAAACCTTGCAAGGCTTTGAGGCGTTCTTCTGTTTGTCCCTTGGCATCTAGTTTTTTACCTTGGTAAACGGCAGATTCCCATGATCCATACATTGGATTTGGGAAGATGATGAATTTTTCACCAAATTCTTTTTGTAATTCGTCCAATTTCTTGTCGCGATCAGCTTCAGATGTCTTAGAGAAGTCTGCAAAGTCAACCAGGTTGTCCCCGAATAGCAAGACAAGATTGGTCTTTTCTTGCACAGCTTGGCGACGACCTTCTTTTGATTTGACACCATCTTCTAAGAACATGAGGTGGTCACGTCCTTGAACAGGAATACCTTCTTTTTCAAGGTTTTTGATGGTATCATCTACTTGAGAGGTTGTACGGTCAGAAATGTAGTAGATTTGAACCCCGTTTTGATCCGCATATTGAAGAAAATCTTTGGCACCTGGCACCGCTTTTGCGGCTGCTTTTTTCACCCAAACATCCCAATCTTTAGGATTGAAGGCCGTACCATCTTTGACGTTTTGAACTTGGTAAGGGCTGTTGTCTAAAACAGTTTCGTCCAAATCCAAGACGATGGAATAAGGCTTATCAGAAGGAGTTTGAAGGATCTCTTTCAAACGGTCAGTAGCGACATTGTAGCCTTGTAAATACAAAGCCTTGGTTTCTGCTGCCTTTTGGTACCAGAGGACAGACATGGTATTTTCTTGTGAGCGCTGTTGATCATAGGTCATTGTCACCTGATTTTTAGTGCTGCTTGCTTTTGTCTCTTGCGTTTTGTTGGTGTTGCTTCCACAACTCGTCAGTAAAATAACAGAAGCAAGAGCAGAAACGATGGTAAAGGTGGTTTTTGTTGTTTTCATAAACCGTACACTCCTTAAAATTTTTCTATAAAAATTATACTCTTTTCAATCTTGCCTGACAAGAAAGAGGAGAGGGGAATCCAGGGAATGGTAAAATAAATAGGAAGAAAGAAATGTTGATATGAAGGGCTTTTTCACCTCAATAGATGCCATTTTTCAGCTTAAAAGAAGGGGTATAGTTTTATATTATAACCGGATCAAGAAAAGATCAAAGAGGTCCTTTTCTTCTAAAATGAAAGAATAAAGAAAGATCCCCGCAAGTCCCTATTTTCAAGGGCTTGCGTTTTTTTGATACCTTTCTTAATAAAGAAATTTTAAGGCCTTGATAGGGAAAATATATTAGTCAGCCACTTTTCGAGGTGATATCATGGTTACAAATTCCAGAAGGGAAGCAGTCAATCTTTCTGTTGGAGAAATATTGAGGAGGATGTACAGTATGAGTAAAAAAGAATTGGTTCTTCGTGCCATTCGAGGCGAAGCAGTAGAGCGAATCCCTGTAGGATTTTGGCTCCATTATGTAACCCAAGAAGAAAAAGAATTGGGGCTAGACAATCCGGCTGTACTTGAAAAAAGTATCAAAGGACACCAACACTATGTTGAAGAAATTTCACCTGATTTTGTCAAGATTATGAGCGATGGCTTCTTCCGCTATCCGAGTGCTCTTTATTCGAGAGAGATCCAATCAATCCGAGAATTGAAGGATATTCAACCGATTGGAGAGCATCATCCTTGGATTGAAAAACAAATCGAAGTGGTCAAGGAGATTCGTTCCCATTTCCATGAAGAGATTGCTTCTTTCTACAATATCTTCTCGCCCATTTCTTATTTGAAACGTTGGTTCCGTACGGATCAATCCCGTGGAGACCAAGTGATTGCAGACTTTATCAAGGAAGATCCGGAAACTTTGGCTCATGTTCTTGACGTGATTGCAGGAGACATCGCTACTTTAAGTCGCCGCTTGATCCAAGAAGCAGGTGTTGAAGGGATTTACTTCTCAACCCAGCAGGTCCAAGATGAGCGTGTGACAGATGAAGAATACCGCAAGATCATTGAACCGAGCAATATCGCTGTCCTAGAAGCGGCCAATGAAGCTGGAGGCATCAATATCCTTCATATCTGTGGTTTTGAAGGGGCTAGCAATGAAGTGGAGCTCTTCAAGGATTATCCAGCTCAAGTCATTAACTGGGCGACCCATCATGAAGGCCTTAGCCTAGCCGCAGGTCGCAAACTTTTCGGCGATCGTGCCGTTTTGGGTGGCTTTGTCAATGGCAAGAAAGGCTTGCTCTACCAAGGGGAACGAGAAGCTATTGAGCAAGAAACGCGTCGCTTGGTGGCAGAAGCCGGAAGTCGTGGTTTGATCCTTGGAGCAGACTGTACCGTGCCAGATGATTTCCAATTGGATCGCTTAGATTGGGTACGTCAAGCAGCTGTATTGTAAGAAGAAAGGAGAGGGAGATGAAAAAGATCAATGTATGGTGTATCGTGGTAACCGTTTTGTTTTTGCTTCTCGGGCTTAGTAAAGCTGCTCTAGCAAGCAGTCAAGGGAAGGCAAAAAAAGATCCAGATATGGCAAGACTGGAGAAAATTCCAGCCCATAGTCTCTCCCTCCTTCGCCCGTCTGATCTAGCAGGAATTCTTCTTCTCGAAGATCAGTGATAAAAAAAGATGAAGAGCTTGATAAAAAATATATATTAGTCAAACAATTATCGAAGTGATAAGATAACAAACAAGAAAAGATTAGAACGAGGTAAGAACATGTCATCAAAAAGAGAATTAGTCTTAAAAGCTTTTAAAGGAGAAGCAGTTGACCGTGTGCCAGTTGGATTTTGGCATCATTTTACAACAGAAGAAGAATGGTTGAAAGGATTTTCCAATCCGGAAATTATTGAAAAAAATCTCAATGGCCATAAAAACTTTCTTCACAAGGTCAAACCAGACTTTGTCAAACTTATGAGCGATGGTTACTTTGCTTATCCAAATCCAGCTATTCACAAAGGCCTTGAAAACATCTCAGATTTAGCAGGGATTGAACCGCTTGGAGCCGATCATCCATGGATCACAGAGCAGGTAGAATTGGTCAAAAAAATCCGCGCGGATTTTGAAGAAGACATTGTGGCTATCTACAATATCTTTGCTCCAGTGACCTACTTCAAATGGTTGGTCGGAGAAGTTTCAGGTGGAGATGACTTGATCGCTAACTTTATCGATCAAGATGCAGCAATTCTTAAAAAAGTATTGGATACGATTGGCCAAGACATTGCAAGTTTGAGCCAACGAATCATTAAAGAAGCAGGAGCAGACGGTATCTACCTCAGTGTTCAAAGTATCCAAGATGCGCGCGTGAGCCAAGAAGTATACAAACAAGTCATCGCACCAAGTGAACTCCATGTCTTAGAAACAGCCAATGAAGCCGGTGGCGTAAATATTCTTCATATCTGTGGCTACGAAGGAGCTCGCAATGATATCCATCTCTTCACAGACTATCCAGCCCAAGTCATTAACTGGGCAGTCGGGCCAGAAGGCATCAGCCTAGCAGAAGGACGCGAAATCTTCGGTGGACGCACGGTTCTTGGTGGTTTTGAAAATGGCAAAAATGGTCTTCTCTACACAGGAGACAAGGCTGCGATCCAAGCAGAAACTAAACGCATCATCTCAGAAACAGGAACGACAGGCTTGGTCATCGGTGCCGATTGTACCATTCCAAGTGACATTGATGAAGAACGAATCGAATGGGTTCGTGAAGCTGCAGCAGAATAAGGAAAATAGAAAGAGGGAGAACAGAGTATGAGTAAAAAAACATGGATTATCGGTGGGGTGGCAGTACTTGCCATTGCAGGTGCAACCATTCTTGGACGGAGCTTGAACCATGCAAACGACAGCAAAGGCTCAACAGGATCGAACAAGGTAACAACCTTGAAAGTAGCCCACACTCAAAACTATGTACCGTATGATTTCGTTGATGAAAAAGGAGAATCAGATGGCTATGAAGTAGCCGTTCTCAAAGCCATTGACGAAAAACTACCAGACTACAAGTTTGAGTACACTGGAACAAGTGATGACGATCTCTTGATTGGTCTAGAATCTGGTAAATACGATATCGGAACCAAAGGAGCTTGGTATACCGAAGAACGTGCCAAGAAATTTATCATTCCAAAAGAACCAATCGGTGCAAGTATCATCGGATTTACCGTACGGAAAGAAGATGCGGATAAATACAAGAACATCGATGACTTCGCTAAAGAAAAAGGAAAATTGGTTCCAATTTCACCACAAAATGCGCAGTGGAATGTTATTAAAGAATACAATGAAAAGCATAAAGACCAACAAATCGAATTGACAGCTGCGGAATCTTTCAAAGTCGCAGATGCTTATGCTTGGGTTCTTGAAGGACGTTACGATGCCTTCTTTGACATCAAACTTTCCTTTGAAAAAGCTGTCACAGATAAAGATGGTTCTTACCACCAATATGCGGACAAACTGAGCTGGTTTGCCTACAAAGGAATTCCAACTTACCCATTGATCCATAAGGATAAGAAAAACGAAAAATTTGCGGAAGCCTACAGCAAGGCTATCAAAGAATTGGAAAAAGATGGCACACTTGCTAAATTGTCGAAAAAATATTTCGGTGAAGATGTCTTCAGTTATGTAGATAAAGAGAAATAAGATGAAACTGGGTGCGCATAGCCCCAGCTTCCTTATTTCTATACGGATACAGAAAGGAAAAGAAACATGGTCTCATACGACATTTCCAAGGTCTGGTCATTTCTTCCAACCTTGGTCCAAGCTCTGCCAGCGACCCTAGCTTTGATGGTTTTAACGACGGTTCTCGGTTCTGCATTTGGCTTGGTTTTGACCTGGGCACAAGTATCAGAAGATAAGGTAGGAGCAGGTCTGGCAAAAGGTTATGTCTTTACTTTGCGTTGTACCCCTCCGATTGTCTTACTCTTTTTGGTCTTTTATGGACTCCCCCAATTTTTGAACTGGTGGTTGGGCATTGACATTGACCACTGGTCCAAGTTTGTCTTTGTCCTTGTTGCCATGTTTCTTCTCTTTGCCGCTATGATCTCTGAGGTTTTCAAGGCAGCCTATTTGGCTATTCCAAAAGGTCAGATGGAAGCGGGCTTGAGTATCGGCTTGACGCCAGCCCAAACCATTTGGCGGATTGTCCTTCCCCAAGCCTTTCGCGTGGCTCTTCCAAATATGACGACTGCCATCTTGAACCTCATGCGCGATGCCGCTTTAGCTTATACCATTGGCTTTATCGATATCATGGGAGCAGGCAACAACTTGATCAGCCGCAATCTTGGGAATTATTCCCTCGAAACGTATACAGCTGTAGCAGTGATCTACTGGGGAATTGCCCTTGTGATCTCCTTCTCCGCTCAACTCCTTGAGAAACGACTCAGTGTAACAGAAAGGTAGCTTATGGATTTCAATTTTATTAGTAAAGCATTTATAGCCACCTTGGGTGGTGTTCCAGTGACCCTTCTGATCATGGTCGTATCGATTCTCTTGAGTTTCCTTCCAGCCCTCTTTTTGGCACTCGGTCAGATCTATAAGGTCAAAGGTGTTCGCAGTTTCTCAGTGATTTACTTAGCTTTTATCCGCGCGACACCTCCGATTCTCTTGATTCTCTTCTTTTATAGTCTCTTTCCCAGCCTCTTAAATAGCTTTTTTAAGAGTATTGGTAGTCACTTTAATGTCTTTGAGATCAATCCCATTTATTATGCCTTTATCATCTTTAGCTTGATGACAACAGGAAGTCTTGCTGAAATTCTACGGTCAGCCATTCTGACGGTGGATAAGGGGCAGCTAGAAGCAGCGCAAGCCATTGGTTTGACTAATCGCCAAGCCTATATCCGCATTGTTTTTCCACAAGCCTTGCGTTCAGCCCTGCCCAATTTGTGTAACTTAGTTATCAATTTGGTCAAAGGAACCTCCCTTGTCTTTGTCATGACGATCAAGGATATCACCGCCATTGCCAAGGTAGAAGCCTCTTATGGCTATCAATATTTTGAATCCTATCTAGTGATTTTTATTCTTTATATTGTCATTTGTGGGGTGATTCAGTGGGGATTCAATCTCTTAGAAAAACGCTTGACACTCGCATAGAAGAAGGAGAAATAAGAAGATGTTAGAAGTAGAACACGTATCGAAACAATTTAAGGACCACCAAGTCCTGGTAGATGTTAATCTCAAGGTCAACCAAGGAGATGTCGTCGTTATTTTGGGGCCATCTGGATCAGGAAAAACAACCTTCCTTCGCTGCCTCAATCACTTGGAAAAGGCAGATACAGGCCACCTCACCCTAGGTGGAAAAGAGTATGACCTCTCAAAACTCAGCAAGAAAGAGATTCTAGAAATCCGCCAAAAGACAGCCTTTGTCTTCCAGCATTATAATCTCTTTGCTAACAAAACAGCGCTTGAAAATATCTTAGAAGGCCTGGTTGTGGCTCGGAAGATTCCAAAAGAAGAAGCCATCCAACGGGCAGAATCAGCCCTTGAAAAAGTTGGTCTCCTCGCTTATAAGGATTACTATCCTTCTCAATTGTCAGGGGGTCAACAGCAACGGATCGGAATCGCGCGTGCCATCGCAGTGAAACCAGACGTGATCTTGCTGGACGAGCCGACTTCAGCGCTAGACCCAGAGTTGGTCGGTGACGTCTTAGATGTCATGAAGCAATTAGCCCAAGAAGGAGTGACCATGGTTGTCGTAACCCATGAGATGGGCTTCGCGCGTGATGTGGCCAACCACGTTATCTTTATGGATGGCGGACACATCATTGAAGAAAACGAACCCCATGAATTCTTCAACAGTCCAAAGGAAGAGCGAACCAAACAATTCCTTTCACGGATTTTATCCGATGCCACTTATAGCGTCGAATATATGATTTAACAGGAGACACACCCAGTAAGGGTGTGTTTTTTAGGTTCTGGAAAAAATTTTTAAAAATTGGGTCATTTTTTAAAAATCATTACGAATAATATAAGTGAGAGGGAAATATGACTGATAAAAAACAAGGATTTGTACTACTATTCTTATTAACTTTGTTTCTAGGAGGCTGCAGTCTTTTTACAGATAAAGCTGCTGAGAGAAGGGAAATGATTCAGATTGCAGAAAGCACGAAAATGGAGCGAGCGATAAAACACTTGTTAATCAGTATCGATCCGAAAGCTTTCACTTCAGAAGGAATCATTCACTCCTATACCCTGATAAAAGGTGAATTGGAATACAATCCAATGGGAGGGATGAATGTCACTCTCGTTATCAATGGCGATAAAAAGTTAACGATCGATACGACTGTTCAAATGGAAGATTCAGGACAGTTCGAAGCAGGTAGTTACGGTATTTCAGCAAAATTAAGTGATCTGTTAAGTGAAGCAGAAGAGGCTGGGAAATAAACTCATTCAGTGGAGCCGTTCATGGAAGCATCAAAGGAAAATAGGAACACTAAAATAAGGTGGACGTTATGGTTATTGCTAATCACTTTGTGCCTAGGAGGATGTAGTGTTATTACTAGGCGATCAGAGCAACGAAGAGAAATGCTAGAGATTGCAGAGAGTAAGCAATCAAAAAGAGTTCTCGAAAATATATTGAGACAAGAAGATCCCCATGCCTTGACAGCAGAGGGAATTGTGAAGTCATATAAAATTAATACCCACCGGCTGAGATATCACCCTATGGGAGGATTGACGGTAGAAATGGTGATTAACGAGGATAAGAATTTAACCATTACGACAACTCTAACCCAGGAGGCTGATGGGCATCTGGAACAGAATGGAGTAGTCATTTCAGGGGAATTATCCAAGAAATTAGTAAATGCTAAATAAGGACTTGCTAGAGAATGAAAAAAAGATACAGTGTGGCCGTAATCATGATTTTGTCAGGGCTACTTCTAGGAGGATGTAGTCTTATTACAGGACAATCTACAAAGAAACGAGAAATGATTCAAATCGCAGAGAGTAAGAAGATGAAAGTAGCGATTGAAAACATGTTAACAAAATTAGATTCGAAAGCTCTAACGCCAGAAGGAAAAATAAAATCATATAAAATTTCTAAAGATGATTTAGATTATAATCCGATGGGAGGGATATTAGTAAAAATAGTTATAAATAATGATGAAAAATTAGTTTTGAGCACAACTATACAAGAGGATGCTACTACAAAGAAATATGAAGAGACCTATTTTGGGGAAACAGAGGAGTTAAGTGATTTATTAACTAGCAATCATTCAGGCAAACACCCCTAATATAGGTAAATAGAAACAATTCTGAATCAAAGCTGGTATGTTACATTAATAGCTAGTGCTTGTAACGATTTGGCAACATTTTTTAACAAAAGTAACATTTCAGGTATGAATAGAATTTTGTATAATAAATTCTAAGAAACCTGAAGAAAGAATGGGAAGAAGATGAAAAAAAGTAAATTAATTGTGTTGATAATGGTAGTATTTAGCCTGAGCTTAGGAGGCTGTAGCTTTTTTAATGGACAATCTGCCAAAAAACAAGAAATGATTCAAATCGCAGAGAGTAAGAAGATGAAAGTAGCGATTGAAAATATGTTGAAAAAATTAGATCCTAAAGCTCTTACTCCAGAAGGAAAAATAAAATCATATAAAATCTCTAAAGATGATTTAGATTATAATCCGATGGGAGGGCTATTAGTAAAAATAGTTATAAATAATGATGAAAAATTAGTTTTAAGCACAACTATACAAGAGGATGCTACAACAGGGAAATATGAAGAGACCTATTTTGGGGAAACAGAGGAGTTAAGTGATTTATTAGATAAGGAGTGATAATGGCTAATAATTTAAATTTCAATGATCAACAAAATGTTAAAGCTGCTCTACTTGAATACGAAAAAGATGTCAAAATAAATGGAAAGTTTAAAATTGGGACGAAGAAAGACGAATACATTGGTAATGTTGCCCATATTTATGATAACGTAAATGACAATGAGGAGCAGGTCTTCGTTCTTACTAATAATGGCCAAGGCGCGCAACAAAATGCAGTCCCCTATACTGCTTCTGATGAAGCGCGTGCCCAAATCCATGACGTGACAGTCTTGATGAAGGGATCTGAAACTGAAATAAGTACACAAAAATTACTCCATGATACATATACGGATTGGGTAAAGACAGATTTGCCAGCAGCTTCCAATATTTTGAACCCTGGTGGTGCGAGCGAGTATGCAACAGAATATGCGAAGAATTATGCGCGAGATAAGGCTAAGGATAGTTTTAATAATTTTGTAGAAGCTTTTGAAGATGCGATTATTCCTACTTCTGTTAATCTTCCTCCGGAGGCCACACCCTTAGGTAGGTTTATGAAAAAAGCGCTGGATAATCCTGTCAGCAATTTCGTACAGGAAAAAGCATCAGATATGGTCGGCTTTTTTGCAGAAAGAACAGCTGAAGAACAGGTTAAATTTCCTGCTTTAATGGGAGCTGCTTTTTTAAAAAAATACAATGATGAAAACGGGACTTTCCCGCCTCCGCAATTTAAAGATGCTGCAGCTCATTTGAAAGAGGTGATCCGAAAATATCCCAATGCCAAGATTGATCTATACGGTCACTCTCTGGGGTCTATGAATATTCAGTATGCGCTTTCCTGTTTGACGGAAGAGGAAGCTTCTCATATTGGGACCGTACACCTATATAATGGCCCTAATGCCTATCCTATCCTAACACCCGAGCAAAAAGCGCGTATAGATGCGCTGAAGTACAAAATCTACAACCACATTGACCATAAAGATTTGGTTAGCTTGGGCTATCAGGATTCTGGAAGCAAGGAATCCAGTGGGATTGTCAAGCACCTCAAAACTAATGATTTAAAAAATACGGGCCTGCAGCACATGATGCATGGTTATATCTATGATAAGGATGGGAATTTGGTTCTTGAAAAGGGAACGGAAGCCATCACTCGGAAGGAAATCATTGAAGAGCGGATGAAGGTTTACTATCGCCTAAAGGATAAATTACAAAAAACAGGTGGTGGACTGAGCTCAAGTGAACGGATTTATCTTGATGCTTTGCAGGCGCGCTTGGCTTCTGATGAGCTGATTCGAGTAGTGGATGAAGGGCTGGAGCAAGCTCAGAAATCTAAGGTACAACTGGATACGGATTTAGAAGCTTTGGAGAAAGTATTACAGACCGTTCCGAAAGGCTTCATTCTCAATCTTTCCGAAGTAGAAGAGGCCTATGCACAGGCTGGTGCAACAAGGCAAACAGTTGTCACTGAAGTAAGAGAAAGGTTTGACAATCGTTTGGCTGCATATCAATCCTTATCGAAGGAATTCCATGCTTTAAACGAGCAAGTGAATGCAGGAATTGAGCTCTTAAAAGCAAAAGATCAAGAAATAGCAGGAGAAATGAACCAGTGGGAACAACTAGCTTACTAATTTCATCTACTCTTTCGAAAAAGGAAAAGAAACTAGCTCACTTGGAAAGAGAGTTCCAAAAAGCGCGCTTGGAGTTAGATGAAAAGCGTTGCTTAGTGGAAAGAAAACAGCAGCTCTTCACCCAGATGCTGGAAGAAGAGTATGCGATGGCAGCTTCCTTCTTACAAGAGCAGGAAGTTGATGTCAGTTGTGGATGGGAGTCCCTCCATCGCTGTATCGAAGAGTATGATCTCGAAGCTAGAGAAGCTGCACAAGTAGCCTTAAAACAGATCGAAATCGAGGAAGAGAATTTATGGCAATCCTACCGGAAAGATAGACGCCAACTGGAAGAGGAGTTTGCACAAGATAAAGTTTCATAGTATAGAAGAGGAGGAAGTATGGGTGATAGTCCAGTCAAAGATTTCTTTGATTTAGATATGAAAGATAAGATGAGGATCATCGAAAGCCGAAAGAAACTTGAAAAAGATTTAATCAGGGTTGTCTATGCGCCCATTTTATTGGCCTGCAAGGCAGGAGTTGAGAAACGTTACAATGATGGATTGACTGCGATTACAACAGTAGCCGAAGAAGATGTCCAGGTAGTTGGAAAACAACTGGATCAGTCCATGGTGGGTCAATTTGCTAAAAATGTACAGACGGCTATTCAAGAAAAAGCTGGGAAATTTAAATCTATCTAGCCAAGAACTTCTATTTAAATATGGAATCTGGAGTGACTCCAGATTTTTTTAATAAATTTAAAAAATTATGTAAAAAAGTGTTGACAAAGAAATCAGTCTGCGTTATAATAATTTATGTAAACAAAAAGAGGTTGGAAAATCTCAAGAGTTTACAAGATCAATAGTGGAAAGGAGATGGTAATATGCTATTTCCAGAATTAAGACAACTAATTGATAAAAGGGAAAATAGAAACTGTTAGCCTGTAGGGCTATTATTAAATCAATGAATTAAAATTATGTAAAAAACCAAACAGCAGCCAATTGGTCTGCTAATTTTCAAGAATGAATTAAAATTATGTAAAACGAGGTAACAACTATGAACAACAACTTTAACAATATGGATGATCTTTTCAATCAACTAATGGGAAACATGGGTGGTTTTCGTTCTGAAAGCCGTCGCTACATGATCAA
>ERZ1674051.172-NODE-172-length-18773-cov-19.899669_pt1 | contig 18773 bp, 19 predicted proteins | sample MGYA00581125_ERZ1674051 | MGnify/ENA primary metagenome ERZ1674051 (study PRJEB41354, sample SAMEA4873326) | human saliva metagenome | biome: human-associated habitat [ENVO:00009003]; feature: mouth environment [ENVO:08000002]; material: saliva material... | reverse complement strand
AAAGAAAGTGACAGATTTATTAAGGGAAGTCCCAAATATCTTTGAATGTTTAGAGGCTTTTTTAAAACTAAATGACTATAAGAGGCAAGTGACGAGTCAATAGCAATGAGGTTTGAACAACGTGAAAGCCAGCGTCTTTAGGCGCTGGCTGGTAATTGGGCTTATAGCTCTGGTGCAAATCATCCGTTAGACGGGTGGTTATGATTTTTTGATTTTTTCAAGTCTCGGAACAATAACTAGGGTCAGTATTGCTGAGATTATGAGTTCTGCAATAGAATTTGTTGAGATAACAGTAGCTAATAGTTTTTGGATATTTCCGTCAAAAACATTTCCAAAGAGGAAGAAGATTCCACCTAGTACAAATACAGTGTTGGTAAGTGAACCCAGTGCTCCCGCGAAGATGAGCCCCGCCTTGTTTTTGAGGAGTTTATAGACAAAGTATGGAGTTAAACCAATAAGGATGCGTGGTACAATCGCAATAACTAGGGAGTAGATGTTACCGTTTGGTACAAATGGAGAGAAAAGATAGCTGGTTGGTAGAATTGTAAGTGTATTAACTGTTAAGCTAATCATACCCATTAAAAATCCAAGGATTGCACCAATCCGTGGGCCGTAAATGATACTTCCAATAATAACAGGAATATGTACAATAGTAGGTTTAATTGGGAATGGTAATACATTAAATAAGATTGAGGTCAGCAGATGGATGACAATCATACTGGCAAAAAAGATAGCAACAGGAGCAATATTAGAGCGTTTGTTCATGAAGTTTTTCCTTTATCTGTTGTAAAATAGTATCAAGATCAGCAAGAGCACCCCGTCCTACGTCTCCACAGGCCAGTAGGGATTCTTTAGGAGAAATAATTGTATAACCATAAGTTTCTAAAGTTTTTAGGTTTGTTTGAGTTGCTGGATGGTCATACATTTTGGTATTCATAGCAGGTGCTACTAGTTTTGGTACGTAGTTGGGTAGGGCAAGAGCAGTAGCAGTTACCATATTATCAGCCAAACCGTGCGCGACTTTCGCAATCGTATTAGCGGTTGCAGGGGCAAGGATAAATAAGTCTGTTTCTTTTCCTAGCTCGATATGATTGACTTTGTCGGGATAAGGTTCCTGCATAAGATCGAGATGTACGGTATTTTGAGATAAGACTTGAAGGGTTAAAGGTTGGATAAAGGCAGTCGCAGCCTGGGTCATGAGTACAGTAACAGAATGCCCCTGTTTCTTCAAGTTACTAACCAAATCAGCAGCCTTGTAAGAGGCGATAGAGCCTGTCACAGCGAGTATAATACGAGCCATAACTTTCCTTTCTAATGATCAAATCCTTGAATTCTTTCCACTAATAAGTCAGCAATTTCTTGTTTGTGGCTAGCAATCTGATAATCTTTTTCCTCTACTAGATAAGCCAGGTGTTGATCAGCATTAATCTGAGTGAGGTCATTAGCGACAATCAAGTCAGCTTGATTCTTTACAAGACTTTCTCTAGCGATTTGAATCAGATGCTCCTTAGTAACATCGACAAGGAGTTTAAAGCCAATGAGATGGATACTTGGATTCCATTCTTTAACAAGAGAGATGATCTTTGGATTTTTCTTAAGAAATAGTACTTGTACCTCATCCTTAGAGGAGATCTTTGTTTCCATATTTTTCTTATGTAAAAATTCATTTAAATCTTGACTTGCTTGAACTTGGTCAAGACCAGTCATGTAAACTGGGCTGTAGTCAGAAACAGCCATTGAATGGATCAAGACTTGATAATCAGGGACAATCCGTTTCATCTCTTGGAGTAAATCGGAAGTGTTGTTGATTTCAATAATGGTTAAATTCTGGTCTAGTTCTGGTTTTAGTGCTTGTCGCGTAGTAATTAGACAAACTTGGTGACCAGCCTTTAGTAAAGTCTCAGTTATTACTTTACCAAGTCTACCAGTAGAGTGATTGGTAATGGAGCGAACTCGATCTATTGCCTCGCTTGTACCACCAGATGTAACTAAAATTTTCATAGAACTATTATACAAAAAAATGAACAGTAAGTAAAATGAAAGCGATAAAATATTATGTGAAATTCAAGCTTTCAACTATAGTTAAAACCTATAAAGGCATATAAAAATTTAAAAAGAAGCCAAGAAAGTCTGAAGTGTTGTGATATTTACGAACGTTACTAAGCTTTATGACTGTTAAAAATCTTATTTTATGATATAATGAATTAACACATTTGAGGTAGAGGAGTTCATTATGAAAACAGATATTGAAATTGCACAGAGTATCGAGCTAAAACCAATTGTTGAGGTCGTTGACCAATTTGAGATTTCTGCAGACGATTTGGAATTGTATGGAAAGTATAAGGCTAAACTTAGCTTTGATAAGATTCGTGAAGTTGAAGCAAATCCAGTTGGAAAGTTGATCTTAGTCACTGCTATCAACCCAACACCAGCTGGTGAAGGTAAGTCAACCATTACCATTGGGCTTGCTGATGCTTTGAATAAGATTGGTAAGAAAACCATGATTGCTATCCGCGAACCTTCTCTTGGACCAGTCATGGGGATTAAAGGTGGTGCAGCTGGTGGTGGTTATGCCCAAGTTTTACCAATGGAAGACATCAATCTTCACTTTACTGGAGATATGCATGCAATAACAACTGCAAACAATGCTCTTTCTGCCTTGATTGACAATCATTTGCACCAAGGAAATGAGCTTGGAATCGACCAACGTCGTATTCTCTGGAAACGCGTAGTGGACTTGAATGATCGTGCTCTTCGTCACGTGACAGTTGGACTTGGTGGTCCACTTAATGGTATTCCACGCGAAGATGGATTTGATATCACTGTCGCATCAGAAATCATGGCTATTCTTTGCTTGGCAACTGATATTGAAGATTTGAAACGTCGTTTGGCCAATATCGTTATCGGCTACCGTTATGATCGTACACCTGTTTCAGTTGGTGATCTACAGGTTGAAGGTGCCTTGGCATTGATTTTGAAAGATGCTATCAAACCGAACTTGGTTCAAACCATCTATGGAACACCTGCCTTTGTACATGGTGGCCCATTTGCCAATATCGCACACGGATGTAACTCTGTCTTGGCTACAACTACAGCCCTTCACTTGGCAGATTACACAGTGACAGAAGCAGGTTTTGGTGCAGACCTTGGTGCTGAGAAATTCCTGGATATCAAAACTCCAAACTTGCCAACTTCACCAGATGCAGTAGTTATCGTTGCAACACTTCGTGCTCTTAAGATGAATGGTGGGGTTGCTAAGGATGCTTTGACAGAAGAGAATGTAGAAGCAGTTCGTGCAGGATTTGCAAACTTGAAACGCCACGTTGAGAATATCCGTAAGTTCGGTATTCCAGCAGTTGTTGCTATTAACGAGTTCGTATCTGATACAGAAGCTGAAATAGCAGCTTTGAAAGAACTTTGTGCTTCAATCGATGTTACGGTTGAGTTAGCTAGCGTATGGGCTGATGGAGCAGAAGGTGGAGTGGCTCTAGCTGAAACTCTTGTCAAGACAATTGACGAAAATCCAGCTAACTATAAACGTTTGTATGACAACGACCTTTCAGTACAAGAGAAGATTGAAAAGATTGTCACTGAAATCTATCGTGGAAGCAAAGTAAACTTCGAGAAGAAAGCTCAAACTCAAATCGCACAAATCGTACAAAACGGTTGGGACAAATTGCCAATCTGTATGGCTAAAACTCAATACAGTTTCTCAGATAATCCAAATGCTCTTGGTGCACCTGAAAACTTTGAAATTACTATTCGTGAATTGGTACCAAAATTGGGGGCAGGCTTTATCGTTGCACTTACTGGTGACGTTATGACCATGCCTGGACTTCCAAAACGACCAGCTGCTCTCAACATGGATGTTGAAAGTGATGGTACAGTTCTTGGATTATTCTAATAAGAAAATTTAAAGACAAGCTCAATATTGAGTTTGTCTTTTTGTTATTATTAAAAATCTCCTAGAATGTAACTAGGAGATTTGAGTTTTTATTTCATAGTTGGAAAAAGAAGTACGTCACGGATAGTAGTAGTATCTGTGAGTAGCATGCAGAGACGGTCGATACCGATTCCCAAACCACCTGTTGGTGGCATACCGTATTCAAGTGCTTCGATGTAGTCGTAATCAATGCCTGTTGCTTCGTCGTCACCAAGCTCTTTGGCTTTGGCTTGAGCTTCGAAACGGCTAAGCTGGTCGATTGGGTCATTCAACTCAGTAAAGGCATTACCGTATTCTTTAGTCATGATGAAGAGCTCGAAACGATCTGTAAAGCGCTCATCTTCAGGATTTTTCTTAGCAAGTGGTGATACAGCCACTGGGTGACCATAGACAAATGTTGGTTGAATCAATGTTTCTTCAACAAATTCTTCAAAGAATGCATTGATGATGTGACCAACTTCAGTGTAGTGTTTTTCAACAGGAACATTCTTTTCAGCTGCGATAGCTTTAGCTTCTTCGAAAGTCATATCTTGCCAGAAATCAACACCTGTAATTTCCTTGATTGCATCCACCATGTGTACACGTTTAAATGGTTCGTTGATCTTGATTTCAGTTCCTTGATAGATAACTGGACCGTCACCTTTAACAGCTTTAGCTACATGTTGGATAATGCCTTCAGTCAAGTCCATGATATCCTGGAAGTCTGCGTATGCTTGGTAAACTTCGATAGAAGTGAACTCAGGATTATGTGTAGCATCCATTCCCTCGTTACGGAAGATACGACCAATTTCATAAACACGCTCCATACCACCAACGATAAGGCGTTTCAAGTGAAGCTCAGTCGCGATACGAAGCACCATGTCAATGTTTTGAGCATTGTGGTGAGTGATGAATGGGCGAGCAGCAGCACCGCCAGCTTCGTTGTGAAGAACTGGTGTTTCAACTTCAAGGAATCCTTTTTGGTCTAGGTAACGACGGATTTCAGAAATGATTTTTGAACGAGTAACAAAACGTTCGAAGCTTTCGCGGTTAGAAATCAAGTCAAGATAACGTTTACGGTAGATTGTTTCAACGTCAGTTAAACCGTGGAATTTCTCTGGAAGTGGACGAAGAGCCTTAGACAAGTGTGTAATGTGAGTCGCCTTGATAGAGAGTTCTCCCATATCCGTACGCATCACTTCCCCTTCGACACCAAGGAAGTCTCCCAAGTCAGCCTTTTTAAAGATTTCGTAGTTTTCTTCACCAACAGCGTCTTTACGAACGTAGATTTGAATTTGACCTTCGCGGTCTTGAAGGTGGGCAAATCCAACTTTACCCTTACCGCGTTTTGTTACTAAACGTCCAGCGATAGTAGCAGTCTCGTTTAATTCGTGTAATTGTTCTTTATCAAGGTCAGCATATTTATCTTTTAATTCTTGTGAGTTAGCAGTGCGTTCAAATCGTTTACCGAATGGATCGATTCCTTGTTCGCGGAGTGCAGCCATTTTTTCACGGCGAACGATCTGCTGGTCATTTAGTTCTTCCATATGTTCTGTTGACATTTTTTCCTCCTAGTTTTTACTCAATTCTTGATACGATGAGTCTTTTTTGCGATACTCCCATTTTATCATAAAAGTCAAATAAATTCACGGATATTCTACAAAATCTAAAAAGAACTTAACAGTGATTGTTAAGTTCAGTTCTAATTTTGATAAGAAGTGTCGTTCCATTCCAAAAGGTTGAAGTTTTTAAAGTCTTCTGTTTCGACAATAGTCACACTAGCATTTGCTAAACCGCCATCTTTTCTAAGTAGTGGAGTATCATAGCCTAAAAGAGTTCGAATACTGGATGTGAGATTGGCCCCGTGACCAACAATCATAACATGTTCAAAAGGTTTGGACTCTAATGATTTGATAAATTGAATGGTACGCTGAGTTGTTTGATAGACAGACTCAGCACCAAACATAGTCGAATCAAATTTCGCTAGATTGCTACGGAGAGCATTCATTTGCTCAGGATAGATTGCTTTTAAAGTTGCAAATTTTGCTCCTTCAAGTTTTCCAAGTTGCCATTCTCTTAGAAGGGATGTTTCTCGTAAGGGACAGCTAACTTTCAGTTGACTTTGGATAATCTGAGCAGAAGTTACGGCACGAGGAAGATCACTAGAATAAATCACATCAAATGGAATTTCCTGGAGATACTGGCCCAATTGTTTTAAGGTCTCAATGGATTTCTCAAGGAGTGGAGAGTCCCCGCTTGCTCCTTGAAAACGGCCTTCAAGATTCCAAAGTGTTTTACCGTGACGAATAAAATAGAATTTCATGTGTTACTTGCCTCCAAGATGTCTGCAAATTCAGCGTTAACAAAGGATGCTAGATCTTGAGGATTGATAATGATACTATGACCAACTTCCCCTGCGGAAACAATCATTTCATTCAGTTGAAGAGCAGTTTGGTCTATAAAGATAGGATAGTTATGTTTTTGACGGATTCCAACTGGATTATTGGCACCGTGGATATAGCCTGTTGTTTTTTCTAGGTCTTTTTGTGGAATCATGCTGACTTTCTTATTACCAGAAATCTTAGCCAGTTTCTTTTCAGAAAGATGTTCAGTGATAGGTACGATTCCAATAATTGGTCCAGTCTTATCTCCCAGAAGTGCTAGAGTCTTGAAAATCTGACTCTTTTCATAACCTTGAGGCATCTCACCTTCCAAGGCATTAATTTGAATGCCTGTATGGTTTATTCCTGCCTTGGTTAAAATTTGTTGGACCAAGGTTTTCTTGACTTTTACTTTTTTTGCCATTATTTATACTTATCCTCCAATTGACTCATCCAGATTCCCAACCAAATCCCTAGGGCAAAGAAGAAAGCAATCAGTACATATGAAACTAGTGACAAACCACTGTAACTAATACTTTCAGCATTTCCAGCGTTTGGAATAAGGATCAAGAGTGTACTTGATAGTACGATCCCAATGATAAAATGATACACACGTGAGTGATAAAGGCGAAGAGCATAGTCCATGAATTTAGAGAAAATAATCAGAGTGATAAGAAGTCCGATCCCAATTGGTAAGAAGGTTCCAAACAAATCAAAAGTCTTGAACCCTGTTAACATAGGGCCATAAAGGCCAAGAATCAAGAGAAGATTAGAAGGACTAAGCCCTGGAACCAAAATACCAAGCGCCAACAAACAACCAGCCAATGTAAAGTTAAGGAAGCTTGCAGATAGAGAACCAACTACAAAATTCAAGGCGTAGAGGGCGATACCTGAGATGATGAAGGTTGCCCAAAACCATATGTGGTCAACCTTATCTCTATCAGAGTCACGAGTTGATTCTTTGACAAGACTTGGGATGGTACCAATGATAGCTCCAGCAAAACTCCACAATACATACACTTGATAATTCTCTAAAAGATACTCGATTGGATAGGAGAAAAGTCCGATACCTAGAAGCATCCCAATACCGACAGGAAGGAAAAAGAGCACATCTTCTTTTAAATTCTTAAAAGGATGGGCAAGAAATCGAATCATTCTCTCATAAATTCCCAAGATAGCAGCAAGAACGCCACCAGAAATCCCTGGTAGAATGAAACCTAGGGCAATTACAATTCCCTTAATAATTTTTGATAACCATGATAACATAGAGGTCCTCCGAGATTCATATTCTATAAAGATAAAACAGTGATTTAATACTGAAAAATAAAGAAAAGCAAGCAGAAAGCAATGTCTGACTTGCTTATTGTGATAGTGATTAAGGATTTAAAAACAATTTTCTAAAGGTTTCTTCCTTGTTCTTTGATGAAGAAATAAGGTTCAAATCGAGGTGATGTTCAAATCCGCCAAGATTTCCATGTGAAGTGTATTGGTGAAGGTCATAGCTAAGATCTGTTTTTGGAGCACTTTCATAGTAACCTGAGTTAGTTCCATAGGAAGGTATCCAGATAGCTGAGTAATTATCAACGCTGATACTATGTTCCTCCATAAAGTAAACACCAACATAGATACCGATATTTTTTGCACCCAATGAAGCTAATTTAGCACGAAAGGCCTCAACACCCTGGTTCATGTCAGACATGGTCTTTTCTTCAACATCCAACCAATAGTAGCTCGGGTTGTAAGGGGAAGCAGCGTTATAGAAGGCTTCAGCAGCTTTTTCCATTTCTTCGACATTTTTTCCAGCTACATAGGCATAAACAGCAACAGGAATATTTCGTTTTTGGAATTCAGTGATATGCTCTTTATAAGCCTTGTCGACCCCATTTTTGAAAGAAGCATCATTTTCAACAGAAACTTGAGCTCCACTATGAACCCGAACGATCACACCTGAAATATTTTGAGCTAAGGTGTCATAATTGATCTCTGAAGGTCTTTGCCAGCCAGACACATCAATAATCGGCTTATTGATGTTATGTAAAGCTTGAGTTTCTACTTGAACTGGATTTTGCTTTGTTTTGACTGGATGGTCTTCAAACTTGGGTCTGTTAATGATTAAAATACCCACGATAGTCGCTAATACAGTAAAAATAAAAACAGGATTTATTTTCTTTCTCATACCTTTATAGTGTATCGTAAATGGTGAAAAAAATCAAAAAAAAATACTCAAAATCCTCTAGGAAATGCGATGTTTTAGCCCACTTGACTTCTTTTGTGTTTGAAAGAGCAAAAATATGATATAATTAAAAGGAATTTCTATAGAAAAGAGAAAATTATGGCAAATTATGCAGTTATTTTAGCAGCGGGTAAAGGTACTCGTATGAAATCAGATCTACCAAAAGTCATGCACAAGGTTGCAGGAATTTCAATGCTTGAGCATGTTTTTCGTAGTGTAGGGGCCATCAATCCTGAAAAAACAGTAACGGTTGTGGGTCATAAGGCAGAACTTGTGGAGCAAGTTTTAGCTGGTCAAACTGATTTTGTAAGACAGTCTGAGCAATTAGGAACTGGTCATGCGGTTATGATGGCTGAGCCAATTCTTGAAGGACTTTCTGGACAAACATTGGTTATTGCTGGTGATACACCACTCATTACTGGTGAAAGTCTAAAGAACTTGATTGATTTCCACGTTAATCACAAGAACGTAGCTACAATCCTAACTGCAGAAGCTGAAGATCCATTTGGTTATGGGCGTATTGTTCGTAACGAGAATGCTGAAGTGCTTCGTATCGTGGAGCAGAAGGATGCGACTGATTTTGAAAAACAAATCAAGGAAATCAATACAGGAACTTATGTTTTTGATAATGCTCGTCTGTTTGAGGCACTTAAGAATATCAACACCAACAATGCCCAAGGTGAATACTACATTACTGATGTCATCGGCATTTTCCGTGAAGCAGGGGAAAAAGTTGGTGCTTATACTCTAAAAGACTTTGATGAAAGTCTCGGAGTTAATGACCGTGTTGCCCTTGCGACAGCTGAAGGCATCATGCGTCGCCGTATTAACCAAGCGCATATGGTCAATGGAGTTAGTTTTGTGAATCCTGAAGCTACTTACATTGACATTGATGTAGAAATTGCTCCAGAAGTTCAAATTGAAGCAAATGTAACCCTCAAAGGTTCTAGTAAGATTGGTGCAGGAACTATTTTGACCAATGGAACTTATATTCTTGATAGCACTATCGGTTCAGGGGCAGTGATTACAAACTCCATGATTGAAGAAAGCACGGTTGCAGATGACGTTACAGTTGGACCATATGCCCATATTCGTCCAGGATCAAGCCTTGCTAAAGATGTACATATCGGGAACTTTGTTGAAGTCAAAGGTTCAAGCATCGGTGAAAATACAAAAGCTGGTCATTTGACTTATATTGGTAACTGTGAAGTTGGTAGTGATGTCAACTTTGGTGCTGGAACGATTACTGTAAATTACGATGGTCAACACAAGTTTAAAACAACCATTGGTAACAATGTTTTCGTTGGTTCAAATTCAACCATCATTGCTCCAGTAGAACTTGGAGATAATTCTCTTGTTGGAGCAGGTTCAACCATTACTAAGGATGTCCCAGCTGATGCCATTGCTATTGGACGAGGTCGCCAAGTCAATAAGGACGAATATGCAACTCGCCTTCCTCATCATCCTAACAATAAATAGGAGCTAACGATGGAATTTGAAGAAAAGACGCTTAGTCGTAAAGAAATTTATAAAGGACCTATTTTTCAGCTAGTTCAAGATCAGGTTGAACTACCTTCTGGAAAAGGTACTGCGCAACGTGATTTGATTTTCCACAATGGAGCAGTTTGTGTCCTTGCAGTTACTCCAGATAATAAGGTTGTCCTTGTTAAACAATATCGCAAGGCGATTGAAAAAGTCTCTTATGAAATTCCTGCAGGTAAACTGGAAATTGGGGAGAATGCAGATCCAGAAGCTGCAGCCCTTCGTGAATTAGAAGAAGAAGCAGCCTATACTGGTAAATTAAGCCTTCTCTATGATTTTTACTCTGCGATTGGATTTTGTAACGAGCGTTTAAAACTTTACTTGGCAACTGATTTGACAAAAGTTGAAAATCCTCGTCCTCAGGATGAAGATGAGACTTTAGAGTTACTTGAGGTCAGTCTTGACCAAGCTAAAGAACTGATCCAGTCAGGTGATATTTATGATGCCAAGACTATTATGGCTATTCAGTACTGGGAATTACAAAGAAATAGTGGAGGAACCCATGGGTAAACCTTTATTAACAGATGAAATGATCGAACGTGCCAATCGAGGAGAGGACATCTCAGGTCCTCCCTTGCTAGATGATGAGGAAACAAAGATTTTACCGACTTCTTCTCAAAATTTTGGCTATTCGCGAACCAAAGATCATGGTTTTAGCCAGGATACCCTGACCATCGAAGTTGAACCTTCTATTCACAAAAGTCGTCGGATTGAAAATACTAAGAGAAATGTCTTTAATTCTAAATTAAACAAGATTCTTTTTGCAGTTATTTTTCTCTTGATTTTGTTAATTTTAGCAATGAGATTTATTTAAGGAGTCTATCATGAAAATTGGAATTATTGCAGCTATGCCAGAAGAGCTAGTTTACTTGATTCAACACTTGGACGAAGCCAGTGAAGAAAAGGTTCTGGGACATAGCTATCATACTGGTAAGATTGGTTCTGTTGAGCTTGTACTTGTAGAGAGTGGTATTGGTAAAGTCATGTCTGCGATGAGTGTCGCTATCTTAGCGGATCACTTTCAAGTCGATGCAGTGATTAATACTGGTTCTGCTGGTGCAGTGGCAAGTGGAATCGCAGTAGGGGATGTAGTGATTGCAGACAAGCTTGCCTACCACGATGTTGATGTGACTGCCTTTGGCTATGATTACGGTCAAATGGCTCAACAGCCTCTCTATTTTGAATCAGACAAAAAGTTTATCAGTTTGATTCAAGAGAGTTTGTCTAAACTGGATCAAACTTGGCATTTAGGTTTGATTGCGACAGGAGATAGTTTTGTTGCTGGAGAAGATAAAATCAAAGCGATAAAAGAGCATTTCCCTCAAGTTCTTGCTGTAGAGATGGAAGGGGCAGCTATTGCTCAAGCAGCTCATGCTTTGAACCTTCCTTTCTTAGTCGTTCGTGCCATGAGTGACAATGCCAACCATGAAGCATCCGTTTCCTTTGATGAATTTATCGTAGAAGCAGGACGTCGTTCTGCCCAAGCCCTAATGACGCTTTTAGAGTCTATAGAGGATTAATAGAAGAATTACGAAGAACACTCATCCAGTGTTCTTTTCTTGTCTAATCTCCTAAAGTAATCAGAAGGCTCCTAAGAAAAGTTATTTTCAAACTTTTTTGATATAATAGAAACATTGACTTGAAGAATAAGGAAGAGAAAATGAACGAATTATTAAAGGGAATGAATGACCGTCAAGCCGAGGCTGTTCAAACCACAGAAGGACCCTTGCTGATCATGGCGGGGGCGGGATCTGGTAAGACTCGTGTTTTAACCCACCGTATTGCTTACTTAATTGATGAAAAGATGGTTAATCCATGGAATATCTTAGCGATTACCTTTACCAATAAAGCAGCGCGTGAAATGAAGGAGCGTGCTTATGGACTCAATCCAGCTACTCAGGATTGTTTGATTGCGACCTTCCACTCTATGTGCGTGCGTATCCTACGTCGCGATGCGGATCATATTGGCTACAATCGCAATTTCACGATTGTGAATCCTGGAGAGCAGCGAACGCTCATGAAACGCATCCTCAAGCAGTTGAACTTGGATCCTAAAAAATGGAATGAACGCACTATTTTGGGAACCATTTCCAATGCTAAGAATGATCTGATTGACGATGTTGCTTATGCAGCCCAGGCAGGAGATATGTACACGCAAATTGTAGCAAAGTGTTATACGGCCTATCAGAAAGAACTTCGTCAGTCAGAGTCGGTGGACTTTGATGACTTGATTATGTTGACTCTACGTCTTTTTGATCAAAATCCCGATGTTTTGACTTATTACCAACAGAAGTTCCAGTACATTCATGTTGATGAGTATCAAGATACCAACCATGCTCAGTATCAACTCGTTAAACTCTTGGCTTCTCGCTTCCAAAACATCTGCGTAGTAGGGGATGCTGACCAGTCTATCTACGGTTGGCGTGGTGCTGATATGCAGAATATCTTGGATTTTGAGAAGGATTATCCTCAAGCCAAGGTTGTTTTGTTGGAGGAAAATTACCGCTCAACCAAAACTATCCTCCAAGCAGCTAATGATGTCATCAAAAACAATAAAAATCGCCGCCCTAAGAATCTCTGGACTCAAAATGCGGATGGGGAACAAATTGTCTACTATCGTGCTAATGATGAACAAGACGAGGCTGTCTTTGTCGCCAAGACAATTGATGAACTTGGGCGAAGCCAAAACTTCCTCCACAAGGACTTTGCAGTTCTTTACCGTACCAATGCCCAGTCTCGTACCATTGAAGAAGCTCTGCTCAAGTCCAATATTCCTTATACTATGGTCGGTGGAACTAAGTTCTATAGCCGTAAGGAAATCCGTGATATTATCGCTTATCTGAACCTCATTGCCAATTTGAGTGATAATATCAGTTTTGAGCGGATTATCAATGAACCAAAACGTGGCATTGGACCAGGAACAGTAGAGAAAATCCGTGACTTTGCCAACCTACAAAACATGTCGATGCTTGATGCTTCAGCTAACATCATGTTATCAGGGATTAAAGGTAAGGCAGCCCAGTCTATTTGGGACTTTGCAAATATGATACTCGATTTGAGGGAGCAACTGGACCGCTTGACAATCACCGAGTTGGTAGAAGCAGTATTAGAAAGAACAGGCTACGTGGATATTCTCAATGCTCAAGCAACCTTAGAAAGTAAGGCTCGTGTTGAAAATATCGAAGAGTTCCTTTCTGTTACCAAGAACTTTGATGATAATCCAGATAATCAGGAAGAAACTGGCTTGGATAAACTCAGTCGCTTCCTCAATGACTTGGCCTTGATTGCAGATACAGACTCTGGCAGTCAGGAAACATCAGAAGTAACCTTGATGACACTCCATGCGGCTAAGGGACTAGAGTTTCCAGTTGTATTCTTGATTGGAATGGAGGAAAATGTTTTTCCACTTAGTCGTGCAGCAGAAGACATGGATGAATTGGAAGAAGAACGCCGTCTAGCCTATGTCGGTATCACGCGTGCAGAGAAAATTCTCTATCTGACTAATGCTAACTCACGCTTGCTGTTTGGTCGAACGAACTATAATCGCCCAACACGCTTTATCAATGAGATTAGTTCAGATTTGTTAACTTATCAAGGTTTGGCGCGTCCTGCTAATAGTAGCTTCAAAGCATCCTATAGTAGTGGAGGTGTCGCCTTTGGTCAAGGCATGAGCCTAGCTCAAGCTCTACAAGATCGTAAACGCAACGCAGCTCCAAGATCAATTGAATCAAAAGGACTACCTTTTGGGCAGTTTTCAGCTGGTTCTAAATCGGTTTCTAGTGAGACAAGTTGGTCTATTGGTGATATTGCCCTTCATAAAAAGTGGGGCGAAGGAACTGTTCTAGAAGTTTCTGGAAGTGGATCTACTCAGGAATTGAAAATCAATTTCCCAGAAGTCGGCCTCAAAAAACTCCTAGCCAGTGTAGCACCGATTGAGAAGAAGTAAGTTTTCTAAACGAATAAGATTCCCTCTTGCAATAACAAGGGGGATTTTTTCTGTTCCTCTTATCACAAGATTGTGATAATTTACATTTTTTTAACAAAAAAGTTTTTTGCTTACACGATTAAAACAAATAGTGTATAATTGAAACTGTTTTTGAAAGGAGAAGAAAATGACCGAAAAACAAATGAAAACATTAGGTTGGATTGCAACCTTTATGTCTGTAATGATGTATATCTCATATATTCCTCAAATTATGAACAACCTTGCGGGTCAAAAAGGAAACTTTATCCAACCAGCAGTAGCTGCAATTAACTGCAGTCTTTGGGTATACTACGGACTCTTTAAAAAAGAACGTGATATTCCTTTGGCAGCAGCCAATGCACCAGGTATTGTTTTTGGGATTATTACCGCATTAACAGCTTTATTCTAAAACATAAAGTAAACTCTTCTTCGTATCTAGTTATGAGGGAGAGTTTTTCTTTATCCGAAAATCCTAAAAAAACATGATATAATACTATTAGAAAGGTTGGTGTTTATGGCTAGAATACTTATCATTGAAGATAATAATGAGATTCAAGAAATTTTGAGAACTCTTCTTTCTGAGGAACATGAGGTGATTCAAGCTTTTTCTGGTACTGAAGGAATGATTCGATTTGAACAAGGTGGCATTGATCTAATCTTGCTGGATATTATGCTTCCAGGAAAAAATGGCGATCAGGTTTTAAAAACTATTAGACAAGCTAGTTCAGTACCTGTCATTATGCTAACTGCCCTAAGCGATAAAAAGCTAATCAGCCAATATCTCTTAGATGGCGCTAATGATTATATCGTAAAGCCTTTTGATTTGGATGAAGTTTTTGCTAGGGTTACGGTTCAATTACGTCAAAATAGTGACAAGCAAGCAGCTGAAATCGAACATCCTGACAAGTTGATTCAAGAGTTAAAAAATATTCAATTTGATGCAGATAGTTTTGAAATCAAAAATAGCCAGGAAACTATTCGCCTAGCTAAGAAAGAATGTTTGATACTCCAAACCTTACTGGGACATCCTAAGAAAATTTTCACGAAAGAAGAACTCTATGAATTGATCTGGGAGGATACTTATTTACCAGGCGATAATACTCTCAACACTCATTTAAGTAATCTCCGTAAAAAATTAGGCCAACTGGATCCAGAGCAAGAGTATATTGAAACTATCTGGGGAGTTGGTGTTCGGTTAAAAGGAGAAGAGCAATGATCTACATTTTAATATCTTTGCTAGTGCTGGTTATTATCCTATTGACGATATGGTTGATTCGCTATCATCTAGCACTCGTTAACTTGAGCCAACAGATTGAAGATAAGATTCTGACTGGAAGTATGAAGAGAATCGGAGTGTCAACTTTCTCCAAGGATTTTTTACATCTTTACAAGCAAATCAATCATCTCTTTCAAGAAGTTGAGCAGTCACGCTTGATTATGAAGCGTGAAAAGCAGACTTTAGACATGGCTATTAGCAATATTGCACATGATATTCGGACGCCTTTAACGATTGCGTCCGGTTATACTCAGCAATTGCTTAAAACAGAAAATCCTGAGTCTGAGAGTTTGAAAAAAATTGCCCATCATCTCAATCAAGTTTCAAAACGTCTAGAGGCTCTTTTGGACTATCGTCGGTTAATGGAAGGAGCAGTTAAACCTGACTTATCTGAGTTAGAAGTCTCGACATTTATGACGCAAAAATTGCTAACCTATTATGATTCTTTTCAAACGGCAAAGATTGACCTTGATTTGCAAGTAGAACCTGGTTTGTATTTACTGACAGATTCGGATTTATTAGACCGTATGTTGCAAAATCTCATTGGCAATGTTTTAAAACATGGGAAGGATGAAGCGAGATTTTCTTTGAAGGAAGTGGATAATCACATTTATTTGGAAATTTCAAATCTGGTCAAACAACCCATTCGAAAAATTGAAAATCTCAGTCAACGATTTTACTCTGAAAACCTATCAGATACAGAAGAATCCTCTGGTTTAGGTCTTTATATTACTGAAGAACTATCCCATCTCCTTGGAGCAGAACTACAACTAAGTACAGATGGTGCCTGGTTTACAGTTAAGATACTCTTTTAAAACAAGGAACCTCCTCTTTTTAAAAAGAGGAGGTCATTTTTATAAGCTTTTCTTCTTGAAAACAGCAAGTCCACTAACGGTAAAGAATAGAATAACAGTAACTGTAACGATAATGGTGTATAGAACAGCTTGACTATAGGCAGTCATGGCATAGGCAACATTTAAGGATAAATAGCGTAAAATCTCGATATCTGGAAAGATAAGCATCGGCGTTGAAAGTAAGATAGAACTGATTAAATAGCCAATGAAAACAGCCAGATAAGAATGAGTCACATAGAGAATGAAGGAAATAATGGAAAGCCAAGCAAGAAGGCAGAGGAATTGAAGACCAATCGTTAGAAGGAGATTGCCAATAAATCCTTCTGGCATGGTTCCTACTCCGTTTAGGATAGTTGCTGGTACGAAAGCAATAACTAGGCTAATAAGAATTTGCATTAGAGCGATACTGGCTAATACAACAGATTTGGCTAGAAAGAATTCTGTACGAGAAACCCCTACTGTCAAACTGTTTTTATAGAGTTTTCCGATAAGGTCAACTCCCAGAACGAGGCAAGCAAGGATAATACAGAGAAAAACGAGGTTTGAACCTTGACTAGATGCGTTAATCAGGGCTTGCACAGCATTCCAACCTTGGGTTGGAAGTTCAGTTTCTGGAGGTGTTGTATCAACTGACATTAGATGTCCTGTAGCCCCAATAGTAGCTCCCATTAACATGAGTGCAAAGAGAACAATCTCTGTAATCCAAAAACCTTTGGAACGGAAAAGACGGTAAAAGTCTGCTTGAATTGTATGAATCATGATCTTCCTCCTATTTTACTAATTGTGTGAAGTATTCTTCAAGATTTTGACGAGCATAGTAAATCTCATCCACGGCGACATCTGCTAGAGTAAGTTCTTTGAGAATGCATTTGACATCTTGTTCATGACTAAAAATATGAATCTCATTATCTGAATTAACAACTTTAAATTCAAGACGCACTTTGTCTTTTAAGATTTGACTAGCTTTTTCTTTATCACTTGTTTTCAGAACAATATAGTCTTCATTGAGTGTCTCAAATTCGGCCTTACTGATTTCTCGAATGATCTTCCCTTGGTCAAGAATTCCAAAGCGATTGGCAACGAGATAGAGTTCTGACAAGATATGACTAGAGATGAGAATGGTCATTCCTAGTTCTTGATTCAGACGTTGTATCATTTGACGAAACTCTTTGATACCGATTGGGTCGAGACCATTGATGGGTTCATCAAGGATGAGAAAGTCTGGTTTTGATAGAAGAGCGATAGCAATGCCTAGACGTTGTTTCATCCCAAGAGAGAAATCTCGAAAAACTTTTCTACCTGTATCTGTTAACCCTACATACTTTAACGTTTCCTGAATGACTTGATCAGCATTTGGGATATGTCGAATAGTACAATAATATTTAAGATTTTGATAGGCTGTTAAATGATTATGAGCTACTGGAGATTCAATGACTGAACCTACTCGGGATAGGGCTTTTGTGCATTCCTTATAACCTTGACTGGAAAAGAGGGAAATAGTTCCATGGTCAGCAGATAGTAATTGGGTAATGATTTTAATCAGAGTTGTTTTACCAGCACCATTCTTTCCGATAAGCCCATAGATATCTCCTTCTTTCACTGAGAGATTAAGATCTTGTAGAATGAGTTGTTTGCCAAAGTGTTTGGACAAGCCATGGATTTCGAGGACTGTTTTCATAGTTTTCTCCTTTAACCTTTAAGATGTTTTATTTTTATAATTCTAGTATAAAGCATAGATATCAAAGAATCGTCAAGCAATTCTAAAGTGTTTCTAAAATTTTTAAGTTTCTAAAAATAAAAAGCCCAGTTGGCTAGAAATACTAGTTGACTGGGCTTATATTCTACAAAATATATTCTTCAATAGCGCGTGCAACGCCATCTTCTTCATTGCTGGTTGTTACGGCATCCGCGAGAGATTTGACGTGGTCGCTGGCATTTCCCATAGCAATCCCAAGACCAGCAAACTCCAGCATCTCAATATCGTTATTGGCATCACCCATGGCCATGATTTCAGAAGGTTGAATATTCAAAATATCAGCCAAGCGAGAAAGAGCAGAAGCTTTTGTGGTACCGAGTGGCATTGCTTCATAGATAACTGGTTGTGAACGAACTCCGCTAAATCTCTGACAAAGTTCTTCAGCAAACCGTTGTTCAAAGTCATCCGTTTGTTCTTTTGTGCCTAAGAACATACCTTGGAACATACGATATTTACCACTGGTGGCTTCCTCAAGCGAGATTTCAGTCAGGTCAGCAAAGACGAGTGTCGCATCATATTGAACGATAGGATTTGGTTTGCCTCCTAGAACGAAGTAGTGTTTCTCATCGAAAAGAGTCAACTGAACCTCACTCTTTTCAGCAAGGTCATTCAGATATTCAATATCAGATTTGCTAAGTTCTCGCCAGTCAACAAGGCCCCAGTCACTGGTTTGGTGGGTAGAACATCCATTATTGACGATGACGTATTCATTCTGCAAATCAAGACCTAGTTTTTTATAGTAGGGAAGAACTCCAAAGAGAGGACGACCAGTACATAGAACCAGTTTGACACCTTTTTCGATAGCCTTATGAATGGCATCAATATGAGCCTGAGGAATTTCCTTG
>ERZ1674051.167-NODE-167-length-19289-cov-10.527503_pt1 | contig 19289 bp, 16 predicted proteins | sample MGYA00581125_ERZ1674051 | MGnify/ENA primary metagenome ERZ1674051 (study PRJEB41354, sample SAMEA4873326) | human saliva metagenome | biome: human-associated habitat [ENVO:00009003]; feature: mouth environment [ENVO:08000002]; material: saliva material... | reverse complement strand
CCGTTCCTCCTTTAGTGTTCTATTGTAGCTCATTTTATTACAGATTTGAAAAAAATCGCCTTAATTTGTCATGATTCCTTATAAAATATGGTATGATAGAGAACGGAAATGAAAAAAAGTAGGTGAAAATATGGAAACACGGGAAACACCCTTAGTAGAAGATTGGGATGCCTTTCTAGCTCCGTATTATCAAGCAATAGAGGAATTAAAAATTAAATTAAAGGGAATTAGACGCCAGTATCGTCAGGAAGGAAAGCATGCACCGATTGAATTTATCACGGGCCGTGTAAAGACTCCAGAGAGTATTTTAGAAAAGATGCAAGTTCGTAATATTCCTAGAGAAGAGTTCCTTGAAGGCGTACAAGATATTGCAGGGCTTCGTATTATGTGTCAATTCGTCGATGATATTTATGAAGTGGTTCGCTTGATTCGTCAGCGTAATGACTTTGATATCGTGATCGAACGTGACTATATTCAAAATAAAAAAGCGAGTGGCTATCGTTCATACCATATTGTATTGGAATATCCAGTGCAACGAATCGAAGGGGAAACAAAGATTCTTGTGGAAATTCAAATTCGTACATTGGCGATGAATTTCTGGGCAACGATTGAACACTCATTGAACTATAAATATAAAGGGGAATTCCCTGATACGATTCATGAGCGTTTGGAACGTGCAGCAGAAGCGGCGTTCTTGCTGGATGAAGAGATGTCACAAATCAGAGAAGAGATTCAAGAAGCGCAATATATTTTTGCGATTAATAAAGAAAATCAGCGTAAACGTAAGAAACGGAGGGAATCATGATGAAAGTCGGTTTATACGGAAACCAAACAGAAAAAACAAAAGAAGTCATGAATACCTTCGACCGCTTATGTCAAGAAGGCTGTTTTGTGCGTGATGATGAGCATCCGGATGTGGTGATTACGGTTGGTGGAGACGGAACGCTTTTAGGCGCCTTTCACCGTTACCGCAATCAACTAGATAGCATTCGTTTTGTAGCCATCCATACGGGTCACTTAGGCTTCTATACGGATTGGCGTAACTTCGAAGTGGATCAATTAATCGAGTCACTCAAACAAGACAAAGGCGAGCGTGTGAGCTATCCATTGCTCGATGTCAATGTGAAATTTAAGAGCGGAGATGTTCTTCGCTACGCAGCCTTGAATGAGGCGACACTGCGTAAAGTGAATGGCACGCTTTTATGCGAAGTGTATATTAATGGTGAGTTGTTCGAAAACTTCCGTGGAGATGGGCTTTGTGTGGCGACACCGACAGGGTCAACAGGCCTCAGCAAATCTCTAGGGGGAGCCGTTGTTCATCCGCGTGCAGAAGTCATGCAGATGACAGAAATGGCATCGATTAATAATCGTGTCTATCGTACGCTTAGTTCACCGATGATTTTTGCAAAAGATAATGTCTTAACACTACGTCCTGAGAGTAAAGAGGGCATGGTGATGGCGATTGACCATTTAACCTATGATGCCAATGAGATTGAAGAAATTCAATTGCAAATTAGTGGGGAGCGCATTTCATTTGCGGCGTACCGTCATACACCATTCTGGGATCGTGTGGAAGATGCGTTTATCGGTTCGCGTGAAGTGAACTGTCGCGGAAATGAGGAAGTCCGTTGATTTTAACGTGGAATTACCCATACGAGTATCCGATGATGATGCGGTCTTTCTTGCAAGAAGTGGGGATTTCAAGAACCTTTCTTGCCCATGTAAAAACGCATGGAGACCTGCTTATAAATGGTCGTCATGAGATTGTCTTAAAGACACTTCAGCCTGGTGATGTGCTAACGATGGTGATTCCACCGTCTGGAGAACATGAGACCGTGATTCCAAGTGAAGTGCCGATTGATATTTTGTATGAGGATGATTATTTACTCATTATCAATAAGCCTGTTGGAACGGCTTCGATTCCGTCGAAGTTGCATCCGGACCATTCTATGGCCAATCGTGTCAAAGGGTATTATAAGCGTCGTGGCTATGCGGACCAAATTACCCATGTGGTAACGCGTCTTGACCGTGATACAACAGGAGTCATGATGTTTGCCAAACACCGCGTTGTACATGCATGGATGGACCAAGCCTTAAGAGAAAAGACGATTCAGAAGAAGTATTTAGCGATTGTGCATGATACAGCCGCACTTGAAGAACATGGCATGATTGATGCACCGATTGGTCGACATGAAGGGTCGATTATTAATCGTTGTGTATCAGAAGATGGGAAACCATCGCTAACTGAATATTGGAAGAAAGAAACGCTTGTTGGAGCGGACCTTGTCGAGATTTTATTGCACACTGGGCGCACACATCAGATTCGTGTCCATTTCTCATGGCTAGGGGCACCGCTTGTGGGAGATGATTTATATGGTGGGGTGAAAGACGAGATATTAGACCGTCAAGCCTTGCATTGTCACTCCCTCACGTTTATTCATCCAATGACGAAAAAAGAAATAACAGTTGTGGCACCACTGCCAAAAGATATGGCCGAGTGGATTAAAGCCCACAAGCAATAAAGAGAGGAGAATCACCATTGAGCGAAATCGTATATGAATTTGAAGATATTTTAGAGCAAATTCAACACACCTTGGCAACGGAAGATAAGCAACAATTCCGTGAGATTTTCTTTGAGAATCATACGTACGACCAAGCGCAAATTTATTTAAGTTTAACGCTGGAAGAACGTAAATTAGCCTACCAATTTCTGAATCCTGAAGAAATGGCAATGGTGTTCGAACTACTAGAAGAAGACGTAGAAGACGTTGAAGAGTATTTAAGCGAGATGGACAAAGCTTATGCCTCACGAATGCTTGCGGAAATGTATTCCGATAATGCAGTAGACGTATTGAAGCAAGTAGGTGAAGAAAATGTCCGCACTTATTTACGCTTGATGCCTCATAAAACGGCAAGTGAACTCCGTCAATTATTAAACTATGAAGACGAAACAGCAGGGGCGATGATGACGACTGAATTTATCGCCGTGCGTGAATCGGATACCTTAAAAACAGCGATGGCAACGGTAAAACGTTTCGCCGAAGACGCTGAAACAATCTACTATGTATATGTGACCGACGATGAAAATCATTTAACAGGGATTCTCACGTTGAAAGACTTAATCGTGAAACCTGACGAAAAACTCGTCAAAGATATCATGATTGATCGTGTCGTAACCGTGCACGTGAATGATGCGCAAGAAGAAGTGGCTCAAACGATTAAAGACTATGACTTTCTTGCTATTCCGGTTGTCGACGATACGAATACGTTGGTTGGGATTATCACCGTCGATGATGCGTTGGATGTTATCGAAGAAGAAGCGACAAGCGACTACTCGGGTCTTGCCGGGGTAAACGTTGATGAAGCGCACCAAGGCGTGTGGGCGGGGATTGTTAACCGCTTGCCAGGAATTATGACACTTCTCATTATGGGAACCGTGACAGCATTCCTTTTCAGACAATATGAGCCTCTGATTCAACAAGCAAGTATTTTTGCGATTTTTATTACACTAATTACTGGTACTGCCGGAAATACCGGTACGCAATCTCTTGCGGTAGCGATTCGTAAGATTGGTCTTCATGAGGAAGAACAATCTTTCTGGAAAGTACTCGTGCAAGAGGGGACAACCGGTCTTGGTATCGGATTGATTTCAGGGGTCGTTGTGTTTGGAATTGTGAGTCTATGGCTAGGGAATATTGTGCTTGGTGGGATTATCGGTTTTGCGATGTTCGCTTCGATTTTCGTGGCGGCATTAACAGGGACTTGTATTCCATTTGCGTTGGAGAAATTCAACTTTGATCCATCCATTGCCAGTGGACCATTTATCACAACCGTGAATGACTTAACATCCGTTTTGGTTTACTTCACGATTGTGAGTCAATTTATTTCGATATATCTAGCAAAATAAAAAACGATAAGGTATATAGACGATTCTGTCTGTAACCTTATCTTTTTTTTAGCGCGAAGACTCCACATCCTGTGGAGTTGAACTCGGGCTCACAGGACTGACGTCCACTTCCCGTAGTATCCGCACGACTTGTTCCAAGTCCCTTGCGTTACTCCGGTCCAGTGTTTCAGTCCTGAGCGTTCGCCCTCGTATCCTGTTTGTAGTTGAGTTCGAAATCGCAGAAATGGCGTGCGTTTCCTCAAACGTCCGCAGAACGTTTCACGTTCCTTCAGGCGTTCGAGTCCAACGTTCCATTTCTAAGCGCGATTTATCACATCCTGAATTTGAAAATAATCTTGTAAATATTTCGCCAATCCATTTTCGTCATTTGTGAATGGAGTGATGGCATTTGCTATGTTTTTCAATTCATCAATTCCGTTTTTCATTGCAACGCCGTGTCCTGCGTATTCAATCATTTCTAAATCGTTGTTTTCGTCACCAAAGGCAAGAATATTTTCTTGTTTAATTCCAAAGTAACGCGACAAGTGTTCAATGGCTTTCGCTTTATGAATACCTGGTGAAATCACTTCTAGACAAGGGAAGCTGCCACCCCAAGTACGGATTTCGATGTTATTATCATAGCGATCTAAGATTTTTGATTTGATTTCTGTTTGTTTCTCAACATCAGAGAAGAGAGCAACGGCTGTTGGTTGTTCTTTAAGTTTTGTGTTCTTATCAATCACGATTGGCTTTTGGTCTTTTGGATAGTATGGGCATTCAGGTAGTTCTTCCATGTTTGAATACACAAGTTCCGTTCCTTCTACCATTAAGTAATCGACAGGTAGAGTTTTGTTAAAGGCCACCAAATCAAGTACGAATTCTGAATCGAGAGTGATATGGTATTTTCCATCCCAATCTGGCATCCCTGGAATATGGCAGAGGGCACCGTTGAAGTTTGCGATTGGGCCACCTAGGTTTAGTTGGTCGTAATATTGTTTTGAATTACGGTAAGGGCGACCAGTGACAATGGCTACCTCATGACCTAAGTTTTTTACGGCATGAAGGGTATCAATTGTTTCTTGAGTCAGTTCTGAATTGTTGTTTAATGTAGTTCCATCAAGATCGATGGCAATGAGTTTCTTTTCCATTCTTTCTCCTTTTAAAGTGGTTTTCTAAAAGCAGAAACTTGTTTTCAAAGTTTCCATCAAGTACAATATCTGTATAAGTTTACCATATTTTTGATTAAATAAGAAAGAGGAAGTTATGATTCAAATTGATTATCGTGAAGTAAATGGAATTCCTTACGCTGAAGTTGTGGATGCATCATTAAAAGACCAAGTACTCCCAATTGTTGTGTTTTATCATGGTTGGACAGGTAGTAAAGACCGTGTTGTCACAATTGGAGTTGAATTAGCGAAGCGTGGAATGCGTGCGATTTTACCAGACCAACTCTTACACGGAGACCGTGGTGTGCGTCTGATTGGCGGCGAAATCTGGGAAATTGTAGCTAATAACATTAAAGAACTTCCTATTATAAAAGAAGAAATGAGACAACGCGGGCTCTTAGATGAAGCGAAGTTTGGGGTGTCTGGTTTAAGTATGGGTGGTATTTCAACCTACGCTTTATTTAACCAGTATCCAGATATAACAGCAGCAGCGAGTTTAATGGGAAATGCGGATCCTGCTCGTTTTGCTAAATGGACAATTTCATCGGTTTGGATGACAGGAGCAACGCAGGAGCAATGTGCAGAGTTAGAAGCAGAAATTGAAAAGAACAAAGCCTTCTTAGATGCAATGGCGCTTGCAAAACATCCAGAACATATTAATAATCGTCCATTATTCTTATGGCATGGAACAGCGGATGATAAAGTGCCGTATGAATTGAATAAAGAATTTTTTGAAACGATTAAAGATGAAGCATACGCGAAAAATGTAGAATGGCATGAAACACCAGGTGAAGGGCATCGTGTGCCACATCAAGTGTTTGAAGATGTTGCTGACTTTTTCCAAAGAGTATTTCAATAGGAGAGTAGAATATGACAGAAGAAAATAAAAATGCTGCAGAAGCAATGCAAGAGAAGATTTTAGAAGCCTTAGAAACAGTGATTGACCCGGAGCTGGGAATTGATATCGTCAATCTTGGACTTATTTACCGAGTGGACTTAAATGAAGAAGGGCATTGCCAAGTGGATATGACGCTAACAACAATGGGTTGCCCGCTAGCGGATATTATTACGGATGAGATTCATCGTGCTTTAGCAGAGATTGAAGAAGTGAAGACAATTGATGTGAAATTGGTTTGGTATCCAGCATGGAGCCCAGATAGAATGTCACGCTATGCAAGAATTGCATTAGGTATTAGATAAGACAAAATCCCCACAGATGTGGGGATTTTTTTTGTGCAATAAAATAAATTCTGTCAGATAAATACGTATGGTGAAATTATCATATATGATAATTTTCATGATGCATTCAAGGGGATGTGGTTTGAGTTAGACGCAGTGGTTTAAGTGGGGCTCACATCGCGCAGTGGTTTAAGTCGGTCTCGTATCCTAGTAGTTGAACTCGAAAAGGCAGAAACGACGTCCACTTCCCGTAGTATCCGCACGACTTGTACCAAGTCCTTTGCGTTACTCCGGTCCAGTGGTTCGTTTCTAAGCGCCTTTTCTCGTATTCTGTTTTTAGTCTTCTCCCGGTCTCATTGGTCTCTTGTACTTGCTTTTAGATTCATTTCGGATGATGGTATGTGGGGATTTGCGCCCAGCATTTGAGTTTCGAAAGAGCATTTGCATTTTTTCATCGTCGAAGAGTTCTAAGTTTTGATCGACGAAGTGACTCGCATCAGCTTTCCAATCTGAATGATAGTAATTGAATAATTCGGCCATGGCGACATTTCTGTCGGTGGCGCTCCCTTTAAATTCTGGGTCTGTTACATCTGTTAAGTATTGTTGCATTTTTGCAATTCTATTTTTATCAAAATCTGCCATAACATTCGCCTCTTTTCAGTCCTATTTTAGCATAGAAGACGTTTTCTTAAAAGAAATTTTTTCAAACCACTGTTCATTTTCACTGGAATGTTTTATACTATTCATTGCTAATTTTTTGAAGAGGAGGGTGTCTGATGGCAAAAGATATGACAAGTGGAAAACCGTTAAAACTGATTTGGAATTTTACAATTCCGCTGCTAATCGGTAACTTGTTCCAGCAATTATATAATATGGCCGATACCTTTATTGTAGGTCGAACGATTGGTGTGCATGCGCTAGCCGCGGTTGGTTCTACAGGAAGTATTGTGTTTCTAATTATCGGTTTTGCAACAGGACTGACAGCAGGCCTTGCCATTCCATTAGCGCAACGGTTTGGCGCCAAGGATTACAAGGGCGTGAAGCATAGTTTTTATGTTTCTATTTTAATTTCCATTGCTACGGCTATTGTGTTAACCGCACTGAGTATGATTTTCTGTCGTCAAATTCTGGAAATCATGCAGACACCATCCGAGATTATTGATGGGGCCTATGATTATTTAATCGTCATCTTTGGCGGTATTTTCTCATCAATGGCTTACAATTTATTATCTAATATTTTCCGTTCTATCGGGGATGCAAAAACACCATTGTATTTCCTTGTAATGGCTTGTGTGATGAATATCGTTCTGGATATTCTCTTCATTGCAGTCTTTGGAATGGGAGTTGAAGGAGCAGGATATGCAACGGTTCTTTCGCAAATCTTCTCAGCAGTAGCCTGCGTGGTTTATATTTGGAAGAAAATTCCAGTGTTAAGATTAACAAGAGCTGACCTTGTAGCGACAAAGCAAAATATTAGAGAACATTGTCGTATTTCATTCCCAATGGCATTCCAAGCATCGATTATTGCCATTGGAACGATTATGGTTCAAATCGCATTAAATCAATTAGGTCCGACTTCGGTGGCGGCACATACGGCAGCACAAAAGATTGACCAGTTAGCGATTCTTCCAATGATGTCCTTTGGGGTGACGATGGCGACGTATTCTGCGCAAAACTATGGTGCAAAGAAATATGATCGTATCTGGCTTGGTGTGCGTGAATGTATCAAGTTATCTTTAACATTTGCGATTGGCATTGGGATTATTTTAAATCTCTTTAGCCCGATTCTTATTCGCGCTTTCGTTGGAGAAGGGCATGAGGAGGTCGTTGAATTAGGGCGACTATTCTTCCTTACAAACGGGACTACATATAGTTTCCTTTCACTACTCTTTATTTATCGTTACACCTTACAAGGAGTGGGGAAAACTTTCACACCAACCTTGGCTGGAATTATGGAACTCATCATGCGTTCTGTAGCAGCAGTCGTTCTATCAAATATGTATGGATTCGTTGGAGCAACGGTTGCGAACCCAATGGCATGGTTTGGTTCGATGGTACCTCTCATGATTGCGTATTATATGTTTAAGAATAAAGTTCAAAATCGAGTAGAGCAGTAGTATTAAGCTACTGTTCTTTCTTTTGGAAATAAATGAAAATTATGAAAACACTTTTCGAATTAATTGTGAATTATTTAGTTGTAATTTGTACAAACTTATAGTAAAATGATTCTAACTAAAGTGTTTATGGAGGAAAGATTGGATGAAAAAAGAGCAATCAATTCGTAAAATTGGAAAACTTGTTTTAGCAATCTCGTCTTGTGGTGTTTTATTAACAGCATTCCAAGCAAATAAATCAGTTTTTGCTGAAGATGCAACAACGACTACAGAAGCGACTACAGCTGCTGCAGCAACAACAGAAGCATCAACAGAGGCTACAACAGAATCGACTACTGCAACGACAGAAGCGACAACAGAAGCAACTACTGCGGCTCCAACGCGTGCTGCTAAAGAAGCAAATGCCAAAGTAACTGGTACGATTAAAAACCATGATATTAAAAACTATGAATACTACACAGACGTAGATATCGCTGTTTCTCTAACAGATGACGATGTGAAAGAAGGCGACTACGTAACGGTTACATTAGAAAACGTTGCGGTGTTAAATTCATTAAACGGTAAAGATGTAATCTACGAAGGAAAGAAAATTGGAACAATTTCAATCGTTTCATTCGAGAACATCAATAAAGCTCGTCAAGGATCGAACGACAAAGCTCAAATGGAACAAGCTGAATTAGAATCAACACGTATTACTTTAAAAATTACATTTACAAAAGCCGTTGAAGCAGTAAAACCAGATGTGTTGAAACAAGCACAGTTCAAAATTAAATCAGATAACGCTTATAACGGAGCTGTTATTGCGAACAAAGACTACACTTTAAACCAAGTGATTAAAGTGGGAGATTCTTCTGTCACAAGTACAGTAGATATTCCAAAAGTTGAGAAATTTGCGACAGACACTAGCTCAATTCACTTCACACCTTCTGGAAATACGATTAAGTTTAACGAAGATGGTTCATACGAAACTCAAACACAATTCCAAGTTCGTGGAAGAGATGGAATGAAAGTTGGAACAACTGTTGAACTAGAATTCAACGATGCTTCAGGAATTGAGTGGAAAACAAGTGGGAACACTGCTCTTAAAGTAGGAGATACATTTAATTCTCAATTTATTTTACCAGTGTACAGCACGTATAGCGTCAACCAATATGGTGCTTATATGTTTCCGACTGGTGTAGAGCCAACATTCAAAGTAACTTCAATTACTGCTAAGAAAATCACACTTGAAATGATTTCAGGAGATGTTCCAAAAGAATTAGGAGTATTCTTCGGTGTCGGTAAAGATCGGGTGAACATCATTGACAAATCTAAGATTGATATCGAAAAAATGCAATATGACGTTTCAACAGTGGCTACAGCAACAGTTGATGGTAAAGATTCTAAAGGAATCTACATTTACCGTATTATTAGTGATTCTACAAGTGCACAATTAGTGCTTGATTCACTTGTGACAGATTACAAAGATATCGATACAGAAGAATCAATTAAAGCAACTGATAGAGGTTGGAAAGATCCAGCTGAAATCGATGGATATGAATTTGTAAGCACAGAAAAAGATCGTGAAGGAAATCGTATCCACTGGTACAAAAAAGTTGCACAACCAACAACTGAAGTAACTACTGAAGAAACAACAGTAGAAACAACAGCAGAAACAACAACTAGTACGCCAGAAGAACCAAAACAAGAAGAATTACCAAATACTGGGGTTGCTACAACTGCAGTAACAACAGGTTTAGCAGCATTATTTGCTGGTCTTGGTTTAGCTGTTTCAAAAAAGAAAAAATAATTTAAAACGTTAAAGTCGTGTGGCGTTGCCACACGGCTTTTTTATTGAAACAGAGAGGGTTTAGACGATTTTTGAAAATTATGTGAAAAATTAGGAAAATCAATGAAAAATAGTTGAAAATCAACTGTATAAGGTATAAGATTAAGGAAATTATTTCATCAAAGGGGAAAATTATGTTTAATCATCAATCGACAACAGTTGGGTATAAAAAATCAAAAGCATTTGGGTTATGTGGTTTTGTAGCAACAGCAAGTGTGTTTCTATTTATAAGCAGTGTTTTCGCAACGGATACGGTTTCAGCAGATGAAGTGGTAGCTGCAGAGGAAACTCTTGCGACAACAACAAAAGCTATCGAAAATTCAGATACTTTAAAAACAGCCATCGACAATGCAAAGACAGAAGGTGTAACTGTTAATGAAAGTTCAGAAACGATTACGAATTTAAATGAAGAACAAGTCAAAGCGGCTCAAGAGGAGAAGGCAGCTGAGATTGAACAAGTCACTAATAAGTATAAAGAAGATAAAGAAAAATATACTGAAGAGAAGAAGCAATACGATGAAGATGTAAAAGAATACAACATCAAAAAAGCTCAATACGACGAAAAGAAAGCCGCGTACGAAGAATACCAAAAGCAGATTGCTGACGGTACAGAAGCGGGGATTATTAATACTTTACAAGAATTGACTTTGAAGACGGAACCAGATGCACATACGGTCGTTAGTGGGGATGTGAACTATCTTACACAAGCTGGTGTAGATGCCTTAAACCAATCGGACTACTTAGCTCGATTTGATGGAGACAAAATAAAAGCGGAATATCTTACAACAACGAATCCATATTCAGATACAGACGATGCTTGGGTCGCTCTTGAAGTTGGTAAAACAATGACTGTTACAAGTACGAATCTTTCAAATTCGCGCTTTAAAGATACAGCGATTGCTAAAATCGTCCGTGAATTCACAGTTACAAGCGCTCCGGGGAACTCAGGAAAAATCATTGCGAATGTTTATCGTGACCCAGCTAAAACAATTGTAGTAGGAGATAGCACGGATTCTGCAAATCCATTAACAATCAATGTTGTGGATCATTACTATGACGCAGCTGGAAATGAAGTTCAAGCGGTCTACGATGGAAACTCCATTATCGCGGTCAACAGTTTGAATCACTATAACGGCATTCGTTATACAGAAAATGGAGAAACAAAATGGGCTTGGGAAGATACAAAACACATTGAAAAAATGAGTGTCGGAAGCAATAAGTTTATCCCAATTCCAGGTTCTTCTGTAAGCGAGCAAAATGGTGAACTCTATTCTGTGAATGACAACCAATACTTAGAACATGGCTCAAAATTCAATGGGAATGATATGGGAAATGTAAAAGGTTGGGATGATGAAACAGCACCAAACTTCTATTGGGGAAGTGGAGCACTTCGTTTGTACGATAACCACTATACATTCTCGGTCCAAGGAAATTCAGTTGGCCTCAATACAGTTTATTGGTTTGCGATTAATACCAACATTGCTTTCCCTCAACCACCAGGGGAAGAACCAGTGAAACCAAGTGAGCCAACAGAACCAGAAGCTCCAAGTGTAACAGTGAATAAATATGCGATTATTTCAGCACTTCCTGTGGAACCTGCTACTCCAGAAATTCCAGAAGTTCCAACAACTCCTGAAGTGCCTGTGACACCGGAAGTTCCAGCAACTCCAGCACCACAACTTCCAAATACTGGGACAGCAGACTCACTACTAAGTGTAGCAACGGCGTTCCTACTCAGTGGTTTTGGAGTATTAGGATTCAAGAAAAAAGAAGACTAAAATCATAAGAGATGAATGAGGATGTATTGCATCCTCATTCTTTTTTTGCTTCAAATTATGGTATAATAAAACGAATATGCATCAAGCGAGGTGACCTCATGAAAACAGATATTAAAATTGCACAAGAAAACCAAATGCAACCCATCACGGTGATTGCTGAAAAGCTTCATTTAACACCTGATGAAGTGGAACCCTATGGAAAATACAAAGCCAAGATTGATAAGACTGATATTCATAACCCAGAGAATTTTGGGAAACTCATTTTAGTGACATCGATGAATCCAACTCCTGCTGGAGAAGGGAAGTCTACAGTAACAGTTGGGCTTGGTGACGCACTAACGGCTATTGGAAAGAAAACAGCCATTGCACTTCGTGAACCCTCTCTAGGACCAACACTTGGGCTCAAAGGGGGAGCTACAGGTGGAGGTTATGCGCAAGTTGTTCCCATGGAAGAAATCAATTTGCATTTCACAGGGGACATGCATGCCCTAACGACAGCAACAAATCTGTTATCTGCCATAATCGATAATCATATTCATCAAGGAAATGAATTAGAAATCGATCCTAACCGCATTATTTGGAAGCGGGCCTTGGACTTAAATGACCGAGCGTTGCGAGAAATTGAAATCGGACTGGGAGGTCCAGTGAATGGAACACCGCGTAAAGACGGTTTTGATATTACGGTCGCAACTGAAATGATGGCGATTCTTTGCCTGGCTAGTGATTTAAGCGACTTGCAACGACGCGTTTCAAATATTCTCGTGGCGTATACAAAGTCAGGAGAACCTGTTACCGTGTTTGATTTAGGTGCGGAAGGTGCAATTACTGCGCTGCTTAAAGAGGCGATGAAACCAAACCTTGTGCAGACATTGGAAGAAACACCAGCAATTGTTCATGGAGGACCATTTGCTAATATCGCGCACGGTTGTAATAGTGTGGTGGCGACGAGAATGGCGTTGACACTTGCAGATTATGTCGTGACCGAAGCGGGATTCGGGGCTGACCTTGGTGCGCAGAAGTTCCTCGATATTAAAGTTCCTGTTCTTGGAAAACATCCAGATGCAGTTGTGCTTGTAGCGACCATTCGTTCGACAAAAATGCATGGTGGCGTTGCGCTTGATGAACTCGCACTTGGTGAGAATCTCGAGGCGGTTCGTGAAGGTTTCAAAAATGTACGAAAACATATCGAAAACGTACAAGCTTATGGCTTACCAGTTGTTGTAGCCTTAAATGAATTTTTAACAGATACGAAGAACGAACAAGATCTCTTTATGGAATTATGCCGTGAGATGGGTGTGACTTGTGTTCTTACGAGTGTGTGGGAACATGGAAGCCGGGGCGGTATCGCATTAGCAGAGAAAGTCGTCGAATTATGTGAGAACAACGCTATTTTCCAACCAACTTACGATATGAGTGCGACAATCCAAGAAAAAGTTGAAACGATTGCGAAGAACGTTTATGGTGCCACTAACGTCTATTATACAGACGAAGCCCTTGCGCAATTGGTTGAATTAGAAGAGAGGGGCTGGAATCATCTGAATGTGTGTATTGCTAAGACGCCGTATTCATTCTCAGATAATGCGAAATTAAAAGGACGTCCTAGCGATTTCGACATTACGATTCGTTCCTTTATTCCTAAACTCGGTGCTGGATTTATTGTCGCATTAACGGGAACAGTTTTAACAATGCCGGGACTTCCTAAAGTTCCAGCAGCGCTTGCAATTAGTGTTGATGACAATGGGAAAATTCAAGGGTTATATTAAGAGACTTGAAAGGAGTTTGCATGAAAGATTTTAGAGTCGATCATTTGAAAAAATCTTATGGTGCGAAATCATTATTAGAAGACGTGTCCTTTATTATTAATGAAGGTGAACACGTGGGCTTAATCGGTCAAAATGGGACCGGTAAGAGTACACTATTATCCATTCTTGCAGGAGTTGATTTTGCCGAATCAGGAGATATCACAACGTCTAACGATTACAGAATTGGATACTTATCGCAACAACCAGAATTGGATGACGAAGATACGATTTTCGAGGCCTTGTATAAAGGCGACCATCCAACATTAAAAGTCGTTCATGACTTTGAAGAAGTGGTAGAACAATTACGTGAAAACCCAACTTCAGAAAGCCTTACAAAACGATACAGTGTCTTAGAGCAAAAGATGAATGAAATCGATGGATGGCAAGTGGAAGTTCAAATCAAGACCATTCTTCAAAAGATGGGATTAACGGACATCCAGAAAAAAGTTGGCACGCTCTCAGGTGGACAGAAGAAACGTGTGGGTCTTGCAAAAGTATTGATGGAAGAACCGGATTTACTATTGCTCGATGAACCAACGAACCATTTAGACCTTGAAGCCATTGAATGGTTAGAAGGGTATTTAGCCAATTATAAAGGCGCGATGATGCTCGTGACACATGACCGTTACTTCCTAGAACGTGCGGTGACGCATATGTTTGAATTGGTAAATGGCCGAATCGAAGCTTACGAAGGAAATTACGAGTCGTACTTAGAACAACGAAGCCAAAGAGAACAAATCGCGGCACGCATGAGTCAGAAACAAAAAAGATTATATTTAAGTGAACTAGAATGGATGCGTCAAGGAGCACAGGCTCGTTCAACGAAGCAACAGGCTCGAATTCATCGTTTTGAAGCATTAGAAAAAGAAGTGAAACAAACGACTTCTCAAGATAAATTGGTGATGGAATTCGATCAAACTCGTATCGGAAAACGCGTCTTCCAATTGGAGGATGCGAGTCTTTCAATTAATGGACAACAAATCGTTAAGAATCTAGATTGGATTATTCAAAGTCAAGCTCGTATCGGGATTGCCGGCGTGAATGGTGTCGGAAAATCCACATTCTTAAATGCCATTGCTGGACAGATTCCATTTGATAGTGGCCAGTTTGTGGTCGGTGAGACCGTTCGAATTGCGTACTATAAGCAACAAGATGAAGACATTCCAATGGATAAACAACTTATCCAATATTTACGAGAAGAAGCTGAAGAAATTAGACGTGAAAACGGAGAAGTAGCTTCCATTTCAGAATTACTAGAGACGTTCTTATTCCCAAGACATTTACATGGGGCATATATCCATACGTTGTCTGGGGGAGAGAGAAGACGACTTTACTTACTTCGTTTATTAATGACAAAACCAAATGTGTTGTTATTAGACGAACCAACCAACGATTTGGATATCGATACATTAACCGTACTCGAAGACTTCTTAGAGTCATTTAATGGAGCGGTTCTTATTGTGTCGCATGACCGTTACTTCTTAGATAAGACGGTCGACCAATTATTTGTCATCCGAGGCGAAGGGGAAACCGAACTGTTCTATGGCTCGATGAGTGAGTATTTAGAACAAGAAAAAACACTAGCAAAAGTTGTTGTGGAAGCTCCTAAGGTGGAAGAGCCAAAAGTGGAGGCACCAAAAGTAGCTCCTTCTAAGAAAATGACGTATCAAGAGAAGAAGGAATGGGAGACGATTGAAGGAACTATTCAAGAACTCGAAGAAAAACTAGAATTCTTGCAAGAGGAAATGAGTGTACATGCACAAGATTTTGCCAAATTACAAGAATTACAAGAGGAATTAGATAAGACGGAAGAAGCGGCAAGCGCGGCATACGAACGCTGGGAATATTTAGCAGAATTAGCAGGGAATTAAAGAAAGGAACAGATATGACGAAACAATATAAAGACTTACTAAGAAAGATTTTAGAAGAAGGAACAACAAAAACTGACCGTACTGGTACAGGTACAAAGAGTGTGTTTGGATACCAAATGCGTTTTGACTTGCAAAAAGGATTTCCTCTTTTAACAACAAAACGTGTGGCGTTCGGTTTAATTAAGAGCGAGTTGTTATGGTTCTTACACGGAGATACAAATATCAAATACCTATTAGAACATAACAATCACATCTGGGATGAATGGGCCTTTGAGCGTTATGTTTCTTCTCCAAAATATACTGGTCCTGATATGACAGACTTTGGACGCCGTTGCTTAGAAGACGAAGCATTTAACGAAGTATACCAAGAAGTGAAGAAAGACTTCTGTGAGAAAATCTTAACGGATGATGCGTTTGCGGCTGAATTTGGTGAACTTGGTAATATTTATGGTTCCCAATGGCGTCACTGGAAAACAACTAAGGGCGAAACGATTGACCAAATCGCAGACTTACTGAACTTATTGAAGAATTCTCCAGATTCACGTCGTATGATTGTATCCGCGTGGAATCCAGAAGATGTGCCTAGCATGGCACTTCCTCCATGTCACACAATGTTCCAATTCTACGTGGCTGATGGTAAATTAAGCTGTCAATTGTATCAACGTAGTGCGGATGTGTTCTTAGGTGTTCCTTTTAATATTGCAAGTTACGCCTTATTAACTCATTTAATCGCAAATGAAGTAGGCTTAGAAGTCGGTGAATTCGTTCATACATTAGGTGATGCGCACATCTACTTAAACCATATGGAACAAGTTGAAACGCAATTAGCGCGTGAAGAAAGAGAATTACCAACACTTGTATTAAAACATCCTGAAAAATCAATGTTTGAAATCGATGTAGATGATGTGATTGTGGAAGGATATAATCCACATCCAACGATTAAAGCACCGATTGCCGTGTAATACTGGAGGAAACAGATGTTAATTTATATTTGGGCTCAAGACGAACAAGGCCTTGTTGGAAAAGACAATACGCTTCCTTGGCGATTACCGAATGATTTGAAATTCTTTAAAGAAGTGACAATGGGGCAAACCATCCTCATGGGACGTAAGACGTTTGAAGGGATGGGGAGCCGCTTGCTTCCAGGGCGCCAAACCATTCTTCTCACAAGAAGTGACGATTATGAAGTGTCAGGTGCTGAAGTCGTGACCGATATCGATGCAATTATCGAGGATGCTAAGCACGAGGATATTTATGTGTGTGGTGGTGCAGAAGTCTACCGTCTCTTAAAAGACCATGTGGAACTTTTATACTGCACAAGAATCCATCATATATTTGAAGGGGATACGTATTTCCCAACTGATTTTCCGTGGGGCGATTTCGTGAAAGTGAAGTCGCATGAAGGAGAAGTGGACGAGAAAAATGTTTATCCACATACGTTTGAAATCTACGAGAGAAAAGAGGAAACTCTATGACAACGTGGCATGATGTTATTGGCGGGGAGAAGGAAAAAGAGTATTTTCATGCTGTGCGTTCGTTTGAACAAAACGAGCGAAATCATCATAAAGTATTTCCTGCTGCAGAGAATGTCTTTAAGGCTTTGGAACTGACACCATTTGATAACGTGAAAGTGGTGATTCTTGGTCAAGATCCATATCATGGTGATAACCAAGCACATGGGCTTAGCTTCTCGGTTCAAAAAGGAATCGACTTGCCACCTTCATTACTAAATATTTATAAGGAACTTGAAAGCGACTTAGGTATTCCCGTTGCCAAGAGTGGGGATTTAACAGCGTGGGCAAAACAAGGAGTGTTACTCTTGAACACGGTGTTGACGGTTCGTGCACATGAGGCGAATAGCCACCGAGGTCAAGGATGGGAGACTTTTACCGATGCTGTTATTTCTTCTCTCAATCAAAGTGACCATCCAATCGCCTTTGTGTTATGGGGAAAACCAGCTCAATCAAAAGAAAAGTTGATTACTAATCCCAGTCATTTGATTTTGAAGTCCCCACATCCAAGTCCGTTGTCATCATATCGCGGATTCTTTGGAAGTAAACCGTTCAGTCAAATTAATGCATTTTTAGAAAAAACTGGTCAAGAGCCAATTGATTGGCGCGTAGAGTAAGTGGAAGTTTCCGATTACTCTATTTTTTTGCCTTTTTTATGAAGTTTATGGTACGATAATGAAAACGGTTAAAAGAAAGAAGGGTTTGTATGAAGAAAAAGAGTAAATGGTTTAGTTTATTCACAACTTTATTGGTGATTTTATCATTGGTGTTTTTAGGAAATACTTCGGCAAAAGCTGCTGAAGGAAAAGAACTTCAAAATGTAATTTCAGGATTAGAACTCCTTGATCAATCGGATACAAAATTAAGTCCAGATGCAAATGGAGTCTATCAAATCCTTACAAATAGAGCATATAAATTAAGAGCGCTGTTCGACTTAGAGCATTACAATGGAGATATTCAAAATGGTGATTTCTTTAAATTAGAGGTTCCGGCTGAGATTACTTTCTATGATAATCATGACGTGGAATTAGTTGATTTAGCAACGAATGTACCAATTGCGGATGCACATTTTGAAGTCCATGGAGATAACCAAGGTGGGACGATTACAGTCACACTGAAGAACCTTGACCAATATTTAGCAGCAAAAGGTGCGGATACAGTAAAAGAGGTCAAAGGAACTTTGGCGCTAAACTTCTTATATAAGAAGAATGTTTCGAACCAACCAGTAACATTTGATTCACCTTCAATGCAGACAACAATTACGCAAACGCATAATGTCCAAACTCTTTCAAATGAAACAGATCCAATTGGTAAAGAAAACTTTGCAAAAATTGGTGGGCAAGCAGCTAATAAAGCATGGACATCAGCAAAATTAGAAGCTGCAGGTTCAAAAGGTTCTGGCCAATATGTTTCAGAGTGGAAAGTACGTGTAAACACAAGTGGAGACAACTTAGGAGAAAACTTAGTATTAAATGATACTTTGCCAAGTGATCCTTCAACAGCCTCTATCCAATATATTCCTGAATCATTAGTCGTTTACAATGCACCTTCAATGAACGATACAACATCTGGTAAAGAATCGGATTTCGTACAATTAGTAGAAGGAACTGACTACACAGTTAACTGGAATGAAAACTATACTAACTTTACAATCACATTCAAAGATGGAACTAAAAAATACTATGTCACTTATGACACAACAACTCCAAATGATGGAAGTAAAGTTCAAAATATGGTTTCTGTAACAAAAGCAGACGGTACACCAGTCACTCGTCGTACAAATACGACTGAGACAACATTCACAGCAAGTGCAACTTCGCTCTTCTCAGGCACAATCGAAGCAACTAGTGCTTATACAGTTAAAGTGAGCAAAGTAGATGAGAAAACATTGAATCCTGTAGCAGGGGCTGTCTATGTGATTACAGATCCAGACGGAAATACAGTTGAAGTGACAACTGATGCAGAAGGGCATGCTGTTTCATCACAATTCGATGAAAAATATGCTGGTAAAGAATTCAAGATTAAAGAGAAAACTGCTCCAGAAGGTTACGAATTAGACGAAACTGAATATACAGTGACTCTTGGTAAAGATGGAAGCATCTTACATGTGAAGGATACTCCTAAAGAGGAAGAAACAACTACAACGACAACAAC
>ERZ1674051.166-NODE-166-length-19384-cov-17.716695_pt1 | contig 19384 bp, 25 predicted proteins | sample MGYA00581125_ERZ1674051 | MGnify/ENA primary metagenome ERZ1674051 (study PRJEB41354, sample SAMEA4873326) | human saliva metagenome | biome: human-associated habitat [ENVO:00009003]; feature: mouth environment [ENVO:08000002]; material: saliva material... | reverse complement strand
TCTAAATTGCTCATGATAATCACGCTTTCGCTGCGTTATAGGTTGCAACCAAGTCAAGATTGGCAAATTCGTCAATACGACGACCGAGGTCAGCCAGCTTTTGCACGACTGCCCCTTCAGTATTTCCACTCATTGCAGCAATCTTCTCAGCGATTTCTTTAAGCGTGTCAAGATTTTCAGGAACACCCTCGCCTAAAATATCGTTCTTAACTGCGGTTTTAGCTTGTTCAATCAATTGTGTGACTGTCGCATTGTCAATCTTGCCGTTAAGCAGTTGTTTCAATTCCTTGATGTCAACTCCGACCGCTTGTGCGAACGCCGTTAATTTTGTTGTATCCATATTTCTACACCTTTCCTAAATTATAGTAAAAGAGCAAGTCAGGGATTTCCTGACTCACTATGCCATCACCACTTACAGTTTTTCCTGCAAGCTGCTTTTTAACTTCTTCTGCGATATCCAGCTCCTTAAGAGCATGAATTTCCTCTGTGACCAGGTTCTTATCCGATTTGGTGATTCGGATTTGAGTCGAGTCGTCGCTTGGGAATGTATATCCACCCACTGATACCTCGATTCGATATAGACCAGCAGGTAAAATCATGCCCAAACTAAAGGCAACTGCGCCATTTGTCACGACTGCCGTTTTGCGTAATTGCTCCTGACCTCTCGTCAACGTGATAGATGCCTCTTGTCCTTCAAGATGTGGAATCGGCTCATGATTTTCATCAAGCAAATAAAAGGCGAATGTGGAATCTACATCGCCCTGCTTGACTAGAAATCCACCGTCCACTTGTTTGAGATTGGTTGAATTAAGAACATAAGCCATTCTTTGCTCCTTTCTCGTCTTCAACTAAGATGTCGTCCCTAATCTGCAACGCTTCAAAATTATTGTACAAGTGGTCAATGTAGCCGTTACCGCCCAGGGCCTTGTAGCTTTTGTGCATGTTTTCGACCACGTAGAACTCATCCTTTGTGGTAAATCCACGACGAATAGCCCTGCGAATATCACGATCAAGACGCATCCTCATCGTTACCAGGTGCGCCTCGTCGTGTAACTTCAGTTTCTCTTGCACTTCGTCAATTTTTGCGTTGCTATCGCATGCAGTTTCTTGGACATCTTTGATTTTTCCTTTAACATCATTCAATTCTGAAATGATTTGGTCTGTCTGTTCCTTGGTTTTCTTCGGCATTTTATAGCCAAGCCAAGCTACAACGATGGGTGTCGCTACTGGCAAAACGTTCATGAAGAAATGCTCTGTTGATTGTAAGATGTCCATTTAAACACCTCTACTGTTCTTTTGCTGGTTTCGGTGCACCAAATTTCCAAGTTGCTAATACACCATTCTGTGACGGCGTTCCTTCAAGTTGAGCAAGGGTTTCTCCCTGGTAAGTAAACGACTGATTCGTTTGAATCAAGATACGTTTACCTTCTCCATTGATTTCAGTGTGATTAGGGTCCTCGACCGCAAAGATTGCACCTGGTTCATAAACTTTTCCAATTTCGGCCAGTGGGAAGAGTTCGACCATCTCTTTGTATGTTGTTCCGTAAGATACTTTCTCACCCATAATTGAATCTTGTGCCATCACTCGTACTACTTTGTTAATGCGGTTCGCAAGTGCTTCAAGATCATTCTGCTTCGCTTCAGCCTGAGTTAATTGTTGTTTGGTTTGTTCAAGAACAACTCCTGTTTGTTCCAATTTCTCCTGAGTTTTAACAATTGCGCTCGCTGGGTCTAGTTCAGCCTTAATAACATCCAAAACTGCCTGGATAAGTACTTCTTGACTTTCATGCGTACGGTCGCCAGACAAGCCGGCTTGCTCGTAGCTATAGCGTTGGCCATGCTCTTTCTTGATTGTGACGATTGTGACGTTCTCAGGTTGACGGTAGTAAGGGTTGTTTGCTAGTTCGTATGTTTGTGTCATGTTCTATTCTCCTTTTTGCATTTTTGTTTTAGTTTCTTCAAATAGTTCTTTGAGTGCTGGGTCGTATTCCAACACCTCGTTCATTGCTTTTAATTCGCTTGTCACGAGTTGATAAAAGGCCTCATTTTGAGCCGATTCCAATTCACTTTTGGCCAATTTAGTGGCTAGTGATTGTAACACTAGCTGGTTGATTGCTTCATTCATGCTATTTCCTCCAATTTCTCCAATCGTTGATTTAATTCTTGAATTGCTTTGAGAGCCATCGTTGTCAATCTGAGATTATCCAAATTTAGCGTGTCGCCGTTCTCATAGACAAGAGTCGGATCTACTGCTTGAACCTCTTGGGCAATCAAACCAATCTTCGTGTGTGCTTGTTGTGGTCTGTCCTCTTGCTTCTTCCAATCGTATTCCTTGAACTGGAATTGCTGGATATAATCAAGAGCCTTATGCTTACAGTCAACAATATTCTCCTTCAAACGGCTGTCCGAGAAGCTTTGTTTTATAATGGCCCACAAGCCATATGCAGTACCATTGTATGTGTAGTAAATGTCGTTTGGTGCGTAATCTAACGCAACGGTCGACTGCCAGAACCCTAATGTTCCTGTTGTCACACTTCCTACTTTACCTTTGCCTGTTTTTAGCCAACCAATCCCTTTTGTATTAATGTACCCTTGAACAGTCATGATGAATTCATCTGTATCGCGAGCGGTATCCCCTCGTGTTATATCATCGTCCTTGTAAACGAATAATCCATAAGGGACATTCTCACCTCGGCCAGAAGAGCCAATAAACTGGACACCAAGCCCATCCTTTGCATTATAGTCTCGTGGAACGTTAATCTGTAGACCACCGTCTATAGTATCAAATGAGCCGTAAGCACCGATATTAATTTTTGTATGTCCTGTCAGCGTGCTACCTGATATGGTCCCTCCGTAGATTCTATCTCCGCTTAGCGTTCCTGTTGTTATTTGACTCGCATCTATCGATATACTTCTAACACGATTAATGAATGCTTGCTTGGCAAATAGTTGACTCAAGTAAGCTTCGTTTGCTACAAGTTTATTAAAAAGAGCTTGGTCTACTCTCAATTTTTCAGCCGTGACGGCTTCAGCACCTAAAATCGTAGTCGTTACTGAACCAGCTTCAAAATTGGCTGTTTTCAGCTTATCAACCATAGCTGACTTGATAACGGCTCTGTCAATCAGGGTCTCACCAGTAATGTGGGTTGCCTTACCAGTGATGCGGTTTTGACCATTTGAGCCAAGGTTGATTCCAGAAATGATATCTCCAGCTGAGTTGATATTCTGAACAGACCATGAGCCAGCTATTTGTCTTTGAACTGTTTTTAGACCTTCATTCTTAGACACCTCAACTTGAAATAATTGATTTGTAAGAGCCATGCGAGCAACCTTGTTAGAGATGTCATTTTCATTTCTACCAATAATTCGCTCATAGAGTTGACTAGTCTCTCTGACACGCTGGAAATCTGTCTGATTAGCCTTGCCAGCAATCTGAGATGCGATGCTTGCAAATTGACCGTCTACCGTCTGCTTGTATTGAGCGATTTTTGTAGCCATGTCATTGTTCGTCTGCGTGCTTATCGCACTAAATCGACGTTCTAGACCTCTCACATCTTCTTGATAAGCCGATTTCCCAACGTAATCTCTGGATATCTGCTCACGTACTGCGCTGACTTGACGAGCACTCTCATCTCGTGCATAACGCTGCAAAATCTCTTGTCGATGACCATCCTTGCTGATGTAAGTTTCAACAGCTCCCATTTTAGTAAACAGACCATCTGCAGTGCTCTTAACTTCATTTAGCTTAGTGCCGTACTGAGTCTTGAACGACTCAATCTGCTCAATAGCAGTCTGCGACGATGCCTTGAGATTGTCGATTTCAGATTTCGCCTGGTCGCTAATATTCTTGGCTTCCTGAGCGAGTAGACTGCTTGCGCCAGCGTTTCGTAACGCTTCTTCAGCCTTTCGCTTAGCTTCTTGTATAGAAGCATTGTCAAAACTGTCAAAGCGCTGATTGATAGTATCAGAGAGTTCTCTCTTTACTTCTTCAGCCTTGGCTCTAGCTAGTTCGATACCGTCCAAAATTTCCTGTCTCAACAATCCAGCCTTATGATCAAAGTCTAAGTCAGCATTTTGAAGAGCCTTTTCTAGGGCGATTTCTTGAGCTGATTCTGTCACTCCAAGAATTGCATCTGCTGCGCTAGATAAGCCACCAGAAGCCCTAGAACCACCAGTCCCTGCCTTGTCATCGAACGTCAGAGAGATGTACTCTTCTTTTAAGGCATCGAACTCATAAGCAATAGCTTTCTTGAATGCATCGACATTGTGCTTCCAGCTCTTGAGATTGACCGTATCGCCCATGTGAACAACTTGGCCATCAAGTTCATAAGCTTCAATCTTGATAGCGTCAGAGACCTTGTCAATGCCCTCATTTGAGAACTTAGCCTGTGCCCATTTCTGTAACTCTTCAACAGTTTTAGCATTGTTGTTCTCATACTCTTTTTCATTGATATAAGGGTATGAGTTGATAAGAGGACTATCAACAGTCACTCTGATAGTCGTTTCCTTTTCAGCACCTTCAGGTTTAAAAGTCGATTTAGCATGGATTCTTGTGACAACATTCTGACTATTTCTTGTGCGTTGATAGTCCTTCAGATTCTTGTGCGTTGTAATAACGACACCACGATTCTCACCACGACTCTTCTTCACTGTCAGAGCGAAATTATCACGCACCAGCTCGCCTTCCCACGTTCCGACAATACTATGCTTGCCGTCCAATAATACAGAGTATAAAGTTTCTGTTTCAGTCGTGTTGAAGGTCCTACGATCCTGGATGTCGCTATTGAAAGAAAAATCCCCCAAAGCAGTTTTGGTGTTTTGAACCATGCGAGAAAGAGCCATGCCACAGCTCTGACTAGTAACACTCACTGACGTGATAGACCGTTGCATCACATCGTCTGAAATGTGATAAGCTGTGATTTCTAGATGGTCATTGTGCTCAACAGGTTTCTTGATGCGAAATAGCTGCGCACCAAGAACAGGAGTCGGCGCTTTTATCAACATATCTTCTTGAATAAGTTGATAAATACCAGAGTCAGAAATAGGATATTTCACAGTTAAGGTGAAATCACCATTCATTGTCTCTTTAACAATCGCCGAAGTTGCTTCATGAAGTGGCTCCCCGTTCCATCGAACAGTTTTTACATCTTTATTAAGTAGATAAAGCAATTATGCCCACCCCCAAACCGTTTCGATTTCAAGCGATTGAATACCTGGACCCAAAACAACCCCAACATTCTTAAGTTTCGCTGGATCAACTGTGATAAAATCCCCTGACCATTTGACTGGCTTCCCTGTTGTTGTTTTAAAACTTGGATTGTCAGGATTATTGACCATCACAAGCGACTCAGTAAGTCGTTCAAGACGGATGACCTGACCAGCGATTGTAAACGAAGTTTCAACAGCACTCTGGCCAACGATTGTGATTTTAGGAAATGCAAGAGCAGAACCTTGAACGGTCAAAGTCCCACTTCTTGTCAATCTCTGTGTGTCGGTATCTTTAAAGTATTTGGTAGGATGACAAGTGAAGGTTGCTTTAGTCATATAAAGACCAGGTTGAACTTCTTCAAGGTCACTCACATTGACCTTATAGCACCAAATACGAGTTGTTTTGACTCGCTCACTCTCTAACCAGAACTTCTCACGAATAAACAGACTCATAAATTGATTCATCTGTTCTTCAGTAGGTTTGACTAAGTAAATCGTATAAGATTTCTTGACCAGTTCCCTATGCTTGTTTGTCTGAACGATTGCTCCACTGATGCCACCATGCTCCAAGAGAGCTGTCTTGCTCTCTCCCAGAGAAATTGAGGGAGAATCATGGACAATGACCTTAAAAGGAAAAGACGATGTCCTCACACTGTCAATCACAAGCTCATTATGCTTTATCATGCAAACCCTCCTCTCAATTGTGTCTTGCGTTGCAATTCGTCAGCAATCCTCTGCGCTACCTCATCAGCAATCCGTATAATGTCAGCTTCTTCTCTGACGGTATTGCCAGTGATAGTGATATTGATTGTCGGTGAAGTTCCACCCATAGTCTGAGCAATACCTCGACCGATAGCACCAAGTGTCTTGTCATTTAGTGGTAACACTGCTTCATTCCCAGCTTCACCGCCAACCATCATGTTATTTCCATTCATTCCAAAAATGGTTGGTTTCGTCATGATACCGCCTTTGGCGTACCATTCAATTCCAATACTTGGAATACCTTGACTCAACCAATCTAATGGATTGGCCGACCCGCTCACATGAAAGTGCGGTAGTGGGATGTGTGGCCAGCTGATACTGAAGTTAAACAATCCCTTGATAGCTTCAATAGCTGAAGATACAGCATCTTTTGCACCATTGATAGCTCCTGAAATGGTACTCTTAATACCTTCCCAAACACTTGATACTGTGCCAGATATACCATTTAACACATTTGAGACAGTATCCTTGATGCCGTTCCAGATATTTGATACAGTTCCTGAAATACCATTGAGAACATTTGAAATGTAGCTCTGGATAGCTGAAAAAATGGTCTGGACAATGCTTTGGATAGCTTGCCATACAGTAGAGAATACCCCCTTAATAGTTTCCCAAGCGCCTGACCAATCACCATTGATGATCTGCATAACTGCTTGAATGATACCAAGGACAACGTTTATTGCGGTCTCAACAACGGTCTTGATGATTTCCCAAGCTGTTGTAATGATAAGTTGAATGTTATCCCAACCAGCCTGAAGCAAGGGGCCAAGTATATCCAGTATTGTACTGATGACCGTATAAATTGCATTCCAGACAGTCTCAGCACTTACTCGAATAAGTTCCTGGTTCTCCGTCCACCAAGCAACAACCGTTCCAAAGATGCTCATGACAAAATTAGAAATCTCTGATACGACTGCATTGATAACCTCAAGAATCGCATTCCAAACGGTCGTGACCGCATCTCGAAAACCTTCGTTAGTTTCCCAGAGATATTTCACAATAACAATAATTGCAGCAACTGCAGCAGCAATTGCAATAGCTGTTCCAATAATTGGCAATGCGGCAATTATCATTTCTCCAATAGATATTTTTAAAAACTCAGCAAGGGCTTGCAACGATAAGAATATGGGGGCTATGACCCCTACAGCAGTCACAACTGTTCCTAAAATAACAACAAAATCTTTTACTGGAGCAGGTAAGGAACTGAACAGCTCAGCCACACCCTTCACAATGCTTGCCAATGTTTGAAACACTGGAATCATCATTTCTAAAAGTGGCTGACCTATAGCAGACAATGCATTGGTTCCGGCTTGTTTCAGATTCCCCATCACATTTTCTAAGCCGTCTGATTCTCTTGCAGCCTGTCCAAGAGCTCCTGAGAGTTTATTTCCGTCTTCGACCATCTGAAGCAATGTCAATTGCTTCTGCGCTTCGCTCAAGTCCTTGAATGACTTTCCGTACAATTTATTTGCAGCTGCATTCCTAGTTGTCTCTGTCGCAGAGATTCCAAGAGCGGCATCGTTAGCAAAGTTTCCCTTCAAAAAAGATTGTAAGCTCTCTGTCACGCTCTCAATAGATTTGTCATAGAAGGCTGCACCGTCTGCTGCTGCCCTAGTTGCACGAGAAGTAAGATCCAAAGCTTCTGCTGTATCCAATCCTGAAGTTTTGGCAAATGAAGCCATCTGAGTGAATGATCCTTGCAATCGCTCTGGGACAATATCCATTTCCTGACCAATAGCATTCAACGCTTCTCTTGCTTGGGTTTCCATATCTCCGAAAACGGTAGTAAATTGAGCATTACTAGCTTGCATTTGAGCAGCTGCTTCTAACGCTTCTTTTCCTACTTCCACAAGCTTTTCTGAAATAGCACTCAACTTCTCACTAAACTGTTGAAGTAGTTCTGCTCTTAAATTTCTTGAGATTTCACTTAAACTTTCTTGAGTGCTATCAGCAGCAGACTTTGTTCCCTTCATCTCATCATTGAGATGATTAAAAGCAGTCTTAGCCTGATTTAGCTCAGCTTCCATCTTGTTGGCTTGTGTGGAGTTCTCACCAAATTCTTTTTTAGTGATTTCCAATTGCTGTTCTAGATTTGAAATCTGTTTACTTACAATCTCAGACTGAGCACCAATCTTTTTCTGGGCAAGAGCATTTCTCTCAGCTTCGCTAGCATTTGAACCTAAAGCACTTTCTTGCAGTTTGAATGAGCTTGTCACCTTAGTCATCTCTGAAGCAAGTTGACTCTGTTCATTCTGCAATTCTTTCAGTTGCGTTTGGTTGCTTTTAGTTGCATTCCCGTTGCTTTCAAGAGCTTGATTGACACTAGCCAGCTTACCCTCATATCCTTTTAGGACGTTTTGAGTAACTTCGACTTCACGTTGAAAAGCACGATACTGATCAGCTCCAATATCACCATTTTTGAATTGCTGTTCCACCTGAGACTGAGCTTGTCTCAAGGTTTCAAGTTTCTCCTTGGTCGTCGCAACTTGCTTTTGCAAAACTTCTTGCTTCTGAGTCAGGAGTGTTACGTTCCCTGTATCAAACTTCAAGGCCTTGTCAATCTGTCTCAACTCCTGGCTTGCATCAGTAGCAGCTTTATTGACATTTTTCAGCGCCTTTTGTAAGGGTTGCGTGTCGCCATCAATTTCAATTTTGATACCTTTGATATTTCCTGCCATATTTCCTCCTTTCATAAAAAATAGAAAAGCGCTGAGAGAATTTCTACCACTGATAATGCAGTCAGACCAACGAACTTGGTCTCAGAATCGCTCTCTCAGCACTCATTTTTCTTTAAAAGCTGTCAAAATCAGCTTGCGTGGCTTTCCGTTCGCCACCCTTATCCTCACTCCGTAAATTCACATAATCCGTCTGATAATCCAGAGCCATTCCGATTGAGATGTGCTTTAGATCATCGATAGACAGACCAGTTTCTTTACAACAGGACAGATAAGACTCTACTGTGAAGATTTCCTCGCTAGCTGATTCTGATTCATCTGGTGCTTTTTTGTCGTCATGCTCGCATTCAGCATTTCCATCAGCACAGGACCAACTTCCTGAATAGGAAAGACTTCCATTTCCATGAAGAATTGTTCATAAGGCTTGATGTGAGGATTTGCAGATTTAGCAAAGGTCCAAAAAAGACGGTTGAAAAAGGTCATGTCAAAATCTGACAACATCGAAATGTCAATATCAGTTGCTGTCAGCTCCTTGTCAGTTTCCAGTTTGTTCAATTCATTCATGAATGATTGATTTTTCAACATTGAGAACAAATCTTGGAAATAATCTTTCCCAAATTGTTGCTTGTAGGCAATGGGAGTATAGCCATTGGTCCCCAACTCATACTCCTGATTACCAACCAAAACGATTTTACGCATAGATTTTCTCCTTAAGCTGCAACCGCAGTAGGTTCATAGACTTTCTTGAACCAGTTGTCATACGCATCCTTGTTATCAGCTGATGTGATTGAACGTTTAACAACTGTATCCAATGGACGCGGGCTAGCTTTGAAACTAAGTTCACGTTCGTTGGTTGATGTCCCGTTCTTAGTTTTTGAACCAAGAGATGGGCGACTGGCAAAACAGTAGTACATCACATAGCGAGTCTTGTTTTTGTCGCCTTCAAACTGGAACATCATTGCGAACTCTGTCAAGCTCGCATCTGCTTTTTCAGTCATAACACCAGTTTGAGGGTCCTTGATTTCACCAAGAATTTTTGTTGCAAATTCATCAATGATGTGTGGAATTTTAAGTTTACCTTCATAGCCTTCGTTTGAATTCATGAAATGGTAATCCTTGTTGTCTGCTTTGATAGGGGTTGTTTCCCCTTTGGTATCAAGTGTCAGCTCAATCGCTCCAGGAAAACGAAAAACATCGCCGTAAGTGATAACTCCATCTGCCGCAAGTGTTTTGATGGGTGCGATATGTACATTTTCTAGGCCAAAGGTTACTTTGTTTTCTTGAGTCATGTCATTCCTCCTTAATATAGATAGACCGTATAAGACTTGACATAGAGTCTTTCAGTCTCAATAAATGTTTCTTCTTGGACTTCAAAAAAGAGCTTGTGGGTTGCCCACAGCTCTTCCAGACGCTCTTCCAAATCTTCATCCTTCCGCTCAAAAGCTAGCTCTACTGTCACGCTCTTAATCTGATGATTAACCGTGTTATCAGCTGCATTGATGGCTGGACTCGATTCATAATAGACCAGGTAAGGTAGGTCAGGAGCGTTCCCAGTTTTAAACGCTCGATAGGTGACAGGCAGGTTTACCTGTTCCAAAATAGCAGCAAAGTCTGATAGCTTCATTTCCCAATCTCCTTGATACGCTTCTCAAAGTTCTGAATCGCTTTTTCTTCAGCTGGCTTGATGTGAACAATACCAGCAACACGGCCACCATTTCTTGAAAGGTGCCCGTTCTCAAGTATGTGAGTAAGACTTGCAACTGCGTTGAACACAACAAAAGAGCCATTGGCCAGTTTCTTCTTTTTCCAACTTCTGCGATACTTTCCGTACCGTTTCGGACTTGTCTCTTTCAACTCATCCACAGTCTCATCAGCCACTTGCTCTGCAATCTTATCCACTTCTTCAGTAACCTCATCAGAGTAAGCTGCAAGCTCTTTCGCTATCAAATCAGCAAGGTCATTACTCATTTCAACACCTCTGACAAAGTCAACTCTAAAATTTCAGAATCGATAGGATAGGTTTTCAAGATACGATATTGCCTGCCTTCAAATTTCGCAAACTCCTGATTCTCATACTCAAAATTTCGAATCTCAACAACCAAGCTCGGTTTTAGACCTGCCTGGTTTGCTTGATAAAATTCAGAGCGAGTAACCTTCTTTTTACGACACAACAGAGTAACTTCAACATCTTCAGAGATTGGTTGTAGTAACTTGTCCTTACCTGTGACTTTTTTAGAGATCAGTTTGATTTCATGATTCCACATTCTTGACCTCTTTCTTTGATGCTATCTGTAAATTATGCAGTCGCCATTGAAGGTGACGTGGCATATCCACCCCACCCTCATAGCGATAAGCAGCATAGTCAACGATAAACATTTCATGGTCAGCACGCTCACCAACAAGCTCGATACCGAGGTTGTTGGTCAATTCAGTGATGACACTTGAAATGATTTTTTCTAACGGCTTGTCTCTCAAGCGGGTTGAAATACCCAGCTTAAGCTTCAGCAATTCTAAAAGCTGACCTTCATCCATGCTTACTCCTCAACTTCCTTAGCAGGCTCTTCAGCAGTTTCCTCAACTGTTTCTTCCTGCTCAACTGCGGGCTCTTCCTTAACTTCTTTTGTTTCAGGAGCTGGTTTCTTAGGTTCATCATCTCCCAAAACCTCAAGGAAGATAGAGCCAGCAGTGTTGGCACCAGTCAAAAGGCCATTGGTAAAGCTATCTGTGGGCTCATATCCTTCACGAGGAAAGATATCGCCAACAGCGTAGTCATGATTTTCAGGATCAGCCAAGTCCTTGAAAGGACGGATTACTTTATAGCTCATACGTTACCTCCTTAAGCTACAACATCAGTATAGGTTCCGAAGAATCCAGCTTCTTCATCTACTTTCTTAATATCCAAACGGATAAAAAGCCCAAGCAATTGTCCGTAAATGTCATTGTTCACCCATTTAACGGATACTTGAGAACGGTCAAACTCTTTGACGAACTCAGTAACGTCTCCGATGAAGAATTTCATGTCTCCTTCGTTTCCAAACACTGCGTCATCTACTTTGTAGATTGTTTTCCCACCAAATGAATAGCCAGTAGGTGAAGCTACATCAGTTTGAAGCATGTAGCGCCCATCTTTATCCTTCACCTTGTCAAGTGCAGCAAACATTGACTTAGTTACAACGATGCTTGCTTTATAAATTGATTTAAGCTTCTTGTTGTAGATATCTTTAATACCATCAAATCCAGACGCATCTGCTTGGGTAGCTGTTTTGAGGACAGCTGTAACTAATGACAATTCAGTGTTTTCACCTTGGTTGAATACTTCGTCTTCAACAATGGACATGATGTCATAGTCTGCGTCGTCAATCATTTCTTGTGACACAGGGACATATCCACGGTAAGTCTTGATTGAATAATCAATCTCGCTGATTGCAGGTTTTCCGAGTTCTGGATTTGATTTCAATTCATCTGTTGAAACCATTACACCATCCGTTTTTTTGATAACTGGATATTTACCAGATCCACTGTTAACTTTCACACGTTCCACAAGATCCAAGAGTGGATTACGTGTTTTGTTGACGAAGTGAGGTTTTAGCACTTCAGTTGGGATCAGAGCTGCGCTTCCTGAATCAGTAGTTTTCAAACCTACGATGTCACGAGTTTGACCAGTACGAATGTATTTAGCAATTGCGTCACGTTGTTCCAATTTTTGTCCTCCACGTTTTTCTTGACTTGGATAAGTCGGTGCTTTGCGATTCAATTCTTCAACTTGATTTTGCAAATCTTCAATTTCTTTTTCAAGTTGTTCTTTTTCTGCCAATTTATCATCCAATTCTTTTTGGATGTCTTCCAGGTTCTTTTCGACATCTGAAACTTCTTCGTCAGTTCCAGCTTGTTCCAATTTCTTCGCTTCAAGTTCAGAGCGCTTGTTCAATTCTTCAATCGATTCTTCGAGTTCAGCTACTTTGTTTGCTTTAAGATTAGCACGAGCACTTAAAATCTTTGATTTGTTCATAGATTAAATTTCTCCTTAATTTCTTTCTTGCGCTTGTCCAGCGCTTCACGATTTGCACGCTGTTGACTTTCAAAGTCTTTTTGGCGTGCGGCAATTTCTGTTTGCGGATAGGCTGGGAAAGTACATGGACTCACTTCAAAGATTTCTAATTCTAGGATAGTGTCCAGGTACGAACCATCTGCTTGCTCTTCCGTATTGATTTTGATTGGGATAAATCCAAAGCTACAACCAATTACATCTCCACGTCGAACACGAGCATAGGCTCCAACAGCTTGCGGATCATCCTTGTTGATGATGATATCCCCGTAAAGTCCGATTTCATCAACTCTTAAAATGACCGTCCCGTTACCAGTACGACCAAGCACTAAACTATCATCATGGTTAAATAATGCCCTGATGTCAGCTCCTTTGATGGCTTTTTCAACACCCTCACGTTTGATTACCTCAAAGTAGCCTGGCCATAATTCAGTAACTTCATCAAACTTGATAAAGTACCCACTCAAAATCAAATCACCGCTGTCAGCTTCTTCTCGTGTTTGAAATTGAGTGGGCATATAAGCCTTACGTTTCTGCATCAGTATTTCCTCCTTCCTTATTTAATTTGCTCTGATTGCCTAGCTCGCCTTGTGGCAAATAGTTTTCAAGAACAATGATTTCATCCATTTCAGGATCAGGAGTCATTCCAACCCAATCACGCCACTCATTCCTACGCATAGCAGCATTACTAGTCATCTGTCTTGCGACAGTAGATAGCTCTGTAATGTCATAAGAGTAAAGCGATCGTGGGTTGAACTTGAAGTAACGATTACTTGAAATAAGTAAATCTCTTGTAAGAGTCTGTGTGATTGTTGTAGCAATACTCATGACTGTAGTATTTACAAAATTGTTGTATTCAACCTTGTCGAATTTTCCAACTCCCAAAATAAAAGCTGGCACTCCTAAAAGCCCAGCAACTGTTTTCTTGTCAATTTCAACAGATTCATTGATAGCAATATCTTTAAAACTTAATGGCTTGACCTGTTCGACACTCAATAGAGCATCTGGAATAATCCACGGCTCACCCGCCTGACTTGTTGTTAAGTATTTCTTAGCAACCTTGTCTCTCCCCTCTTGCGTGGCCAATTCTCCACTCGAAGAATCAACCTTAACAATTAGGCTAGGAACGTTCTTTCCGTTCATAAATCCTTTTTTGATTTGAGTCGCAAGGTTTAAATTCCTAACAATATCCCTTAGAGCAAGTCTGTATCCAGTTCCTACAAATGGATTGTCTGGATCAGGGTTGATTACAAAATGCACAATTTCGTTTGGGTTGTAGTCAACACCACGATAATTCATAACATAGCTGAGCTCATCGCTTTTAAAAGAAACTTCGCTCATTGGGAATGGTCTTAGGTTCAAAATGTAATCATTCACAGGATCATACTCAACATGAAGAACTGAGTTTCCGTCACCAAATAGCAACAGGTCACGCACAATCTTGAAAATCCAAGTTTTTCGAGTCATATTGTCACATGGGTTCACATCAATCTTGCGAGCCAGTCCGTCTTTTATTCGGATATCGCCTTTGTCGGTATTCTCCATCAAATGAATGGTCATATTTGATACCATGTCAGCAATCTTATTGACCGCAGCAATCACATCAGGATTTCGAGCCAAAGGCACATAGCTATCACCGTCAATATAAAGCCCAAAATCTGAATGAGTGATAACATTCGTTCCGCTTCGACTCTTACCACGTTTCAAAATTCTATCTAAAATCCCCATCTTTCCTCACCTCCTTTCTATTAACGATTATCTCTTTCTCAGTCTGTCCAATTCTACAATGTTCTGGATTAACTTTAGGATCTAATATTGATAGCTCTAGCTGGAAAGGCTTATCCAGTGGTAAAAAAATATCTTTCATATCCCACCTAATCAAAGAAGCTCATGACATTCTGATTCTTGCCAAGGTTAGCAAGAGCCTGAATACAAGCAAAAACGCTGGCATCGAACAAGTCAATTCTTGCAGTACCACCGTCACCGTCTAATTTCTCATATTGCACAGCATCATCCACCTTTTCAATCGCTCTAACGTTGCTCACACAGTATTCATAAGCATCAGAATGAAGATAGTAAAACTCTTTATTCTTAACTTTGAACTCAATTCGTCTAAATCCTTCAGATTTCAGATAGAAAAGCTGTGGTTGGTCAATCATCTTAAACCGAGCTTGTTTCATCTTCGTCAGAAACTCACGACCAAACTTCCTATCCATTCCGACAGCAGCAATCTTGAACCCTTTCTCTCTCATCTTGATAAACCATTTGACAATATCATCATAGAGAACGGTCGGAGTATTGCTCATAGTTAGCCAGCCATCTGACTGCCAGCCAAAAAGTGGAATGCCATCGTCATTGGCTTTCTTTTGAGCATTGACACGAGGAAAGAAAGCGTGTGTGATGCAGATATCAACATCTTTCTCACCGTCATGATAGACACCATAAAGAGCAGCAGCTGTCAAGTCGTGCAACCTTGACAAGTCAGCACCACCATACCACTGGATAGGCAAGCGTGCCAGCTCCTCTAAGGTCCAATCATAGCGACTGTCTGAAGCAATGAATTCATCAGGATTGAAATAAGCGTTCATCGAGTTAGTAAATACATTCAATGTCTTGTTAAAGAACTCATTCCTAGTCTGTGGATCGTTCATAGCTTGCTCTGCTTCTTCTCTCAGAGCCTTGAGAGATACCGTCACACCCCACGAAGGATTAGCTTTTTTAAGAACATTCTCATCCAGGTAATCGCCCACGTCTCCATCAGTCGTCTGGTCAGCTTTGCAGATAAACATGAACAAGGAATCATCCTTGACCAATTGCTTAAGGACCTTTTGACAATATTTCAGACGGTTAGCAAGGAATCCAGTAGGAATATCACCAGCCGTAGAGATAACAAAAAGCATACTGTTTCGGTATGCTGACATTGTTTTCTTCATAAGACCGTACTTCTTGCTGTTTCTCATCGTGTGAGCTTCGTCTAGGATAATTACGTTACCGTTCAATGAGTCCAAACGACTTTCATCGTTGGCTAATGCCTGGATAAAGAAAGAACCCTCGACACCAAAATTAGCAGTGATTGAGTGTTCCTGGTTGTTATCCTTGATACGAATGTTCTTGTCATTCCATCGCTCTACATTGAATTTTAAGAATCCAAAGGCTTCCATAGCTTGCTTGACCGAGTTGGCCACGATGTAACATTTTGAACCGCTATCTGTGTCTAATATCTGATAAACAAGCGCGATTGCAGCAGTAAACGATGTCTTCCCATTCTTCCGAGCTAGCATGATAAGCGCTTCTTTGAATCTGCGCTCATTTGTACCCTTGTAGTAAAACCCAAACAGGTTCACAACTACAAAATGTTGCCACGGTTGCAAGAGTAATGGCTTGTTACGGATAGACACCGCAAACATATCATCACCCTGCTGATGGACTATTGTATTCTCGATGAAGTGAACAACGAAATCAACAATTTCCTCATCCATTTCAAACTCAGGATTTTCAAGATCACGTAAGAAACGTTCAGCAGCAAGAATGTTCTCCTCGCAATGTTCTTCTTGATGAGTTAAGACGTGTTGAGCGTATCCTTTCGCTTTATCAAGATTACCCATTTCCAGACACTCGCTTCTTCTTGATTTCGTTCTTGAACTTCAGGACCTCAGTAAGAACTGAATCACCTTCTTGTTCTACGACCTCACCGAGCGATTTCGGATTCATCATCAGCTGATTAGAGTAGCTAAGAATATCTTTCCGAAGTATTTCCATCGCTGTCAAGATTGGAACTTTGCGCTCGTTCTCTGCACCAGCCTTATTGACGTAGGTGTCTGTTACTGGATAACCCATGTCAGCATAATCTTGAGCAAGTTTCTGATACTGATAGAGCATGCCTGCAAAAATATCAATAATCATTTCGAATTCTTTCCGATAAGTACCCAAGTCTTTCATATGCTTGACCACTTTTGACTTAATCGACTTTGCTGTAATTGGTTTAGCCAAAAACTACCTCCTTCCGTCAAAATCGCTTAGTTTTTACCCCCTTTTTATTTGAAGGGTCCCGACTTGGAAAAAGTTCCCTTCACCGGTACCCTACTGGCCAAAATGATTTTTCAAAAAGAGGGGGGACTAAAAATTTTCATTTTTCATTTTTGAAAAAATTTAAAAATTCTTTTTTTCTTTTTTTCTGCCAATACAATCCTTGGTTGATTACTCTATCATTCACTCTATCATGAAACGTATTGTGTTTCTTATTCGTCAATGGCAAGCAATTCCATTCAACAAATTCAAGTTCAGGATATTCAGATACAGGAAAGATATGATGTACCATTTCTGCTTGAACAGAAATTCCGTAACGCAAACTTTCTTGACAAAGATAATCATGCTTACGCATTATCCTATCACGGAACTTCTCCCACTTCTTAGATTTCAAGGATGGTCTGATAGGTTTGTTATACATCTCAAACCTCCTTTCTCAATGCTAAAAGGGACAGGCCTTTGACCTATCCCCTCCTCATACAAGAAATCTATGCTACCATAATAAACCTTTTTTTGTGAGACTTCAAGATGTCTTTTGTCTCATTCTGATTCTTTAAAAAAATTATTCCATTTTACTAGTATGGCTGTTAACGGTATGTGCATTCCATTTACAAATGCTGTTTGAGTATATCCAACAATTTCAAAGCCAACACCAGGATTGCATCAATATCTTTATTTAATTTCTCGAAGGCCTTTTCTCCAAGAAAATCATCACGGTATTCTTTTACCATTTTTCACCTCTTGTAACTATACCAATTTTATCCCTCACTTTCACATATCTTATATTTTGTTAAACTCACTCTAAATCTCAAACCCTTACTAAGCATGGGTTTTGAAGAGTTTCATTTTTTCAGTTTATGCTTAACTCATTATGTGAAAGTAATATCTAAAAAAATTAAATGACAAAGTTCCGTAAAGCATCATCAAGCTCTGCTTGTTCTATTCCTATGTATCTCAAGGTTATTGCAGGTGATGAGTGATTGAACATTTTCTGCAATGTCCCTACGTCCTTTGTCTTGTTGTAATATTTATAGCCGAACGTCTTGCGCATTGTGTGTGTGCCAACATTATCAATGCCAAGTTCTTCAGCTGCTTCATGTATGATTTGATAGGCTCGCTCACGAGTGATTGCTTTATTCTGACCTTGCCTACTCTTGAATAAGAAATGATGAAATGGTTTGTCCTCGACATATCTCCTCATTTCTTTCTTGAGTTCTTTTGTCATCCGTCTTGTTATCTGCTTGCCAGTCTTCCGTTCTCTCAGTTTGATGTGCCAGCCTTGAACATCTTTAACTTTCAGGGTAAGTATATCTCCGACTCGCAAGCCAGTATTCAAGCCTGTAATGAATAGCATATAATACATCTCATTCCACTCTCTGAGATAATCTTTCATTGCCTGAATGTCGTCATTATCTTTTATCGGTGATACAAATTCCATATTCTACCTCCTTCCCCAAAACAAAAAACCAGCATTTGCTGATTCTTGACGATACTTCTGTTGGACAACTTTTCTGACTAGAATTAAGGATGACTCCTAAAGTGTGATGTGTGTTTTTGTTTCAGAAGTTCATGCTATCATAATAAACCTTTTTTTGTGAGACTTCAAGATACCTTTTGTCTCATTCTTGTTTACAACTCACCTTTCAGTATAGCGTACTGTTCTAAGATAATCCTCCTCCTTCTATAAATTGTGGATTTGCTCATGAATTTCTGTTCTGCTATTTCTTCCCATCTCAGTTGAGGATATCTCCAGCGCAGATTAAAGATTTCCTTATCTTCATCAACTAGATTGAGCAGGAGTTTGTTAATAATAGCTTTGAACCCTTCGAGAAATTTTAAGGTTGGATCATCCGCTATTCTGATTGCGATAGTTTCGGTAGGTTTGCTTATTCCTACAGTAGGTCCACTTTGAGCATCCGGATTTCTGGTTTCTAATTCTAGCCTTCTTAAGTCTATTGTGCGTTGAATGTTTTGAAATTTAAAAAGTTCTCTGTCTAACGTTTTGAGTTCTTCGTCGCTCAATTTTTTCAATTTCCACCTCCAAGTTTTTAAAAAATGTAAACAAGTTATCAAACATTTGAGAGAAAGTCTTGCGAATATTAGAAACTGCCTGGTTAATCATTTTAGCTATAGCTTCAATTTCTTCAGGACTTAACTTTCTAAGCTTATTTTCTAATTCTATTTGTTTCTTCTGAGCAAGTTGTTTAACTTTCTTCTTTTTAATCCTTCTATTCATCTTGCTCTCCACTTTCTAGTATTAGCTTTTATGAATGTAGCCTGCTCTTGCATCTGCCTCCATTCATAATCCATGATGATTTCAAGTTGATTGTTACAAAGACCTTTTAAGAAATCATTTTGAGCTTCTAGCTTCTCAATATCCTTATAGGCCCTTTCATACAGTTCATCTTCCAGAAATCTAATGCGCTCTGCCATTGCTTCCTGAATGATGATGTAAGTTGGTTTCTTGTACTTTGTCATTACAATCTTACCTCATCTCCTATTTTTAGAGATTCATAGTTTGTTTGAGTAACTACGAACACTCCGTAATTTTGTACTGTGATTGTGTGCATGTCGCCAATCTTCTCTTTTTGTAAGACTCTGCCTTTGATTTCTGCGCCTTGATTATCTGCTTTGTAGATTACAATAGGGCGCTTTTTTTCAAGATTTT
>ERZ1674051.161-NODE-161-length-19617-cov-20.481648_pt1 | contig 19617 bp, 15 predicted proteins | sample MGYA00581125_ERZ1674051 | MGnify/ENA primary metagenome ERZ1674051 (study PRJEB41354, sample SAMEA4873326) | human saliva metagenome | biome: human-associated habitat [ENVO:00009003]; feature: mouth environment [ENVO:08000002]; material: saliva material... | reverse complement strand
TCTTGCTCGACAATCCAAAAATAATTGAGAGGCTAGGACTTTTGTCCCAGCCTCTATCTATTTGACTGACAAAAGGGGGGATTGGTGGTAAAATGAGGAAGAGATTAGGAGGAGATGAAATGAAGAAGAAAATAAAATGGGGCCTTGTCTTATGTTCGGTACTTATACCAGTATGTTTGAGTGCCTGCAAACAAGGAACTGTAGAAAAACAAGGTTCTTCGAATAAAGAAGTACAGAAGAAAATCGATCGAAAAAACATTCATTTTGACAAGACAGGACCTGCAGCAACATTTGATTGGGATGCAAAGAACAGTATCAGATACATAACGTTTGAAAAACTTCCACAATATATGAGGTCAGATGATAGCGATGGTATTTCAATATATGGACAGCAACCGAATGAAGTCTCTCTATCTGAGGAAGGAAGAGTTCAAAAAGCTTTGCAGGTCGTTGAAGGAATCTATGTAGATCCAAGGGGAATAGACACAGTAATCAAGGCCAATGGGGCAAAAAATCAAGAGGATATGTATACTCGACTCTGGAACGATTATATTATCCCTAAAATTGAAAAAAACAGTAGTACTTTTGATCCAAATACTTATGTGGAATATCTTGGTGAGAAGTACCCCCTCAAAATATATGGTCCCATGTATTTGAAGCTCATGACGAATGCATTGAGCTTTGGAAAAAAATATGAATTAAAGGGCTATGCAGTTAAGGGAAACAAAGTATTTATTCGCATTCAGGTACCAACTTACTTCCCAGAGCTTTTACCGAGAGGGAATAAATATTATAAAAATCCTAATGAGTCAGATTTCAATCAAGCCTTCTATGATTGGCTCGATGAATTCCATCAAAGGTATGCTGAAAAAGAAATAAATCGAGATGATCATATTTCCTATATCATGCTTTCAACAGTTTTACAACAGTTAGTTAACAAAAATTTCGAGGCAACCTCATTATCCGGTTATGCTTATAGTAAAACTTCGCCTACGGAATTCACGGTTGAAATGGAAGTGACAAATCAAGGTGATGTTCGAATTGATTTAAAAAACTTGGCTATTCTCTTACAAATCCCTCAACAAATGAAGGGGGATAATCAGTATGGTAAGCAAGATGAGAATAATATCTTTTGGACCATCCCATCTGGAAATAATAATGACGGACAAAAGATAAAAGAAAAATTAAAGAATTTTAATCCCAAAAATCCTGTTAAAAGTTATGCAATTGGAGAGCCAGTTGTATTTGCTAATGGCTTAGAAGTTACACTGAATAGTGTAACAGACGATCCAAATTTGGATGTTCAGGATGATCAAGACCGTATCGATACAAGGAAAAAACAACATCGATTGATCGTCGAATTCACCCTATCGAATACAACACCTCTCAGTATTGAAAATACTCCAGATTATACAAATGTAGATCTCTATGATGGCCATGGCAAATCTGCTTATATGTTGAATAATACTTTAAATTACAAACAGCCAACAGTCCTTGAAGCAGGAGAATCTGGTATATATAAAATTAACTATTTAACAGATGGGGATGGGCCGTTTACGATCGTTTATGGTGATGCCAAATGGGTCGTTCAAAAATAGAGAAAAATCCAAATCTTTAATCAGCTTATTGTAAAAGCTAGTGAGTTTAAGAAATTATAAGAAGCTTCAGTTGTCAATAAATTATTAAAGAAATTTATTCATATGTGGTTGGAAAAGTCGGAATACTTTTAAAGAAAAATGACGAACAAATAAGGTAAAAGAAGCGTACAGAAAGTAGAAAAGAGAGAATGAAGAAGGTTTTTAAATCAATTAAGTTTTGGATATTTGTATTACTTGTTACTCTAGCAGGTGGATGGTTTATCCAATATGAAATTCATAAGCGTGATATATCACAATTTGTAACTTGGAAACCTCGTCCACACATAGTTGATTCCCAATTTATTGCAGGTGGGAAAGCAGTAGCTATTCAATGGGATAATAAAAAAGAAGTGGATGAGGCGCTGGAAGCAAATTCGTACAATCCAAAAGTTAAAGTAGAATGGTTTATAAATGGTGGAAATAGTGAACGGTACATTGCACAAGAAAGTTACAAATTAAAATCTGACCCACGTCTCTATTTTCAATATTATATTCGTGGTAATCAAGTTCCTTACCTAACTACAAATAAAGCACAAAAGGGAGAGTACTGGCTCATTGATGTCTATGATACCAAGGACAAGCGCTTAGTGAAGAAAACATATGATGTTTTTAAGATAGTACGAGATATGGATAAGAATTATATCCCCTTATCTGTTAAAGTTTCTTCTATGTTGTTGGATACAGATGATGGAGAAACATACATTCCGATTGATATTCTTGTCGATAAGAAAGACAAATATATTGTAGAACCTGGAAATATCTATGTACAAACAGAGTATCAATCTCGTATAGGGTTAATGAATGTTAAGGATGGAAAGTTCGCTTGGAAAACCTCATCAGGCAAAGGTTATGAACAAGTTCAAAAAGAAAATCGAGAAAGCGACAAAGACTTACATCCATTTGAATACAATTTTGAAAGAGGACAATTGCAGCTCCAACATTCACGTTTGTTATTTACAGATCGTAGTAATGAGACTAAGGATATCCCATTGAAAACACTCTATCCGAAAGTATATTCGATTTTAAGCAAAGGGAATAATCCAACTACTTTAAAATGGGATGAAAAACCGACAAAAGGGGAGAATGCCTACCTATACTTTCTCGGACCAGAAGATCTCAACTTTGATATTTCATTTTTGGAACTGCTTTATAAAGTTCCAGAGCAGCGTTCAGGTGGATGGGATGATGTCCTACGGTATCATAAGATACCAGCAGAATTTTCAAAAGATGGTCAAGAACATCTTGCGAATAATAAAAAAGAATTTTTCCAATATTTTAAAAAGGATTTAAATCAAAGTAACGATACTACAGAGTTCTCATTGCTGAGACGCTTATATGAAGTACAGAACTACGTGGTCTCTAGAGATTTTGGTCAGTCCTTCGGTGATCTGACCATACCAGCTGAGTATACTAAAGATGGGAAGGTTCATATCGTTCAAAATGATGAAGAATTCTTCAAATATATGGATTTAGAGAAGATTCCTAATAAAAAGATGAAAGAAGATATTAAAAAAAGGTTCCCATATGCTGTAAAAAATTAATCGATTAGGTCGAATTTAGCAAGGAGGTCAGGCTATGAAGCTCAATTATTTCAAACTATTCGCAGGAATTCCACTTATTCTATGTTGCCTGTTTCTTTCCAGTTGTAAGATCATGACACCGAGTGATTACAAAAAGGCTAAAGAAGTTGTTACAGAAGTTTTTAAAGAAAATGATCTTCATGGCAAAGTTACCATCACTAAGTTATCCTGGACTGCCCTAGAATACCCACAGTATCATGTGAGCTACGCATACTCTGAGAAGACCTACGATGATCAAACGGTACAATTGGAAGATGAGGACGTAACTTTTAAAGATGACTGGTCGAGGTCATATAGTAGTTTTCTTCCATCATACAAGGAAGCGTTTTTAAAACAGAAATCTATTAAAAATATCGAGGAAAAACTAGAGACTGAAATAAAGAAGCAATCTCTAGGTCTTCCTATTAGTTTCTTTGGTTTTTTATCTAACTCCAACCGTGATGAGAAGGAGCAAATTCTAGATAGTATCGCAAGTCAAAATCTCAAAGAAGGGAAAAAAGACTTTGCCGGTTACTATCAAATCCCTTTTCAAACCTTAATCGATCAAGAGTTAATCCGTATGACTATTTATATAGAGGATGGTGTATCCGTTAAGGAAAAAGACTTAAAAGCAGCAGCCAAAAAATTAGACGCTAGCAAACTACCGGATGGTGCCTATGATTTCTATTATTCTAAAGGTAGTTATTCCAATTCCATCAGTTACTCATTCAAGGTCAAAGATGGGAAAGTTGTTTTTTATGAAGATCAAAATATTCAGAATTGAGTAACCGAATACAAGAAAAAGATCTAGTCGTGTTTGACTAGATCTTTCATGTTTCTTAGAAGTCTTCTTTCTTCTTAAGTTTCATAGAAGCAATAGCTGTAGCGACGAATGTCAAACCAGTTACAAGAAGTCCTAAATGATCTTCCGTTCCTGTTGAAGGAAGAGATCGTTTACTTTCTTTAGGCTTGTCACTAGATTTAGGAGTTTCACTAGATTTAGGTTTGTCACTAGGCTTAGGTTTATCTCCATTTGGTGATGGAGTTTTAGGTTTGCTATTACTTGGTGTTGGTATATTTGGAATATCTGTTGATGGTGGAGGTGGAAGGAGTTTGTTTACCACGTTTCCTTTATCAACAACAAGGTTTGTTGCAGAAGCAAAGTCGCTTGCAGCAACCTTGATGACTTCATTTGAAAGTTGGTAACCACTTGGAGTTGAGATCTCTTTGATCACGTAATCTTTCGCTTCAAATCCAACAAAGCTTGCAAGTCCATCTTGACCAGAAATTGCTTGCGCTTGGCCTTGTCCATATGGGTTGGCAACAGGTGTCACACCATCTGCTTCAAAGAGTCCAAATACTGCACCAGCTAGGTAATTACCCTTTTCATCCACTTTACGAACCTTAAGGGTGTAGAGTTTCAGTTCAGGAATATCAATAGTTGGTGGAGTTGGTGGGATCACCTTGTTGATAAAGGTTTTCTTGTCACCATAAGAAACCACTGCTTGGATAGCATTTGATGCTTCATCTTTTGTGACGGTAACTGTGACATCCACTTGACCTTCATCATATTGGATGTTTGCCTTATCAGCTGGTACGACTTCTTTAACGGTATATTTATGAGTACCAATCATCGCTTCCGTGTAGGCGATCGCATCAAACGTCACTGTACCATCTGCAGCATTTTGTTTTGTCTGAAGAACAGTTCCATTTTCATCCAAAAGGTTAAAGCTAAATTCGCCACCTTGAAGGTCACGACCTTCTAAAATCTTACTTGTGGTAATTTGTTTTTCACTTGGAGTTGGAGGTGTCGGAGGTGTATACGTGTTGGTAAAAGTAGGGATATTCTTTTTACCGTCGTATTGCACATCCGCATTCAATTGTCCATTTGCATCCTTAGTGACAGTCACTGTTACAGTATGAACAGATTCATCATAAGTGATTGCTGATTCTGGTGTAGCTGGTTTTTGTTCAGTAATTGTGTAGGTGAACGTACCAGCTTCATTAAAGCTTACTGGACTGAAGAGAATATCCCCATTCTCACCATTTGTCTTGGTATCAATGAGCGTACCAGCTTGATCCTTGAGAAGGAAAGTAAACTCATTTGCTTTCAATGTACGATCGCTCGAACCATTGATCGCCAATACTTTTTTAGCCTTGAATTGAGCTGTTGTTGGTTTCACTGTTGGAGGAACAGGAGTTGGAGGTGTATACGTGTTAGTAAAAGTAGGAGTATCCTTTTTACCGTCGTATTGCACATCCGCATTCAATTGTCCATTTTCGTCTTTTGTAACAGTCACTGTTACAGTATGAACAGATTCATCATAAGTAATTGCTGATTCCGGTGTAGCTGGTTTTTGTTCAACAATTGTGTAGGTGAACGTACCAGCTTCATTAAAGCTTACTGGATTGAAGAGAATATCCCCATTCTCACCATTTGTCTTGGTATCAACGAGCGTACCAGCTTGATCCTTGAGAAGGAAAGTAAACTCATTTGCTTTCAATGTACGATCGCTCGAACCATTGATCGCCAATACTTTTTTAGCCTTGAATTTAGCTGTCGTTGGTTTCACTGTTGGAGGAACAGGTGTCGGAGGTGTTTTCGTATTTGTAAACGTATCTCCTTTTTCAGCATCCCCACCTGAGTAAGTCACAGTAGCGACGAGTTTGTCGTTTACTTTCTTCACTTCAACGGTAGCAGTGATCATTTGTTTGCTGTAGTTGATTGAAGTATCCGTACCTTGGTTTTCGGTAATGGTATAAGTATGTGTTCCTTCTTCAGTATAAGTAAGTTCTTTAAGGGTTACAGTACCATTTGCTTTGTTTTTAGCAGTTTCAAGGGTATTGTCACCTTCTTTCAAGACAAATTCAAATTGATCGTCAGTCAACGGTATGGTTGTTTCACCTTCTTTAAGAAGCTTTTTCACTTGAAGTGTAGCTGTTACACTTTCTGCTTTAGGAGCTTCTTTTTTGTTGGTGAACGTATTTGTCTCAGTTTGACCATCAGAGTAGCTGATTTGTTCTACAACCAAGGCGTTGTCTTTTTCAACCACTACAACTGTAGCTGTGATGGTTTTATCACTGTAGGTAATGGTTTTGTCCGTACCTTTTGTTTCAGTGATGGTATATTTGAATGTGCCTGCTTTGTCTACAGTGATGTTATCAAAAGTAATTGAACCATCTTTTTTGTTCTTGGTTGTGCCAACAACTTTATCGTTTGAATCTTTTGCAACAAACTCAAAGTCATCACCCTTAAGTTCGCCACCTTCAAATGTTTTTTTAAGTTTTAAGGTTACCTTAGCATTTGAAACTTTTGGTTTGTTTTGAGTATTGGTGATCGTATTTTTTTGTTCACCATCTCCACCTGAGTAAGTGACAGTAGCGACCAGTTTGTCGTCAGTTTTCTTCACATCGACAGTAGCCGTGATGCTTTGTGTACTATAGTTGACATTAGCATCCGTACCCTTGTTTTCAGTGATGGTATAAGTATGAGTACCTTCTTTATTGAAAGTCAGTGCCTTAAAGTTAACAGTGCCGTCTGCTTGGTTCTTGGCAGTTTCGACTACTTTGTTGTTTTCGTCTTTCAAGACAAATTCGAATTGACCTTCTGTAATCGGAAGTTGTGTATGTTCTTGATCACCGGCTACTTCGAAAGCTTTTTTAACAACAAGATTTGCTGAAACCGGGCTAATAGTTGGTTCGCTATTGAAAACTTTAGCATCGGCTGAGGCAGCTTTATTCACCCAAGTGTTTTCTTTTGAAACACTTTCTTGGTGTTGATCACTTTTTAGGCTAGCTACATTAGTAACACTCTTAATTTGATCAGCATGTTGCAACAGTGTTTGGTAAGAAAGAGTAATTTCATCTGTTGATGCATTTTTAAATTGGTCACTAATCTTAGTTAGATCAAGTTTAAATCCGTGTTCAGTCCACTCAATATATGGTTCTAACCCAAGGCCAGCCATTGGGACTCCATTGGCAACAAAAGTTTTTCCATTAACCCTCAAGTCAAATGAAGCAGGAAGATAAGTTCCTCCCTTAAAGTATTGAGCAACATCTTGTCCTTTAGCAGATTTAATACGGCTCAAATCAAGTGCTGGAAGGTTAGGCATTTGGTCAGTAAAGACAATGCTTGATGCAGGTGCTTGTTTATCGACAGCATTATTTACTGAGATATGCCAAGTTAAAAACCCATCTGCTTGTTCATCAGTTACTGTTAAAGTATCTCTCCAGTCAGGAATTCCTGTTGGTCCCCAAATTTTCTGAGCATGTTGTAAATTAGTATTATCAGTAGCACCAGAATTGTACTTTTTAATTGGGAGTAATAATGGAACTGGACCTTGTCCAGAACGTTTAACGATAACAGATTCGGTACCGATTTTAATCGTTCGTTCTTGATCTTTTCCGGTCGTATTGTCTTTATCCCATTTGTAATAGAAGGAGACATTTCCTTCAGCCCCTTTATTTCCACCTTTAACAAAGGTGATGGTTAGGGTCTTTCCGTCGTCTGAGACTTTACCAGTTGCGATCTCTTCTCCCTTTTCATTCTTCATTGAATTGAAGGCAGAAGAAGCGAATTTGACGTCTTCTGGCATAGAAATTTTAAAGGTATCACCTATTTCTACGCCAGTTCCGATTTCCCAGTGGTAAGAGATTTGATCTCCGTCCAATTTTGCTTGGGTTATCTTTACTTGGGTTGTTAATTCTTTTGCTTGTGTTACTTTACTTCCTGCTACAAACAGAAAAAGCAAAGCGGCTAGCAATGAAAAAACAACTAAAATTGGTTTTTTCATAATTCCTCCTAATTTTTAGTATTACCAAACAAGTCCATTGTACTAATATATAGTAATAAAGTCAAAGAATAAGTACTATTTTATTATGCTGTTTTGTCATAATGATTTTATACCAAAAAAATCGTTTATTTCCCGCCATTTTAGCCTTTCATGTTATAATATTCAGATAAGAAAAAGAGGAGACCAAAAGCTAGATGATCACTTCAAAATACGATTGGCAGTTAGCTTCGCCAAGTGCAGATGAGGCCTTTTTAGCCCTTGCCAAAAAAGCAGGTCTGGAAGCGTCCGTAGCAACCTTGCTGTATGAGCGTGGCATTCAAACCAAAGAGGATTTAGAAGACTTTTTAGAACCCAAGCTGGAGAAGCTACATGACCCTTATTTGCTCCATGATATGGACAAGGCAGTGGAGCGCATCCGACGGGCCATCGAAGATTATGAGCAGATCCTCATCTACGGAGACTATGATGCGGACGGGATGACCTCAGCCTCCATTATGAAGGAAACCTTGGAGCAGATGGGAGCAGAGGTGCAAGTCTACCTACCTAACCGCTTTACAGACGGCTACGGTCCCAATGAGAGTGTCTACAAATACTTTATCGAGCAACAAGGTATTTCCTTGATTATTACGGTGGACAATGGGGTTGCGGGCAATCAGGCCATCGCTATGGCTCAGGCCATGGGAGTCGATGTCATCGTGACCGACCACCACTCTATGCCAGAGGTTTTACCGGATGCATATGCGATCATTCATCCGGAGCATCCAGATGCGGATTATCCCTTCCATTATCTAGCAGGATGTGGTGTGGCCTTTAAGTTGGCCTGTGCCCTCTTAGAGGAAGTACCAGTCGATCTCTTAGACCTGGTAGCAATTGGGACCATTGCTGATATGGTCAGCCTGACAGATGAGAATCGGATTCTAGTCAAATATGGTCTGGGTGTTCTCCAACATACCCAGCGCATGGGCTTGCAGGAACTCTTGGAGATCGCAGGGATTCGTCCGGAGGATGTCAATGAAGAAACAATTGGCTTTCAGATCGCCCCTCGACTCAATGCCCTTGGTCGCCTCGATGACCCAAATCCAGCCATCGAACTACTGACTGGTTTTGATGATGAAGAGGCGCACGAGATTGCTCTCATGATTCATCAGAAAAATGAAGAACGCAAAGAGATTGTCCAAAGTATCTATGACGAAGCCAAAGCCATGGTCGATCCGAGCTTGTCCGCCCAGGTCTTGGCCAAAGAAGGCTGGAATCCTGGGGTTCTTGGCATTGTTGCCGGTCGTTTATTAGAAGAGCTACATCAGCCGGTCGTTGTTTTAAGCATCGAAGATGGACGAGCTAAAGGAAGCGCTCGGAGTCCTGAGTCAGTCAATATCTTTGATGCCCTCGATCCTCACCGGTCGCTTTTTGTCGCCTTTGGAGGACATGCAGGTGCAGCAGGGATGACGCTCGAAGTGGACCACCTCCCTGCCTTGTCTCAGGCCCTGACAGATTACATTCGAGAGCAAGAGATAGATCTCAGCAGCAAGTCTAGCTTAGCGATCGATGAGGAACTACACCTAACAGAACTAACGCTTGAGACCTTGAAAAGCTTTGAGCGCTTGAGTCCTTTTGGCATGGACAATAAAAAGCCCGTCTTTCTAGTCCGTAATTTCAAGGTAGAAGGGGCGCGCTCGATAGGTGCCAGCAATACCCACTTGAAACTCAAAATTTCTCAAGAAGATGCGACCTTTGAGGTGGTTGCCTTTGGTTTGGGGAACTTAGAGGCGGAGTTTGCCCAAGCGCAAGACCTAGAGCTAGCTGTGCAGTTGTCGGTCAACCAATGGAATGGTCAAACGACTCTCCAGCTCATGCTGGTTGATGCGCGTGTGGACGGTGTGCAGCTCTTTAATATCCGGTCCAAAAATGCCAGCCTCCCTGTAGGTGTTCCTGTTCTTGATTTTACTAAAGAACTGCCAGATCTGACAGGGGCATCCGCTGTTGTAGTTGGAAATATCCCTGAGGATTTAGAGCAACTACGGCAAATCTTCCAAGAGCATGATTTCCAAGCCGTCTATTTCAAAAATGAGATCGCCAAAGCCTACTATTTGACAGGATACGGTAGCAGGGACCAGTATGCCAAGCTCTATAAGACCATCTACCAGTACCCAGAGTTTGATGTCCGCTACAAACTCAAAGACCTAGCAGCCTATCTCAAGATTCAGCAGATCCTCTTGGTCAAAATGATCCAGATCTTCCAAGAGTTGGGCTTCGTGACCATTGAAAATGGCATCATGAAGGTTAATAAAGAAGCAGAAAAACGCGAAATCGCAGAAAGCAGCATCTACCAAAACCTCAAACAAACCGTGAAAGAGCAGGAGTTGATGGCCCTTGGAACGGTTCGTGAAATCTACGATTACCTGACAGGGCAGGCCTCATGAAAAAACACCTAAAAAAATTTCTCTGGCTCAGTCCCTTCCTACTTTTTTGTCTTTATTGGTTGGGAGTCTACCTGAGCCTCAAAAACCCCATGGAAGAAATTAACTACTCTGAAAATGGTGGGTGGATACGCTACGTGATGTTCAAGCCTTATACGCAGATCATTGGAAGTGATGATACTTTTCAAGAGGGTGAAGGACATAAAACTTTCTCTTTTTCCAAAAATATTGTTGATGATAAGCAACATCTTTCTGTAACAGTATTTAAGGGAACTTCTGATTGGTTATATTTGTATGATCATGAGTTGGATAGTAAAACCATGATTGGATTTGGATTTGTTTATGACTCTCATAAAAAAGCTATAGTGCAAGAAAAAGTATATCTAGAAACAGATAACAAAATCTATAAAGACCAGCAACTCCTTGATCAACTTGCCGCCTATGGCAAAGACCGTGCTTGGCTTCGAGACCAAAGTAAAAAGGTCGCTGAACAATACATTCTTGGCACCTGGTTCAAGAATGGAAGTTCCCGTTATTCCTTGAAAAACTTGGGAGATATGAAAATCGAGTACAACAAATTGATAGAAGAATAGTAAGTTTTTTTGGAATCCAATCCCACATCATTTTTCGGATGTGGGATTTTTGCTATTGACCGAGAGCTTGGGAAAATGATTTGGCAAAAAATGATGCAAGTTAGTGGAATTCATGATATAATGGAATGTAAAAAATTTTTTATGAAAGAAAGTTAACCATGAATTTAAAAGATTACATTGCAAGCATTGAAAACTATCCACAAGAAGGAATTACCTTCCGTGATATCAGCCCTTTGATGGCAGATGGCAATGCTTATAGTTATGCGATTCGTGAAATCGTTCAATACGCAACGGATAAGAAGATCGATATGATCGTTGGCCCTGAAGCGCGTGGGTTCATCGTTGGATGTCCGGTAGCTTTTGAGCTCGGTATTGGTTTTGCGCCTGTTCGTAAGCCTGGTAAATTGCCACGTGAAGTTATTTCTGCTGACTACGAAAAAGAATACGGTGTGGATACCCTCTGCATGCACGCAGATGCCATCAAACCAGGCCAACGCGTCCTCATCGTTGATGACCTTTTGGCTACGGGTGGTACCGTTAAAGCAACCATCGAAATGATCGAAAAACTCGGTGGCGTCGTTGCAGGGTGTGCCTTTTTGATCGAGTTGGATGAATTGAAAGGTCGCGAAGCGATCGGCGATTACGACTACAAAGTCTTGATGCATTACTAATATAGTCTAATACTATAACTGGCTACAGAAAAACCATAATTGAAAACTATAAGCTCCTATCATATAATGTTAGTTAAGAACTTGTAAGATGGGAGCTTTTTATGCCAATTACTCTAGATAAAAAATTACCAGCAGTCGATATCCTTCGTTCAGAAAATATTTTTGTCATGGATGATGTTCGAGCAACTCACCAGGATATTCGTCCTATAAATGTTCTGATTTTGAATCTCATGCCGACTAAGGAAGCAACTGAGACTCAACTGCTACGCCTCCTGGCCAATACGCCCTTGCAGATCAATGTAGATTTCCTCTATATGGCGAGCCATAAGTCTAAAAATACAGCGGCCGAGCATATGGAGAGTTTTTACAAGACTTTTGAGGATATCAAGGATAATTACTATGACGGCTTGATTGTGACGGGGGCGCCTGTCGAAAAGATGGACTTTGAGGAAGTAGATTATTGGGAAGAATTGACCCAGGTCTTTGAATGGGCCAAGCGTCATGTTTTTTCTACCCTGCACCTCTGTTGGGGAGCCCAGGCTGGACTGTACCACCGTTACGGAATTCAAAAAGTAGAGCTCTGTGACAAGCTATCGGGCATCTATGACCAAGCAGTGGTGCGTCCCGATAGTCTGCTCATGAGAGGATTTGACGATCGCTTCCTTGCCCCTCATTCTCGCTATACAGATATTCCTTTGAAGGAAGTCCTTGAAAAGAGCAATCTTCAAGTGATCGCTCAGGGAAATGAAGTTGGGCTTTCCATCATTGCTAGTCCAGACATGCGTGAGGTCTATAGCTTTGGCCATCTGGAATATGATCGCGATACGCTGGCAAAAGAATACCACCGAGATGTCAAGGCGGGCTTGGATCCAGATGTTCCCAAGAATTACTTTGATGGGGATGACGCTAATACAGAGCCTCGCATTCGTTGGAATCTAGCTGCGACGACTTTCTTTAGTAATTGGATCAACTATGCGGTTTATCAAGAAACACCTTACCGCTTGGAAGAATTGGAAAAAGATATTTCATTTTATGGTTACCTATAAAGGGGAATTATGACATATTCACAAGCATTTAAGTATGGCAACTTGGTTCTTCCAAGTGCCTTGCTTTTTCATTATCATGAATTGTTTGACCAAGCAGATGATTACTTGGTTTGGCAGTTTTTCTTCCTTCAAAATACGACTGGCCAAGAGGCCTTAACTCCCAATCAGATTGCTAGTCATCTAGGAAAAACGGTGACAGAGGTCAATCGGATTATGTCCAATCTGACCACCAAGGGACTCCTTCAGTACCGGACCATTGAGCTCAATGGCGAGATTGAAGCCATCTTTGATGCGACCATTGCCCTGGAGCGCTTGGATGAGATTTTAGAATCCCAATTACAAGGGAAGGCACAGAGCGCGCCCGCTAAGGGAAATGTCATCAAGGATTTGGTGGAAACCTTCCAACAAGAACTGGGACGACTCTTGACACCTTTTGAGATTGAAGACCTGACCAAGACTGTGCGCGAGGATCAGACAGATCCAGATGTGATCAAGGCAGCATTACGAGAAGCTGTCTTTAACGGCAAGCCTCACTGGAAATATATCCAAGCCATTTTACGCAACTGGCGCAGTGAAGGCATCAACAGTCTAGCCCAAGTAGAGGCGAAACTACAAGAACGCGAACAAGCCAACCCACGCAATGTGACAGTTTCAGACGATTTCTTGAAGGCCATGGATTTGTGGAAAGATTAAGGGGAAAAGATTTAAAGGATGAAACGGGGAGACAAAAAAAGAAAAAGATTTAGATGGCTGTATCCAACCATGCTAGTGATTGGAATAGCTTTATTGTTTAGTTTAGTCAGTTTTTACGTTACGCGTTCGAATTTGTTGTCGTCAGGTCTGTATCCAGTTGAAGATAGTTTAGTACAGGCGGGGTATACAAAAACGAAAGATGGATATACCAAAAAGGAATCTGATCTGACGATTCTAATCAAGTGGAATAAGAAGACAAGAGAATTTGATAAGAATCACTATCGTTTTAAAGTAGACAAAGAGACGACTTTCTTATCGAAAGATTTTGTTGATAAGGAAACACTTGAAACGCTAACAAATGGTCAATTATCGAATCAATTTGGCTTTGTATATTACTCAAAAGCTAAAAAGAAGGATTGGCTAAAGGGTTCTCCTAGATTAGTAGCCCATGCTGGCGGAGCGATTCGAGAAAAAGAATACAACACCTTTTATACTAATTCCTTGGAAGCTTTGCAACAGAATTATAGTCTAGGTCATCGCTTGTTCGAAATAGATTTTTATCTGACAAGTGATAAAAAGTTGGCTGCTGTTCATGACTGGCATCAGTTTGGAAACAAAGATGATGTTGCTCTTTCTTCTGATGAATGGAAAAAATTTAAGGCTTATGGTTCTCCAGAAACACCAAGTCGTTTCACGACGATGTTGATAGGAGATGTCTTGGATCAAATGGTGATCAATAAAGATATGGTTTTGATCACAGATACTAAATCTATGGAAATTCCCAAAGAAGATATGATCACTCAATTTCAAGACATTGTTTCAGAAGCTAAAAAACGAGACAAGGACCTATTAGATCGTGTGATTCCACAAATCTATAATCAAGAGATGTTCGGAGAAATTGAAGCTATTTATCCTTTCAAACATGTTATCTATACCTTGTATGCTTCACCAGATAGTGTAGAAGAGGCTTTAGATTTTATCTCGAAACACAAGGAAATTGAGGCAGTTACGATTTCATTTGCTGATTCTCGCTTCAATTCAGACTTTATTAATGCAATTCATCGACTTGGAAAACGCATTTACATTCATACCATCCATACGTATGATGATTTAACTAAGTATGCGAATGTAAATGTTGACGGATTTTATACTGGATTGTTGACTCCTAGAGACGTGGCCTTATATGAATCAGTTTCAAAATAGAAAAAAAGCTAGTACTTTATAAAAAGTGCTAGTTTTTAAATGTGGATAAACTTCTATTGAATTAAATAATCTGCATAATTTCGCGAAGATATATGAAGATTTTAGAGCAATTTAAGGGTTTATTGGAACTTTCCGCTGTGAGAAAGGTACTTGAAACACTATTGTTTCAAGTACCCGGGAGTTTTGAAACTTTAGGTTCAAAACTAAGTCTTGGAACTTCGAAGAAGTTCGCTGACGTCCGTACTCACCTAAGGAAAGTTTCTAATAAGTTTCTGTCTTCAATCTTAAGCCATTGCTTAACCAAATGTAAGCTAATATGTTTATAGATAGTCTGCGTAGGCTTCTTCTAGTTTGGTGAGGAGTTCTTGTTTTTCCTCGTCACTAGCAAAGGAAGCCTGGATGGCATCGACATTGTGCTGGTAAAAGTCAGCTGGTGTCGTTTGGAAGTGGTGGTGGTAAAGAGTGTATTCCTTGGTCAAATCCGTATCAGATACAGTCCGGTTATCGGTATTGATACTGATACGGGCTTGAGCTTCTTTCATCTTGAGGTAAGGGAAGTCTCCCACAGTGGCAGCTGCTTTTGTTTGGAGGTTGCTGGTCAAGCAGAGTTCACCAGTGACCCCGTTGTCAATAAAGGATTGGAGTAAGGCCGGTTCATGAGATAGAGCCGTCACGTGGCCATTGCGTTTGATGCCAAAAGCAATCGATTGGGCTACAAAGTGTGGGCAATGACACTCACCTGCGTGAAGCATCATAGGGCGATGGTAACTTTTGACTTGCTCGATTAAAGGTCGAATATCTTCTGGAGAGTAGTTGTGCTCATCCCCAGCGAAGTCAAAGCCAACAAAATCCTGATCAGTGACCTCGTTGGCTTCTGCCAGGATGCTAGAGGTGAGCTCTTGATCGGACTGGCGCATGCCACAAACGAGGGCTTTGGCTGTAATGCCAAATTCATCCTGGGCTTGCCGTAGACCTTTGCAGACAGCATCAATAGTTTCTGGGACGGTGAGTCCTTGGTCCATGGACAATTCTGGGGCAAAACGAACCTCGATGTAGAGGACATTCTCCAGAGCAGCTTGCTTGGCAACATCGTAAGCAGCGAGCGTCAAGGCTTCCTTGGTTTGAAGGAGGGGCCGGATGTAGTCAAAGGCCTCTAAATAGTCCAAAAGATTCTCACAGTGGGCAGGGGCAGTGACATGGTGTTTGAGCTCTTCATCGCTAGCAGGCAGGTCAATATTGACCAGGGCTGCCAATTGGCGAATAGTCGGAAGAGACAAGGAACCGTCTAAGTGACAGTGGAGTTCCGTCTTTGCCAAACTATGAAAATCGATCATGGACATGGTTTTCTCCTTAAAATTGTATTTTTTCTATACTATCATTTTGACAAAAAAAGTCAAGTAGCCTTCGCGTAGCAGATCTTTGAAAGGGAGCCCGAGATTTGATATGCTAGTACTAGCTTAGAAAAAGGAGAACAGAGATGTCAGACTATCAATTACCAGAAGTATGGGAAGCACCGAGTCAAATGGGAGGAGCCTGGGGAGGTTTGAACCAACCAACAGCAGGTGCCCGCTTTGAACAAACTCTTCCAAAAGGCGATCAGCCTTTCCAACTCTATACCCTTCCAACCCCAAATGGGATCAAGGTGACTATTATGCTAGAGGAATTGAAAGAGCTGGGAGTGGATGCGGGCTATGACGCTTATCGCATCAAGATTGGTGAGGGAGATCAATTCGGCAGTGACTTTGTAGCCATCAATCCAAACTCGAAAATTCCAGCCATGTTGGATCAATCAGGTGACGAAGCCATTCGGGTCTTTGAATCAGCCAATATTCTCTTGTATCTAGCAGAGAAGTTTGGACAATTGATTCCGACAGATTCTGCTAAACGGACCGAAGTACTTAACTGGCTCTTCTGGCAGACAGGGGTTGCACCTTTCTTAGGGGGAGGCTTTGGCCATTTCTTCCACTACGCTCCTGAAAAAATCGAGTATGCCATCAACCGCTTTGCCATGGAAGCCAAACGCCAATTGGACCTACTGGACAAAGAATTGGCGACCAAACCTTATATCGCAGGGGAGGACTATACCATTGCAGATATCGCCATCTGGTCTTGGTATGGCCGTCTCGCCCAAGACAAGGTCTGGGACCGAGCGGGAATATTCTTAGATGTGAAGGAATACAAGCATTTGCAAGCTTGGACAGAGAAAATCGCCAATCGCCCAGCCGTGCAACGTGGCTTGGAAGTAGATTATAAGGAAATTGATGCATAAGGAAAAGGCGCCGTCGCGCCTTTTTTTAATGCTGCAAACATGGTATACTAAAGGGTGGAATAAAAGTATAGAAAGAAACACATGGAATTTACAAAATTATCAAATCGCTTGGCCTTGGTGGCTAGCTTCGTCTCAGAAGGAGCGCGTCTGTTGGACGTGGGGAGTGACCATGCTTATCTCCCAATCGCGCTTTTGCAAGAAGGAAAAATTGAGGCTGCTATTGCAGGGGAAGTGGTAGAGGGGCCTTATCAATCCGCCCTGCAAAATGTCGCCGATAATGGCTTAGATGACAAAATCGAGGTCCGTCTAGCTAATGGTTTGGCTGCATTTGAACTGTCCGATGACATTTCTTGCATCACCATCGCAGGAATGGGCGGGCGTTTGATTGCAGATATCCTAGCAGCAGGTCTTGAGAAATTAGCCGGTGTCTCTCGCTTGGTCTTGCAACCCAATAATCGGGAGGATGAACTGCGGGCTTGGTTAGTAGATCATGATTTTCGCCTTGTTGATGAAGCTATCTTGGAAGAAAATGAGAAGTTTTATGAGATCCTCGTGGTCGAGCATGGTTCTCAAGAGTTGTCAGCTAAGGAACTGCGTTTTGGTCCCTATTTGATGCTGGAACAAGCTCCAGCCTTTGTCCAAAAGTGGTCCAATGAAGTGGAGAAATTAGCCTTTGCCTTGGAGAAGGTCCCAGTTGAGAATCAATCTGCCAGAGCATCGTTAGAAGACCGTATCGCCCAAATCAAGGAGATCCTAAATGAAAGCAAGTGAAGTCATCAAACGCTATGAAGCTTACTGTCCTCAAGAACTTTCCATGGAGGGAGATGTCTGTGGCTTACAGGTCGGCACCCTGCAAAAAGACATCAAGAAGGTCATGGTAGCCTTGGATATCCGGGAGCAGACGGTGGCGGAAGCCATCGCCCATGGAGTGGACTTGATCATTGTCAAGCATGCGCCCATTTTCCGTCCTATTAAGGATTTGGTAGCCGATCGGGCTCAGAATCAGATCTACATTGACTTGATCAAGCATGATATTGCGGTCTATGTCAGCCATACCAATATTGATATCGTCCCAGATGGGCTCAACGATTGGTTCTGCCAGCTCTTAGAAATTGAAAATACAGAGCCCCTCAGTATGACAGGAGAAGGACTCGGAATCGGCCGTATCGGTCAAATACCAGCTCAAACCTTTGGGCAGTTGGCTCATAAGGTAAAAGGAACTTTTGGATTAGATGCTTTGCGCTTGGTTGGTTATGACCAGGCGGATTTGGAACGAGTGATTGAGCGCGTCGCCATCTGTGGCGGAAGTGGCCAGTCCTTTTACAAGGATGCTCTCGCCAAGGGAGCAGAGGTCTATATCACAGGAGATATCTACTACCACACGGCTCAGGACATGCTGAGCGATGGTCTCCTGGCCTTGGATCCAGGTCACCATATCGAAGTTCTCTTTGTGTCGAAACTAGTCGAAAAACTCAATCAGTGGAAGGCGGAGGAAGCGTGGGAGATCGAAGTGCTGGGCAGTCAAGTCAGTACCAATCCTTTTTACCATATCTAAGGGGTTATCATGAAAGTTGCCATTATCGGTGCAGGGATCGTGGGATCCACTGCAGCCTATTATTTATCCAAGGAAGCACAGATAGATGTCACCGTCTATGATCACGGAGTAGGCCAAGCAACCAAGGCAGCGGCTGGGATCATTAGCCCTTGGTTTTCTAAGCGGCGAAACAAGGCCTGGTATCGCCTGGCTCGGCTAGGAGCTGATTTCTACCAAGAATTAGTAGAGGACCTAGCCAAAGACGGAATCAAAACAGACTTTTACCAGCAGACAGGGGTCTATCTTCTTAAGAAAAAGGAAGAGAAATTAGATGAACTCTATCAGTTGGCGCTGAGTCGACGGGAAGAATCTCCCTTAATCGGAGACTTATCGATTTTTACTACAGAAGAAGTGGCCCAACAATTCCCAGGTCTGCAAGGCTTTGAACAGCTCCTTTATGCCTCGGGTGGGGCCCATGTAGAGGGAGCCCTTCTAACGGAAACTCTCCTTAAAGCAAGTGGGGCAAGAGTCATCAAGGAAGAGGTTGCTCTCTCCGTCACGGATCATGGCTATCAGATAGCAGGAGAGAGCTATGACCAAGTCATCCTAGCGACAGGAGCCTGGTTGGGGCAAATCCTTGAGCCACTCGGCTACCAAGTAGATGTCCGTCCGCAAAAAGGACAGTTGAGGGATTATCAGCTAGACCTATATACGGATAATTATCCTGTGGTTATGCCAGAAGGAGAGCTAGATATCATTCCCTTCCAGCAAGGCAAGATCAGTATGGGAGCTACTCATGAGAATGAGATGGGCTTTGACCTGTCGATGGATCAAGCTTTGCTGAATCAAATGGAAGAAGAAGCCTTGACCTACTATCCAAAACTAGCTCAAGCGACAGTTGTCGGTGAGCGCGTGGGTACCCGGGCCTACACCAGCGACTTCTCGCCCTTTTGGGGAGCACTTCCCGATCAAGCTGGTATTTATGTCGCCAGTGGCCTAGGTTCGTCTGGCCTCACAACAGGTCCCCTCATTGGTTGGCACCTAGCCCAACTCGTGGTAGGAGGAAATCTGCGCTTAGATCCAGCAGATTATCCAGTTGAACAGTATGTGAAGAAGTAGGTTGGGACAAAAGTCCTAGCCTCTCAACTGTCTTTGGATTGTCGAGCAAGACGCAGTGGTTGAGTGGGCTCTACTACGCTGAT
>ERZ1674051.159-NODE-159-length-19786-cov-23.404186_pt1 | contig 19786 bp, 21 predicted proteins | sample MGYA00581125_ERZ1674051 | MGnify/ENA primary metagenome ERZ1674051 (study PRJEB41354, sample SAMEA4873326) | human saliva metagenome | biome: human-associated habitat [ENVO:00009003]; feature: mouth environment [ENVO:08000002]; material: saliva material... | reverse complement strand
AACACACCCAGTAAGGTATAATTACATCTTTATATTTATCTATCATACTTTTTGCATAATCAATAGTCATTTGATAATGTGCTTCTATATCGATAAATAACACACCTATTTTTCTATTTCTTCGTTGTGCTTCTTCGCACATTAAATGCATACAAACCCCACTATCTTTTCCACCAGAGAAAGAAACATATATATTTTCAAACTCATTAAATATATATTTAACTCTTTCTTGTGCTGCTTCATATACATTTAAATTACAATACTTCTTCAAAATAGCTACCTCCTTGTTCTATCTTATCTATCAACAATTCTTTAAGATCTCTTTTCTTTTCATTATTTTCTAAGATCATATTAAATATTCCTAAGTCTGATGTGAAATATATATATTCAATATCATTCTCTTGTCCTATTCTTTTTATCCTACTGATTGCTTGTTCTGTTTTTGAGTAGTCAAAAGTTATACTAGCAAAAGCTACCTTGTTACAAAATTGTAGATTAAGTCCATAAGCTCCTGTACCCAGTGTCATTACTAATGCTTTATTATCATTTTTAAACTTATCAAGAATAACAGCACGTTCTTTTAATGATGTAGATCCTGTAATTAAATAACAGTTCAATTCATTAGCTATATTTTCTGCTTCTTCTATGAATGTACAAAAGACTATTATTTGACCTTGATTTTTAATATAATCTGCTATTTCTTCGTGTCTTTTTTTATCATTAAAACAAGATAATGCTAGATTTTGAAATTGTTGAATTATATTCTCTCCTTTTCCTAGAGAGTTTAGTAATACTTGTTTTCTATCGTTATAAACTTCTCTATTATCATTACTAGAAATTATCCTTATATACTGTGTTGTTTCATCTTTATCAAAGTTAAAATCACATTCATATATATATGGAGCTATTAAATGATGTAGAAACTCTATATTAACATCAGACAGTTTGTAAAATTCTCTAGGGCGTTGTCCAGCTTTCTTATATGATATTTTCTTAAAGAATACATTTAGAAATTCTTGCTTACTCATATTTATTATTTTATAGCTCAAAAAATTCATCTGATTGTAAATATCCCATTCATTTTTAGTTAGCGGTGTACCATTTAAAATTAATCTATACTCACTTTCTTGAGCGATACTCATTAATCTTTTATAGCGTTTTGTATCATCATTTTTAATAAATATACTCTCATCCGCTACAATAAATACTTTCTTGTTCTCAATAGCATTTAAAAGCTCTATATACGTTCTATCACTGCTTGATAAGGTTTCATATCCAGTAATGATATACTGCCTGTTAAACTGCCATTTAATAAGCTCTTGTTGTAAATTGTCTTTAGTTGAGCAGGGCGTAAAGAATAATACTATGTCGCTATCAGTTGTATTTATTAATTCTAATGCTACTCTTGTTTTGCCTGTTCCTTGTTTCATGAACAAAGCACCTACTTTTAATCTTTTGAATTTATCAAACGCCCATTGTTGAGTTTCGGTTAACATCATCTCTCTAACTCCTTGATTATTTCTACTTTTCTATCAACTTTAACAGGTTCTGTTATTTCTAAAAAGCTAGTGTCGTCAGATTCAGTAAGTTGTCTGAACTCTCCAGCTAAACCATCTCCAGTAAACTCAATACTGTCTAGTTTTCTACCTCTCTTATCAGTTTTAAAAACTTTAAATACAAAATCATCTGTATAGCTTAATGTTAGAAAATATCCGTTTCCTTTTCTCATCTCTCTTACTAGTTTTGCTGGATGCCAAAATTTATACCCCTTGTAATTAGAACGGTTTGGCAGTTTGATTAAAACTGCCGCCCCTGTATCGTATTCTATGTTTTGCTTGTTAAATTGAATTGTTTTCCACATTTAAATTACATCCTTTTTAGTTTTATATCCTTTGTAGTAACAGTTGATATTACTTTTTGTTACGTTGATGAATCTGTATTTTTCTAAGTCTAGTGTGTTTATTTTTTCTAGGATCTCATCTAGTTTGTTGTTGATTATATCCACGAAATCTAGTTTACTAGCTTTAATATTTATTAGTAAGTATCCTCCGTCTAAGTTGTGGTAATTGTTGTCTGCAGAGTGATTAGATAATCTCACTGAGTAATTTCCAAAATCTTTATAAGCACTATCTTTCATGCTTGATAAATTCCATCCTTCTAATTTTGAAAACTCTTCTGAAAGTTCATCCATTTTTTTAGCGTATTCTCTACGTTGATTATCTGTAGCTGTAAAGCTGCATTTTCTATAAGCGTTATATTTTTTTCTTCCGAATCTCATTTTTATTTACCTCTCTTCTTATCTTTACAATTATATTCTATCACGCTCGAGCGTGTATGTCAATAGGTAAATTAAAAATTTTTAACGGAAATTTTAAAAAATTTCTATAGAAAAGGAAATTTAGGCATAAAAAAAGAAGCCTAGCAATTAAGCTAGGCTTAGGGAATAAATATGAAAAATATTCATCTACTACATTTTACCACTAATTATAATTAATTACAAGTATCTCCATGTACCATAATCAGTTCCTGAAGCTAATTCCATGCTTGCTACGTATCTACGTTCTCCACTGTGTGATACATAAGATAACCACTCATAACCATTAGCATAACAGTATTCAGCATAGTTAAACTCTTCATTTTCATCATAGCTTGCTACAACTTCAGCATCTAATGATGGAGCTGAACGAACATTTAAATTTGCTACTTTAACAGTAAATACTCTTGGTCTATCTAGAGACTGTACGTCTGTAGTAACTGGATTATTAGCCGGTGTATCGTCTACAGGGAAATAGAACCAACCTACAATCCCTTCAAAATCTCTAGTTACATATCTTGCAGGGCCTCCAACATATAAGCTATCCCAGTTGCCATCAACATTTTGTTCAATAGTTTTCATATTGTAACCATCTGAATCTTCAATAACAACTCCTGTATGTCCGTAAGAATGACCAGCTGTATAGGTTGTGTCCATCACAAATACTGCACCCGCTCTTGGTCTACTGTTGAGATCTCCTACAGCGTTGTATTCAACTTTATATCCTAATGCTGCTGCACTGTTTAACAAGTCAATCGCATTACCCCATAACGTTTTGCCAAAGAAATAAGAGCTTAAATAATTTGGTAAATCTACACATTGAGTACCATATGCTCCATCTTGGTCAACACCTATTCCTAAATTTGCTATTCTTTTTGCCTCATTTACTACGTCTGTTGTTCTAACCATTATTCTTTTCCTCCTAAATTTGAATAAAATAAATAGACTATCACTAGTCTTGTTTTGGTTTATCGTATGTTAAGGCTTGCTTACTGTCGCTTAAGCCTTGTGTAGTTGCATCATTGACTATACCTAGCAATGATAACATTAAAAATACTGTGTCAACTATTCCATTGATATTATGATTGAATAGTTCAGTATCAAGGTTATATCCGAACAATGCTGCTACTTGTTTAACAAGTAATAAAATTGCAGCAACAAAAGATATAACAAAATGTTTGTTTTTAAAACGTACTTTCCAATTTATCATAGTAATTCACCTCCTTTCTAGTTTGCCGGCCATGGTTCGTTAGTTAAATAAGAGATAGAACTTATTCGAATATCTCCAATGTCTCTATCTGTTGGTACAGGGTCTGTGAACTGAAATCTTAGTTGGTTATAGTCTCCATTACCTCCTAAATACCATGTTCCATATGGTATACCTTTATCGTTATAAATATTTCCAATAAGTGAGGCTTCAGTTCTATATCCTATTGGAATCCCGTTATTTTGTATTATCATGCAGTTACGTTCTCTATCAGAGCCTTGCAGAACATATCCTGCTCCACCACGTCTGACAATACCAAACCAGCCCCAGCTTAAGCCTCCGAACTGATAAGATACTACATTGTTAACACGTCTTATTTTGACAAATGAGTTACCTAATTTTGATACAGAAGGAAGTATTTTCCAACCTGTGTCTCCAATTAAAACCTCCCAACCGGTGTTACCTGTTCCGGACTTTTTAATCCATTTTAAAGCTCCGTTTGTTACTGCTTCGTCTACGTATGTAGTACCAACAGGAGCGGTTACTGTGCCGTTCGGCATACCACGACCGTGAATTTCCCACTGTTTACTTTCTAAAACTTTTAAACGATTATCAAGTTCGGTTGTGTTTCCAGTATTACCAGTATTAGTTGGTATGTAATTGTGAATATTTTGAGTTGTGATGAATTTAAGATTATCGCTTTCCGAAAACTCAAAGTCTGGAGTATATCCATCTGGAATTGAACTAGCTAGAGTGTATAAGGCTGTATCTAAGTTTGTGTATTTACTAGCGTTACTAATTATTATTCTTTCAGTATTATTGCTGTAAATTCTTCCGTAATAATTTTGCGGATTCCCTACACGTGTATCTTGAAAATATTGAAAAGGTTCTTTATATCCTGTATTTGTGAATATACCACCTTCTCCGTTTAACTTTCTATTGATTGTTAATTCAAGTGTTGTTAAGTCTCCTCTTGACACTAAATTACTAGTATCAACATTCCCAGCAGGTCTATTCTCTAACGTTGTTAACCTACTTTTTATATCTGTATCGTTATATGGTTGCGGTAATTCAGTTTTTTTAGCATATATCTCATGTTCTTCATCATCTAAGAAAGCTTTTCTAAGTTGTTCTTTAGTTGCATAATCAGTTAACGGTTGATGTTGTGTTAAGTAATGCTTATCTTCCAATTGTGTATTTGTTACAAAGTTACTAGTATCAATGTTAGCTGTTGTTGGTCTATCTTCTAGTTCTTTGATTTTTCGTTTAATCTCGCTATCATCATAGCTTGATGTCACTGGTCTGTTTTCTAGTTGTGTAACTTTATTTTCAACCGCTTCAACAGCTTTCTGTGTAGCTAATTTACTAATATCCTGGTGTTGAGTTAAATAACCTTTCTCATTCAATTGAGTTTCTGTAACATATCCAGCTAAAGATTGATGTTCAGTTAAATAACCCTTTTTCTCAACTTCTTCTACAGCTTTCTTTACAACAGTTTCACTATTTGGCATCTCTGTTTTTAAAGCATATGTGCCTTTTGCCTTTTCTAGTTCCTCTGCTAACACTTCTTTTGTTAACACGTCCAACTTGTCAACAACTACACCGTTAGCAAAATATCGCTCTTTAACAGGTAAATTGTCTTTTAAATCATACTCAGACATTTTAACGTCAAAAGAAAAACTGTACACATCACTCTCTTTATTTTCGTTTTTCAGAATGATGTAACAGTTTACTCTTTCGTTATCTGTGATTAAGCTAGTATCAAACTTAAACTTAATCTTGTTATCTTCAATTCTTCCTTGAGTTTCCCAATATTTAATTGACTTAACAAACTTGAATAATATTATTGCTTCTTCGTTAGTAAGTGCGTGATTGCTTATTGTAAGTTCAAACTCATTGTTGTTTTTATCATGAGAGTAAAGCTCGCAGTTGGTGCGAACTTTTACTCTTTTGTTTACTGTTGTGTTAAATTGTAATTTTATTATTTTATCCATTTAATCCCTCCTTAATTGGAAGTTTGCGACAGTTATCATACAAATCAGAAACATAGCTGTTTCCTCCTAGTTCTCTATAAGACTGATATAAAATAGTAATGTCTTCTAGTTCTTTAGAAGTAATATAACCACGATTTATTATCACGTTCATATCTTTTAATAATCTATGTCTGCTTATAGTTTTCGTTCCAACTGCTGTTTTTTGTGCAAGATCTTTTATTTCTATAAGAGTAGAGTTGATTTCTTTAAGGTTTTTTTCGTCCTTATCGTTAAACCATTTAACAATCAATGTCAATAATGGCATTGCAACTCCAGTACTTAATCCTAATATTAATCCGTCACTCATTCTAAATCCTCTTAACAGAGATTTTAGTTTTCTCTGTGTCTTTCTTCGTATTCTTTTTCTATTCTGTCGACTTCTCCTTGTACTACTACCCTTAAGTTACCAATATTTGGTACATCACTAATTGTTTTTGCTTTTGTAATAATTTGTCTTACATATAATTGAACTAAATAATCATCTTTTTTAAATCTTAGTCTACTCGGTCTCATGACTTTCAGTACCCCCTTCGTTGTGTGGTAAGTTTCCATTATGTTCTTCAGTATGTTCATCTTCTTTCTCCTCTTCTTCAAACATTGATAAGATTGTGTTAATAACACTTCCCATAGCATCATCAAGCTGTCCTTTTGTTACATATCTGTTCTTTTCATCTTCTATATCATCTTTTATATTTGCTTCTTCCCTTGTTAATACTATCTCTTTATATTTAGTACCTTCTGCGTTTGGCTTCCATACTTCAACTGATGTGTGGTCTTCTAATACTTCGTATAGTTTACCTTCGTATTTAATCTTGTCTCCAGTTGAATATTCAACACCTATTTCATAGTTATCAAATGCATTAATGATAGTGTCTTTGTTATCATTAATAACTTTTGCATCTAACACATTTAATAGAAGTGTCATTATTAGTTTGTCGTTTCCTTTGTTAACTTTAGCTACTAACTTACGTAACGCTTTAACTCTGTCAGTTGGCTCTTCTTTATGATTTGCCAAAACACTTACTTCTTCTTTAAGATTTGCATATTCAGTTACTAACGCTGGTGTACTTTCTCCTGTAAACATTTGTTGTGCTAGTTGTTTCCTTACTTCTTCAAGGATCTCACTATCACTAGTTGTAGCAAATTTACCAGGTAAATCTACACCACCGTTTAAATATACAGTTCCATTTCTAAGTGTAAATGTAATGTTTACTGAACTATATCCGCCAACAGTAGGTACTGCATTTCTATTTGTAATTTCTAATGCCATACTACTCTCCTTTATTACTTAGTTTTTCTACTAACTCCTTAAGCTCTTCGTTATTATTAATTAAGTCTTGAATTTTCTTGTATTCAGTACTTAAATTATCATAAGCTATCTTGTAGTTAGCTAATTCAATAGTTTTTTCTGATAGTTCTTGTGCTATTAAATGAATAGGTTGTAATTTATCTTCCATGTGTTATTGTCTCCACTTTCTCTTGTAATAATTTATTTTGTGCTGTTAATTCCTGAATACCTTTAATTAAATAAGGTATCATTTCAAATGCACTATATGATTTAATGTCATCTGGTAATTGTTTAAATGCAGGATTTGCGTGTTGCTCAACATCTTGAGCCATAATTCCACATTCAATATCTTTTACTTGTCCGTCATATTCTTTAGTAAAACTGTAAGTTTTAAGTTTTCCAATTACATCTAGTGCATTTACTTTGCTTTCCTGGATATTTCGTTTATATCTTCTGTCGGAAATCTCTTTGTTAAGCTCCCACCAGTCATATCCATACGAGCTGTAGTATATATAAGCGAATCCGTTTCTTGTTTCTATCTTTTTGTATTGTGGACTAGATATCCAGTGACCTGAGCTGTTTGGGTTGAGATATTTGATTTCTCCCGTTACTTGTAAATCACCAAATACTGTTGGTGTATTCCAAAATCTAGCTTTGTTGTAACAATACATTTCTCCAGTTTCTTTTACAAACCAAGCTTCCGGTCCTACTTTATCCCAGCGGCTTCCCCAGTTAACCCAAAGTGCTGTTTGTCCCCATGTTCCTTTACCATTTGACATACCAACATAGAATTGATTTTCTCCCGTCAACCATGAGCTACCTTTGTCTTTATCGTGTACCCCTATTTGGAAACCACCTATATATCCTTTGTAAGATCTTAGAAAATCTGCCTCTAATTGACTAGCACTTACCTTAACTGACTTAAGATTTCTAATAAAGCCGTCTTTAGCAAACAGATTAGTAACTAACATATCATTAACTAATAGTTTGTTAATCATTGCTTGGTCTACTTTTAAATGTTCTGCTTTAATTGCCTCTGTGTTAATATTCACAGACTCTATAGTTGCAGCTTTAATATGTCCACCTGTGATTGTTTCTCCGGCAATCTGTCTACCTTTAATAGAACCATCTACAATTAATGTTGCATCTTTTTTCTTAAACAATTTTAGATTGTTTATCTGCATATTGATATTGTTAGTTTTACTAGCTTGTCTTAATCGAAATTGATAACTTTTAATTCCTTCAAAATCTTCGAATAGTCTATCTATGTCAAGCGTTATATCAACTTTACCACGGTCTCTAGCCAACGCACCTCTTGAAATTAATGGAAAGGCGTATATTTTACCATAAAAATCAGTTGATGATACTGACATTATTAATTCAAATATAAATGGTAATTCTCCGTCATAGTTGGCGTCAAATGACAACTGGAATCTATCACTCTTCAGCAACACATCATTATCAATTAAATCTGTTATATCAATATACTCTTCGTTAAATTCAAAGCTTCTTCTTTTGTCTAAATAAACTAAGTTATCGTACGCTGGACCAATCATCATTTTATTTGTAATTGCTCGAATACCTTCTGGCTTTGCAACTAACATACTTGATATGGTGTTTCCATCAATAGTTGTTTTAGTTCCTAATGATATCCCTTCTGGTGTTAATGTTATATCTGATTTTTTCAACGACTCCTCAACACTAGCACCTACTTTATTTATCCTTACATCAAGGCTTGCTACTGCTTTATTGATATTCTTTTTAACCTGCGTGCTTAAGCCCTCTGCTGTACTTGTCAAAAGAGTTTTAAGTTCTTTATCTCGGAACTCTGTTAACATTCCTTTATTGTTAAGTTTTACTTTCCCCCAAAACTCACTGTTAAAATCTCTCATTTGGATATCAAGATCTCTAATTTCTTTTAATACGCCAGTAAGGGCGTTAGGTTGTTTAATCGGTGTTTCAAATGATGTTGCATCATTTCCTTTTTCGATTTGTAAATGATTAATCTGTGTTTCTCCAACACAGCCCATGTGATAAAGCTTAATAGCTGCATCTTTTTTAAGTGGGGTAAATGTAAATTGGTATTTATTATTCCTAAAATTCGCTTGAGTTTTGACATCATTAATTTCTATATCCATTTAACCACCTACCTTTCAAAAAATTTAACAGTAACATTAGTTTTGTTTGTTAAATCTTCCCATTTCATCTTATTAATAAAAGCAGCTTGATTACTTAATGTGATGTTATATTTATAGTTCTCAAATGTAATGCTTGTAAGTCCTTCTAATTCTTCATCATTAAATGTTACACGTCTTATTGCTGTTGTATTAGTGAACCTACTGTCATTAGCAACTAATATTAATTTATCTTGTTTAATTTCCACATAGCAGCCTTCTAGATATTTAAGTAAACCTTTTTGCCAAACTAACTTATTCCCTACATATCGTTTTTCGACTTCCTTATTTCCGACTAATAATTTTACTCGTTCCATAAGTTCACCTACTTCACAATGTCGTAAATAGTGTTGTTATCTTTTACTGCTAGTGTGTTATATTGTTGTTCAGTTCCACACCAATATTTAAGAGATTGTCCGTTCTGTTGATTTAATATTGTGTTACCTTTTAAATCCTCAATATTGGGTTGCCATCTAGAAGGCACTTCATCTCCAAAACTTATATATGGCTCCGCAATTTTGAAATGTCCGTTTTTAACAAAATATAAGAAAAACCAATATGTCTCATTTTCAAAATCAACAGTTTCAGTAATAGTTATTTTTTCTTCGTAAATAGTCCATTTGTCACGTGGTAAGTCGTTTAAATTAATACCTTTTAAAATTTTATTCCCTGTGTGTTTTTTAATATTTAATGCTAAACCACCGTCAAGGTTAACATCTGAATAAACGTAAATAGGCATTCTTAATACTAACGTATCTCCAGCTCTTAACATTCTTTGTGATGTGTCAATTTGAACTCCTGCCCATGTGTTAGATGTTGCACCACTTTTTTTTACATCTAGTGTGTTACGTCCGTTATAATCACTTGGGATAATTGCAAGTGTAGGATTTCCATTAGTTCTAATATTAGCGTTAGAAAATAAAGAATTTAATAACAAATTGTAGTCTCCTACTATTGCATCTTTTCCCTTATCTCCTTTTATAGACTCTTTTTCAGATTGTGATAATGCTTGAAACGTTACAACACCGTCTCTTCCTGGAGGTCCTTGTATTCCCTGGATACCTTGGTCACCCTTAACTCCTGCTAAGTATTTCAAGTCGCTAAATCTATCACGACCATTACCAACTTTAGCTTTCCCCGTTTCGGTCTCAATTCCAATTTCTCCGTCTAACAATATTAAATCGCTAAACTCCCAATCACTAACACTCATTCTTTTGTGTTGCACTCTTATAGGTATTTTTTCTGCCATTTATTTATTTTCCTCCTCCATCAAAAATATATGTCGGATTTTCACTCCAACTTCCTTCAATGTCATTTCCGTTTCCATCTGCATATTCAAGATAAACAATAGGTACTAATATTGTTGCAGCATTTCTTATTAATGTAGGTGTATTTAATTCTTTAAACCATTTACTAACTACTTTGATATAATATTCAGAGTCATATATTCTTAAATATTTAGCTTCTTGTTCTCCTACATTAAATTCATGTTCTCCTGTTGGAAATGCTCCATACTTATCAATCAACATAACGTTAGCTGCGTGTGGTAATGCTCGACTCAATCTCACAGTTACATCATAAAAATCACGTTTTACACAAACAGCTTCCCAACTAATCGTATATTGTTGTCCTAGTTCAAAACCATCTCCATTATGAGTTACCTCAATATATTCTGTACCTGGTGGAATATATCTCTCTGAAGAACCTTCTAATCTATTTTTACTGTAGATTACACTATCCTCTGTTCCCATCATTTTTATAGTTGCTTCTGAAATGGTTTTATTTTCTTCTACTTGCCTTCTTAAATCTTCAATACTTGAGCTACTCATGTTATCTATCTTATGATTAAGCTCTGTAATACTGTTATTTATTTCTTCTCGTATTTCGTTTTTAACTACTTCTGCTTTAGCTTTAGAAACTTCAATACCATCTTCTATTTGTTTCTTGAATAACTCTTCTTTTTTCTCGAAAACCTTATTGACATTTTCTACTTGTTCTTTTACCTTCTTCGCAAAATCATATGATATTGCATCTGTGTATGCATTAGCTCTAAGTTCTGCTGTTTGCGAACTGCTAGATATTTCACTACCTAACTTGCCTTCTTTACTACCTAACACAAAGCTTTTCCAACGTTCTAACATAGGATCATAATGTGTTTCTACAATACGTATTCTTTCATCAACATCATATTTAAGATATTTAAGAATAACTGTATCTCCTCGACTAATCTTTTCAGATAACTGTTCATAAGATACTTTAATTGAGTTCTTTGGCTTGTCTATATTTTCTTTTGTGAAATGTTCCATAGCCCACTCTTCAAGCTCTTCTGCGGTTTGTAGTTCGTTATTTGATACTGCCATTTCATTGATAAATGGATAGTCATTAATCAATGGACTTTCCACAACTAAGCTAATTGTTATTTCTTCATCAAGTGCTGCCATTTCTTCTTTTTGTTGAGCCTTAAGTTTATCTATCTCTGCTTTTCTTTTATCTGCTTGTGCTTGACTTTCTAATTTACGTTGTGCAGCTTTAACATCTCTATCTCTATATTTATTAGCAACCTCATTAGCAATCTGTGAGTAAGATTTAACAGTGTGTCCACTGCGTTTAGTTTTCTTAGTTTGCTTAGATAACTCACGAGCATAACGGCTGTTAATCTCCTCTTGCATTTGCTGTGATTTTTTCTTTGCATTATACTCTTTAGAAGCTCGCTTTTGAGTTTCTCTTAATGCGGCTAACTCTTTCTTGTGTTGCTCTCTTAATTCCTTTTTATCTTCTTTATCTCCAACCTTGAAAGTTGATGTAACATACAATCTTGTTACTATATCATCTATGTTAGATGAGTTAACGAAAGAAGATATATTCTTAGCTGTAGTAAGTACTTCTTGAGTATCTGTTCCCAACTTCTTCAACACATTTATTTGAGAGTCGTGTAAATCTATATCTCCTTTAAATGTGTCTGCGATTTGTCCTAATAAATCAAATGCTGTTTTGCTTTGTGTGTCATTCTCATTTTTGAATGTAGCAAATGAATTAGTCTGTGTTATGTCAGACCAATACGTGAAGTCTTTTTCTTTTGATAAAAAATTAGCGTACCATTCATCTAACACTGTTTGACAATTTGAATCTAACCTAGCAAATTTACTTACTAATCGATTACTATAGTCAAAAGTCTTTTGGTACGCTGTTACTGTTATACTTTTATCATTTTCATTTACTTCTATATCTCTAATTCTAAATAGATTTGTACGATTATCTTCATTAGCTTTAACTATCATTCCTTTTTCTATCATGCTGTACATATCATTATCTACAGTAGGATATTTGAAAGTTAGCTTATAAGTTGAATTTAATACCCAGTGTATATCAGAGTCGTATGCATTATTTAACACAATTCCGTTGTATATGAAGTCTTTTTCAAAGGGATCATATAAATATAACATTATGCAAACGCCCCCCATCTACACTCAATATCTACTTTAGTAATTCCTTGTCCGATAGATATTCCATTCTCTCCTGGTTTAACTTCAAAAAACGGTCCTAGCATAACGCCATTTAAGAGATCTCCATTTTTATCAAATACATTTTGATGTCCTTGTTTACATTCAATTACTACTTTCTCTTTAATCTCTTTTAATCTGATTACTTGAGTTCCTATTGTTAGGGTTGTAGCTTCTGTTGTATTGCCATACACAGTTACTTTAGGATACATCTCAACATGTGAGGTATTGTTTAACACTCCATTACTAGTATATGTTTTTAAATCTTTATCTACGCTATACGAAAAAGGATTACAAGTAAACGTTACGTCTATTTCGTATTCATCTACTTCTCCTAATTTAGAACGTATTGCAGAAACTGTTAATACTTCATAATATCTATATGGATTATTAGAAGCTATTAGTTTCCCACTACCTTCTAACCACGCTAAAACACCATCTGTTTCTGATAAACTAACACCATGTATAAGTAATTTATATGGTTTTTCAACTAATTCATAAGCGTTAGATGTCCTTACTACACCGCCTGACATATCATCTGATGTGAAAATTTTATCTTTCCTTTTCGCTTTGTTAATTCCGTCATTTTCAGTTACGTAAATATCAAAAGGAAAGTCGGCAGTAGACTTCCCTTTAAACGTTAATTTATTAAAGTGTAACGGCATTTCTACCACCTCCAAAACTCATTGTTTGTACTTCCTTCATGCTTCTTACTAATTTTTGTTCTATTGTGTCAACTAACACATTGATATCTTCTTTATCGTTGATACTGTTTCCAGTGACATTAATTGTAACGTTAATTTCATTGCCATTACTTTTAGCTCCGTGTTCTGCCAATGCTCCACTTATACCTTTTATCTTTTCGCTAGTTGATAACGGTGTAATGTTAACTCCGTTCTTAGTTACTCTGAATAATTCTGGTCCAGCTTCTCCGACTATACCAGTATAATTAGGTTGTAAGCTTTCTGTCTGACCTATGTTTCCACCTCTTGCGAACATTCCTATATTTCCACCTGTTGCAAAGAATCCAGGAAAACTAGGTATTCCGGAAACACTGCTCATTACTCTAACAACACTGACAACTTCACGAGGAATACTGTTTAATAGTCCTATAACTCCAGCGATTACACCACTAGCACTATCAATAGCACTTAATACCTTAGGCGGTGTCGGTGTTGCGTTGAAACTATCAGCACTACTTTTAGCTTGATTTATAAACGGCGTTGCGTTCCCTTGTGCCATTATTGATTTTGTTGGCGTGTCTGTCGCATTGAAACTATCAGCACTACTTTTAGCTTGGTCGATAAACGGTGTCGCATTACCTTGAGCCATAATCGATTTCACTGGTGTTTCTGTAGCGTTATATCCGTCTAAGCTAAATTTAGCTTGGTCAATTACTGCACTAGCGTTATCTGTTGCATTAATGTTTTTGTCTGGAACATTTAGTGATGCAAAGTCTAACAAGTTGTTGAATGCTTTTGTGATATTAGGTGTCGCATCATCTTGCACCATTATTGATTTAGGTGCTATATCCATGTCTTTGAATTGACCTATTTTTCCGTTAACGTTATCCAACGGCTGACTTGCATTATCTACAATTTCAACATTCTTAGGGTGTATTCCTATACTATTTAAGAAATTCAAGTCATCTATAGTCATCTTAATAGTGCGACCTTGACTCTCAGAAATCATAATAGCTTTTTTAATGTCTGGTAAAGCTAATGCACGTTCATAATCGTTTTTGAAGTTGAAAGCAATGTCGCCCCCTTCATATTCAATACCGATTGTCTTGAACCCACCTTCTTTAGCCGCCCATTCGTCAAGAGCTTTATTCATTTCTTGGACTTTCTTCTCGGCGCTTCCAAGACCTTTAATGTAAGTTTCTTTTGCTTGGTCAATTATTCCCATTTGTTTTAGCGCTGCCAATTTTGCTGTCGCTGTTGTATCGTCAAACGCTTCTTGTAATATCTTCTGAGCTTCCTTACTTTCAGTCGCTGCTTCTGTAGCTGTTTTACCTACTTTTTTGTAAGCTTCTTCTAGTTGGTCTAATTCTGATTTAGTAAGCACCCTGTTTTCTCTAGAGGCACTTGACAAAATATCGTTTATTGTGTCTTGTGCTTGTTTTGTTTCGTTAATAATAGAGTCATAATGTTTGCTTATGTTTTCTTTTTCCTGACTATATAATTCTTCATTAATTAAGTTGTTAGCTTTCTTTTGCTCCAACGCCGACATCTCAGCCGCTTTACGTTGTTCTAAACTTTGAACAGTTGCAGCAGTCACATCACTTACACTCTTAATCTGTGCAAGAGCGTAATCAGCCGTGATTCTGCTACCTTCTAAATACTTACTATTTAAACTTGCTAACGAGTTCCCTAATATGTTACCTGCTACTTGCACACTGCTTGAAATTTGGTTAACGTCCTCGTCTGATAAACTTAATGCTTCTTTTAGTTGTTTTCTGAAACGCCCGTCAAACTCCAGTTTGTACCATTTACCGTCTTTAAAGTTCTTGTTTATGTTTTCCATAATCTCGGTGTTTGCAGCTTGAACTTTCTTAATCTCACTTTTAACAGCTTCTGAATTACGTTTAACAGCGTCTCCCATGTGATTAATAGAGTTCCCAGATTGTTCAGCGCCTTTAATCACGGCGTCGTACCATTCTTTATACTTACCGTTTGTAAGTTCAATCGCTGCCTCGTGATTTCGACTATGTTTAGTCATCTCTCTATATATCGCAGTACCTACACCGACAAATGCAGCTCCTATTAACGCAGCTCCTGCTACATAAGGGTTAGTTAGTAATGTTGCCATACTTCCTGCTTTAGCTGCTTGTGTTCCGACTCCTGCTATAGATGTTGATAATTTAATCATGTCTCCAACCGACTTAGCTGTTGACATCTTACCAACCCATTTAACAAAGCTTCCGATAGCTTTCACACCACTACCAATACCGGTTGTCATTCTACCTAACACAGACATGAAAGGTCCAAAACCTAGAGTCGCTAGTTGTACTGCTGTTGGTAATTTACTGAACCACAACATCATGTTACCTAAAGAATTTATTAAAGGTTTACTAGCAGTCAATGCTTGTGCTAATTTAGGTAATAATTGTGAACCCATTTCAATAGCCATTTTTTGTATTTCATTCTTAGCCATTTTAAGTTTACTAGCACTAGTTTGATATCTAATACTAGCTTCCTTAGTTAAAGCGTTGTTTTCTTTCCAACCTTTATTTGCAATATCTAACGCTTTTCCTAATCCACTATCACCATTTAATGCACCAGCTAAACGTTTGATTGCATCTGCTTCACGAATACCAGTGATACCTAATCCAGCTAATACTTCATTGACATTTCCACCATTTTCTTTTACTTCATCTAATCCTTTTAATAACATTTGTAATGCTTCTACCGGTCTAGTTCTAAATGCGTTGGCAAATTCATTAGCACTTACTCCAGCAGCACTTGCGAATTTTTGTAATCCATCTCCACCAGAAGCTACTGCATTTTGCATTTTGTTCATAACTTGAGTCATTGCACTACCACCAGCTTCTGCTTCAATACCAACAGTACTTAATGCAGCTGCCAGACCTAATACATCTGCTTCTGCCATATTAGTTTGTTTACCCATTCCGGATAATCGTTGTGCCATTTCTACAATAGATCTCTCATTTGTAGCAAAGTTATTACCTAACTCAACTATTGAACTACCTAGATTTCTAATGTTACCTTGACTAGTTCCCATAACTGCCATGAATTGAGCTAAACTTGTTGCTCCTTCTTCTGCGGATAAGTTAGTAGTTGCTCCTAAGTCTGCTATTGTTTTTGTGAAATCTAGAATGTTTTCGGTTTTAATACCTAACTGTCCAGCTACTTCACCAATCTTAGCTAACTCATTAGCACTTACTGGGATTTGTGTTGATAAATCTAAGAAACCTTGTCTAATTCTATTTAACTGTTCCGGACTTCCATTAACAGTTTTGACTACACCGGCAAAACTACTCTCAAAATCTATCGCTGCTTTACCAGCTAAATACATTCCTGTAGATAAACCAGCTGTCATTTTTGATAGCCCGTCACCAAATCCACTCATCTTTTGTCCAAATGCTTGAACTCTTCCACCCACATCATTGAAACGTTGAGCTACATCCGCTAACTTTCCACCATTATTTCTAAATGCTGTGTGTGTTTGTTGCATTGCGTCACGTAGTTTATAAAACCCTGTCTCGGCGTTTGCTATTTTAGTTGGTAAAGACTGTAATTCTCTTTGCTGACTACTAAACGTCCCGTTAAGAGATTTGATTTGAGTTTCAAGTCCCTTAATCTCTTGTTGTGTTGCTTTATACGATTTAGACGTATTAGCTACAACATCTTTGTATTTTAAAGCTGCTGCACTCGTCTTACCGTAAGTGTCTTGTAAATGTTTTAAATGTTCTTTTTGACTTTGTAACAACGTTCCTGTTGTTTTCAAAGTTGATTGTTTTTGTTTTAATGAGCTAGATAATTTATCTATCTCTTTTGGTAGCTGAACGGTTGATTTTTTTAAGTCATCATAACGAGATTTCAACAAGTTAACATTACTTGCTGATTGTTTCATCTGAGAACTCAATCCACTCATTTTAGCTTTATACACGTCGTAAGCTTTACCGCCACTACCTAACGAAGCGATATTACGTCTCGCTTCAGCTTGTAATTGTCTTAAGGCGTTTTCACCCTGTTTTAACGCAGAGGTAAAACTGCCTACTCCTTCGGCTGTCAGTATGACACCGACTTTATCCATATATCCCGACAAATTTTTACCTCCTATAACAATTTACTAAAGTTCATTTCTTTTACTTCTTCCTGTTGAGTTTCTTCTTGATTGAAATTCTCTTCTATATATCTGTTAATCATAAACACAATATATTCAAGACTGTAATCATACATAAACTCACTCTTAGTCATGTTAAACCAAGTTCGACATCTGTAAAATAAATCGTCCCAGTCTATTTCTTGCGGTTTTTCGCTTTTTGTTTTTTCGGTTTTCTCGCTGGGGGTTCTGATATATTCACTAGGTCGTCTACCGGTTTTTCTAAAATATGCTTTCCCTCGTCGCTATCATCAGTTATCCCTAACATTTCTAACAATGTTGCTGTTTGATCCCCGTACATAGCTTCTTGGTATTTCAAAATAAATAACTCTAATTCAGTATCATTTACGTTTTCTAGTACTTCTTCTATTGTAGTTTTATATCCATTTGCTTTTAAAATTGAGACTAAAAATTTTGCTGTAGCTACATTTTTTTCTTTTAAATACACGTCATTCCATTCACCCTGCTTTATTCCGAAGTCAGCTTCTAAATGTAACCACACAGCCAAGTTTGATTTTAATTCAATTTCTCTTCCTAAAATATCTGTTTTAAATGTTTTTACTGTCTTTGTAAATATACTCATCAATTATCCTCCAAAAAAATAAAGAGCTAACAAATTGCTAGCTCTTAAAAATTATCCTGCTACAACTACTGTCTCATCAGTTGTTCCTGATTTAAGACATTGTTTAAGTGTTTCTGCATCATAGAAACCTTGTAATAATAATTTCTCACGATCATATTTATCAGTCTCACGTAAATCGATTTTACTGAATACTGATTTATCTTTACTTCCTACAACTGGATAAGCTTTGATTGTAACTTGTGTGATGTTTTCTTTCTTCTCATCTGTTTCAGTCTCAGCGTTAAAGTCTGGGTTTTCGATTTGACACACAGGGAAGTTGTAAATAATTTCTTTACCATCTTCATCAGTCACAGGGAACGCCCAACGGAACTGTTTGTAACGAGGTGAGTCACCTTGCACATATACTCCTGTAGCTAATTTTTTCATACCTGACATTTCCTCTAAGAATCCGTCCGGGAAGAATCCGATATCAACTGTCATTTCAACACTTGCAAATTTTACAATATCACGTGCCTTAATGTTTGATAGATATACTGTTTTTTCTTTAATTTGTCCTTTAAATGCTACTTTATCAATAGCGAACACTTCGTATGTTTTCTCATCATAAGTTAATCCTTGAGAGCTTGTTGCTTCTGTTTTAACTTTTTGTAAATATCCAGCTCCAACTCCTGTTAATAGAGCTTTGCTCACTGCTTCTTTTGTTACTGCCATTTATTGTTCCTCCTAAGTATCTAATAATGCTTCTTTTACGTTTCTAGCGAAAGGATCTTTATGTTTCATTGCTGCAGGTCTCACGTGTGGATTTGGTGGTTTATATACACGTCCTTTCCTATACCTACGCTCTCGTTTACCAGTTCTATTTCTACTGGTATGTTTAGAAAATCCGGCGTGCCAACCAATTTCATGAAAATACAAATGTAAATTAGGTCTTCCAGCCCAACCAATAGAACTTTCAAAGTTGCTATGTTTGGTTACTATCCCGTCTACCCCTGCACCTGTTTTTTTTAATCCTTTTCCGATTGCTATGCTTTTCGCATCTTCTTTTATTTCTTCTGCCTCTTTAACTATAACTGCATTAACTTTACTTGTATTACTTGCGATTTTATTAAACTTCGCTATTGCGTTATCAAATCCAAATACTTCCATTATGAGTAAATCTCCATGTAATACATGAATTGAGTTTCTTTAGTATCTTCATCTACATCTATTATTTCGTGCCATGCTCCTGTATTTAGAGTGGTGTCTTCTATTGCATTTTGAAGTTTATTTAATATCTCTGAATTATCTAAATCATGTGGTTTTACATCAAATAAATTAAGTTGGTAAGTGTGATGTTTTTTAAATTTTTTATTTGATGATCGTTTCTCAATCGTCCCCACATGGAAATATACTAGTTTCGGAAATTCTTCCCCGTCACTAAATCCATAAGATAAAGGTATATCTAACTCTAATCCAGTTATAGTATTGAAAATCAGTTCTTTTGTTGTCATTATTTAACCACCTCCACTAATGATATTTCTGTTTCATTTTTGACGTGGTTGTGATATATCCTAGCAATTGTATATTTTTTATTGTTAATAATCACATACAATTTGCTAAGAATGTAATCATTAATATTTGTGAATAACCTAATGGCTATTCTCGTTGTTACTTCTGTATCCACCTGTAAAGATTGATACTTTTCGTTAGCAGTTACACCTAAATATCTAAACCAAAACTTTCTGATTTCTTTTTCTTCATGTTCTGCTAACTTAGTATTAAATTTATCTTTCTTATGGACGTACTCCACAAACTTTACTATTCCATCATTATATGATTGGTTAATCCTGTATTGTCTCA
>ERZ1674051.149-NODE-149-length-20396-cov-68.787523_pt1 | contig 20396 bp, 13 predicted proteins | sample MGYA00581125_ERZ1674051 | MGnify/ENA primary metagenome ERZ1674051 (study PRJEB41354, sample SAMEA4873326) | human saliva metagenome | biome: human-associated habitat [ENVO:00009003]; feature: mouth environment [ENVO:08000002]; material: saliva material... | reverse complement strand
GGAACGATAGCCACGATCAGCTTGTCCTTGTTCTCGGACTTCTTGGCCTCTTCCAGAGCTGCCCAGACGGCCGCACCGGAGGAGATGCCGCCCAGGATACCTTCCTGGGTGGCCAGCTGGCGGGAAGTGCGCATTGCGTCATCGCCGCTGACGGCGGTCACGGAGTCGTAGATGCCGCGATCGAGGGTCTCGGGAACGAAGTTGGCGCCCAGGCCCTGAATCTTGTGGGGGCCAACGCGACCCTCGGAGAGCAGCGGGGAGTCCTTGGGCTCCACGGCGACAACCTTAATGTTGGGGTTCTGCTCCTTCAGGTACTTACCCGAACCGGAGATGGTGCCGCCGGTACCGATGCCGGCCACAAAAATGTCGACCTTGCCGTCGGTTGCTTCCCAAATCTCGGGGCCGGTGGTCTTGTAGTGAATGGCGGGGTTAGCCTCGTTGGAGAACTGCGAAGCCAGGATAGCGTTCTCGGTGTTGGCAACGATTTCCTTAGCCTTCTCCACGGCGCCGCGCATACCCTCGGTACCGGGGGTCAGCACGATCTGCGCACCGTATGCGCGCAGCAGGACGCGGCGCTCAGCGGACATGGTCTCGGGCATGGTCAGGATGACGCGGTAGCCACGAGCCGCACCGACCATGGCCAGGGCGATACCGGTGTTACCGGAGGTGCCCTCGACGATGGTGCCGCCGGGCTTCAGAGCGCCGGACTCCTCGGCGGCGTCGATGATGGCGCGGCCGATACGGTCCTTGACGGAACCCGCGGGGTTGTAGAACTCGAGCTTGACGGCGACGTTACCGGGCAGGCCCTCGTCCAGACGGTTCAGGCGGACCAGGGGAGTCTCGCCGATAGCCTCGACGATGCTGTTGACAATCTTTGCCATGGAGGTGCTCCTTCTGAGCATGGGGGAGGGGACTACCGGAATAGCTGGGCCTCCCCAGTGAATAATTTGGGTACGTGGACACTCTACTACTCGGCGGCGGCAGGTTTAAACCTGCGGTCACAGTTCGTAACATGACTTTTCGTGACCGGGAAGCCTGCACGAGCGCGCATCAACGGGGTGCCCCGGCGGTGTCTCCACGCCGGATCCCTCGAGGCTTCCGCCGGATCCGTCGCCTCAACCTATGCCGTGACCGGAACCTCGGCGGGTACCTTGAGCGGGCAAAAAGAAAAGCACCGCGCCTAACCTTTGTCCTAAAGGCTCTCCCTCACGGAGAATGCGCGGTGCTTTCTTGAAACATTATGTAGCCCAAAAAGACAACCTCTGTATATAAGAGTAGTGGTGAACCCCGTTCACCGCAAGTCTAGGCGGGCCATTTTATTGCTACTGGATGAAAAAATATTTGCGGCTCGCGTTACGGCTCCTGTTACGGAGGGCGCAAACCTCTCACATACACTCCGCGGACGGCCCAAAAAGCGCATCCGCGGAGCGCCCCCGGAACGAACCTTCGAGTGAACAACCGGTCCGAGAGCGAGGACAAACGCGAGGGCAAACCGACTAGTTGATGTCCATATGGAGGTCCCACTTATTGTTCAGGTAGCGGCCCACGGCCTCACCGAACATCTTCACGTGACGCTTATCAGCCGCCACGGTCTGCTCCTTGCCGTCCTTGAACAGCTTCTCACCCAGATCCACGTTCAGGGTCACGGTCCAGTTGTACGCACCCTGAGCCAGAACCGGCTGCTTGGTTTCAATGGTCAGGGTAGCGGTCGGGTTCACGTACCAGGTCTTCTTCGCATCAATACCGGACTTGGTGGAATCTGCGTACTTCTTCATCGCGGCCAGGGTCTCCTGGTCGGTACTGACCTCGTTCATGTAGTGCATATCGCCGGTGCGTAGCAGGTACTCAAACGCCGCACCAAAGTAAGCCAGCGCCGAGGCAAAACCGGCCACCGAATTCTGGTGCATGGTCTCCGGCACGACCGGGGAGGGAACATTCTGCGGCGGGTGCTCAGCGTTACCCGGCTGGTACTCACCGTGGTCTTCCATCTTCTCCAGCTTTGCTACACCGCGGTAGTCCTTATCGTCGTTGGGTAGCGGCGAGTTCGTTGCGGTCGCCGATGCGCTCGCCGAGGGCGAAGCGGAAGCGCTCGGAGAGGCAGTCTCGGAGGCGCTAGCCGAAGCAGTCGTCTCGGAGGTAGCGGAGGGGGAATCAGAGGGGGATGCGGAGGCCTCGGAGGAAGCCTTCGAACCGCAGGCCGCCAGTAGCGCCATGGAGCTGACGCCCAGCACACCCAGCGCCGCGCGGCGGGTCAGAATCTCAGACATAGTGATACCTTTCAAACATTCGGTGATTGCAACCAGTTTAACCGCAAACGCGCCTCAATACAGAGTCCGGACCGGCCCGAAGACGCGGCCGCGTGAGAAGTATCTCGTTCGGCGAGGAACGAACGAAAGCCCGGCCAAACGGCGAACCAGCTCGCGAACGCGGGACGCAATCCGGGCTAGGGCTGGCCAGGGCTGGCTCGAGCTAGGAAGCGGAAGGAGAGCCCGCCGCGGAGCTCTCCACGGCGGAACCCGCAGAGGCGCTGGCCGAACCCGCAGGGGTACCGGCAGAAGCCGAAGCCGCACCTCCCTGCAGAGTGGCACCGTACGCAACGCTCAGCTCCCACGTCTTCGAGTCGGCGTGGTAGCGTCCGCGGAAGTCGCACTCCTGAACCGTCACCTGAGAAGCAGGGCCCGCGGCGGAAGGAGAAGCCGAAGCCGTGGTAGCCTCACCGGAAACCAGCGCGTCCTCGGAAGGCTCGGTAGCCTCGGCCGATGCGGAGGCGCTCGCAGAAGCAACCACCGGCTGCACCTTGCCCTCGGCCACCGCCTCCGCGCCAAAGTCAAGGGTGTACTGACCCTTGAAGAGCAGGTTGCCGTCACTCATGATGGACGGCTGCGCGCTCGAAAGAGCGTAAGAAGCCGAGGGGTTTACGTACCAGGAGCCTTTCTCAACACCCGCCAGAATCGACGTCGAGAGGGCGTCCACCTCGGAGCGGGTCTTCGAAGCCAGGGTGATACCCGTCGAGAACGCCTCAGTGCTACCGGTCTTCACCAGGTAATCCATCGCCGCCGCAAAGTATGCAATGGCCTCGTGAAAACCCGTCACCGTATTCATAGAAAGCGCGTCGGTCACCTGCGGCTTAGGCGCGTTACGCGGCGGATGATCAACGGTGCCCGGCTCATAGTCCAGAGCACCCTCAAAGTGGGTGTACTCCACCGTTCCGGAGTAGTTCTTACCGTCGTCGGTGTAACCGTTCGGGTTAGCGCTCGACTTCGAACCCGAAAGGCTACCACCCTGGTTACCGCTTCCCTGCGACCCCGAATTTGAGGAACCGCAAGCGCTCAGCAGGAGCGCGGCGGCGGCTGACCCCGAAAGGCCCAGACCCGCGTGAATGAGGGAACGGCGGGAGACACCGCGCGAAACCCGAGCGGACGCGGGGGAAACGGAAGAATCGGAAGGAAAAGTCATCAGAAATACACCTCACGTAGATGGGGTATGGGGGCGTGACGGAATGATCCATAATTACAGGCCCCGACTAGAAGTCATGCCCTAACCCGACGGGCAGGTTAGGGCATGGGCGCCATTCGGCAAAGATTTAGAGCTTATCATCGGAACCGCTACCACCGGAGCTACCGGTGTTGCTGTTGCCGGAACCGTCGTTACCGCCGGTCTGCGAGCCCGCGCCGCCACTTGCCGGCGCCGAGGCCTGAACCTCGTACTCGTCCTGGATAGTCAGAGCCCAGTCGTTCTCCTGGCGCACACCCGTGACAACCAGACCGCGCTCAATGCGACGTTCCTTCTCGGAAATCGACACCGGGGCACCATCCAAGACCATGGTCGGGCCCAGATCAATCACCAAGTCGAAGGTCCACTGAACGCTCTTCTTCACCAGGGTCGGAAGGGCCGTGTAGGCCTTCAGAGTCACCTTCGGCGATACGTACCAGTCGCGTGCCTGGGTGCTTGCGTTGCCCTCGTCCATGAACATCGAAAGGGAGGAAATAAACTTCTCATCGACCTTCGATTCGCGCAGGGGAGCGGGGTCACCGGTCAGCACCAGGTAGTTGATGGCCGCGTAGACAAAACCGATTGAATCGTACAGGCCCTGCATCGAGTTCTGCGCCGCGCTCTCGGGACGCTTGGGCACCGGCACGTTCTGCGCCGGGGCAGACTCCGTGGCCGCCACGAATTCGCCCTTGGACTCGAAGTGATCGAAGGTTACCTCACCGCTAAAATCGGTGCGAGCCGACGCGGAGGGAGTCACCACCGGCTCATCGGGGTCAGCCGACGCGGAGGGGTTGGAGCTACCACCGCAGGCGGCCAGCAGAGCACTCAGCGACACGCCCGCAACGCCAACACCGGCATACCGCAGGGCGGCTCGTCGGCTCAGACCGGACGCGGAACGGGGGGACTGCCCGGAGGCATGGGGGAAAAGTGCCACGGAGTACCTTTCGCGTGAAACTCTCGTACGAGAGGAGTGAAGGAGTGAGAAAGCCCGTCGCCGACGGCGCGAGATGCCGGATGGCCGTACCGAATCGTCGTCGAACGAGACAGTCCTAAGTATAACGCGCACGCGCACCCGCGGCCGGGCACATCACCGACGCGCAGGGGGTGATATGCCGCCCATCGTAGGCTCGGGTCCATCCACACTCCGACCCGTGTAACGTCGGTGGGGTGGCCGGGACTTGCGGACCGCTCGCTCGTTCGTCCTCTCGGCGGGCTATCGAGCCGCCGGAGCCTCGGCCGCAGCGGGGTTGGCAGCGGCGGCATCGCCCGCGGGATGATCCGCGGCACCACCGGCGGTCGGAGCCGCGGGGTTCTGCTGAGTCGGGTTTTGCTGGGCCGGATTCTGCTGGGCGGGGGCCTCAGCGCTCTGCTGGCCGGCCGGAGCCGCGGGGGTTGCAACATTCTGCGCGGGGGCGTTCTGTGCACCACCGTTCTGGGCGCCGGTGTTAGCCGCGCCGTTCTGAGCGCCACCCTGGCCGGCGGGGGCCGGCGCGTTCTGGGCACCACCGTTCTGGGCACCACCGTTCTGGGCCGTGCCGTTCTGCGCGCCGGTATTCGCACCGCTTCGCGCGGAACCACCCGCGTTAGCGTTGGCGCCAGAACCGGCGTTGGAACCCGAACCGGTGTGAGCCGCCGCGGTGCTGTCATCGGTCACCGTCGGCGTGTAGGTCGAGGAGGGCTGCGGGCGCGAGGTATGCGTCGGCTTAGGCGTCATCGACGGGTCGTATTGCTGCGCCGAAATCACCGTCCAGCGCTTCGCCTCTTCGTCGTACTCGGCGTAGAGGGCCGTGATGTCCTGCGCCTCGGTGTTCTCGAGAGGCTTGGTCGTGTTGGTGGCCTTTTCCACCACCAGACCGTGCGCCTGCGTCACCGAGCAGGCCCACGAGTACTTCGTGCCGCGCGTAACCGGCTGCTTTTCGGTCAGACGGTAGGTCCAGCCGCCGTCCACAAGCCAGTTCGTGCCCGGTGCGTAGAAGGCGCGTAGCTTCTCGAGCGAGGCGCGCTGCGGGGCGTTGTCGGGATGCACAACCTGCAGGGCCGGACCCGTGTCACCCGTGGTGCGCGCATAGTTCACGGCCGCCGCGAAGTACGCGAAGGTCGCGCGCAGGCCGCGAGCGTTCTTGTCGTACATGGTCTCATCCTCGATGGGAATCGGCACCGAGCTCGCCTTGGCATCCACCGAAGCCGGGCCCGCGGTCGGCTCGATCGTGTACACCTGGCCGGTGGTCGGGTCGGTGCTACTGATCGCGGAGGCGCCGTGGCCCGGAACGAACTTGGTCCACTTCAGCTCGCCGGAGAGGTTATCGTACGCGCCGGCAATCGTGGCGGAGGCAGTGGCGGAGGCGGTGGCCGTCGAAGTGCTCTTCGACCCGCAGGCGGCAAGCATCGCGCCCAGGGCTGCGGTGCCCGTGACGGCGAAGAAGCGGCGGCGGCTGTGAATCATGATGATCCCCTCGAACATGATGTGAAACGGAAGTATCGGTGGTGTGTTGTGGGGCCCGCACGCGATGCCCCCGTCGATGCTGAAGGAGACTCAGGCGCGAAGCCCGTATAGCCCTAAGCCTATAGAGTTCGCGCCCGGCACACAAATAAACCCCCACGTCCGTGCCCTATGTCACCTGCAACGGGAGGATTTACTTGGAGCCCTGAAGATATCGGGTGGCCTTCGCCGTGGCCTGTGCCGAGGGGGTCGCGTTAGGGGTTGGCTGAGCACTCGAACCGGTCGAGGGGGTAGCGATCGCGCTGGGGGAAGCCTGCGGATCCTCCAGCATCTGCCAACCTTCCTCGCCAAAGTACACGTAGACATCAGCCTGAGATTTGTGACCGTACACCTTGGTGAGAAGCTCGCGCTGAAGCGTCTCGTGATTGAAGAGGAACGCCGACTCATCCACCTTGAGCGTGGCCTTCCAACAGTACACGTCTGCCGTCGAAACGGGAACCGGCTGGGCGCTGTCCAGGTTGATGCATAGGGGAGCGTTGCTCTTCGACACGAGCCAACCGATGTTATAGCGGTAAATATCGCGGTACATGTTGGTCATGTGGTTGAACCGTTCCTGGCCGGGCAGATCCATGAAGGGTTCGGTGTTGCCGGTGAGGAACATGTAGTTCTGCGCGGCGCTCCAGTACTGCAGGAACGAGTGCAGACCCTCGACGCTACGCTCACCCAGCTCCTTGGGCTTGAGGGGACGAGGAACGTTGACGGCGCGGTGGCTGAGCGTTCCGGAGGAGAAGACACCCTCGCGTTCAAAATAGCGGTCGGGGAGAATCACGGGGCCGCGACCGTCCAACGCCGAAGCCGGCAGCGGCTCGGCGCGACGAATACTGCGAGAAACGGCAGCCGAGGTCGGGCCGGTCGAAGCGGTGGGCTCGGGTACCGAGCCGTCCGACGCCTTACCGGTGGACTCCTTAATATCGGAAGAGGATGCGCCGCAGGCAGTTGCGAGTACGCTAAACGCCGCCCCGGAGGAGAGCGCCAGAAGGCGGCGGCGAGAGAGCGATTCGGGCATGCAGACCTTTCGCGGTGAGAGTACATGGGCAGGTGGAGCCCCCTCGGTTCGGCGGGCCGGTGAGAACCTCGTGGCGAACCGTAGGGGAATCGGGTGTGCGTCGGACGGTTATAAACCGGTGCGCACCGTATGCGCGGGAAGGCGAACGCGGGAGTGAACCGCGACCCGACCCGAAAAGTAAATGCGTCGTGTCAGACGATTTTAGGGACTTTTTTGGGGCCCTCACGCGAGTATATGCCTCTCAGCGTAAAAAGTTATCAAATCTTTATTTTTCTCCTTTCAGTGGGGCGGGAGCGAACGAACCAATGTGTTCGGAACAACCCCTATAAAATTGCCCCCGCTGACCTCCATAACGGTGTGACGGCGCGGGCTGTGGGACAATAACGCTGTGACTACCACCGATTATGCGCAGCTTCAGGCAGTGCGCGAACTCCTCACTCGCATCCCCCTCTTATTGGACGTTGACCCCGAAGAAACCGGCCTTCCTCGGGAGGGGCACGGCGGTGCTCGCGAGGCCGCCTCCGCAACGATAGACACAGCCTCCGCCCGGGCCCTGATCGCCTCCATGGCCCGGCAGCTTGACGATTACATCCTGCCCCGCAGCGCCAGCATGGACAGCCCGCTCACCATCGTGGTCGGCGGCTCCACCGGCGCCGGCAAGTCCACCCTGGTCAACACCCTGTTGGGCGAACCCCTCACCCAATCCGGCGCGATTCGACCCACCACCCGCCACCCCGTGCTGCTCTACCGCGCCGAAGACGAGGCCGCCCTGGCCCCCGACCGTTTTCTGCCGACCCTGCCCCGCACCCGCGTGCAGAAGGGGGAGGGCCTGCCCGGTGCCGACCCGCTGGTTCCGCAGGCGCTCGTGCCCGTACCCACGGCGGCCCTGCCGCGCGGCATCGCGCTCATCGACGCGCCCGATATCGACTCGGTCTCCGAAGAAAACCGCACCCTGGCCAAGGAACTGCTCTCCGCCGCCGATCTGTGGCTCTTCGTCACCACCGCCAACCGCTACGCCGATGCCGTGCCCTGGGAACTGCTCCATGCGGCGGCCGCGCGCTCCATCGCAATCGCCGTGGTGCTCAACCGCGTTCCCGAAGGGGACGAAGAAGCCATCGAGACCGACCTGCGCCGCATGCTCCGCGAGGCCGGAATCGAGGCCGTGCTGATCCACACCGTGACCGAGCAGCCGCGCGACGCTCGAGGGCTTATCAACCCCATCAGCCTGGCCCCGCTCACCCTGTGGATTCGCGAGCTCGGGGCCGACGCGCCCGCCCGCGCCGCCATCGCCCGCACGACGCTTGCAGGAACCGTCGAGACGCTCGCCCGGAACCTGCGCACCCTCGCCCTCGAGCAGGAGGGGCAGCAGGCCTCCCACCGCGCCCTGGCCCAGGTCGCCGCCGAAGAGTACGAAAAGGCCCTGGCCGGTATCGACGCGGCGCTCTCGGACGGCTCGCTGCTGCGCGGCGAGGTGCTCTCGCGCTGGCACGACTTCGTGGGCACCGGCGAATTCTTCCGCTCCCTGGACAGCACCATCGGCCGCCTGCGCGACCGCGTGGGCTCGGCGCTGCGGGGCCAACCCGCCGCCGCGCAGAAGGTCGAGGACGCTCTCGAAAGCGGCATCTACGCCGTGGTCGTGGACGCGGCCTCCCGAGCCTCCGAAGGCACCCGCACCCGCTGGCGTTCGACCCGCGCCGGCCGCTCCCTGCTGCACCGGCTGGACGCGGCCCCCGCCCCGACCGCCGGCGCCACGCCCGAGGAAGAGTTCTCGGCCGCCGTGGCCGCGGAAATCCGCCTCTGGCAGGCCTCGGTGCTCGACATGATTCGCGAGGAGGGCGCCGGCAAGCGCCAGCGCGCCCGATTCCTTTCACTGAGCGTCAACGCCGTGGCCGTGCTCATGATGGTCGCCGCGTTCAGCCTCACGGGAGGTCTCACCGGCGTGGAGGTCGGCATCGCCGGCGGTAGCGGCGTGGTCGGCGCCAAGCTCCTCGAATCCATCTTCGGCGAGGACGCCGTGCGCCGCATGGCCACCCGGGCCCGCACCGACCTGCTCGAACGCATGGGTGCCCTGCTACGCGAGCACGGACGCCCCTTCACCGAATTGTTGGCGGAAACCGAACCCGAAGTGCCCGCCGAAACGGTCTGGGACGCGGCCCGCGGCGTGCAATCGCTTGCCGAGGCCATGACCGCCGAGAGCGCCTAGCCACAGGAACCACCTCTTCCCGGCAAGCGGTTCTAGAGCTCCCAGCCAAAACCCACCAGACCTTCCAGAAAGCCCACTATGACCACCCACAACCCCCGAGGTGACCGCCCGAACCCGCCGGCGGAACCCCAGGCTCCCCGGGCCGTCTCAACCTTTGCCCGGGCCGTCGCGAGCCTCAACGACGCGCTGGAATACGGCCGCGACCGCCTCCCCGAATCCGTGGTGCTCGAAGCCTCCGAGGCCCTCGAACGCCTGAGCCGCCGCCGCGAGCTCTCCACCGAGCACACCATCATCGGCTTCTTCGGCGCGACCGGCAGCGGCAAATCCACGCTCTTCAACGCCGTGGCGGGGTACCCCATCGCCCGCTCGGCGCCCACGCGCCCCACGACCTCCGCGGTGCAGGCCGCCGTCTGGGGCGCCGAGGACAGCGACGAACTGCTGGACTGGCTGGGCATCGAGAACCGCGTTTACCCCCAGAGCACGGAATTTATCCGGGACGTCGAGGGGCAGACGCAGAACGCCGCGAGCACGCAGCCCGCACCCAACGCGGTGACCGAACCGGCCCCGGGCCTCTTCAACCGCATCCGGCGCATGGTGGGCCGCGGCGAAACCCGCACCCGCACCGGCGGCCTAATTCTGCTGGACATGCCCGACTTCGATTCCGTCACCACCGCCAACCGCGAGCTTGCCGCCCGCATGATGCGCTACGTGGATGTGCTCGTCTGGGTTGTCGACCCCCAGAAGTACGCCGATGCGGTGATTCACAGCGAGTTCATGGTGCCGCGGGCCGCCTCCGGCGCGCAGACCCTCTGCGTTCTCAACCAGGTCGATAAGCTTGAGCCCTCCGAGGTGCCCGCCGTGCTGGCCTCCCTGACGCACCTGATGCAGGCCGAAGGTACCGACCGGCACCTGCTGGCTCCGCCCCTGGCCGTCTCGGCCCGAACCGGTGAGGGAATGGACGCGCTCCGCGATCTGCTGGCTCAGGTGGCCGCCGCGAAGAGTGCCTCGCTGCAGAGCACGGACGCCCAGCTGCACGCCATCGCCAACGATTTGCGCGCCTACGCCGGGGGAGAGGGGACGGTCCTGGCCGGAACCTACGCGCTGAACGCCGAGCGGGAGCTGACGCAGGCCTGCTACGATGCGAGCCCCGCCGCCCAGGTTTTGGAGGCGGCCACCGAGTCGTACCGCCGTGCGGCCCGCACCCGCACCGGCTGGATCGCCACGCGCTGGGTGGGACGCCTGAAGGCCGACCCCCTGCGCCGCCTTCACCTCGGAACCGGTTCCGAGGGAAAGAACGGCACAAAGAGCGACGCGAAGGGCGGGCGCGAGAAGGGTGCCGGGGCCTCGAACCCCGGGATGCTGGGCGGCTACGCCCAGGATTCCGCGCCCGAGCTCGTGGCCCCCTCGCTGCCCCCGCTGAGCGCCGCGCAGAAGGCAAACATGGCCAACGCGGTGCGCCGCTACGGCTCGCGCATGGGACAGAACGTAGGCGAACCCTGGAAGCGCTCCCTCGGCGAGGCAGCCCTCTCGCGGGAGTCCGAGCTGCCGACCCTGATTGAGCGTGACATCGCGCGCATCGACTACACGCGCGGCCGCCAGCGTGCCCCGTGGGCGGTCTTCAACGTGTTGCAGTGGCTGGCCCTGCTCAGCGCCCTGGTGGGCGTGGCCTGGCTAACCCTCATCGCGGGGCTGGGCTATCTGCAGATTCAGCTGCCGCCACCTCCCGCCCCCGAGGGGTTCCCGGTGCCCCTGCCGACCCTGCTCGTCATCCTGGGCGTGCTGCTGGGCATTGCTGCCGCCGGACTGGGGCGGCTACTGACGGCCTGGGGTGCCCGACGCTACGCTCGCCGCCTGCGCGTCCGCCTGAACGCTGGGGTCGAGGAGGCGGTCCGCTCCTGCGTCATCGAGCCCGTGCGGGCGGAGGCTCAGCGCCTGCAGGCCTACCGTTCGGCGCTCGAGATTCGGCCCTAGCGGGATAGTCGGGACCTCTCAGGCCGGCGCCTATACCAGGGGGTGCTGACTCGGAGCCCAGCGCTGGCACCCACCAGCCCAGCCCCGGCGCGCACCAGCCCGAATACAAATAGTCCCTCCCCGCCGGAAAAGGTGGGGAGGGACTATTAGTCTGCACGATGCTGTTTCTGCGAGGTGCCGCTGAAACTAGCCGACCTCGTTGGGGTCGGCGGGGGTTTCCGCCTCGCTGTCAACGTGTCCGTGCGAGGCCGAAAGCTCGCGCAGGCCCTCGGTGATGGCGTGCGCGGCCTTGAAGACCAGCTCGGGGTAGTTGCGGTTCGGCTGGCGGGTCATGCGGTCGATCGGGCCTGAGATAGACACTGCCGCAATCACCTTGCCGCCGGGTGCGCGCACGGGGGCCGAAACCGAGGCGGTGCCGCGTTCGCGTTCACCCACGGACTGTGCCCAGCCGATGCGGCGCACGGCCGCGAGCATGGCGGCGCTGAAGTGGGCGTCGCGCAGGCCCTCGACGATGCGGTTCTGGTCTTCCCACGCCAGCAGCACCTGTGCGGCGGAGCCGGCCTGCATGGACAGCTGGGTACCCAGGGGGATGGACTCGTGCATGCCGGAGGGGCGGGGAGCGGTCGCGACGCATACGCGCCAATCGCCCTGACGGCGGTACAGCTGGGTGGACTCGTCGGCGTCGATGCTGAGCTGCTGCAGAATCGGGTTGGCCACGGTGGTGAGCTCGTCAGAGATCGTGGCGGAGGCCAGCTCGGTCAGGCGCGGGCCGAGCATGAAGCGGCCCTGCACGTCGCGGGCCACGAGGCGGTGGTGGGCCAGGGCCACGGCGAGGCGGTGCGCGGTGGGGCGTGCCAGGCCGGTGGCCTTGACGAGATCGCCCAGGGAGACGGGGCCGGCCTCGAGGCAGTCGAGGATGAGCGTGGCCTTGTCGAGCACACCCACGCCGGAGGAACCGTGGGAGTGTACCTCTACCACTTGCTCATCTGCGTTCATGTGCTCGGGCGGCTTGACGGGGTCGATGATCGGTGCGTTGTGTTGTGTGGATGCGTTGACGTGACGCATTCCGTGTGCGCTGAAACGTGATGCGGAAGGAGTCATTCCTTCATTCTATCTCAGAATATGAAAGATAACCCGGACTTTGTGGACTCATAGGTGTGCAGAGTCGAAGATTGAAGGACCGCCTTCGGTGTAAATTATGAATGTTTCATAATAAGTGTTTGTGTGGGTTTATCGCCGAAAATATGCGAAAATCCCCGCTCGATACCGGGAAAATTCGTGAATTTTTGATAGGTTCATGGATGAAGCCCACACAAAAACACGGGGTGTTCGGAGTGAGTTTCAGTCCGTCTCACGGGCTAAGAACTCATGAAAATTTATGCGACACGCCGTAGGAAAATACTGGTTTAACGGTAGTTGCGGGTACATAATCCGCTCCCCACCTGCCGTTCCGGAAGTCCGAGCCCAAAAGCCTGAACCGCCTCTCGGCCATCGCGCCCCACACCGCAGCAACGCATCACAGCAGGAGAAACTATGACTAGCGAACAGAACGCACACCCCGCGGACGCTCGTCCGCGCACCCTGGCAGAAAAAGTCTGGGACGCCCACGTTGTCGTCCCCGGCGAAAACGGCAAGCCCGACCTGCTCTACATCGACCTGCAGCTTCTGCACGAGGTGACCTCGCCCCAGGCCTTCGAAGGCCTGCGCATCGAGAACCGCCCTCTGCGCCGCCTCGACCTGACCATCGCCACCGAGGATCACAACACCCCCACCGACAACATCTTCGGCACCATCGCCGACCTGACCAGCCGCACCCAGATTGAGACCCTGCGCCGCAACGCCAAGGAATTTGGCGTGCGCATCCACTCCCTGGGCGACAAGGAACAGGGCATTGTGCACGTGGTCGGCCCGCAGCTCGGCCTGACCATGCCCGGCATGACCATCGTCTGCGGTGACTCCCACACCTCCACCCACGGCGCGTTCGGTGCGCTGGCCTTCGGTATCGGTACCTCCGAGGTGGAGCACGTCATGGCCACCCAGACCCTGCCCCTGGCACGCTTCAAGACCATGGCCATCAACGTTGAGGGCACCCTCAAGCCCGGCGTGACCGCTAAGGACATCATCCTCGCCGTCATCGCGCAGATTGGCACCGGCGGCGGCCAGGGCTACGTGCTCGAGTACCGCGGTTCCGCCATCCGCTCCCTCTCCATGGAGGGCCGCATGACCATGTGCAACATGTCCATCGAGGCGGGTGCACGCGCCGGTATGGTCGCCCCCGACGAGACCACCTTCGAGTACATCAAGGGCCGCCCGCACGCCCCCAAGGGTGAAGAGTGGGACAAGGCCGTGGAGTACTGGAAGACCCTGCCCACCGACGAGGGTGCCGTCTTCGACAAGGAAATCTTCATCAACGCCGACGAGCTCGAGCCCTTTGTTACCTGGGGCACCAACCCCGGCCAGGGCGTGCCGCTGAGCCAGTCCGTGCCTTCCCCCGACGACTTTGAGGACGAGAACGACAAGGTTGCCGCAACCCGCGCCCTCGAGTACATGGACCTGGAGGCGGGTACCCCCATGAAGGAAATCCCCGTGGACGTCGTCTTCCTGGGCTCCTGCACCAACTCCCGCATCGAGGACCTGCGCGCCGCGGCCGATATCGTGCGCGGCCGCACCATCGCCGAGAACGTGCGCATGATGGTCGTGCCCGGCTCCCAGAAGGTGCGCGCACAGGCCGAAGAAGAGGGCCTGGACAAGGTCTTCAAGGACTTCGGTGCCGATTGGCGATTCGCCGGCTGCTCCATGTGCCTGGGCATGAACCCCGACCAGCTGGCCCCCGGCGAGCGCTGCGCCTCCACCTCGAACCGTAACTTTGAAGGACGCCAGGGCAAGGGCGGCCGCACCCACCTGGTCTCCCCGGTGGTCGCCGCCGCAACCGCCGTGCGCGGTACCCTGTCCGCACCGTCCGACGTTCTGGCGTAATACGCCACCGACGCTATAAAGGAGAGCCATTATGGAACCCATTATTAAGCACACCGGTATCGGCGTACCGCTGCGTTCTTCGAATGTTGATACCGACCAGATTATCCCCGCGGTCTACCTCAAGCGCGTGACCAAGACCGGCTTCGACGACGCGCTCTTCGCCAACTGGCGCAAGGACCCCGAGTTCATCCTGAACCAGGAGCCCTACAAGCACGGTAGCGTTCTGGTGGCCGGCCCCGACTTCGGCACCGGTTCCTCGCGTGAGCACGCCGTGTGGGCGCTGCGCGACTACGGTTTCAAGGTCGTTATCTCCGCTCGCTTTGCCGATATTTTCCGCGGTAACTCGGGCAAGCAGGGCCTGGTGACCGCCCAGGTCGCCCAGGATGACATCGAGCTGATTTGGAAGGCCCTGGAGCACGAGCCCGGCACCGAAATCACGGTCGACCTGGAGTCGAAGACCGTGACCGTGGGTGCGCTGGTCGTTCCCTTCGAGATTGACGACTACGTGCGCTGGCGCCTCATGGAGGGCCTGGACGACATCGGCCTGACCCTGCAGAACATTGACGCCATCGAGGCGTACGAGGCGAAGCGCCCCTCCTGGATGCCCCGCACCCAGGAGCTCTAAACGCCTTCACCTCGCTGCCGTGAGAGTACCGAATAGCTAAAAGCTCGGGGCGGTCACCGAAAAGGTGACCGCCCCGAGCTTTTGTCATGCGCGTGGAATACCGCGGAATAGCGTTAGGCGGCCTCTCCCGTGATGGGGGAAGCGAGGGATGCGTTCTCCGAGCAGTTGTACAGCTGCACCGAGCCGGGGGAGCGCACGCCCACCTGCGAGTTCGCGTTCTTTGCGGTGGACAGGCTGAAGTCGCTCACCAGCTCGTGGTTGATGTAGCTGCCGCCCGCCCCGCCGCCGCTGCTCATCGCGGTGACGGAGGTGATGCTGCCGCCCTCGCTGAACTGCACCTGGCGGCCGAAGACGTCATCAAAGTAGGTGGCGGCCGTCCAGATGTTCAGGGCCGCACCGCCGCCGCCGTATCCAGCGCCGCCACCCGAGGCGATGCTGGTCAGGCTGAACCTATCCTGATCGTGGGCGATGAGGGCACCAGAGCCGCCTCGACCCTTGTACCCGGAGGTAGCCTCGGAGCCTCCGGTGCCCTTGACGCCGGTGACCACGGAGTCGCCGTCGTAGCTGTAGTAGGGCGGGAACTCAACGTTCTCAAACCAGGGGGTCTTCATGTCCTTGAGCGTCAGCTGGCGATCGGCGCCGAGTACGCCGATGAGTGCCTCTCCGGTCGTGCCGGGTACGCCCGCGCGGCCCGGGGTGCCTCCGGTGACGCTGATGCGCAGGTCCATGTCTTCGTCCCAGGTGGTGACGGGGTGGAGAATCTGGTAGGGTCTCGCCATGAGCATGCCGCCCTGGCCGTCGTTATCCTGGCTCGCGTCGGCCCCGGCGTTGCCGCCGCCGATAGCGGTGCCGGCACCATCCGCGGCAATGCGCATGGCCGGGTTGAGCTGGTCGTCGGGGGCTTCCGAAAAGATCGCGAAGTGGCTTGCGAGGGTCGCGAACTGCGCGCCGCCTCCGCCAGCGCCGGCCACGGCTACCACGGTGACGGTGCCGTTGCGGACCAGCTCGATGGCTGAGGAGCCGCCGCCGGAGGCTCCGTAGACGATGCCGGAGGTGCTTTCGGGGGTCTGGGCCTTGCCGATTTGCGTGCTGGAGCCGGTGGAATCGCCGCCCGCCGCGTAACCGCCGCCGCCGAGTGCGGGGCGGGTGCCGGATGCGGCACCGACGCCGCCGTTGCCGGCCCAGACGCGCAGAATATCGCCCTCCGAGACCTTCAGGATGCCGCTGAGCTGGGCACCCGCGCCTCCGCCGATGAGGTAGGAGTCAGTCTCTTGGGCAAGGTACGAGGGGGTAAAGGAGGAGGTGGCTCCGCCTGCGCCGCCGATCAGGTCGAAACGAACGCGGCCGGTGCCCTGCGGAACGATCCATTCGCTGTAGGCCCCCTTCACGTCGTCGTAGCCGGTGGCAGCGGGCTTGAGGGAGAGGGCGGGGGTGCAGTCCTCGACGCTAGCTGCCCACGCCGGGATGGCGGAGCTTGCGAGGATGACGGGGGTGCTCCAGGCAGCTCCCCGAACGAGGTTGCGGCGCGACATCTTCGGCGATGCTACGGCTCGGGTGCCGGTGGTTCGGGAATCGGTGTGATGTGCGGTGGTGTGTGATGTGTGACGGTAGTTCATTGGGTTCTTTCGGTGTGTAGCGCGCAGGTGCGGCTGCGCACGTTATTGTAGGGGCGAAACGCAAGTAAGGTTCAAGTTCCGGGTTATGTTCAGGGTTTTCGACGATATATTTAGCCCCAATCCCGTATTTATTTGCGGTGTAATGAATTTTCAGGTATGTTAAATTATTTTTTCACGCGTTTCTCAAGTATTTTTCGGGGTGAGGCCTTGACCGCACCCATGCGCCTCAGAAACGTCAAGCGTCGAACCCGCGAGGTGGTATCCGCGCCGCCGAGCGCCACAATCTGTCTGGCGGGGCGGGGGAGCGAGGTTGGCGTAGCGTCGCGTATCAGAGGTGCACTCTCCGCATAGTGGGCCCACTACGGGGGAACGTCCTTCCTTGTTTGGAGCACCTTTACACTGGGGCTTAGAATAATGATGAATATATGCGCCCGTTTCACCTTCGCGCTCGAAGGCACGGCACGTACACAACGCTGGCGCAGTTACACACGGTTTTCCGGTTCGGGTCGCACCGACCGACGCTCCAAAGGATTTTTAATGACTGAGAACATCAGCAAGCTTCGCATCGAAGGTGGCACCCCGCTCGTCGGTGAGGTTCACGTACGCGGCGCCAAGAACCTGGTGCCCAAGGCGATGGTCGCAGCACTACACGGTTCGACCCCCTCGACCCTGCGCAACGTCCCCGACCTGAGCGACGTGGAGATCGTTACCACCCTGGTCGAACTGCACGGTGCGAAGGTTGACTATGATCCCGAGTCCGGTGTTCTCACCCTCAACCCCGCCCAGGACGCGACCACCGCGGCCAAGAACGCGGAGGAGATTCAGCTCTTCGGCGGTAACTCGCGTATTCCGATTCTGATGGTGGGCCCGCTGCTGCATACCCTGGGCACCGCGCGCATCCCCAACCTGGGCGGCTGCAAGATCGGTGACCGCCCCATCGACTACCACATGGCCGCGCTGCGTAAGTTCGGCGCCGTCGTCGAGAAGGACGACGAGACCGGCACCACCCTGATCGTGCCCGAAGAGGGCCTGAAGGGCGCCGAGATCGTGCTGAACTACCCCTCCGTGGGTGCCACCGAGCAGGTTCTGCTCACCGGCGTGCGCGCCAAGGGCAAGACCGTTCTGCGCAACGCCGCGATTGAGCCCGAGATTATTGACCTCATCGCCGTGCTGCAGAAGATGGGCGCCATCATCTTCATCAACGAGGACCGCACCATCGTCATCGAGGGCGTGGACGAGCTGACCGGCTACGACCACACCTCCCTGCCCGACCGCAACGAGTCCGCTTCCTGGGCCTCCGCGGCACTGGCCACCGGCGGCGACATCTTCGTGCGCGGCGCGGCTCAGAAGGACATGACCGCGTTCCTGAACCAGTTCCGCAAGATGGGCGGCCTGTACGAGGTGACCAACGAGGGTATCCGCTTCACCCACCCCGCCCGCCGCACCCCCGGCGCAGAGCTCAAGCCCATCGTCTTTGAAACCAACGTGCACCCCGGCTTCATGACCGACTGGCAGCAGCCGCTCGTCGTGGCGCTGACCCAGGCCAAGGGTGCCTCCATCGTGCACGAGACCGTGTACGAGGAGCGCTTCGGCTTTACCAACGCCCTCAAGCAGATGGGCGCCGACATTGTGGTGATGCGCGATTGCGTGGGCGGCGCACCCTGCCGTTTCGAGGGTAAGGGCTACGGCCACTCCGCCATCATCTCCGGCCCCACCCCGCTGACCGGTGCCGACATCGAGGTTCCCGACCTGCGCGGCGGCTTCTCCCACATCATCGCGGCGCTGACCGCCAAGGGTACCTCCCACGTGAGCGGTGTTGAGCTGATTGCCCGCGGCTACGAGAACTTTGAGCAGAAGCTCAAGAACCTGGGCGCAAACTTTGAGGTGCTCGAGCGCAAGGCCTCCAAGGCCCCCAAGCCGGACGCCGCCATCGTCGTGGTGGAGCCCGAGGAAGTTGAGGTCCAGGGCTAATGAGCGGGCAGAAGGGAAAGAAGGCACTGCCGGAAATTGAACCCACCGCCTACGGCGATGCGCTCTACAAGGTGCTCGGTAACGCAGCGCGCGGGGTGTACAAGCTCATCGCGCGCGTCGAAATTACCGGCCGCGAGAACCTGCCGAAGAATGGCGGGTACATCATCGTTGCCAACCACACGACCGAGCTCGACCCGGTCACCGTGGCTTTCCCTGCTTTCGTTGAGGGCGCCCTGCCGCGCTTCTTGGCGAAGGATTCGCTGTTCCGTGCTCCCGTGCTCGGCTACATTATGCGCAAGCTCGCGCACATCCCCGTGGTGCGCGGCTCGGTGGATGCCCGCAAGTCACTGATTACCGCTCGCAAGGTCGTGGAGGCCGGCGGCGCCGTCGTGATTTTCCCCGAGGGTACCACCACCCACGACCCGCAGCTGTGGCCCATGCAGGCCCGCACCGGCGCGGCTCGTCTGGCCCTGTCCACCGGCGCGCCCGTCTACCCGGTGGCGCACTGGGGCGACGAACAGATTCTCGGCTACGTGGATGAGCCCGGCGAGGACGGTCGCGTGAAGGAAAAGCGCAAGGTTTCGCTCTTCCCCCGCAAGACCGTGCGAGTAAAGGTCGGACCGGCCCTCGACATCGCCTCCCTCGTGGCCGACCCCAGCCCGGAGGCGAAGCACACCCGCACCGAGCTGGGCGTGGTCACCGACGCGATGCTGGACGCCATCACCGCCGAACTTGAGGAAATCCGCGGAGAGAAGGCCCCCGAGGGACGCTGGAACCCGCGCACCAAGCGCCGCGAAGCCCCCGGCACCCCCTCGGGTCCGGTCGGCGGCGCCCTCGGCGAACCGGACGCGAAGTAGACCTTCGCCCCGGCCGCCCGCGCGATCCCGGCTCGCGCCCTCCCCTTACCAGCCACACCAATGCCCGCACCCCGCATCCGTGGGGAAGCGCGAGAGAGACAGGTTCCCATGAGCTTCTTTGGACGAACCCCGGCACCGAGCCCCGAGTTCACCCTCTCACCCACCGTGGAATCCATTGCGATTCTCGGCGCGGGTAGCTGGGGCACGGCCTTCGCCAAGATCGCGGCGGACGCCGCTCGCGAGCGCGGCGACGACACCCGCGTGACCCTCATCGGTCGCGACGAGCAGGCCATGGCCGAGTGCGAACGCACCCGCGAGAACTCCCGCTACTTCCCGGGCATTAAGCTCCCCGACAACCTGCACTTCACCGCGGACGCGCCCTCGGCGCTGACCGGGGCGGACCTGGTGGTCCTGGCTCTGCCGGCACAGGTTTTGCGCTCGCAGTTGCAGAACTACGCCCGCTTCATCGAACCGGATGCGCTGCTGGTCTCCCTGGCCAAGGGCCTGGAAACCGGCACGGGCCTGCGCATGTCGCAGGTCATTACCGAGGAGCTGGAGGAGGCCCTCGCGATGCGCGGCGCGGATGTGCGCGCGATCGGCCACATTCCGCACCGCGTGTGCGTGCTCTCGGGCCCGAACCTGGCGAAGGAAATCATGGGGGAGGAGCCTACCGCCTCCGTGGTTGCGGCCCGCACCCTGCCCGTGGCCGAGGCCGTGGCCCGGGCCATTGCCTGCGGCTACTTCCGCCCCTACACCAACACGGACGTGGTCGGCACCGAAATCGGCGGCCTGGTCAAGAACGTGATTGCCCTCTGCGTGGGTATCTGCGAGGGCCGCAACTACGGCGATAATTCGAAGGCCTCCATCATGACGCGCGGCCTGGCGGAGATTACCCGCCTGGCGGTGGCGCTGGGTGGCGAGGCCTCGACCATGAGCGGACTGGCCGGCATGGGCGACCTGATCGCCACCTGCTCCTCACCACTGTCCCGTAACCACACGGCCGGCCGCCTGCTGGCCGAGGGGGTTGCCCCCGACCGTCTGCACGAGCACATGAGCCAGACGGCCGAGTCGATTAAGTCGGCTCCCGTGGTGGCCGAGCTGGCTCGCCGCCACGGCGTGGAAATGCCCATCGTGGAGGCCGTGGTGGCGGTGCTTTCGGGCCGCATCAGCATTGAGGAT
>ERZ1674051.143-NODE-143-length-20732-cov-11.342845_pt1 | contig 20732 bp, 24 predicted proteins | sample MGYA00581125_ERZ1674051 | MGnify/ENA primary metagenome ERZ1674051 (study PRJEB41354, sample SAMEA4873326) | human saliva metagenome | biome: human-associated habitat [ENVO:00009003]; feature: mouth environment [ENVO:08000002]; material: saliva material... | reverse complement strand
GTAGGCGTGTAACAGCGTGCGTGGGTTCGAATCCCATGTCTTCCGTAGAAAAGAAAAATTATTTTTTTAGATACAACAAATGTTGTATCTTTTTTTGTATCCCTTTTTAAAAAAAGAATACCAAGGAATACCAAAGGAAAAAATAAAAAACGTTGATTTAACAACATTTTTCCAAGGTTGGTGAAAGAAGAATGGAGCCGGTGGGAGTCTTATAAAATCTATTAAATCAACTCATAGCGATTTTAGGTTCTGTTTTAGGTCATGCTTTTTCAAAAAAGAGCAAACAAAAAAACCGCAAGCTAGTGCCTGCGGTTAAACAATTAGAACAATATTTTAGAAATTTTCCTTTCTTTATTTAAAAATTATTTAGTGCTAATCAAGCCATTAGGCTCAACTGTGAACTCTGGTTTGTCAGCCATTGTGCCGTCTGAATTGAGGTAGTACCAGCCAGAGCCATCTGCCGACTTAATGAACTGTTTGGACTTCATATCGCCATCCTTGGCATCTAGGTAGTACCAGCGGTCTTTATATTTGACCCATCCAGTGGCCATCTTGCCATCTTCTTTGAAGTAGTACCACTTATTGGCAATGAGTGCCCAGCCAGTGGCCATGGCTCCGCTTGGGAGCAAGTAGTACCAGTAGCCATCTGTGTGCTTGTGCCAATCGTTAGCCTTCATGTAACCGTTGCTGTCGAAGTAATACCAAACATTGTTGATCTTCTGCCATTTATCAGTTGGATATGAGCCATCTGCGTTGACATACCACCAACCAGTCGCATTCTTCTTCCAACCTTCTTGATTGCCTTCTTTTGCAAGCATTTCTTGAACAGTTGAACCGAGCGACTGATAATGCTTGATTTTAGCAATCACATAGTCACGCAAGCTGTCATTGTAGCCACCGTGCAATTCCAAAGAGCGGGCAGGGCATGAAGTGCTAGAGAATTCATTGTGGAATTTGATATTTGAATAATTCGGAGTATCACCGTAGTAAGTCATGTCTTCGGCCATTTGGCGCAATACCATGTTTTCATTTTCGATAAACTCGGAGTTTGATGCGCTTAACTGCTGGCATACTTCGTAGCTTAGAGAGTTCATGTTGGCATCGTAGTTAGCAGCGCTCCAGGTGCCATTGTAAGTATCCTCAACGCGAGCGATTGCATCACGAGTGATGTAGTAATGAGCGAAGCCAAGCTCTGACTGTCCATTATCATATCGAGATTGCAACCAGTTTACATAGCTTTCAGCGCTCATAGAGCCAGCGTCATTGTGCATGATGTAGTATTTTGGCTTCTCGGTCGGACGAGAGCCAGCAATTCCGTTAAAAATTGTATTATTGATGATTTTGACCATTATCTAATCCTTTCCAGGCATTCATCTGCTTAACTGCAGACTCGACAAACGTATCAAGGTCTTTATCTGTCATGCTGATGTTATATTTGGTGAGCTCAGCACGGATTTTAGTTCGTGCTTGCTCCAATTTTTCCTCGCCTTTGTAGCCAGTCTCTGAAGCGACCTGTTCCACGGCATTGACCGCATTTTTGGCCAAGATCTCCACGATCTTGACAGTCTGTTCGCCCCCTTTTTTGACAAGATATTCCTTGATTGCCTTGACTACAATCCCTAGCAAGATGACTAAGATGCTTACTGCACCGTTTGCGATAATTTCATTGATCTGTTGCATTTGTATTTTCCTCCACAATATCTAAATTTAAGTATTTATTGAACAGGGCATCAATGCGCCCATTCCCACCTAACTTCTTGTAGCTAGAGTGCATTTTATGAACGATATCCGATTCATGAACCGTTGTATAACCACGCTTGAGAGCTACTGTAATATCACGCTCCAGCCGTAGATACATTGTAGCTAGATGCGCTTCGTCATGTACTGCTAGCTTGTTATTGATTTCAATAATCTTCTGTTTGTTATCCTCACCGATAGCGTGAATGGTATTCAATTCCCCTTTCAGCTCATTAAATTGCTCTTTATTAAGATGTCCAGCTTTGCTGGCTCGCATCCCAAACCATCCAGTCGCAACAACTCCGATTGTAGGAGCTAGTTGAGTGATTGCATGCACTAGCTTTTCAAAAATTTCACCCCATGTCATACTATCTCCTTAATCGATCCGTGGCATAACCACGGTCAATACACCTTTTTGCAGCATCTCAGCAAGAGGCTGTTCTTTCCAGGTGTAGCCTTCAGATGGTTGCATTTGGAATTTCAGGATCGTTGGTGTTTCTTTTGGCCATTTCGGATTAGTATCGTATGGATAAGGCATCGATACGATATCACCGTTCGAGTAGCGACGGTCTTTTACAAGATGCTTGATGAACTGCGCAACCTTGCTGTAAGTGTTCGTAGGCATCCCCCCATTTTGAGAGATAGCCAAGGCAATCAAGACCTCAGTAATTGCTGAAACAGACTCCAGATACTCTTTGTTAGCAGTCAAATCTTCCTTGGCCTTGTTAAGTTGTTCCTGAGTTTGCACGATTGCGCTAGACGGGTCAATTTCAATCTTGACAATATCTAATACTGCCTTGATTAAAACATCGTCAGAATCGCCTGTGCGGTCTCCTGCTAGCTCACGAGCGTTAGAACTATAACGAGTCCCTTCTTCTAAACGGATTTCAACTAGTGTCCGGACATTATCACCTGAACCACGAAGGTATGGTTTGGTTGCTAATTTATAACCATTAATTGCCATTTGTCATTTTTCCTTTCACTTCTTCAAACTTCACCTTAAGTTCTTCATCAGATTCAATGATTCGTTTCATCTGTTCGAGCTCCATCGCAGTAACTGTATAGAGAGCTTCGAGCGTAGCTGATTGAGTAGCCTCATTACCGACTTTTTCACCAAGCGACTTAATCGCTAGACTGCTGATTTGTTTATCTTGTTCGTTCATGCTGTTTTCTCCAATTTTTCTATTTTTTGATTGAGTTCTTGAATGGCCTTGATTAGATATGGCACGAGTTCAAAGGTTCGGTATGAGTAAGCGCCGTCTGGATTTTCATAAAATGCTTCAGGAACATATTTTTGAACATCTTGCGCCATGATACCGCAAGAAATGTCCTCGATTTTGTCATCGTATTCTTTGCGATAACTGTACGTCTTGAGTTGCTCAATAACATCGATACCTGAGACTGTACTAGCTTCGATATTATGCTTGTAGCGACGGTCTGAGATTTCTTTGTTCATAGGAATCCAGTTAGAACCACCACCACTCCAAACAAAATACATATAGCCGTTATCGCTAAAGATTTGTTTATATTGAGGAGAGTAAATCCAGTATCCAGATTTACCTGAATTCTCATTGTTGTAGTAGATATCGCCTGTAACACGTAAGTCGCCGTTTATTACCGGCGTGTTCCAAAAATACGCTCGATTGTAACAGAACATTTCGCCCGATTCTTTAACGAACCAAGCATAGTTTCCTGGAGCATCCCAAGTCGTGCCCCAATTGACCCAAAGAGCTGTTTTGCCCCAATTACCAGCACCATTACTCATCCCTACATAAAACTGATTCTGACCAGTCAACCAGTAAGTTGACGGGTCTTTATCGTGCGTACCAATCTGGAAACCACCAATTCGACCTTTAAAACCTTCAAGCAAGGTCGCAGATACTACTACCGACCGAAGCTTGTTGATGAAGGCCTCTTTAGCAGCAAGCGTATCCGTGAAGATATCACTTGATACGAACATCTTAGCCATAGCTTGGTCCATGATTAGCTTGTCAGCTGTGATAGTCCTTGAGCCTATAATTTCAGCGTTAAGCTTAGCGAAATTACCCTCGCCAACGAATAGTCTCTTGAAGTAACCATCAATAGCTGTTAGTTCATCGAGTAAGGTCTTACCCTTCAAACGAATTTTTTCAGCTTCAATCAAAATTTGATTGTTAGTCGCATTGATTTGTGAAGCGATCGAGCCAGCGCTAGTCAAGTTCTGGACAGCCCACGAGCCAGCAAGCTGACTCTGAACTGAGCGAATCGCTTCGTCCGTGTCTTCGGGAGCTTCTGAGAAATCTGTTGAGACCGTTCCGATTTCGACTTTTGGAAAAGCAATCCAAACAGTTGCAGCGGTGAATACATGCATGATCACTTCATTACTTGCATTTGAATTCTCGCTCTTTGTTAGCTGAATATCATAAAATTTCCAATCGGTGGTCAACGTGACACCTTCAACGGTGTTCCGATATCCTGCCCTAGCTTGAAAATTCGTGTTATTGACAGTAGATTTTGCCCAAAAACTGAAACGCACAGATTTATTGCGCATTTCATCTACTGTATTTAGGCGCATATCTCCGCCAGTTCTAAAAGCAACTTTCTGATTGTTTGGCTTCCCGTTGAACGTCGATACAATTTTCAACGTATTAGCTCCTCTGAATTTAGTATTTGTATCTATGCTTAAAGCAAGTTGTCCTTGCGTTTGCTCAACACTGTCGTCTACATAATATGTTGAATAACGTTGATGAAGATCACGCTTAAATAATGAATTAAGAAATAGATTTCGTCCACCAGCTGAAGCCTTTGCTACTTCAACCTGGAACAGCTGGTTAGTCAATGCCATACGAGCGACTTTATCAGCAATATCAGACTCGCTACGACCGATAATGCGCTCATACAGTTTGCTAGTCTCCTGCACTCGCTGGAAGTCCGTTTGGTTAGCCTTGCCAGCAATCTGAGAAGCAATATTTGCAAATCGACCATCGACGGTTGTTTTGTATTCTGAGATTTTTGCATCTGCGTAGTTTTGATTGTTTTCAGGAGCAGGCTGATAAGCACGTTTTAGAGTGCCTTCGTAAACATCAATTTCAGTTATCCAGACAGTAGCACTTTGCCCATCAATTGAACCAAAATTGTCAAAACGCAAAGAAAAGCCATCATAATCACCACTATTAAATTGAACTGTGAAGCGCTCCGCTTGTTTAGGAGAGAGACGTTGATTGAAGACACCTAGCGTTTTCTTCCAAACGTTGTCTTTATTGGATAACAAACCTACCATAACCCTGAAGCCAGATACGTTCCCGGACATAAAGCCAGTGAATGAAAGCGTGTAGTCCGTGTTCTTCTTGAGCTGATTGTAGCGACCTGTCTGGATATAGCACAATCCTGCTTCTTTCGTGTCTATCGTGAATAGTGGAACCGAGCTATTCTTGTAGAAACCATGCGTTCGGTTTGTGAACCATTTTCCATTCGTTCCGCCCCAATTCTTATCTCCCAGCTCTGCAGCGCCATTAATGATTAAGTTGGGACTGCCTAAATTGATTTCTTCAAATCGTCTTGTCAAGCCTCGCACGTCTTCTACATGCTGAGACTTCGCGACATAGTCGTTCGAAATGTTTTGACGAAGAACTGCGATATCAGCTCTCGCTCGCTCACTGATCTGCTTCGCTTCTTGAGCAAGTAAGCTACTTGCACCAACATTTCGCAAGGCTTCATCAGCCCTGCGCTTGGCTTCTTGTAATGGTCCATTGTTAAAACTGCTAAAGCGCTGGTCGATAGTATCAGAGAGTTCCCTTTTAACTTCTTCAACCTTGGCTTTGGCAGCGTTGAGACCGTCTGTGAATTGATTGACCAACTTTTCTTTCTGCCTATCAAAAGTAAGGTCAGCATTCTTGAGTTCTCTTGCTAACTGCCTTTCAAAATCGCTTTGAAGTTGTTGAGCTTCACCCTTGACTGCATCACTAACTGCGTTACCAATTGCATTTGCAAGTCCAGACTGGAACTGGCCAAAACCAATTGTCTTCAATTTTTTGCCCATTGGTGAGTAAGTGTACTTAGTAATCTTCTTGCGCACATCCAGATTGTATATCTCATAAAACAGACTCACAATATCATACATCTGGACAGGCACGTCACTCTGGCCGACAACCTCAAGTTCAAGGCTATCTTCCATCATGTCACAGAGCGATGTTTTGAAATACTGCTCGCCATATTTTCGCAGGCTCGCTTCATCTTTCACATCTTCGTCATTAACCTCAATCACATCTTCGTATATTTGACTGTACTTGTTAATGAGTGGACTATCCACTACCACAGAAAATTTACGGTCAGGCGCCTTTTCTCCCTCACCTTTGACAGTAGTCTTGAAGGTGATTCGAGTTCTTAAAGACTTCGTTGAGGTCTTATGCTGATAGCTAGATATGTTTTTCTTGTACATAAAAAGCGATTCATTTTCTGAACCGCCATTTTTTAAAAGTCGAACCTGGTAGCCATGCCGCACAAGGTCACCACCCCATTGGCCGATGATTGAATGCTTATCTTTCGCAAATGCCTCCATGGCATTCTTGGAGCCAATATTAAAGGTGTGCCTATCTTCAATATCCGAGAAGAACGAGAACGGATTGTTACGAGTGATGCTTCCAGCAAAACGACTGAGAGCAGTCGAACCAGTCTGTCTATCCAAAGAGATAGGATTGACCACGTAGTTATTCAAGAGAGTAAATACTTGGTTTGCATAGACCTGAATATAGCCGTTTTTCTTCTCGACTTCAAAAATAACGAAATCCTGCTCACCGTGAAGATCATCAGCCGTTAGGAATGTCTCCTCCTTCAACTGCTCCCACAACGAATCCGATGTCGGAAATCGAAAGGCCAATTGATAGGTGCTGTTCTCCTCTTGGACGATTTCATCAGCATAGGCAGCGTTCAGAGGCGTATTCCCATTTGTTAAATAAATCAAATCTTATACCTCCAATTCGGTCGAATAATAATTTTACGAACATTTCCAGTAAACGAAACTCCGACTTTGCCAGTTGGAATTTCCAAGAACCCTCCACGCTTCCGAAGTGTGTTCTGCACCGCTCCAGTCGCGTTATAGATATTCTGCTTGCCTTGTCTACAATCAATCGTGGACTTGGTCTTAATTGCTAGATACATGGTCTTACGGCCAATCGTGAGAGAGACATCACCATCTCCCTCTACCTCAATGATTGGTTCGGAATAAATCGTCCCAAGATTGTTGATTGTACCAGATGCCGTAAGAACCACAGGATCTACAATTTTTTGATATCGGAATGGTTGCATTTCTAACTTGATTTCTAACTTCCAAGCATGATTTCCAAAAGGTTCAAAACTAGCAGTAACAAAGTTAGCATAAAACAATGAGCCAAGCTGATAGCTAAATTCCAAAACATTATCATTCGATTGAAACTTATCAATAATACTTGAAATCTCAACCATTTTTTTAACGTGGAGAGTGAAGGTCCTTTCGTAACTGTCAAAAGAACCATCTAGCACACGATAACTTCCATTCACTCCGTGAAGATTTGCTACCTCCCCTCTCGGTTTAGCAGCCTCAACTTTCCCAAAGTCAGTGACAACACAACCAGGAAGGGTTGAGGTGTTAAAACTATTGATGATCATGTAATCCATTAAATTCCCTCCCTTGCATAAATAGCACCATGTTGTTCATAGGTTTTGAGTGAGATAATATCATTGTCCAGATAAACGTCTGACGATTTTTCAAGGATAGCAGTAAGGATCTTCTCCATACTTGCTCTCAGAATCGCTATCTCAGACACGGTTTTATTTTCATGCGCTTCAAATTGAGACGACGGCATAGCCAACTGTACCTCGAGACTTTTGGTCACGGACGCAGAGGAGTTTAGATCCAGGTTATCCCCTGAAAATACATCCGAAATCTCACCAGCCATACCTCCGACCGTTTTCTTGACGTCTTTAAACCCATCTTTTAATCCATTGTCTAAACTTCCCATAATTGCATTACCTGCTGGAATCAAAAGTTTACGGTCATATTCAATAGGACCTTTATGGTCACGGATCCAACCAGCGATACCACCGACGAAGTCAGTTACAGAAGACCACATAGATTGCAAACCGTCCAAGAAGCCTTGTAGAATTGCTTTACCAGCACCAAATAGATCAATATTCCACAATTGATTAAAGAATCCAGTCACATTACTTATCAGATTAGATACCGCATTAGACATGCTGTTCCAAGCATTTTGCGCCCCGGATACGAGACCATTGATAATGTTTAGAACACTAGAAGCTAGAGAACTCCAAGCATTGCTTGCCGTTGACTTAATACCTTCCCACAAACTTGATAGGAAGTTCATAAAGCCATCCCAAATATTTTGAGCTCCCTGCACCAAACCTGTGATCAGACTTGTTACAGTAGATTTTATCCATTCCCAAGTCGCTGAAGCGGCCGACTTGATAAATTCCCAAATCGCACTAAGAACAGCAGAAAAGTTTTCAAAAACAGCAATACCATAACCAACAATAGCATCTACAATACCAGAAAAGAATGTTTTGATACCTTCCCATATCAGAGAAATGCCGTTTTGAATACCTTCCCAAATTAAAGAAAGATCAGCTCCTAGCTGGTTAAAGTTCCCTGTCACAAGGTCGATGATGATCAGAATAGCTCCCAAGAAAATGGATTTGATGAACTCCCAAGCGCCTTGAAAAATCATCTTAATCCCTTCCCAAATTTGAGTAAGACCGTCTGAAATGTTGTTCCAAACATTCATAAATCCATCTATAAACGGTTGAACAATCGTCATCACTGCTGTCGTTATAGCTGTCCAAGCCACAGATGCAGCCTCTTGGATGCTTACCCACAAGTCAGAAAAGAATGTTGCAACAGCATTCCACATCGCCTTCAAAGACTCAATGTAAGCATTCCAGGTTGTAACAACTCCATCCCACAAGGTGCTAGCACCCTCAGAGATACCAGACCAAAGACCGACAAAGAAATCAGCAATCCCCTGCCAAGCCTGTTTGATCCAATCTACAAAAGATGACCAAATTTGCTGACCAGTTTCTGTTTGGGTAAAGAACCATACAAGACCAGCAGTCAATGCTGCGACTGCCGTTACGATTAAGCCAATCGGGTTTGCAGATAAAACTGCATTAAAGATACCAAATGCTCCACTTGCTCCCATAGTTGCCGCCGCATTCGCCGCCTCCGCGGTAGTGAGTGCACCGGTTCTTACGAACTGAGCCAACATAAGACCATTCGTAATAGCCAGAGTCGCATTCCTGATTGTTTCAATTCCTTTTATTACAGTCAATACTGCTTTATATCCTGCCCATGCACTCGTAATACCAACAACAGCCGATTTTAAGGCATCTAATGCAAGAGGTGAATCTTTTAACCAAGAGGTAAATTTGCTAAGACTTTCAGAGGCATCTCTGATAAAACCTGTGATACTTTCAAAGGCAATGCCTAGCAAATTCACCCCCTGCTCCCCGTCTTTGATCCCTAAAAGATCTCCGAAAAAATCAACAACAATGCTTGCAACATTACCAGCAACGACCCCAATATTCTCAAAAGTAACTCGGATATTATCCGCAATGTTTACAATTTGAGTCGCAGCATCCTCGCTAAAACCAATCGTATTCAGAATATCAATGTTATCTTGCTTGCTTAATGATCCAAAGATCATATCAAAAAAGGTCTCAAAGATCCCTGTTACACGAGCCAGTTGATCAAAAACTGCACTTCCAAAAGCATCCCCAAAAAGCTGAGAAGCAATCTGACTAATTCCTTCAGTCAAAACCAAGCCAAGACCAGAAAGAACATTGCCAATCATTGGCAAAAAATTATCAAAGAGAAAGGTCGATGTTGTTTTAAGCAAGGCATGCAGAGAAGGCAGGATATTCTCCCCCAATGCTAGCTTACCAAGGACATTCTGAGCAGCTGCTTTCATGGATTCAAAAGACCCACTGAAAGTGGATGCTGCCTCTTTAGCTGTTGTCCCAGTAATATCCAGATTCTCCTGGATAGCATGAATGGCGCTATATACATCTGAAAGGTTGTTAATGTCGTACTTGACACCCGTCAATTTCTGTGCGTCATTCAAAAGACGCTCCATTTCCTGCTTGGTACCACCGTAGCCGAGTTTCAGGTTGTCCAGCATAGTATAATTCTGTTTTGCAAATCCTTGATAAGCCATCTGAATGCTCTCCATCGATGTTCCCATCTTATTAGCATTATCTGACATATCAATCATGGCCATGTTTGCTGTTTCAGCAGCTTTATTAGTGTCACCACCAAGAGATTGCAAGAGACTAGCTGAGAAGCCTGTCACATTTTCCATGTAGGCATTAGCTGACAAACCTGTTGTTTTGTAGGCCTCATTAGCATATCCCTTCACCTTGTCAGCAGAACCTTTGAATAAAGTTTCGATACCTCCAAGTGATTGCTGAAGCGCTGCACCTTCACTGATAGCTGCCGAAAATGCCTTGCCAATTCCAGCGGCTGCAATAACCTTTGTCATAACGCTAACAAGACTAGAACCTAATGACTGTCCGGCGCTTTGCCCTGCTGCACTAGCTTCAGGATTGAGGAGCGATTGGATTTTACCAGTGATACCTCTGGCCGATGGTATCAATTGTACATAAGCTTGTGCTATTTCTGTCGCCACTAATCCTCACCTCCTATCTTTTCTAGAATTTGCTGACGATATTCTTCAAAATCCTCACCAGAATCAAAGATCATCTCCTTACTTTCTTTAGCTTTGGTTTTACCTGTTAGCTCCTCTGCAACCATTAATGGTTTGTTGATTCCTTTCTGACTGTCTGTTGTTTTAAACCAAACAAGAGCAGAAAGCCTATCAAGAACACCTGCAAGCAAAAAGGTTTCAAAAGGAACTTTGCTATTGGTCATTGCTAGTTTGATCCGTGAATCATCTCTCAGACCAAAAGCAAAAACAGCTACCTGGTCAGCAGGTAACTGTCTATAATCCAAAATCCCATATGTTTCAGCTAAATCACAGATAAGAGCATCTTCATCTGTTTGAATCATTCTAGCAAGGAGTGCTATTTTTTTAACTGATTTTTACTTGTAAAGATCTCCCGAATTTCATTCCCAATCTTGTCCAAAGGAACAATTCCATCCGCAGTTCGCACATGATTTTTCAAATCTTCGGATTTGTTACCAAGCATGAGTTGTACTACTTTTGGTAAAACTGCCGGATTTGTATCTACTTCAGCGATTGCTTCGAGCAACTCATAGTTTTCCAAGCGCTCTTTTGTGATTTCAAAAGCAAATCCGGTTGAAGTCACCCCACGGATTGTTTTAATCTGTGGGGTTGCTCCGTTATTTTTCTTCTTACGATTTCGTCTTGACATGATTAAGCTCCTTTGATGTATTCATAGTGTGTGTCATCAGCAGCGTTAGGAAAGGCAGTGACTGTCGTACCATATCCGAGAACACTTCCATCGTTATAAGTGATTTCATCGATGGCAGTTACTTTTCCTGAAGGGATAACAATACGTTTAAGTACACCACCTTTTAGGACTGTTTCGATAACCAGACAGTGATGTGGCAATTCTTTTGAGTTTGCCTTAATTTCAATTCCTGATGACAGATCACCGGATACATTATCTGGTCCATAGACTTCCTTCAAAACATGTAGATTCAATGCTTCAATAAGCATATATTTGAAAGTGTCTGTTTTTTCCTTTTGAACTGAGCTTACAACGACACCGCCCCAAGCTTTGATATTTTCTGACTCTGGCGAGTTACTGTTGGTCATACCGTCATCTGAAATATAACCTAGTGCTTTAAACGCATCATCTAATTTTGTAGTTGCGTCAGTCGGCAGTGCTGTTCCAAGGGGCGCAGAATACACCGCACCTCCAATTTTAGGTTTTGCAGTCGTTACATTTGCTTCTGTAGCCATTTAATTTCTCCTTTTTTAAAAATAATTAATATCAAATACAGCTTGATATCGATATTGTTTCGTTTCAGTGTCCGTAAAATTGTAATCACTGTTCAGGTGGACACCACAGATTGAATCTAACTCAATCAACCCCTTTACAGCTTTTTTCACTTTCACATTGAGCTCTGCAGCCTTCTGCATAGTTGAGCCATAGCTTTGAAAAGCAAAGGTCGCACTACCAGAATGATTTCGCTCCTTACCACCAGTTTTTTGAATAATGACAAAGCTATCGGGAGCTTCAGCTTCATGCTCAAAAAATGACGGTACATCTAAATGACCGTCAAGATATTTCTTGATAATAATTTCAATCATCTAATGCACCGCCTTCAACAAAGTGTTATTTTTCAAATTATCCCTTTTCGCTTTTCGCGTTGCTGGATAAATCATAGCATTGGCCCTTGTCTTACCAACGTGGCTATCTTGTTCATAACCTGGGCCACATCTTTTTTTAATGACTGTCGCTTCTTTGTTCAGAATGTCCTGAACCTCTTTGGATTTCAAAAGAGCTCCTACACCCGCACCGATAAGCTTGACTTTGAAATTACTCATACGCCTCAACCATTACTTTCTTATTCCATTTCAGTGGTATCATGGCTTCAATGCCTTCTAAAGGAATCCCAATCGTGCGCCATTTTCGCCCAAAGAAACGAACCTCACGGTCTTTCCACTCGTTCTGATCGCCTTTTGGAATGCCCAGCGTATAAGCTGCCTTCTTTCCAGTCAAATTGAGCTGATTCGTGACGTCTTCTGTTGAAGCTGGAACAACCAGAACATTATCTACTTGAATTTCGGTATTCTCATAGATTGGATGCCCAAAGTCATCCCTACCATTCTTGGTTTTCCCAATCAAAGTTACAGTAATTCCTTTAATCCGTCCCATAGATATCAATCACCCCATATCTTTGTTTTTTGAGACCCAGACGTTTCAATTCAGAGTCCTTGATAAAGAGACCTCCGCCAGGCACTAGATAAGAACCACTCACTGAGTAGCCCAAGGCACTTTCAGCAAATTGAGTCACCGGCTCCTGGTCAGTTGAGGTCATCAACGTGCGAGCTACCACATCAACGGTGACGGACTTGACCACCATAGCAAAAGATGGATCAGTAGCCACTAACCCATCTAAATCCTTGCCAACTTTTTTAGCTTCAACGCGAAGAGAATGAGAAACAACTTCCAACAGCGCTTCGGCTCGTTTTTCCTCATCGAATTTCAACGCTCGCCACAATTTTTTCAAATCTTCGACTGTTGCAAAGTTTTCCATTTCTACCTCCAGCCAAGCGACTACTGGGCTTCAGTGTCAGCTTGTTCGATTAGCGAAATCAATTCAGTTTTTGTGGCACGACTATCATAAGGAATCCCTTTTTCATCAAGGATTTCTTTCAATGCTGCGTTAGTCAACGAGTCCAAGGGCTTGTATTCTTCAATCGGAACCCAATCACCTCCACTAATTGCATTTTCAGTAACGATAGTAGTACCTGTTTTTACATTAATGTATTCCATACACTACCCCGCTTTCACAATACGAGCAAAACTGTTTTTATCCAAAATTCCCCATCCGAGATAGATTTCTGCACGAATATAGACTTGATTATAACCTTTCAAATCTTTCCCAGAATTGTCTGGATCACCATATCGAATAACTTCGAGTGGAATTTGTTTCGCATATCCCCATTGCACCATGTTAGCAAAGTCACCAATAATAGCAACATCCTTGTTAGTTCCAACATTAAGACCAACAGTTGTGTTCACATCCACAGGTAGACCATTAATCGCACCTGGATTTGCTCCCCATGCCAATTCTGGGAAAAGGCGTTCATTAGCTGAATTCTTCATGTCAGCAAGTGCACTTGAAAATGTAGTATCAATAGCCATACCGCTAACAATATTATCGGCCCCTTGAATCATTTTAACCGCATCTTCGACATTAGCATCTGGATTGCTTGTTGTAAAGTTCACTGTCTGAGTGACCGCCTTATCAAAACAGTTATCCCCAATAACAGCGGATTCTTGTTTAGTACGTGGATTTACGCCATGGAAAGCCATGATATCAATACCACGAGCTACTTTATTAGCAAAACCTTCATTGAATGACTTCAAAATATCGATTTTAGCTTCTTCTGATGCATAAATAAATTCATCAGATACACGAGCGCCATATTCGATTTTGATAGGTACAATAGTTACTGGTTCTAAGCTTGCACCACCATGCGTTTTCTTCCCATTTTCTGCTACGATATCCACATCAGAATCTAATGAAAATGTGAATTCTCGTAATCCATTAAATGGGATAGCTTTCTGATTAGACAATTTAGCCAATGAACTGTGACCCTTAACCTTGTTGATGAGGTCTGTAACAAGCATTGGGTCAAATAATGTTCCTTTTGATAGTTGATCTGCCATATGATTTCTCCTTTATTCTTCAAAAACTAAACCTTGTACTAGGTTTTTATAAGATGTATCTTCATTCTTTTCTAGAGCAGGCTCCGTATTCCTAATAGGAGCAACTGGTTGAGATTTCTTCATAAACCCAGCCAAGCGCTCTGCATCTGCCTTGAAGCTTTCTTCATCAGTTCCCTGCAAACGATCTGCAAGGTCGTAAGGCAATCCATGTTGCAAAGCAATCCGAGTTCGCAGACTAGCTGTCTCATAATTAGAGATCTGCTTCTGCATGTCTTCAAGTTGCTTGTCAGCATCCGCCTTACTTTGACGATTAGCTTCGATTGTTGACTTCAAGTCAACATTTTCTTCTTCCAATTCGGTAACACGAGACTTGAGCTGATCATAGTCGCTATACTTCGCTTTCTCACGAGATAAACGCTCCTTAACAGCAGCATCAAATTCTTCTTGTGTAGTGATTGGTTTAAATTCTGACATTCTCATGTCTCCTTTCTCCTGCTTCCCCGGCAGTTCGGTAATTTTTGGCATCAAAAAAAGCAGTCACCTGACCGCTTATTTTAATAACTGATTTTTTGCTTTTTCTTAGGCTTGGTCGTAGCACAAGCCCAGTGCGCAAGCAAAGCACTATCCATCAAAGAAATATCCATATCGTCAAAGTGCGATCGATAGCCAAATCCACCATTTGAACCAATATTCCGCTTGTCGCAGTTAGTGGCTACTTTAGACAATGATGGTTGACCAGCATGACAGATGGTTTTCTGGTAAATACCCTGTTCCCAAAGAGCGTTTGCTACGATGATTTCCTTCACCGTTGGTAGAATCACGTTCTTGATTCTGTAGTCCTTCAACTCTTCGTCCAGGATCTTTTGACCACTTGCGCCATCGATGACAATTTGAGCCACGTCAGCTTGTCTTAGAAAGGCAACCATCCACTCATTTCCGTTACGAACAGATTGACAGTCTACTGTTTCAACAAAGAAACGGCCATCCTTGGTCCGTGCAGCAATACTCAATGCCACGTTCGTTCCATCTTGACCGTATTTGATACCAACAGAAAGCTTGCCAGATAATTCTGGTACATCATCCACCTTAAGTTCGTTCCACTCAGTTTCAGAAATAGCAGATTTCTGGTTGTAAGTTGGCCAAAATCCCAAACGTTGGATATTATGGTCCAGCTTATCCTCACCAAGCTCTGCCTCAATCTTCCGCTCATTTAAGTGGTAGCCCATGGATGGATTAGAATTATACCAAGCTTCCACATCGTCGATTTCCTTTTCATCAGAAACCGACCACTCAGCCCAGCCAGAATACTTCCCTTTCCCAAAAAGACAAGTCTCACGATACTTCGTAAAGACCGTACCACTTGATACAGGTGTCGGAGGTGTCCCACACATGATTGTGATAGGGTTCTCACTATCCGTAACCGTGTATTTCAAAGCAGATTCTTGCTCGGTCGTGTACTCTTGAGCTTCGTCAATGATCAGCATGTCGAATCCTTCACCAAGACCACCATTTGATGTTCTGGTACGGAATTGGATCACACCACCTGTTGAATAAAGTTCAATCCTCTCCTGCCCCTTCGCTCGGATCGAATTGAAATCCTCACCATCCACATACCCCATTTTCTCAAGGTATCGTTTGACCTTTTCAAAAGAGGCATGTGATGTAGAAATCCTGTGAGAAGTATGTAGGATATTCAATCCTTCATGTAGCCCCCAAATTTCACCGATATATAGGATTTCAGTCTTTCCGTTTCGTCGAGGAATAGAGTAACCAAACTTCTGATGCACCCAAAGACCATTTTTATCAACTGCCATCAAAGGCAGCAATAGATTCTTCTGCCAAGCATAGCAAGAAAGACCAGTCCGCTCGTAAAGTTCAATCGCTTCTTTAGCTCTTGAATTTTTCTTGACGTATTTTAAAATCACCGATTGAGTAGGATTCTGATTGCCAAGTTTCTTCTTCCTCGCCATTCTATTTTCCTTTCAATCGTCATCGCATGATAACCCTATCGCTGGGAGATATCGGATCACCTCCTAGATACTAGCTAAAATATTCAGATACTCTACTTCTTCATATGTTTCTGCAAAAATATCAGGCTTGCACGGATAAAATTCACCTTGAACTCCTTTAATAATGTAGTCACCTTTTTTGGCTATCATGTCACCTTCAAGTGTAGAAATCCATATATTTCCAAGTGCATCAAACCAAATCTTATTATTTTCTGCAAAGTCAATTACTTCTTTATAGTTATTGCCGTTCCAACGCACCGCATCAACCACAACAGGTTTCTTTCTGTACTTCATTTTTAACTCCTTTCAAAGCATAAGAAAAGCACCCTTTCGAGTGCTTCAAATTTCTTCTTTTCGATCCGAAAAGAAATCTGCCCAAAATGGATTCTCTTTATCAAAGCTTTGAACCTCTTCTGAGCTCATATTATGAGGATAATCTTCAAAAAGATTATAGAACTTCTTTTTATCAAATGTAATTAACATCAACCCTCTAGCGAACCAGGCTGTATCAACCCACCAAACTTTATCACTATCATTTTCTTTATAGCAATATTCGGACCAATTCACTTCTTCATAATCATCTTTCACGTCCCTCAGCTCCCTTCATTTGTTTAGAATCTGCTGTATTGATAAAACTCAATATCTTGTGAAATTCAGGGTTATCTTTCAACGAGTTCACATCAATAAGATAGCTATTTGCATCATATTTTCTCCCAGCTGCACTGTGAGACTTCTGACCTTTGAATCTCTCTTTTAGAACAATATTGTTAAACGGCTTAAAACCATTTAATGTTCTTGATTGAAGTTCCAAGTACTCGAAACGACCTTCGTTTTTCCTTATGATTGCTGCATGTCTACCTGTTGCTAAGTAGTACTCATTTCCACTTTCTACTCTCTCCAACAATTCTTTTACTGCTGTAAAATCATTTGTATGTTTAGCAACATGCATTACAACTCCTGGAAGGCTCCCAATCATTTTAATTCTACTATCTCGAGAAAAGAAATCACAACTCTTTCCTCCTCTAAAATCTAAGACAGTATAGCCACCTTTGTTCCCAATATAAGCAAATGCTGCTGACGAACAAGATCCTCTTGTCTTGTCTCCACCACTAACAGCTTCGATTATTTGTTCCTCAGTCAATTTTTTACGGCTTTTTTTGATAGGATTTGAAGAAATTCCGTTCTGTAGCGCTAGCTTTCTCACTTCGCTCATTTGAGAATTTTTATTTATATCCTTCCTTAATTCAATTTTATCACTTTCATCTTTTTTTCGCCAAATTTTCCTCCAAACATCCTGAACTTTTCCGTTTTTAGGATCATAGTCTACAATACAACGACAATGCTGATGCCTTCTATAAACGTCCTTCGGAACTCTTGGATATTTATAATTCCCTTGAACTTCCTGACACCACTCACAACAATGAAAATACGATTTTCGGACAATCTCAGGTTGCAATCCAGACCGATGATGAAACTCCGCATTCTTACGAATGCTATCATCAATGATTGATTGGGTGAAATTCACAATAGGTTCACCCAGCAACCAACTGACATCCTCAAAATTCTCCTCAGACGAAAAGCGATTGACAATGCCAGCGATTCGATCCAGATTTAATTCAGGAACTTGAACTTTCAGACCGATTTTCGCTTTATCATTCAAATTCTTCTGAACATCACTAGCATAACCACTCACAAGCTCGTGGTTTCGCCCTAGCACGTCCGTCAGCAATCGCTGAGCGATATTGTAATACATTTTACCGTCTGGTAATTTATCGGCGCTCAGAGACGTTCCTAGAGCCTTAGAGAGAATATCGCCAATTTCAATCGCAAACTCATTTGCAGTTTTGTAAGTGGCTTTTTTTGCTTTTAACGCAGCAAAAGCATTTCTGACAATCTCGCTCTTACCAAAATCTCGTTCAAATCTATCCTGAACCTCTTGCAAGATACCAGGTAAAACATCATTCTCCATCTGAACCGCCCTCGCTTACTACTGGTTTAGCTGACATGTCTCCAGCGATACCAGTAAGATCACGAATTGTCTCCGCATTGATGTAGCCAGGTAAGGCCTGATTCAATTTCACAACACCGTCACCAATCATAGTCATCGTATTCGCATCCGCTTCAAACAATGGCTCCCACTTGACTGTGGTTCTCACAAATTGGCTTCTAGCATAACGAAACTCATCACGCAAGCAAGCAGCAACATAAGCCACATTTAGCAATCCAGCTCCCAGAGACCTCTGAGCCTTGCGGCCAGCTAGGCGCAAGTTCTCATGACTAGCCTTGATAGCTTCTACTGACGAAGGGTTATCCGAAACAAAACCAAGGTCATCCAAGGTCAAACCCATCTCCCCAGCAAATCCAGCAGCGGCTGTTCTGAGCTGTTCTGTAAAAGGTGACATGCTAGCAGTTGTAAATTGCCCAACGCTCGGTTTCTCTCCTTTGTCACTAGAAGAAATCGTCAACAAGCTTGATACAGTAGCTTTCCATTTCTCCATAGGCTCCGCATCAGGATCAAGCCCAAGAATGTATTTCTGTGGCCATGAGTAGAACTCAGCAGTGATATCCGCCCGTTCCAAAGTACGCTTAGCATATTTCTGATAATACATCCCTGCCCTGGTAATACGAGACCGACCAAAAGGACGGACCGCATCCGGACGATGAATGACCGGAACCAGCAGAGGGATACCAGTTTCATTTACAACCGAATATGGCCTACCATCTTTCGGAATAAAATGAGTAGCATTAGGCTCGAAGTAGGCTTCAAGCGTTGGACGATTATAATCATCACGAGCCAGAACTGCATAACCTTCTACAAGCAACCCAGTAATAGGATCAATGACACCAGTTGCATTACTTGATTCAATGACTTGCAACCTCACCTCATCATCTTCACCCTTCGAAATGTAGACGAAACTACACGAACCAATCAGTGCAGCTAAAATAGCACTATCGAAAAAAATATCAGGATTGTTACGATCAAAGATTTCTGTAACATTAAAATCATCGTTAGCAAATTCCCTGAAAATTAAACGATCTGCAAGACTATCAACTCCCTTTGCAGCCCAACCAAGGACAGATTGATATTTTACCCTGATGTGTGCAGGAATTGTGATTCCTGTAGGTGCTTCATAGTGCTGCATTGCATAATGCTTGTATCTCAGATTGACTCTACTCTGATAGAGATTCAACTTCCTCCTAAGATAATCAATGCCTCTCAATTCCAAACCGCTCTCCTTTCATTTTGATGATTTGGCGCGAGAAAAAATGTACAGTGACGGCGTGAAGCTCGCGAGCGCCTAGTGGGAGGGGGATACCCCCCCTATACTTTAGCTAGGACTTACTTCACATATCTGTTATTTTTTCAAAATTTAAGTATTCAAAATTATTTTTGATATTTTTAAAAAATAATATTATTTTTCTTTTTTTGGGTTTCTTCAACTTCTGTACTTTGTCCAGTCTCTAGACTGTGGCAAGTTCCTGTTTCCTACAACAGTATTATTGGTTGACCTATCGTCAGCATAAAGCTTATCAGACTTCTGCCTGTTGCATTGCCAATGGGCAAGTTGTAAGTTACGAATATCTGACGGATGACCGTTGCGATTGATTGGAATAACATGGTCAATGACCGGAGACAGAGGATGTGGGTACTTCAATGATTTGTCGACGGGGAGTCCACAAATTCCACAAGTATTTTTTGTTTTGAGAATAATATTTTTATTCTTTTCAAAAGCAACTCTGTGAGGACCACTCCGGTCCGGTCTGTCCTTGGGGGTATTCATCTAGGAAGGGTCCTTTCTTTTTATGGGTGGGGGAGGTTTTTTAGACCTCTATGGTTGTTTTGGAGAGGGGGGTATTTTCTGTACTCAATCCCCTCCTGTATTTAACATATCTTATATTCTGTTAAATTCAATCAAATATCCCTAGAGTCAGATTTTTCAAGGGTTCAGCATTATTTTTTAAAAATTGAATTTCCAAATTCTCAATATGTTAAATATAAGATGATTTAATACTTAAATTTAAGCATCACATCATCTATCTCATCCTGCTCGTAACCAATATAATCAAGCGTTTGTCTCTGTGTTGCATGATTAAATATTTTCATCAGCATGACCAGATTTCCTTCTCTTTTATAAAAGTGATATCCAAAAGTCTTCCGCATTGAATGCGTTCCAATTTTTTTAAGACCAATATGTAAAGCGGCATCTTTGAATATCATATAAGCAGCTTCTCTACTTATATGATGGATTCTTGCACCTGGCATATTGCCAGATTTTGACCGTTTCTTCTTTCTGCTTGGAAAAAGGAAATCGTAGCTTTTTAAATCATTTTCTATGATATAGGCATCCAGTGCCTTTCTTAGCTGGTCATTTATAGGAAATCTTTTTCTTTTTCTTGTCTTTTTTTCGTAGATATCAATGTGATCGCCAATAACATGCTTGACTTGTAATGGGATGATGTCGCTAATTCTCAATCCAGAGTATAAGCCACACATTATCAGAATATAGTTACGCTCGCTTTTAGAACGTAGATAATCTTTCATGCGTTCGATGTCATCGACTTCTCGAATTGGATCAACTTTTTTCACAACATCACCTCCAATACACAAGAAAAGGCAGGGTGTGCCTGCCT
>ERZ1674051.141-NODE-141-length-21024-cov-40.460251_pt1 | contig 21024 bp, 23 predicted proteins | sample MGYA00581125_ERZ1674051 | MGnify/ENA primary metagenome ERZ1674051 (study PRJEB41354, sample SAMEA4873326) | human saliva metagenome | biome: human-associated habitat [ENVO:00009003]; feature: mouth environment [ENVO:08000002]; material: saliva material... | reverse complement strand
AAAATTATTTACAACGCGACATACCTTTAATATTTTTTTAATTTTTTTATACGAAAGAAAAGCACTGTAAAAGGTGCTTTTTATTTTTGTCAAGAAAGGCGGTGGAAAATTGGCAAATGATTCTAATAAGTACATCGTAAAGGCAAAGCTTTATGGAGTTATCTATTGTGTAGAGAACAAAATAAATAAGAAAAAATATATCGGAATAACAACACGAACAATAAAAGAAAGATTTAAAGAACATTGCAAAGCAGATTCAGTAATAGGTAAAGCAATAAGGAAGTATAGCAAAGAAAACTTTGTGTGTTATCAACTTGACACAGCAGAAAGTAAAGAAGAGTTATGCGAGTTAGAAAGATATTATATATCCCTACATAAAACCTTTTTCGATGGTTATAATTTAACTATTGGCGGTGAGGGAGTAGTTGTAGACAATTCAATAGAGGTTGTATTAAATAAAAAGCAACAAAAATTTATAAGCTATGTTGAAAAAGAAAATAAAACAAAGTTAGATGTATTTAATTTAGATGAGTTATTGAAATCAATTATGTTAAATACATCTTATTTATATTTAACAAGCGAAACTAAAACAGATAAAAGACAAGCAGCAAAACAGATATTAAAGTTAAAAGAAAGTGCATTAAAAAATGTGTTAGATTTAAAACTATTTACTTTAGATGAGTTAAGGAGGTGGGAGAGATGGCAAAGTATGATGACTGGTTAACGGAAGAAGGTTTAACAGTTATAGAAGGTTGGGCAAGAGATGGCTTAACTGATAAACAAATAGCTCAAAATATGGGAATAGGTTACACTACTTTCAAAGGGTGGAAAAAACGCTTTGTGTCTTTTTCGTCCTCCTTAAAAAAAGGAAAGGAAGTAGTAGACAGGCAAGTAGAGAACGCATTATTTAAGAGCGCAGTAGGTTTCCACTACACAGAAGAGACAGTAACTAATGCTGGAGCTGTAGTAACTGTTACTAAATATAGTAAGCCAAACACAACAGCGCAGATATTTTGGTTGAAGAATCGTAAAGCAGCATGGAGCGACCAAAAAGACAACGCAGCAGCACCAGAGCCTGTAATAATTGTTGACAGTTGGGATGATGATTAATGAGTGTATTTAGAATTGAAAAGAACGTGAATCCACACTTTAGAAACGTATGGGAATCAAAAGTTCCTTACAATGTTTTAAAAGGTGGTAGGAACAGCTTTAAATCATCTGTAGTAGCGTTAAAGCTAGTTAAAGAGATGAGTAAGAGAATAGAAAAAGGCAAACGAGCTAATGTAGTAGTAATCAGAAAAGTAGCTAACACAATTAGAGACAGTGTGTTTAATAAAATACAATGGGCGTTAAATATTTATGGTTATGCAAATCAATTTAAAGCAACAGTAAGCCCATTTAAGATAACACATATTTACACTGGTTCAACCTTTTATTTCTATGGCGCAGACGACTTTCAAAAGCTAAAGTCAAACGATATAAGCGATATTGTTGCTGTATGGTATGAAGAAGCTGCGGAGTTTGACAGTAAAGAAGAGTTTGACCAAACAAACATTACATTCATGAGACAAAAACATAAAGATGTAAGGTTTGTTAAATTCTACTGGAGCTACAACCCACCTAGAAACCCTTACAACTGGATTAATGAGTGGAGCGAAGAGGTTAAAACTGATGATAGCTATTTAGTACATGAATCTAGTTACTTGAATGATGAGTTAGGTTTTGTAACTGAACAAATGTTACTGGATATAGAGCGAATCAAACAGAATGATTATGAATATTACAGATATATCTATCTAGGAGAGCCAGTAGGATTAGGGAGCAACGTTTATAATATGTCTTGTTTCCACCCTTTAACAGAGTTACCTGCTAATGATAGATTAATAGGAATATCGTATGCACTAGATACAGGGCATCAACAGAGTGCTACTGCTTGTGGTGCTTATGGAATTACTGCAAGAGGTAATGTAATCTTGCTAGACACTTACTATTACAGCCCAGCAGGTAAGAGTGTTAAGTTAGCACCTAGTGAGTTAACTGTTGAGATAAAATCATTTATAGATGATGTACAAGACAGACACAATGCTAACTTAATTCAGTTGACTATAGATAGTGCAGAGGGTGCATTAAGAAACCAGTTCTTTAAAGATTATGGGATTAGATGGCATCCAGTAGCGAAAAAGAAAAATCAAACCATGATTGATATGGTAACAAGTCTACTTGCACAAGGTAGATTTTTTTATTTAGATAACGAAAACAACAAAATATTTATAGAGGAACATAAAATGTATAGATACGATGAGAAAACTATCAATACAGAAGATCCAAGAGTGGTTAAAGAGGACGACCATACAGTAGATGAATTTAAGTATTTTGTTTTAGACAATGCAAAACTTCTAGGATTAAAAGCATAGGAGCGATTAAATGGGAATTATACAGATAATCAAGAATTTTTTTAAAAGGAGCAAATGGCAAATGCAGGGAAGTTTAATCAATTTGACAGACCATCCGAAAATAGCAGTTACTAGTGAAGAATATAACCGAATACAAAGTAACCTTACATATTATCAAAGTAAATTTGATGATGTGAAGTATATCAACACAGACGGAGAACAGCAAACAAGAAAATATAACCACTTGCCATTGGCAAGGACTGCTTGTAAAAAGATAGCTAGTCTAGTTTATAACGAGCAAGCAGAAATCACAATAGAGAATGAACAAACAAACGAGTTTATTCAAAGCATACTTAACAACGATAAGTTTAACAAGAACTTTGAACGTTACCTTGAAAGTTGTTTAGCATTAGGAGGTCTAGCAATGCGTCCATACTTTGATGGTAAAACAATTAAGATAGCGTTCATTCAAGCGCCTGTATTCTTACCATTAGAGAGTAATACTCAAGATATATCAAGCAGCGCTATTGTAACAAAGACTATTAAGAGCGAGGGCAAAGAGAATAAGTATTACACTCTAATAGAGTTTCATGAATGGAACGGGGAAGACTTAGAAATTACTAACGAGCTATATAAATCTAATTCTAGTAGTGTAGTAGGGACTAGAGTTCCTTTAACTGAATTGTACGAAGACTTGACAGAGAGCGTAACAATTAAAGGATTAAGTAGACCATTGTTTACTTACCTTAAAACAGCAGGAATGAATAACAAAGATATTAATAGTCCACTAGGTTTATCAATATTCGATAATGCAAAAACTACAATAGACTTTATCAATCGTACATATGATGAGTTCATGTGGGAGATTAAGATGGGACAACGTAGAGTAGCTGTACCAGATAATCTAACAGAAGTAACTTTCCAAAATAATGACGGACATTTTATTAAGAAACGCAGATTCGAGGTAGAACAAAATGTATTTGTTCAAGTTGGCGGGGGTATTGATGATAACAAGATAGTAGATTTAACTACACCAATAAGAGCGGAAGACTACATAAAAGCAATTAACAAAGGTTTATCAATCTTTGAAATGCAGCTAGGAGTTAGTGCTGGTATGTTTACGTTCGATGGTAAGAGCATGAAAACTGCTACAGAGGTAGTTAGTGAAAACTCTGATACCTATCAAATGAGAAACAGTATAGTTTCATTAGTAGAAATCTCACTTAAAGAGTTAGTAATCTCTATTTGTGAGCTTGCTAAAGCTAACGGAATCTACAGCGGAGAAATACCAACGTTTGAAGAAATATCTATTAATTTAGATGATGGGATATTCACAGATAGAAATGCAGAGCTTACTTATTGGATTAAGGCGGTAGCAAGTGGATTAGTTAGTAAAAGATTTGCTATAACTAAAATACTTAATGTTACTGATGTAGAAGCTAATGAGATGTTAACAGAGATTAATTCAGAAGTTGAGCCACAGTTAGAACAGCAAGACATAGATATATATGGTATAGACAGCGATGAAGATAACAGAAAACGATGGTAAGTTCTGGATTAAGTCTAAAGAAGTAGAGCAAGTCTATCACGACTTAACCATTGAGCTTATGATAAACACTATTAAAAGATTAAAGCAACGTGGTAATGCAGATTTATTAAGAAACCCTTATGTCTGGCAATTAGAAAAGTTAAACGATATGCATTTGTTAACAGAAGAGAATGTTCAAACAATAGCTAAATATAGTGATATATCAGAAAGACTATTCAGAGATGTAATAGCTAATGAGGGTTTTGAGATTTATAAACACGGACACGAGCAACTAGCAAAGGCGCTAGAGACAACTACAAATATTAATTACGGTTTACAGAAATCACTAGATGCAATGGCAAGGCAGACTATGTACGAGACAAACAACTTGATTAATACCTCTCTTCCTCCTGCTTTACAAAGAGGATTCAAGCAAGCCTTAGAGAAAGCAGTAGGAGCTGTTGTTGGTGGAATATCAGATGAGAAAAAAGCCTTAACTAAAGCAGTTTTTGAAATGTTTGATAATGGATTCACAGCATTTGTAGATAGAGGAGGTAGAACATGGACTGCAGAGCGTTACGCACAAACAGTAATAAGAACTACAACTTTCAGAACTTACAGAGAGCTTAAAGAAGAGCCTGCAGAAGAGTTCGGAATAGACACATATTACTACAGTGCCAAGTCAAGCGCTAGGGAGATGTGCGCTCCCTTACAACATAGAATTGTAACTAAAGGAGTAGCAAGAACTGTTAACGGAGAGCGAGTGTTAAGTCTACCAGATTATGGGTTGGGAACTCCGGGGGGTTGTCTAGGTATCAACTGCGGTCATTACCTAACGCCTTTTGTTATTGGTGTAAACTACAAACCAAAATTAAGAGAAGATGTAGAGAATCTTACAGAGGAAGATTTAAAACAAAACGCATTGGATAAAGCAAAGCTAAAATCTTATGAAAGAGCCATTAAGAAAGTAAAAGATAAAAAGGAAATGGCGAAAGCTCTTGACAATACAGAGCTGTATGACAAGTTAAAGCTCCGTGAAAGAACATTAAGGAGCAGCAAAAGAGAATTAATAGAAAAGAATCCATTTGTTTTAAGATGGTAATTAAATTTAGTCCTAAAGTAAGACGTTAAACTGCTTTTTTTTCGTGTTTAATACCACGTTATGTATTAAAAATTTTGTCGAAGGACGTAAAACGAAAGGAGTTCTTAAATGAGCTTAAAAAGAGAAATGTTAATTAATGCAGGTATCACAGAGAAAGAAGCGATAGACGAAATCATGCAAGCGTACGGGGCAGGTTTAGAACACGCTAGGACACAAGAAAGACAAACGCTACTTGCAGAGAATGAGACATTGAAACAGCAACTAGAGACTCAATCTACAATGCTAGAAGATTTAAAGAAAAGTAGTGAGGATAATGCAACTGTTAAGCAGACACTAGAAAAGTTACAACAAGAGTATGAGCAATATAAGATTGAGAGCGATAGAGAGCTGCAACAAATAAATAAAACTAATGCTATAGCACTAGCTCTAAAAGATGTTAAGGCACATGATTCTGATGTTCTAATGAAACTAATAGACATTGACAAGATAGAACTAGGAGAAGATGGAAAGCCTAAACTAGATGAAGTGGTTAACGGATTAAGAGAAAGTAAACCGTTTCTATTCGAACAAGAGCAAGCTGCACAGCAATCACAACCGCAGATAGTTGTTGGCGGAAACCCAAACGGAACAGGGCAACAAGAAACAGACCCGTTCCAAGCAATTATAAATCAATATAAATAACATAATCAAAGGAGATTAAAATATATGGCAGGAAATCAAAATTTACCAGTAAGACAATATGCACCACAATACAAGCAAATGCTATCTACAGTGTTTGATGTTAAGAAAGCATTCGAGGGAGTTGTAGCTCCTATTCAAATTTTAGATGGAGTACAACACAACGCAAAAGCATTTGCAGTTAAAACTAACGCTACTCCAGTAGTAGTAGGAACTTATAGCACAGATGCTAATACATCTTTTGGAACAGGTACAGGAGCTGGAAGTAGATTTGGTAACATGACAGAAGTTATTTACCAAGATGAAGAAGTACCTTACAGCTACACGCTAGCTATTCACGAGGGATTAGACCGTTACACAGTTAACAACGATTTAAACGCAGCTGTAGCAGATAGATTAAGACTACAATCAGAAGCACAAACAAGAGAAATGAATAAACGTATCGGTAAGTTTTTATCTACAAATGCAGGTAAAACAGAGAACTTAGCAGACTTAACAGAAGCTAGTATTAAAAAGCTATTCAACGCAGTTACTGCTTATACAGTTAATACAGAAATCAACGCACCTATGAAAGCATATATCAGAGCAGAGTTATACAACGCTATCATTGATATGGCTTCAACAACTACAGCTAAAGGCTCTAGCGTTTCATTAGACAGCAACGGACTACTTAAATACAAAGGTATTGAGTTAGTAGAAACTCCTGAGAAGTATTTAGAAACAGGAACATTAGGAATCTTTGCGCCAGATAACATTGTTATCGCATTTGTTGGTATCAATACAGCAAGAACTGTAGAAGCTACAGAATTTGACGGAGTACATTTACAAGCAGCTGCTAAAGGTGGTACTTACGTACTAGAAGACAATAAGAAAGCTATTATTAAAATTGCAGGTACAATCGCTTAATAGGAGGTAGCAATGCCAAAATATACAATTAAGAAAGAATTTACAGATAAATACGAGAAATGCACTTATTCAGTAGGAGAAACAGCAGAGTTTACCGAAGAAAGAGCAGAAGAGATTAAACTAGCTCTAGGAGAAGATGCATTAGTATTAAAAAAGACTAAAAAAGAAAGTACAGAGGAAGTTTAGTTAGCTTCCTCTTAAGTAGGAGGTTAACAATGACATACTTAACTTCAAACGAATACGAAAGACTAGGTTTCGATGAGATAGATAATTTTGAACAGTTAGAAGAGCGAGCAAGTAGCGTTATTGACTTATATACAGATTATTTCTACAGCAATGTAGAGTTTGAATCTGATAACCCTATAAGGAAAAACGCAGTAAAGCAAGCAATAGCATATCAAATTAATTACATGGATAGCAGCGGAATCACAACCGCAGAGGATAAGGCAAGTTTAAACAGCTTGTCTATTGGTAGAACAACAATCAATTACAGCAATAACACAACTAACGCTATAAAAGATAGCTTCAATCTCTCACAAGATACACTTAACTTATTAAATAGCGTTGGTTTTGGTTATAAAAAGGCTATATATGATAGATAAAAGACTACTTACTGACACTATCCAAGTGAAATTAATTGATGATGTTGATATGTGGGGTAAAAACTCACACCAAGAGCCTTTTACAGTGAATTTTGTAAGGTTTGATAGACTTACAATAGATAAGACTGAAAAAGCTAGTAAGCTAACAAACACGGTTAGGAACAAAACAGGGAATATATTTATATATCCACGTTTCTCTAAAGTGAAAGTAGATGATAGTTGGTTACAAGCAACAATTACAGATGAGCATGGAACGTATGAAGTAGTAAGTTATCAAGTAAATTACTTTAACGGCAAAGTCTTCTCATACGAGGTTAACGTAATCTAATGAGTATTACAATTAGTTACGATATATCCAAGTTAGAGAACTCTGTTACTCCTGCAGGTATTAAGAAAGCTGGAACTATAGTAGCTAATCAAGTTGTTATGGATTCAGAACGTTACGTGCCACAAGGTAAAACAGGTAAACTTGTAGGAAGTGGACACACAGAGGGAGCTGCTGCAGTATGGCATACAGTATATGCGAGGGCGCACTACTTCGGTACAAATGGTATTGTAGTGTTTAGAAAATATACTGTAGGCGGTACTGGTCCTAAATGGGTAGAGAAAGCAGCATCTTCTAACATGAGTAAATGGGAAGAAGTAGTATTGAAAGGACTTAATTTACAATGATAACTAACAATGATTTTCAAATAGTTCTATGTAATTATGTAAACACGCTTAATCTAGGGTTAAAAGCTAGAATAGACTACTTTAACGAGAAAGACGACTTAGTTATTAATCTGATAAGTGGAGGACGTGTAGAACAACTATTCATGGACGGCTCACAAGAGATTAGCTTACCTTACGAGATAGCAGTAAAAAGCAAAGACAATCAACGAGCAAATGCTATTATATGGACTATTCATTCATATTTATCACAGTTTGGAATAAAATTACCTAGTTTAAACAATTCGTATCAATTTTTGGAAATGGAAATAGCCAAGCCATCTATTAATGGACAAGATGAGCAAGGTTTTTTCATTTATACACTAACATTAACAGCAAAATTAGAAATTAAAGGAGATAACAATTAATGGCAAGACAAAAGAACGCATTAAGAAAGCATTATGTAGCAGTTTTTAACCCTGCTAACCCAACAACAGCGCCACAAAAAGCAGATTATAAACTGTTAGCGAAATACATTAAAACAGTAAACGATGAAACAGATGAAGATACTGACGATATCGCATATTACGATGGAGATGGTACTCCAGAAGAAGTAGTAGTATCTGTTAAAGCTGGTTTCTCATTCGAGGGGAACTACGATGTTGAAGATGAAGCGCAAAAACTAATTGCAGGTTTACGTTATAAAGTTGGTGACGAGCGTAAAGTATGGTTTAAAGTTGTTTCATCTGATAATAAAACACAATGGGAAGCAGTTGCCATCGCTAGTGGAATCAAAGCAGGAGATGGAGATGCTAACGAATTTGAAAACTTTGAATGTACACTACGTTGGGTAACTTTACCAAAAGAAACAGCAGTAGTTTAATTAATATAATTTAGGAGGATATTTAACATGGTAGTTATAAAAAGATATGAAAACACTATTCCAGTAGAATTCGGAGAGTTTACTTTAAACTTTGCAGTAAATGATAAAAACATAAAAGAACTTGATAGATTAGGAAAAGAACTAGGTAAGTTAGAAGAACAAGCTAACAACATGACAGGGACAACGGAAGATATAGACACTATCTACAACATAAGTAAAGATATATGGGAATCGCTATTCGATAATGATGTGTTCACTAGAGTTTACAGCTTAGCTAATGAATCTAGTATTTCTTGTTTATTATTTGCTATTCAAATGATTAAAGGACTACTTGAAGAAATCGGGAACACTTACAAAGAAGATAAACTATTGAAATATCTTGAAGACTAATCATGTTAAATTTATCACGCAAATTAGAAGATAATTTAATAATTGGTAATGATGTTTATCCTCTTGACTTAAGTTTTGGCAAAGTGTTAAGAGTATTTGAGCTACTTCAAGATAAAGAAATACAAGAGGAGATAAAGCCTTATTTAGCTTTGCAAATGCTAACTGGTGCTAATTTCTCAAATTTTGACTTGATTGAAGTAAACGAAATCTTAGAAGAAGTGTTCAAAGCACACATTGTCAACGAAAAAACACAAGCAATTGAATATGATTTAGCTGGTAATCCTATGCCAGTACAACAAAAGAAAGAGGAGGAGCGAGTATATAGTCTTAAATATGATGCGGATTATATATTCGCTTCTTTTTTTCAGGCTTATGGAATCGATTTAATCGAAGAAAGACAAAAATTGCATTGGAAAAAGTTTAATGCTCTGTTAAATGGACTTCCTAGCGATACTAAATTCATGGAAGTATTGAAGATTAGGAGCTGGAAACCAAGAAAAGGAGACAGCGCAGAGTATAAAGAAGACATGAGAAAGCTACAGCAAGAATATGAACTTCCTTACGAAGAATAAATTATCTTTAATAAATAAACAAGAAAGGAGGTTGAATAATGGCAGTAGGTAAAGTAAAAATAGATGTTGACTTAACTGGAGAAAAGGCAAAGTCTGGAATAAAGGGAATTAAAGATTCACTAGAGGGGCTTAAAAGTGCAGGACAAAAGACAGGCTCTTTATTTAAAAGTGTGTTAGGAGCTAACTTAGTTAGTGCTGGTATTGGTAAGGCAATAGGTAGTGTTACTAGTGGTGTAAAAAGTATGTTAACAGAGCTTAACAATTCATCGAAAGCGTGGCAAACATTTGAGGGAAACATGCGAATGTTAGGTAAAAGCTCCGAAGAGATAGGGACTGCAAAAAGAGCTATGCAAGACTATGCAACCAAAACTATTTACAGTGCATCTGACATGGCGCAGACTTACTCACAATTAGCAGCAGTAGGAGTTAAAGAAACTGACAAGTTAGTTACTGGATTTGGTGGACTAGCTGCTGCTGCAGAGAATCCTGCACAAGCCATGAAAACTTTAAGTACACAAGCTGTTCAAATGGCAGCAAAGCCTAAAGTGGCATGGCAAGACTTTAAATTGATGATGGAACAAGCGCCCGCAGGGATGGCGGCAGTTGCCAAAGAAATGGGGATGTCTTTAGAAGAGTTGGTTAAAGGAGTTCAAGATGGAACTGTTAAAACAGAAGAGTTCTTCGATGCGATTAAGAAAGTTGGTAATAACGCAGACTTTTCTAAAATGGCAACAGAATTTAAAACGATAGACCAAGCTATAGACGGTGCAAGAGAAGCGCTAGCAAACAAACTAGAACCAGCATTTAAACAACTTAGTAAATTTGGAATTAAAGCTATTAAAAGTCTAACTGATGCAATGGAGAAGATAGACTTTGACGGAATGGCAGAGAAACTAGGTCATTTCTTAGATGGAATTAATATTGATGGAATTGTTAGTAAAATAACAGCTGGTGTTACATTGTTAACTAACACAGTTAAAAAGATGTGGAATGCATTCAGAGATAGCGGAGCAGTTACTGCAGTTGGTAACGCTCTTAAAAGTGTTGGTAATGCAATATCTCATATTATAAGCTCGTTAGCTAATAGCGGTGTATTATCTGTTATAGCAAGAGTGTTCGGAGAGATAGTTAAATGGGCAGCTAAAGTAGTTAGCGCAATAGGTAAGATTATAAGCGCTATCCCACCAAGTGTATTAAGTGCTATAGCTTACGGATTCTTAGCGATAGCTAGTTCAATTAAAGCTATTAAAATGGCGTCTAAAGGATTAGACTTCTTGAAAATGCTAAAAGGGTCTAAAGGAGCTAGTAAAGGCGGTATAGGTAATCCGTTAGAGGATGTTACAGGTAAAGTAAGCGAATCGAAAAGCCGACTAGAGTCGCTTTTTAAAGGAATCGGTGGTGTTATTAATAATGCTCTAAAAGGAATAGGAGCGGTAGTAAAAGACGCAGGCGTTGGTCTGAAAAATGCATTTGAAGGTCTAGGAAAAGGCGTTCAAAGTGTTGGAAAAGGAATATCAACAGCAGCACAAGGCATAGGAACAGGACTAGCGACAGCATTCAGAGGACTAGGGCAAGCTATTGCAATGGTACCGCCTCAAAACTTCTTAGCACTAGGTGCAGCAATCGCTCTAGTTTGTGCAGGACTTGCACTTTTAGGAACGCAAGGAGAGGGAGTAGCTATGGTATTCGCTGCACTAGGTACAGCAATATCCGCAGTTATTACAGCGTTATCTGGAGGTCTTACAGCTATTATCTCTTCATTAGGAACAGCCTTAACTTCAATCATCACAGCATTAGGAACAGGACTTCAAGCAGCATTACAAGGAGTAGCAACAGTTATTATAGCTATTGGAACTGGGATTCAAACCGCCTTACAAGGAGTAGCTACAGTAGTAACTAGCTTAGGTAGTGCAATTCAGAGTGCACTAGTTGGAGTTGGTGCTGCAGCAACTGGAGCTGGTAACGGAATACGTTTAGCATTCGAGGGAATAGCTTCCGTTGTATCAAGTGTTGGAAGTGCAATTCAAAGCGCAATGCAAGGTGTAGGAAGTGTAATAGAAAGCGTTGGTAGTTCTATTAAGTCAGTATTAGATGGTCTGAAAAGTGCATTTGAAGGCGCTGGGAACGGAATCAAAAGTGTATTTGAAGGTATTGGAACAGTAATTACTAGTGTTGGTAGTTCAATTAAATCAGTATTAGACGGTATTTCTAATGTAATTAGAAGTGTTGGAGAATCCGCAGAACGTGCGGGGAACGGATTTAGACTATTCGGAGAAGGTGTCCAAAATATAGCAAGCGTTGGGTTTACAGGTCTTGTAAGTTCGTTAACAGCGTTAGCTGTAGGATTAGGACAGGTTACTAGCAAAGCTGGAGAGATGCAAGCGTTAGGAAATGCTATGACTACGTTCGGTACTGCATTAAGTACTGTTAGTAGCATGGCAGGAGCTACAGGGACAGCCTTGCAATCGTTGGTTGCTCCTATTGAAGCAATAAGAACAGCGTTTGAAACTATACCAACAGCAATAAGTGCAGCAGCAACTGGTTTAACAACTTTTGGAGCGTCTGCAATAACATCAACAATGGGATTAATGCAAATGAGCTTAACTCTTGAGATGTTTAACATGAGTATTCAAACATTGGCAACTGGTTTAACAACAGCAGTAGCACAATTTACAGCCTTTAGCGGAGCTATTACTGGTATAGGTGCATCGTTAAGTAGTGTATCTTTAATGTTTGATACATTAAACATGGCAATAACTACAATGTCAATGTCCTTTACTGCTTTAAGCGCTTCAATCACTTCAACAGTAGCGCAATTAAGTGCAATAGGGACAACAGTAGCTGGAATAGGTATTCAAATCACAAGCATGGCAGTATCTGTAAGTAGTGCGATGACAACAGTAGCAAGCAGTATTACTAGTTCAATGCAAAGCGCAGTAGCTGCAGTAGAAAGTGCTTGCTCTCAAATTATATCTGCACTAACTCAAATGGCATCACAAATGAGCCAAACAGGAAGCCAAGCAGGTCAAGAATGCGGACAAAATATTGCTAACGGATTGAATAGTTCTATAGGAGCTATTACTGGAGCAATGAGCAGTATCAATAGTGCAATGCAAGGTGTAGCGAGAAGCGGTATCGGTGCAATGGTTGGTATCGGAGCGCAAATTGGTAACGGACTAGCTCAAGGGATGATGAGCGCATTAGGTGCAGTAACAGCAGCAGCTAACGCTCTAGTCGCACAAGCAGAGAGAGCAGCAAGAGCAGCAGCTATGATTCACTCACCATCTAGATTATTTGCTAGATTAGGTGTGTTTGTGCCTGCAGGTTTTGCAAAAGGGATTGAAAAAGGTAGTCCAACAGTATTTAAAGCCTTAGGAAACATGGTTGATAGAGCTAGTGGAATGAGTATAGCTCCCGAAAAAATGTTATCTCTAGGACGTGGAGGACTAGGACTAGCAACAGCAGGAGCAACTAACACAGTTAACAACAGCACAGCTAACAATTACAAAGCATTATTACATATAGAAAACTTCGAAAATCATTCTAAAGATGATGTAAGAGATTTATATAAACAAATTAAATTTATGATTAGAGAGGAGGGCGGCCGTCTTGATTAATAAGTTTATTAAATACAATGGTATAACATCTAAAGAGTTAGGATTAAGGCTTGTGGATGATATAGAGATAGAATCAACTGAAAAGAATATAGAATTAATTGAGATAGATGGAGTTAACGGTGGAAAGATTCGTAATAAAAAGAATTTAAAACCTATTCCAAGAGCCTTTCCTTTCACTCTATATCAAGGAGTGAATATAACACTTGATGTTAAAAATAGACCAGATGGCACAAGATATTTAGAGAAAAGGCAAGTAACAAGCCCTAAAGTAGATATAGAAGAGACAGCCAGATTGATGAACATATGGTTAATAGAATCTAGCGGAGAATGGAAAGACTTTGAGTATAGTTGGGATGAAAATTATTTATATAAAGCAGCATTTTTTGAAACGTTTAATATAAAAGGTAGTTTAAATGCTAGAAAGAAATGTATTTTAAATTTTAAATTACATCCTATTAAGTATTTAAAACTAGGTCTTCAACCTGTTCAAATTAGGAAAGGGCAAACCATAGTTAATCCAGAGCTTCGTGAGAGTAAACCATTAATCAAGTTAACAGGTACAGGAGATGTGAAGTTAACTATTAATTCGCAGATATTCAAGTTAAAAGGTGTTAGCGGACATATTGTAATTGACTGTGAGACACAGTCCGCTTATTACAACAACAAAGAGCCACAATACGACAAAGTATATACTTATCCTTTCCCAGTATTACAACTAGGAGAAAATACAATTAATTGGGATAATAGCTCTTTTACTTGTGAAATTACACCAAGATGGGAGGCTAATGTTTAATGGCATATCCTATATTATATAACGCAAACGAAACTAATTTTGAGCATTTAGGAGTATCGGTGTTAACCGATGCTTCTAATTGTTACGTTTCAAGAGAACGTAACGGAATTTACATTCTTGAATTTGACTACAGCTTAAACGGAAAAGATGTAGATAAGATTAAAGAAGGAATGATAATCAAAAGTGATGCAGGACATCGTGCCAAGAATCAAAGATTCATAGTATCGCAAATTACAAAAAATAAAGATGGATTCAAATTTTATTGTCAACATGAATCATACGTTAAAACTGCTATGAATGTTATCAACGGAGAAATAAAAGTACAAGGTAGCGCAACAAATGCGCTTGAAATATGGAAGGATAACCTATTAGACAGTAAGGAAAAGTTTTTTGTATGGTCTGACATCACAACAAACAATACTACTAAATGGACAATTGACAATATAGAAAACGCAAGAGAAGCACTAGGAGGAAAAGAAGGCTCTATTCTTGATGTGTGGGGCGGAGAATATGAGTTCGATAATCTAAACATTAAACTACATAAGCAAATGGGAAGAGAAACACCGACAATTATCGCTTATGGTAAGAACTTATTAGATATAGAACAAGAGGAAAGTATATTAGAAACGTATACCTCTGTATTTCCGTTTGTTAAGTATCAAGATACAAACGCAAAACATAAGGACAAAGAAGAGGTAATAATAACACTTCCAGAGATAATAATAGACAGTCCGCACGCTAGTAACTTCACTCATAGAAGAATTTTAAAAGTGGACTTCTCAAGTGATGACAAGATAAGAACGGTGGAAAAGTTAAGAAGTGAAGCTAATCATTACATTAAAAGTAATAATGTAGGAGTACCAAAACTTAACTTAAAGCTATCTTATCAAGACTTAAGTAAAGTAAGTAGCGTGTTCGGAAATACTGCTATTGAAGTTGTAGACCTTTGCGACACATTAAAAGTTTATTATGAAGATTTAGGGATAATGAACGAGAACGCAAAAGTTATTAAAGTTGTGTGGGATGTGTTACTAGAAGAGAATCACGAGCTAGAAATCGGAGACACAAGGAGCAACTTTACACAAGTAACTGGAACGCAAACACAACTAGAGAAGATAGAAAAACAAAACTCTTACCTAGAGGAAAGATTAAATCAATTACTAGACGAACAAGAAGCTATCTTTATGAAGTATTTTAACGAAAAGAAAAAAGAAATAGAAGATAGTGCAAAACAAGGAATTGAAAAAGCAGTAATTAATAGTGAGTTATTCTCTAAAAAGATTAGAGAAGAGTTTAACACAACTACTCAAGCATTTAGAGAAGAAGTTAACAAGGCTGTATCAGAGTTTGAAGAACGTTTCAAATCAATCAACGGAGAAAGTCTTAACAAGTTAAAGAAACAAATTGAAGAGACTACACAAATTGCAGAAACCACGTTAAAAATGGTAGGAACTGATGATTCTATTACTTATGGTAAGAATAGAGTAGAGGGAGATACAAACAGAGAAATTCCTGCAGGAATACCATATATATTAATTGAACATAATGGGGATGGTTTCGAAGTTGGCAAAGAGTACACAATTAGCTGGGAAGCTATCTGTACAAACAATGATTATTATGATATTAAACTAAAACTTAGTAGACCTGCTCCACATCCATTAATGGTTAGGTTAGTAGATGAGAATGAATTTTATGAGCCGATAGACAGTAATTTTGAAGTAGGAGAAAGCGAAAAAATGTTACTACATGTCTATGATGGTTATTACATTTTAAAAATTTCAAGTTTATGGTTTAAAGAACAAAACAAAAAAACTAATGTTAGGAGTAACGCACCAGTAACAGCACCTATAGAATTTTTAGAAATTGCAGATAGCAATAACGATGATATAGAGGGAAGTTGGAGCGAGACACCTAAATATATATTTGATGGAGGTAACTAATGGCGGAAAAAATACCTATAAGAGTGCAACATAAAAGAATGTCTCTAAGTGAGTGGGAAGAATCTTCAATCATTTTACTGGCTGGAGAGCTAGGTTATGAGACTGACACAGGGAAAGCCAAAATAGGTAACGGAATAAGCCGTTATCGTGATTTAAAATACATAGCAGGAGAAAAAGGAGAAAAAGGAGACACAGGAGAGCAAGGAATAAGAGGAGAAAAGGGAATAGATGGAACTTTTCAAGCTTTATCACAACAAGAAAAGGAATCTTTAAAAGGTAAAGATGCAATTGTTGGGGATTATAATTTAATTCTTAATTCACTGTTCCCAGACACTAATATTAAAACTAGTGGTAATCCTACTCTTTCAATTATCCCAAGTGATTTTAATGGACGTAACGCACTTGATGTTAAAAAGAGCGGAGCAGGTAGCAATACATGGGCAGGAGTGCAAATCGACACATCACAAAAGATATTAAAAGCAGGAGATAAACTAGTATTAAGACTACCTATTTACATTTATTCAGATGTTAACCTTGATAGCGGATTATATTTGAATATCAAAAAACATACTGGAAATAAAGTGTTAAAATCAATTAATTTAAGTAATATCCCCCGTGATAAATGGACAGTTTACGAAGAAAAAATAACGATTACTGAAACTATTGATTTCGGTAACGAGCTACATTGGTTTTACTTGTATGTAGTTAAGAACGGACATTTCAAGATAGCAGAGCCATATATAAGTTATGGGGAAGAAATACCGCCTAAATGGCAACCTAATTTAGATGATTTAAAAGGTAACACGATAGCTAACCAACAGAACGGGCAGGCTCTTAAATACTGGGTAGGTACAGAACAACAATATAACTTAATACCATACAAAGATAATAATACTATCTATGATATCGTTAAGTAGGTGTTAGTATGGAAAGATTAAGATTAATGTTAGGTAATACACCTATTATAAAGCGATACATAGGTAATAAATTAATATGGGAATACACAACCTTACTTAAAAAGTTAGAGGGTTGTTTTTTAATGTTTAACGATGATTTTTCTGAATTTATTTCAGTAGCAGCAAATGATTATAGATTCACAGATGCAAATATTGTTAAAAGAATAACAGTAAACGATGTTGAAGTTAACACAATGGAATCTTTTAAATATTCTAATTATCAATTTTATATTTATTTTGCAAGCCCAGAAGATAAGGAAGCATTCATTCAAAAAATGGGTTGGCAAGGAGAAAGCTCTATAGCAGGAGTAACAATCAAATTATATAGAGAGTAGGTGGAAAAGTGGATATAGAAATAAATGGTAAGAAACAAGCTGCATTATTTAGAAACGGCAAATATGAACACACCTTTATACCTACTGTAAAAGATGAAGAGGTTAGATTATATCATATGGGATGTAACGGAAGTACCAAGATAGCAAAACTACAGCTAGAGCGTGGGACAGACGTTACATTTTTTGAACGACCTTACGAAAAAGCAAACTCATTAACTGGTATCTTCAAACAATTAAGAGACCTTGACATTGAGATGAGGGACGAAACCAGCGAGTTCTGGGGGCGCTTAAAACTTAATAACAAAGGGTTTTTAACAGAGTTTAAAGAAACAGAGCTTAACACTATATTAGCAGCAACTGCAGAGGGAATAAGCAACCAAGTAAAGCATGATATTGATAATGCTGTATCTAATTTCAATCAGAAATATAATGAAATATCCGCAAGTGTAAGCTCTTTTGAGAATGATGTATTGAAAAAATCGGAAGTTAGTGTAACAAAAGATGGAATAACGCTAGGAGCAGGAAAAAAAGTAGACGGAAAAACATTAACAAGTTTACTTGTAACCAATCCAGACAACATCCAAGCAATAACTGATAGGATGGTAATTACACCAACCTACGATAACATAGCTAATTTTGAAAAAAGAGAAACATTCAAATTAGATTCTAACGAGATGCAAATTACACCTTATATCACTCACGACAACCTAAAAAGAGGGGATGAGTTCGTTGTAAAAGGTTTGCTAGACTGGGAAAATCAATTACCAAATAATTTAATTTTGCGAGTTGAGACAGTTTATAAAGACGGTGCAATTCACAACGAAGACTTTTTAATACGTGAAAAAGGTAGCACGCAACAAGGGTTAGAATTTTTAGACAAAAATATACTTGTAGAGTGGTTAGGAGCAGCAAATAATAACGTAGAAAAGTATTGCTTTAAATTGCTAATGAATGAAAATACTAATCCTGTTACTATTTCAAATCTAAAAATCACTAAAAAGAAAGACGCAGAGCTAATTGTAGATGGTAGCATACAAGGAAAACATTTAGCAGTAAATACAATTGAATCTGCTAATATTAACGCTAGCGCTATTAAAAGTATACACATACAAGCAGAAGCAATAGAGGGAACACATTTAAAAGTTGATGATGGAATGATTAATAAATTGATGGCAAATGAGGGATTCATTGACAATTTATTTTCAAAAAATGCATTTATCAACAATTTAAAAACTGTTAAAATCAATACAACGCAACTAGAGGGACATACACTAGATGGATTCATAATAACAGGACGATCACAAGTTAGAATAGGAGACAATGGTTATTTTGAGCCATTCGGAACTGGTGTCCGTTTTGTTTTACCACATGAAAATAGACCAGATGCAAGCGGTGTAGGTGTTCAGTTCAACGCAACAGATAACTCACTAGGTAAGGGATTGAGTGTATTTAACATTACAAACATTCAGAATCCGAATACAGCAAAACCTATATATGATGAAACTTTAATGACTGTTCACGGACAAATTAAAATGGGATTCCCGTTCTTTGACAATAGAATTAAGAAATTTAGTAACTTGATGGGCTCTGTTGTAGTATCAAACGTTAGTAATAACAACCCTGTTCATCCGTGGGGATATAGAGGAAATCCGACCTACTCCAAAATATCGTGGATAGGGTGGTTATGGGGTGCAGAGGGTGGTTCAAGAATCATGTTCGGTTATCCATATGAAAATAACTCAAACTATTTTGCTGTAAGGATAGGAGAGACATACTCCGACCAAAAACTAAAAGAGAACATCACAACTACTACAACTAAAGCACTAGATTTAATAGAAAAGCTACAGTTTAAAAGTTTTGGTTGGAAAAAGGAATATAAAGAAACAGGAAGCCAAAAACCCGTCAAGCTAGGATTAATTGCACAAGATGTTCAAAAGCTAGACGATTCACTTGTTACTAAAAGCCCAGACATACTAGAGATAGAGCATTTCAGATTAAGCATGTACGCTATTAAAGGCGTGCAGGAATTAATGGAACAAAACAAAGAATTACTACAAAAAATAGAAAGATTAGAGGATAAAATCAATGGAAAATAAATTACAACCGATTCACTTATTAGCGCAAGAATTAGCAGAGAAAGCAATAGAACTAGCAAATTACAAAGTAGCTTATGAGAACTTACTTAATGAGAATAAAGAGCTTAAAAAAGAAAATGAAGAATTAAAAAATAAAACAGTAGAGGAAGTCAAAGACGATGAGCGATAGTTTACTAGTCGCTCTTGTTGGTGGTGGTAGTTCTGTGTTGGTATTAGTAGTTAAGCACTATTTAGAAAAAGGGAATAACGACCTTAAAAATATAATTAATAGCTTGAACGAGATTAAAATCTTAGTTCAAAAGACAGCAGTAGCAACAAGGACTATTACCAAATATAGACTACTAAAAGACATGAACGAGTTAATAGAACGTGGATATATAACATTAAAAGAATTAAGGGATATAACAACGCTATACCACTCTTACAGAGACCTTGAAGGGAACGGAGCAGTAACGGAAATGTTTGAACGTTTTAAGGATTTACCTATTAAAAAAAAGGAGGTAAGCGATGATAGATAAAAAAATACAACTAACATTTAACAACACAGTAAACAAAAGAGTTAAAGTTCGCACTAACTGCGAGCTTTACTCTCACGATAAGAACAACAATGAGTTTGAACTGACAATAGGCAATCACACTTTAACAAACGAAGATGTAATAATACTATTCAAGTTTGTAAAATCAATTAAATATTGGGAAACTCAAGGAAGAATTGAAGACAACAAGATTAAGTTTAAGTTTGACACTAGTTTAATAACAGACAACGAAAGGGTAAATTGTTACATCATTCTGAAAAACGAAAATAAAGAAAGTGATGTATACAGTTTTTCTTTTGATGTAAAAATGTCAGAGTACGATTTAAAAGACAATCTACCTATTAAAGAGCGATACTTTGCAAACAGTGTAGTTGTTGATAAGCTAGACGTACTTACAAAAGAAGTGTTAGCAGAGGAACTAGAAAAGGCTAAAGGTACTTACGCTTTAAAAACAGACTTATCAGAGTATGTAAGAACTAGCGATATAACAGACGTTGTAAGAACAGCAACACTTAATGATTATCAACTAAAAAGCGAAATGCCAAATGTTGTAGAGATAGTTAACAACACGATAGATAGCAAGGGGTTCATAACAACACATCAGAGTTTAGTTGATTATGCTAAAAAGTCTGAACTACCTATTGACTATGTTTCAAACAGCAAATTAGAAGAACTTAAAACACAGCTAACAATAGATACTAGCAACTTTGCAACCAAGCAAGAATTACAAGCTATTACTGGTAGTCAACTAAATGTTGACAACCTTGTTACTAAAGATGAATTAAATAGCAAGCATTATTTAACTGAGCATCAAGACATTAGTAACCTAGCTACTAAACAGGAATTACAAGAGGTTAGCAACAGACAAGTAACTATTGACACTAGCAACCTTGCAACTAAACAAGAGTTAGAACAGGTTCGCAACAATCAACCAACAGTTGACACTTCGAAATTAGTTACGAAAGATGAATTGAATAGCAAAGGATATTTAACAGCACACCAACCTTTAACGGATATAACAAACCGCCTTACAGCGTTAGAGAATAGAC
>ERZ1674051.137-NODE-137-length-21269-cov-18.983030_pt1 | contig 21269 bp, 19 predicted proteins | sample MGYA00581125_ERZ1674051 | MGnify/ENA primary metagenome ERZ1674051 (study PRJEB41354, sample SAMEA4873326) | human saliva metagenome | biome: human-associated habitat [ENVO:00009003]; feature: mouth environment [ENVO:08000002]; material: saliva material... | reverse complement strand
TTTCAAAGGTCTTTGTCGCTCTCGCGCGACAACTATATTAGTATATCATGACCTACTCTTACTGTCAACACTTTTTTCCAAAAAATTTTATTTTTTTGAAAGTTCATTTATTCACTGTCAACTTTCAGTTTTTAAATTGAATTTTTAAAGTCCTTTAAATAGTTCTCTAATTTCTTTTTCATTTTTGTTTTTCCTAGACATCTTCTGTTTGCTAGTAATGCTTCATATTGTTCTTTTTCTTTTACGGTTAATTTTTCTTTAAAACGTTTTAATGCATCTCTCAGAACAACCAGCTCATCTAAATATATTTTTCTTGATGAAATTCTGTGACTAATTTCTCCAATTTCAATATATGGAAGTCTATTAATTTTTCTTTTATCACTTTCCTGTTGTCTTATTTTATCTTTAATATGATTTCTAAATTTTGTTTTGAAATATGTATAAAGTAATTCTTCATTTGTTTCAATTTCAGGATTTTTTTGATAAAGTTCAAAGAGTGTTAGCTGTCCTTCTTGTTCCCAATCATCCTTTTCCCATAATTGAATATAATATTCTTTTTCACATTTTCTTACGATATATTTTACTTTTTGATACATTTTATTAAATTCCATAAGCTCTCCTTTACTTTTATCTGTATTTTATAAAAATAAAGAAGCCCATTGGACTTTTTTTCTATTCTGCACGTTTTTTCAACTATTTGGTCATTATTTTAACTATTTTGTCCAAATACAAAGAAAAACTGCCACTTGGTGACAGTTTATCAATAGTCCGTACGGGATTCGAACCCGTGTTACCGCCGTGAAAAGGCGGTGTCTTAACCCCTTGACCAACGGACCATTTTTACAACATATTCTATTATACAGAATATTTTTACTCTGTCAACACTTTTTTTAATAAAAAAAGAAGGAAATATTTTCCTTCTTTTGAATTAGTTATTTTCTTCTAATTTTGACTTAATCTCATCATATGATAGAGGTTTTGCTTCTTCTTCTAATTCATGCTCTGAATTTTCAGGCATTTTTCCTGTTTCATATAATGATTTAATTTGAACACTATCCAAGGTTTCATATTTTAATAGAGCTTCCGCAATTAATTTATGCGTTTCTCTATTTCCTTGAATAATTTCTGCCGCTTTATTACGGGCTTCATTCAACAGACTACGAACTTCTTCATCAATTTCGTAAGCTGTTCGTTCTGAAATCATTTTTTGTGGACTTTGAGCACCAAACATTGCATGATTTCCTTCATATTGGACCGGTCCAAGTTTTTCACTCATACCATATTCTGTCACCATTGCACGCGCCATTTGGGTAGCTTGTTCAAAGTCATTTGAAGCACCCGTTGTTTGCGAATTGAAAATAATTTCTTCGGCAACACGTCCTCCCATGAGCCCAGCTAATTGTTCTTTCATATCTTCTTTAGAAAGTAACATTTGATCTTCTTTAGGAAGGGCAATCATGTAACCGCCTGCACGACCACGTGGAACAATCGTAACTTTATGAACTACACGAGCATTTGATAAGACCAGACCAACAATTGTATGACCAGCTTCGTGATAAGCAACCATTTCACGTTCTTTTTGTGAAATCGTCCGATCTTTCTTAGATGGACCTGCAATAACACGATCTTCTGCTTCATCGATATCAGCAGCATCAATTACTTTTTTATTTCGACGAGCTGCAACCAAGGCTGCTTCGTTCAAAACATTTTCGAGATCAGCACCGACAAATCCTGGTGTTTGTTGAGCAACCAATTTCAAGTCCACATCTTGAGCAAGTGGCTTATTCTTAGCATGAACACGAAGAATTGCCTCACGACCTTTCACATCTGGACGTCCAACCAATACTTTACGGTCAAAACGGCCAGGACGAAGAAGGGCAGGGTCAAGGACATCAGAACGGTTAGTTGCTGCGATAACAATGATTCCTTCGTTGCCTTCAAAACCATCCATCTCAATCAAGAGCTGGTTAAGGGTTTGTTCACGTTCATCATTTCCGCCACCAAGACCTACACCACGTTGGCGCCCAACAGCATCAATTTCATCGATAAAGATAATGGCTGGTGCTGCTTTTTTAGCATCTTCAAAAAGTGAACGAACCCGGCTAGCGCCGACTCCGACAAACATTTCAACGAAGTCAGAACCAGAAATACTGAAGAATGGCACTCCAGCTTCACCAGCTACTGCTTTTGCTAAAAGGGTTTTACCAGTTCCGGGAGGGCCTTCAAGAAGCACACCTGCTGGGATTCTTGCACCCAATTTAGTAAAGCGTTTTGGATCTTTTAAAAATTCAACAACTTCAACAAGTTCTTGTTTTTCTTCTTCAGCTCCTGCTACATCTGAAAAACGAACTTTAATATCTTCTTTATTAGCAGCGCGGGCTTTATTACGACCAAAGTTCATGGCACCGCGGGCACCTCCGCCACCGCCTTGGTTCATCATTGAGAAGAAGAAGAACATGACGATAACAAATGGAACAATTGAAGTCAGAATGGTTATCCACATGCCACTTGAGCTTTCACGTTTGATAGTGATTTCCGCTTTGTGGTCAGCTGCTAATTTTTGTAATTCATTGACAGTGATGTCAGATGGAAGGATGACACTAGTAAAGCGAGATACTTTTTGAACACTTGGGGTAAAAAATTGAATTCCTGTATCATCTTTTGATTCTTTAGCTTTATTATAGGTCCCTGCAATTTCAATCACACTACCATTTGGTTGGTAACTGATCGTTTTTACATTATCATTTTTAATTTCTTTGACCAATTCTGTGTAGTTGATTTGCTGACTTTGACCAACTCCATTACCCGCAAAAAAGTACTGGAACCCTGTCACAGCCGCTACAATAATCAACAAATACAGAAATGGATTTCGAACAAAACCGTTATTTTTTCTGTTATTCATCTAGTCTCCTCTATTTTGAGTACACTTCCTCTTTTAATACACCAACATAGGGTAGGTTACGATAATTTTCATCATAGTCTAAACCATATCCTACAACAAACTCATTTGGAATCGTAAAGCAGGTATAATCTGCTTCAATCTCAACCAAACGTCCTTCAGGTTTATCCAGTAAGGTAGCAATCTTCACAGATCCTGCATTTCGTTCTTCAAAGAGTTCTTTTAGACTCTTGAGGGTTTTACCTGTATCGATAATATCTTCTACAAATAAAATATCTCTACCAGTAATATCTTGGTCGATATCCTTGATAATATTAATAATACCTGAGCTTGCTGTACCACCATGATAACTTGAAACCAGCATAAAATCCAATTCAATATGTGTATCCACGTGGTTGATCAACTCTGCCATAAATGGAACAGAGCCTTTCAAAATTCCAACAAAAATTGGATTTTTTCCTTGGTACTCTTTTGTTAGGGTTTCCCCCAATTTCTTTGCTGCTTCTACAATTTCATCATGTGAAACCAATACTTTTTTTATATCTTTTTCTAACATGTTTTTACCTATCTATTTTTTGAATATAAAGATCATCTTTCATTATACCACTTTTTGAGGGCTTACTCAAATCACTCGTTACCAATCCCACTACAGAAAGAATATTATGATTCTGTTCTATAATGAGAGCCTTTTGCCGAAGAGAAATTGGAATTTTATGGTTGATAAACCACCGCCTTAATTTTTGATGGTGGCCATTAACAAGCAGCTGATCTCCTTCCTTTCTCCTTCTAATTAAGATGGGAGTTTCGCGTGAAACAGAAAGAATTTCTACATTTTCCCCTACTAATGGTTGTCCAAAAGATAGTTTATAATTTGCAATTTCAAAAATATTCCCAAATTCTAACAAAAATGGGAGGGGTTGGTCATCCGACTTTTGACTGATTTTTTGTATTTCAAAGAAATCATATTCTTGATGTAGTTCATAATTCGACTTTAAATAATGAACGCAATTTCTTTTTTTTCGCAGTAAATCTAATAATTCTTGAAACTGTACCCTACCAAGTTGCAAATCTGGAAATTGTGCCAAATACTCTTCTAATAAGAATGATTGTACAGAATCAGAATACGTTCTAAAAGAAGCTAAATCTTGAATACTTAACTCGCTAGTCAATTCTTTCAGGGCTTGGTGCCAATGAGTCACTTCCTCTGCTAAATAACGAAGACTTGCTTGCATTTGAGGATTTTCTTTTTCAAATTCAGGAAGGTATTGATGGCGTACACGATTTCGGAAATAGTCCTGTGAGTCATTGCTACTATCTTCAAAGTGAGGGATTTCCATCAACTCATCTTTGGTAAAAATTAACAAAGGACGGATTAGCTCACCCTTGCCAAATGGTTGGCGTACAGGAATGCCACTTAAATGGCGTAATTTTGTTCCTCGTATCAAGCGCATGAAAGTTGTTTCAGCTTGATCATTTGCATGATGACCTGTTACTAAAGCAGTGCAATCTTCTTTCTCCATAATCTGTTTAAAAAAATCATAACGAAAGGTACGAGCTTTTGCTTCCGTAAAATCACCCGAATAGTGAGCCACATGAATACGTGTCTCTCGCCTATCAGCTAGCGTTCGAAGTTCACTTTCTTCTAAATCTGATTCTGGTCTTTGTCCATGATTGATATGAGCGAGTACCAGATGGATTTTCAATCGTTCTTTATTCTTATATAAAAGTTCATACAGATTCATTGAATCCAATCCACCAGATAAGGCAACTAAAACACGGCGATGGGGAGTAAATAGATCTTGTTTTTCACAAAACTCTAAAAATCGCTTTTCCATTATTTCAATACCTCATAGATATCCTTTGAAATGTTGGAAATCGTATCATAATTCGAATGATCTGTAAAAACGACTAGTACATAGGGTGAATTTGTGTATACAATCGCAACATCATGTCTAAAATCATAGGCATCTCCAATTTTATGAGCAACTTTTACTGGAAGGTCACGCGCAATCCGTTGATCATCATATTTTGTAGAGGAGAGTGCATCAATAATAGAGCCATTTTGTTGATAGACAGCCTCCATGACATTGCCAGCCATTTCAGCGGATGCTTCTCTTTTTTCAACATCCCAATGTTTCTTTGCAATTTTATCCAAAGTTTTTTGGAAGTCTTGATCTGATTGATGAGTGACATAATAATTCAAGATATTATGTCCAACATTATCTGATTCTTTTGCAATTTTATCTACCAACTCTTGAACACTATATTCTTTTCCATCTGGTGTTTTTGAAAGGCTACCACTTCCTTCTGGTTCATAGCCACCTTTGAAATCATTGACTTCTGGAATATATTTGTAGGTTGTAGTTGGAGAAATGGCTTTTTTATTGAGCTGTTCTTGGACGTAGTACAAGTATGGTAATTTCGTTACACTGGCAGAATACATTTCTTTTTGCGGATTGATTCCAGCAGTATTTCCAGTCTCTAATTGTTTTACATAGATTCCATACGAAGGAGAATTGTATTTACTATTTAACAAGTCCTGAACTTTTTCCATTCGATTATCTTTTTCAGTAACGAATGATTTGTTCACCCAGCCCTGACCTTCAATCTCCACAAACTCATCTCGTAAAGTCTTAGCTGTACGTAAGACTGTCACTTTTGTATAAGGAGAAAGAGGTGTATTTTTTTCTTTTGCACCATTTATTAAGGGTCGGTCATACACTTTAAAACCAGATTTTAGCCACATGTCTTGTTTTTTTTCTTGTGTTTCTTGTACAACATCAGAAAAAATGACAGAAGAATCTGCTAATACATATCCTTTATCTGCTATTTTAAATACAGCTTTCCCTTCATCATTTACAAAGAGTTGTTCGATTGTAAACGGTGTGTTGGGAAGAATTTCTCCTTTTGCTTTTTTCAACTGAGGATCAGAAAAAACAGAAATTTTGCGATAGATATTAGGGTTCGCTGGAATTGAAGAAAAATAAAGTTCTGATGGATGAGCTATTGTCTGAGAAGACTCAGACTGCTCGACACTCGCTGCTTGAGACCCAATAAATAAAATTGGAACTAACAATAGGAGCAGAAATCGTTTAGACACCTGTATTCCTTTCCTTTTCATCCTTTTGAAGTTTAATCATTTGGTTTTTCTTTTTTAATTCCTCTAATTTTTCATCCGAAAATTCAAGGAATTGTTTAACTGTTTGTAAGATATTTTCCATCGGTTATTGGGGGAGTAAATCTGGGATGGTATAAACATATTCACCATCTTTTGAAAAAGAATACTTAGCGCGTGCATATTTTGTTGCATAATCATCGTCTTTTAATTTTTTAGCGATGTCTTGTTGGTATTCTTTTTGTTCACTTGTTTCTTTATACTCTTTTTCCAACTGTTTGTATTGTTCTTTTTTATCTTGTAGCGATTGATAGCTCTGGGCTAAATTATAAGTTGGAAGAATAAACAGTAACATGACCAATATCAAAACGAGCCCCAGAAAACGATTGCGTTTTTTTCTTTCTTCTTCTAAAAAACGTTTTCGCTGACTTTCGTCTTTGATATATTTATTGTTCATTTGAACGATATTTTTAGGCATCTTCTTCTATCCTTGTTTCACTAATTATTTCGTACATTTTGGATGCATCTTCTTTTTTTGTACTATCCAACATTTCCAAGACTTTAACCGTCAATACTTTATTTCCAAAACGAACTTCAATTTGATCATTCACTTTCAAATCCGTTGAACTTTTGGCTAATACTCCATTGACTTTGATTCGTCCTTTATCTGCAACTTCCTTTGCAACAGGACGACGCTTAATAATGCGAGAAACTTTTAAATATTTATCTAATCTCATACTGTCACCTCTAACATAGTATTGTATCATTTTTTATACATAAAATGCGAAAAATGAGCTAAGAACTGCTAGTACTTTTCTTTTTCCTGTTTAATTTCCAATAAGGTTTGACCAAATTGCTTCAGAGCTTCCAAAATTTCAAAATCTTTCTTATTTCGAATATCGAAGATCACTTCAATCAATCCCTTTTCTTCTGCAATCTGTGCCTTTAACTGTGTCATTGACAGAGCTTTGAAATAATCCTGTGTTAAAAACAGTTGTTTGGCAATAGGTTCAAATTTCACTGTCACTTTTTGTTGTTTTCTATCAACAAGACGGACAAAGACTTGATCCAAGTAAGCTTTCACTAAACCAATTTCAAGTAGGTAGGCGACAACATCTGGGTATTCTCCAAAACGATCGATCAATTCATCTTGCAAGTATTCATAGTCCGTCGCAGAATTCATTTCACGAATTTGTTTGTAAATTTCAATTTTTTGACGTTGATCTGAAATATATTCATTAGGTAAATACGCATCTATTTGCAGGTTCAACTCTGCATTGCTCTTTTGTCTACGATGCTCTTGGCCTTGTTTCTTAGCAATAGCTTCTTCTAACAATTGAGAATACATTTCAAAACCAACTGAATCGATGAAACCAGATTGAGAAGCTCCAAGGATATTCCCTGCTCCACGGATCGATAAATCTCGCATAGCAATTTTAAATCCAGACCCCAACTCAGTAAAACCTTTAATAGCTTCTAAACGTTTTTCAGACACTTCTGTAAGAGATTTGTCTGGGCGGTACATCAAATAGGCATAAGCAATTCGATTGCTTCGTCCCACACGACCTCTTAGTTGATAAAGCGTTGAAAGCCCCATATGATCCGCATTTTCAATAAAGAGTGTATTGGCATTTGGAATATCCACACCTGTCTCAATAATGGTTGTCGTCACTAAGACATCGTATTCGCCATTAATGAAATCCAACAGGGTATTTTCCAGGCGAACTTCACTCATCTGGCCATGAACAAAGCCAATCGAAGCCTCTGGAATCAACTCTTTTAATTCAGACACCTTTTGTTCAATTGTATCTACCTTATTGTAAAGATAATAGGCCTGTCCTCCACGATCCATCTCCCGCAACACAGCATCTCGAATAATAGTTGGATTGGTCTCTAGTACAAAAGTTTGCACAGGATATCGATTGGTAGGAGGTGTTTCAATGACAGACAAATCTCGAATTCCTAGCATAGACATATGAAGAGTTCGAGGTATAGGGGTAGCTGTCAAGGTAAGCACATCCACCTTTTTTTTCAATTCTTTCAAGGTTTCTTTGTGCTTCACTCCAAAACGTTGTTCTTCATCTATCACGATTAAGCCTAAGTCTGAAAAAACAACATCTTTGGACAAGAGCCGGTGAGTTCCAATAATAATATCCACTCGTCCTTTTTTCAACTTTTCAAGCGTTTCTTTCTGCTCTGCCTTACTCTGGAAACGACTTAAAACAGCAACTTCTACTGCAAAAGATTCAAAACGCTCCTTAAAATTGGCATAATGTTGTTGGGCAAGAACAGTGGTAGGAACCAGCACTGCTACTTGTTTATGATCATTTACTGCCTTAAAGGCTGCTCGCATAGCAACCTCTGTTTTCCCAAAACCGACGTCTCCAACCAGCAATCGGTCCATCGGACGATTCGATTCCATATCTTTTTTAATTTCTTCAATGGAACGTAATTGGTCATCTGTTTCAATATATGGAAAATCTTGTTCAAAAGCCTCTTGGTTTTCATCATCTTGGGAATAGGCAAAGCCTTCTAATTGACTACGCTCCGCATAAAGTTTTATCAAATCATCCGCAATGTCCTCCACCTGGGTCTGAACCTTTTGCTTCGTTCTTTGGAAACGCCCATCATTTAACTTGTTAATTTTTGGCGTTTTTCCATCACTTGCAACGTATTTGGACAACATCTGAATCTGATCGACAGGAATCGAGATGCGATCTCCATTTTGATATTGAATGGAGACATAATCACGATGGACACCCGAAATTTCAATCGTTTCAATTCCCAAATATTGACCAATACCATGAACTTGGTGAACAACATAGTCCCCTTTTTCCAGTTCATTATAATTTTTTAGGCGTTCTGCATTGGAAATATTTTGCCTGCGAATCTTTCGTTTGATCTTTTTCTGATAAATCTCTGATTCTGTAATGTAGACAATTTTTTCATCAACAAATTGAAAACCGTGAGCTAGTCCTCCAACAACTAATTGACTAGCTTGAGGAATGATCGTATCCCCATCAATATAATCTAATCGAATCCCATACTCTTCTAAATTTTTATGGAGCTGTTGAAGATTGTGATGAGAAGTTGCTTGGATAATAACTGTATAGTTTGATTTTCGATACCGTTCAATTTCCTCTTTTAGTAAATCAAATTGTCCAAAAAACTCCTGCATGGGATATTGATTGAATTGATACAAATGATCAAACTTCAGATTTCCTAATCCTTTTTGAAAGTTTGAAAAATAAGTTGCAGGCGTATATTTTCGTAATGTTGTACTGGTGTCTGCAAAATACACTTGGCGAGAAGAAGCTCTATTTTTATGTAAATCTTCCGTCAAGAGATTAGCTGTATCTAGTTCAAATCTCGCTATTTGATCTGCTATTTTTTGATAATCATCCAGAAAAACAGGAGTGTGTTTAGGGAGATAATCGAATAGGGTATATTGCTTCTCGTAAAAGAAACTAATAAATTTTCTAAGATCCGGATGAAGTTTCCTTTGAGAAATATCTCCTAAAATTTCTGCTAGATAAGATTTAAATTCTTCATTCGCGCTCTGTTCTTGCAATTGTTCGATTTGCTGCTGACCACGGATGAAATCTTCCTCTTGCAACAATAGATCACTCACTGCCTTCAGTTGAACTTCTTCAACATTTTCAACAGAACGCTGACTTTCTGGGTCAAAGATTCGGATTCCATCAATCTCATCTCCGAAAAATTCAATCCGATAGGGTTGGAGTTGGTCGATCTCAAAGATATCTAAAATATCTCCTCGTAGACTAAACTCTCCCTGTTGCAAAACTTGGCTCACCTTTTGGTAGCCAATCTTCTGTAATGTTTCACTCAGAGTAGTTAAGTCTATTTCTTGATCGACCTTCAATTGAAAAATGCTAGATGCAAAAACTTTAGGAGAAGGTAATAGTAGTTTTATACCACTCACATTGGTCACAAGGATGCCTTGACGATCCTCTTGACATAAAAAGTTCAAAGCCTCTAATCGTGAAAATTGCCTTTCTTGTGAAGCAAAAACAAATTCTGCTAAAGGGTTATCATCTCCCAAAAATGTATGGACTTTCTCTTCTCCAAGTAAAGCAATAAAATCACTAGCCAATCGTTCTGCTTCGTTATAACTGGAAGTAATGAGGACTGCTTTTTCAATAGAATCAAAGGCTGAAGCCATTACAATAGCCTTTGTGGTCGCAGACAATCCTAAGATCAATTCCCTATTATTTTTTTGCAAACCTTGTTGCCAGGATAGAAGGTTGGAGTTTTGACTCACTAAATCAATTACATTCATCTACTTACCCGTTGTATTTCTGCATGCTTCTTTCAAAATTTTCTTCTACCAAGTAATCGTTAACCGCTTCTTCTACTCGATCAATTGTTTGTAGAATAGTGATGTAATCGTCTTTATCAAATTTTCCTAATACATGATGAACAACTGACATGCCCTGCTTAGGTCTTCCAATTCCAATCTTAATTCGATAAAAAGTCTGAGTTCCAATATGATTGATAATCGATTTGATTCCGTTATGACCTCCAGCTGATCCTTTAGCTCGAAGACGAATCTTACCAACTTCCATATCTAAATCATCGTAAATAACCAAAAGATCTTCAATATCCAGACCATAATAAGTCAGAAGGGCATGGACTGCTTTTCCACTCTCATTCATGAAAGTGGTCGGCTTTACAAAATAGACCTTTTCTCCATTCAAAAATGTTGAGGCGATATCAGCTTGAAAAATCTTATCATGGGAGAAAGTAAGATTTAAAGACTTTGCCATTTGATCAACTAACATAAAGCCTACATTGTGTTTGGTTTCAAAATACTTATCACCTGGATTTCCCAATCCAACAATTAATTTCGTCATCTCTTTCCTTTCAAAACACTAAAAGGGTTGGAAATATTTTTTCCAACCTTTACATCTTTTTAACTCTCTTATACATTAAAACGGAATTCCATGATGTCCCCATCTTGGACAACATATTCTTTTCCTTCTTCGCGCAAGCGTCCTGCTTCTTTTACAGCCTTTTCAGAACCGTATTTGACCAAATCATCATAGGACATAGTCACGGCACGAATAAATCCTTTTTCAAAATCGGAGTGGATGATTCCAGCTGCTTGAGGAGCTTTCATGCCACGTTTGAAGGTCCAAGCACGCACTTCTTTTTCACCAGCTGTGAAATAAGTGCCAAGTCCCAACAAGTGATAAGCTGCACGCGTAAGTTTATCAACTCCAGACTCTGCTAGGCCAATCGCCTCTAAAAATTCTTGTTTATCTGCATCATCTAGCTCAGAAATTTCTTCCTCAGCACGCGCAGAAATCACCACGACTTCCGCGTTCTCTGTTGCCGCAAAGTCACGAATTTGCTTCACATACTCGATAGAATCTGGATCTGCAACAACATCTTCATCCACATTGGCTACATAAAGAACTGGTTTGGTAGTCAAAAGGAAAAGTCCTTTCACCACTTTTTGTTCTTCCTCAGTGAATTCAATGGTCCGAGCCGATTTACCATCTTCAAGAACTGGTTTGATTTTTTGTAGAACATTAAATTCCGCAACAGAATCCTTATCTTTTTGTGTACGAGCGATTTTTTCTACACGCGCATAGCGTTTATTGACAGACTCTAAGTCGGCTAAAATTAATTCTAAATTGATGGTATCAATATCTGCCAGTGGATCAACAAAGGCATCTTCACGACCTTGCTCCCGCATGACATTTTCATCATCAAAAGCACGTACCACATGAACAATGGCATCTACTTCACGGATATTGGCCAAGAATTTATTACCAAGTCCTTCTCCCTTAGAAGCCCCTTTCACAATCCCCGCAATATCTGTAAATTCAAAAGTAGTCGGAACTGTCTTCTTAGGAGTAATCATTTCCGTCAATTTTTGGAGGCGTTCATCTGGAACTTCTACCATCCCAACGTTTGGATCAATGGTTGCAAAGGGATAGTTTGCGGCCTCTGCTCCTGCTTTTGTAATTGCGTTAAATAGGGTTGATTTACCAACATTTGGTAAGCCAACGATACCTGCTGTTAATGCCATTTTTCTTTTTCTCCGTTCAAATTTCAATCTCTTTTATTATAACATAATTCAAAAGACAAGTGATGAAAAATGAAATATTTCATCAGCTTTGAAACTAGATTTTTTCATCAAACTGTAACGTTCTAAAAAGATAAAAATGGTATACTATATTTAACAATGAACAAAGGAGTTTTTCAGATGAAAAAACAAACATGGAAATCTATTTTTCTTTCTTTAATCGCTATCTTTACTCTCTTTCTTCTTGGAGCTTGTGGACAACAATCTGTTCAAAAATCCTATCTTCAGGCAATCAACCAAGAAAAGAAAACAGATGTTCGTATTACACTAGAACATAAAGGTGATAAAGCGATCAGTAACCAAACCACCACTACTATTTATTACAAAGAGGCGGGAGTTACGAAAGATCAATTAAAGGAAATGATCGATAAATATGATGAAGAATACAAAGATGTCAAAGGATTCATACATTCTGCTGAATATAAAGATGATTATATGGTTGAAAAAACAACACTAAATTATGAAAAGGCAGACTTAGATCAGCTAATTGAAAAGAAATTAGTAACGACACAAAAAGATAAAAAAGTCGACTATATCAGCTTCAAATCAACTTTTGATATGATGAAACAGGGTGGTTTCAAAGAAGTTAAAAATGGAAAATTTGAAGAATTAAAATAATCGAAAAGGTTCGGTCACATAAGTGACTGAACCTTTTATAGTACTTTCTTCATTTTCTGTTCAAAATCATGGCGACTCATCATGACCACATGATCACAATTGCTACACTTGATTTTTATGTCTGCACCAAGTCGCGTAATTTCCCAACGATTTGCCTTCTTGCCTGTTTCTTTAATCACACAAGCGTGAGGCTTTTTCATTTCTACAAAATCACCTAACGTATACATGATTCACCTTTGTTAATTTGTGCGAACTGGCGTAATCAATTGAATGAACCCTTGTTCATTTCCTTCTGGAACCAATGTAAACGGTCTAACAGAAGAAATAAAACGAATAACAACTTGTTCACTGTCAATAGCTTTGAGCGCTTCAATCAAATAAGTTGGATTAAAGCTGATAGACAAATCCTCTCCTGAAACGGCGCTCGTATCGATCTCTTCATTTACTCGCCCAACTTCTGGTGAATGAACGTGGGAAGAAACCACTCCATTTTTGAACTCTAATTTAACCGTTCCGTTTTGAGTCGCATTTGAAAGAAGACGAGCACGCTCCATTGCAAATCGAAGGTTGGCCACATTGAAAGTTGCCTCTGTATTGAATTCTGTTGGAATGAGACGGTCTGTATCAGGATAATTTCCTTCTAGCAAACGGGTATAGAAACTAATGTGTTCACTTCTAAATAGGATTTGATTGTTAGCAAAGAAAACCTCAACTGTTTCAATATCATCAGAAAAAACAGAGGTGAATTCACGAAGAGAGCGACTTGGGATGACAACATCAAAGTTGTCTCCATTTTTCTCCAGTGTAATCACTTTTTGACTCATACGGTGAGAGTCTGTTGCTACTGTTTTTAGCTCTTTATTATCTGATAAAACAAAGTGAACACCAGTCAAAATTGGACGACTTTCTTGTACACTTGCTGCAAATGCTGTTTCATTAATTAATTGTTTTAATAATTTTGTTTCCAAAACTAATGGATTACTTGCAGCAATTTCTTGAATACGTGGATATTGATCTGCATCTTTTCCTTTAAGTGTAATTTCTGATTTTCCACTTGTTAAAAGAACCTGTTTTTGTTCAATCTCTTTAAAATCTAAAGTAACATCTGGTAAACTTGAAACCACATTAATAAAGAAAGTTGCTTCTAATAAAATAGAACCTGGAGAGGTCACCAATAAACCAGCATTTTCATCTTTGATAGAAATAAAGTTTTCAATTGAAATTTGGCCATTCGATCCAGATAAGGCAACTCCTTCTGGAGTGACATCAATTTTAATCGTGGAAAGGATTGGAATAGCATTTTTTGAACTGATCGCTCTTTTGGTAGTATTTAGTGCTTGTAAAAATAAAGTTTTGTTAATAGAAAAATTTATCATGGTCATTCCTTTTATTTATTTTATGATTAGTAAGTTAATAGTAATAGTAGATTGTGTGGAAGTTGTGGAAAACTCTCAGAATCCTGTCTATGACTTGAAAAGTTACTTGTTTAAAAATTGTGCATAACCCCTAGAAGTTTAGAGGAAGTTATCCACAGATTAATTTAACTTTTTCTTGATACTTTGAATTTCGAGTCGTAGATTATCATCTGTGTCGACCATACTCTTAATTTTTTCATAGGCATGAATGACAGTTGTGTGGTCTTTCCCACCGAATTCTTTTCCGATTCGAGGAAGTGAGTTGTCCGTCATCTCTCTTGAAAGATACATAGCCACTTGTCGTGCTAGGACAATATTCTGAACTCTTCGCGAACCTTTGATTTCTTTTACACTGACTCCATAAAAGGCTCCAACTGCTTCCTGAATTTTTTCAATGGGGATGACAAGCGTCTTGCTATTATCGTTTTTACGAGCTCGAATAGCTTCAGCTGCAACATCGATCGTAATTTCTTTTAGTTTTTTCACCTTCGCCATTAAAGAAATATCATTTAAGGCACCTTCTAAGTCTCGGACATTTGAATCAAACTGACCAGCTAGATATTCTAGTGTGTCATTAGGAAAAATATAGTCTAGATCTTCAATTTTATTCCGTAAGATAGCAATCCGAGTTTCAAAATCAGGTGGTGTTATATTTTGCGTTAGTCCCCATTTGAAACGAGTAACTAGCCGCTCTTCAAGACTATCTAAATGATCCGGACTTCGATCGCTTGTTAGAACAATCTGTTTGTTGTCGCTATGGAGGGCATTAAAGGTATTAAAGAATTCCTCTTGAGTCGTGACTTTCTTCCCACCAAGTGACTGGATATCATCGATCAGTAAGAGATCAAGACTTCGATAGGTATTCTTGAACGTCTTCATTTCTCCTAATCGAAGGTGTTCTAAAAATTCATTAATAAAGGTTTCTGCTGGGACATACTTAACCCGTGCATTTGGAATATTTTCTAGGATTTGATTTCCAATTGCGTTCAATAGGTGAGTCTTTCCAAGCCCTGGTCCACCATAGATAAAGAGAGGGTTGTAAGTTGTTGCAAGATTTTCAGAAACTGCAAGCGCTGCTGCTTTCGCCCAAATATTTCCATCCCCTTGCACAAAATTATCAAAGGTGTACTTTGATTTCAGACCTGTATCAATTTTAGGCAACGGTTCGGTTGTTAAGCTACCTGAAGATAATCTCCTATTCTCACTGCTATGACTACTAGGAATTTCTTCGGTATCTTCAAAAACGAAATGGAACTTCAAATCTGTATTGTAGACTTCAAAGCTGGCTGTGATCAAAGCATTTTTTAGATTTGTTTCCCAAAATAATTCTTTATAATTCCCATCAAGATAAATGGTAGCCGTCTCTCCATCGATTTTTACTAATTTTGAATCGGCGACAAAAAAATCATAGGCACTATCTTTTAGTTGTAATTGGGCTAATTCTAAAAAACGAGACCAAAATTGCTCTTCTTGTGACACTATCAGACTTCCCTCCTTTTCTTGAATTGTATCAAATCATACGTACTCCTATTCTACCACAAACAAAAATAGTTTTCCACAGGCTAAATTTCATGAAATTAAATTATAGTTTTAAACTTTTCCACAAGTTGTGGATTTAAATTCACATTGTTTTTAAAAGTTATCCACAAAGTGGGGATAACTAGTGAATATCCTTATTTTTCTGCTATTTACAAAAGATTTTTATGGTGGAAAAGCTTGTCAATACAAAAAATAAAAATAACAGCCTTATTTAAGGCTGTTGATAATTCGTTGGTATTCATCAAGACTGGAAAAAGAAATTTGGATAGTTCCTTTATTTTGAGAAGAGGAGTGTATCGTCACATCTGTTCCTAATATTTTTTTCAATCGCTGTTCCTCTTCCAGTAGGAAGCTCTCTTTTGCTTTTTGTTTTTTCTGTTTTCTTTTTGAACTGATCTTATTTTCTAATGTTCGAACATTTAAATGATCCTGTTTGATTCGCTCTAACCAAAATCGCTGCTCTTCTTCATCAAGAGGAACAAGAACACGCGCGTGAGCCGAAGAAATATCATTTTGAATGACTGCTTCTTGAACAGAGGGAGCTAGTTGTAACAAGCGAAGCATATTGCTGATGTAGGGTCTAGATTTCCCCATAAATTGAGCGATTTGGTCGTGCTTATAGCCATGATCAACGAGCTTCTGGTAGGAGATAGCTTCTTCAATTGGATTGAGATCTTCTCGTTGAAGATTTTCAATAATGGCTTGTCGCATCATTTCTTGATCCGTTAACTCTTTAATAATCGCAGGAACAAGATCTAATCCAGCAATTTTTGAAGCTCTAAAACGTCTTTCACCTGCAAGCAATTCAAAACCAATTATTGGAGATTTTCTGACAATAATGGGTTGAATTAAGCCATTTTCTTTGATTGACTGAGCCAGTTCTTCTAATTTTTCTTGATCAAATACTTTTCTTGGTTGGAAAGGATTGGTTCGAATGTCCTTTACCGCTATTTTTTCTAATTTTTCCATCTTATGAATAGAATAACACACCTTTACAAATTCGTAAAGGTGTGTTTACAAGTATGTCAAGAAAGTGAAAGTTAATCGCTCAGATCCTCAGTTGATTTTGTCAACTTGATAGAAGTTGTTTGTTGTTTTCCATCACGATAGAATGTGACCTTGATCGTATCATTGATTTGGTGAGAATAGAGGGCGGATTGTAAATCTGCCGTTGACTCGATATCTGTATCATCGATCTTTGTGATGACATCATAACGTTGCAATTTATCTGAAGCAGGCATATTTTCAAGTGTTGAACGAACCAGTACTCCTCCAGAGATTTTTTCAGGAAGTTTTAATTGGCTTAAATCAGAAGTTGAAAGGTTGGATAAATCCATCATTTGGATTCCAAGAGCTGGTCGAACTACTTTTCCTTTTTCTTCTAGTTGCTTGATAATATTGACAACATCATTTGCAGGAATAGCAAATCCCATTCCTTCTACTGAAGTTTGTCCATTATTTGAAATTTTACTTGAGGTAATCCCAATGACTTGTCCTTGAATATTGATTAATGGCCCTCCAGAGTTCCCTGGGTTGATGGCTGCGTCTGTTTGTAAGGCGCGTGTAGAGATATTTTGTCCATTATCAGCTTTCAAATTCACATTGCGACCTTGGCTAGAAATGATCCCTTGAGTAACAGAATTCGCATAATCAGTTCCAAGAGGGCTACCGATTGCAATTGCAGTCTCACCGACTGTTAATTGGTTTGAATCTCCGAATTCAGCTACTGCCTTTGCTTTATCCGCACTAATACGAACGACTGCAATATCAGAATAGACATCTGATCCAACTACTTCTCCGGGGACTTTATTCCCATCTGCTAAAAGAATATCTACTTTTTTAGCACCATTGATTACATGGGTGTTGGTAACAAGGTAGGCATATTTTCCTTCTTTTTTATAAATGACCCCAGAACCTTCACTAGAAATTTGTGAGTCAGAGTTTTCTTCTTTTTCAAATAACCCTTGATTCGAAGAATCAGAATAAGTAATCACAGAAACTACAGCATTTTTCACCTTGTCTACGGCCTCACTAGTTGAGGTTGTATTTTTATAAGCTGTTTTAACAGTGGTTGAGTGGACTTGCTTACTTTCAGTATTTGAAGTAGAAGAATGAGATGTTTGTAAGGTTAAAAAGGTTCCAAGAATACCACCTAGAAAACCTACAACAAAAATGAGGGCTATGTTTCCAAGTTTTTTTAGTAAATTAGATGAAGATTTCATATTTTCCTCCTAAGGATATCAAATTGTCTAGAGTATAGAAAAACTTTCTTAATTATATCTTAAATAACTAAAGTTATCCACAAATTGTGGATAAGTTGTAGAATTTAGTTGAGAAATGGCTTTTAAAAGGACTTTATAGAATAGATTTCCTTTCTATAGCTGTGGATTATTTGTGGAATTGAAGAATTATGCTACAATAGGGGAATGAAAATTAAATTGATAACCGTTGGAAAATTAAAAGAAAAATACTTAAAAGATGGGATCGCGGAGTATATTAAAAGGCTTGGTCGATTTGCAAAAGTAGAACAGGTTGAGTTAGTTGATGAAAAAACTCCAGATCGTGCCAGTCAACTCGAAAATCAACAAATCCTTGAAAAAGAGGGGGAACGAATTCTCTCTAAGATTTCAGATAAGGAATATGTGATTGTATTAGCCATCGAAGGAAAACAATTTCCTTCAGAGAAATTTAGTCAAACGATTGACCAGATTATGACATCTGGTTATTCAAACCTTACTTTTGTTATTGGAGGCAGTCTTGGTCTGTCTCCTGAAGTGAAAAAAAGAGGAAATCTATTAATGAGCTTTGGTCAATTAACTCTTCCTCATCAGTTGATGAAATTAGTGTTGGTGGAACAAATCTATCGTGCTTTCATGATTCAACAGGGGAGTCCTTACCATAAATAACCTTGACGCTCCTTCCTTTTTCTGCTAAAATGAAGTAAGTTCGGTCTCATAGCTCAGCTGGATAGAGCATTCGCCTTCTAAGCGAACGGTCGCAGGTTCGAATCCTGCTGGGATCAAATGAAAGATGCAGCTTTTGCTGCATCTTTTCTTTTATGTTAAAATGTATAAATTTTCGTTATCTATTAATTTTTGTATACTTTGCTATAGATTAATAGTAATGAAATGATTTATTAGGAATATTTTAAAAAAGAACTAACAATCCCTATATAGTGCAAAGTGTAGATTATATAAATTGTGTAAAATAGTTTTCATTCATGTAACAAAAACATTAAAAAGATTACAATTTTACCGATTCCCTTTAATTTTAGGCTATTTTATATTATAATTTTTTGTATATAATATTTTATTTTTTTATAATAATACTAAAGTATAATAAAATAGAAAAAACAAAGTGGGAGAATTTGTGTGATTCAGTCATTAATCTTGTCTTTTCTCTTGGGAGGGATCATTGTTCTGACGTTTGCATTAGTGGACGAAAAAATCTATCAGGAACATCAATTTGCGTTTATCTTTCTGCTGAGCACCTTTGTTCTTCTTTTTGAAAGTCTCTTAGTATTTTTAGATGTGACTTTATTTTCAAATATTCGACTCTCTGATTTAAATATGCTCTTATGGCCGGTTTATTTATATCCTTATTATCATTATGCCAATCGGACGAATCGCTTGTGTGCCATTTTTTATTCTTTTTTTACTTATTTAGCGGTTGAAGGAACAGCAACTTTTCTGACGATAATTGTCTCTTCAGTGTTGGGAGATGCTTTAGTAGCAGCTTACTCGATTGTCTACAATATGTGTATTCGTTTGGTCTCTTTAGGAATCATTTTGAAGTTAATTGACTTATTTGAATTTGATTTCACTCCTTTTTATGAGAAAGAATTTGAAAAATATTTAAAGAGACTCATCTGCGTCTATTTTGCTATATTTGTAGTGATTAATTTTGCTTTATGGATTAGTGAACAAGCGCAATTTAAAAATTTTGGGAGTATGTTGGCAACGATTTGTTTTTTCTCTTTTGTAGTCAGCTTATTCCATATGAAAATCGAGCGAGATCAGTATCGTAAAAATTTAGAACTGGAGTATAAAGAATTTTCTGAGCAACAAATGAGTCGGTATATGGCTGAAATTCAAAGTCTCTATTCTATTGTTAGGGGATTTCGTCATGATTTGGGAAATTTAGTTATTTCTATGTCATTAGCTATTGAGGAAGAAAATATTCCAGAAATACAGAGAATCCATAGAGAAGTATTGGAAAAAGGTTATAAAGAGATCAATACAGAAGCATTATCAGGATTCAACTTGGTCAATATCAAAGATTCTGCTTTACGAAGTATTTTGATTCGAGGCTGGTTGGATGCAAGAGATGCTGGGGTGGAAATGACCTTTGAAACGAGTGAACCAATCGAGCAACTACCAGTTGATTTATTAGATATCGTGAGAATCGTTGGGATTCTAGTGACAAACGCTTTGGAAGCTTCAAAAGAAGCAGAAGAAAAGAAAGTTCATATTGCTATTTTCTCTATTTCAAAAATTGTTTACTTAGTGATTCATAATACAACAAATGAAATCACTTTTGATATTAGAAAAATATATGAAGAAGGTTATTCGACAAAAGGAGAAAATAGAGGACTAGGATTAAATAATGTGAGAAAAATCTTAGCAAATTATGGAACGATGTTTTTAGAAACGGAATTGCAAGGAAATCGTTTTTTACAAGTTTTGAAGATTGGAGGATACGAACAAGAATGAAGGTTTTTTTATTAGAAGATGAGCTCTCTCAACAGATACGGGTAGAAAAACACATTGCAGAAATTGCTAAGGAATTAGACATTAAACTTGAAGTGATTTCTACCGGTAAAATTTCGGAATTTGAAAATTATATCCAACATTCGGATATCCATCAATTATATTTTCTAGATATTCATATCCAAGACAATGAGTATTGTGGGCTGGAAATTGCTCAAAAAATACGAGAAGCAAATCCTTATGCCATTATTGTTTTTATTACTACAAAATCAGAATTCGCTTCGATTACCTATCGTTATAAAGTATCTGCCTTAGATTTTATTGATAAAAATTTGAATGAAGATTTATTTAGATTAAAAATAAAGGAGTGTATTGAGTACCTAACAACTATTCAAATTGGAAATGATGATTTGACAGATTATTTTGAGTATGACTTTAAGGATAAAAAGATAAAAATTCCATTTAAGGATATTCTTTATATTGAAACTGTTGGTTCGGCTTATAAATTAAACTTAGTTGGGAAAAATTTTCAAAAAGAAATTGCGGGAAGTTTATCAGATGTCTTGGAGAAAGATGTGGAGGAGAGATATTTCAGTCCCCATCAATCTTTTATCGTGAATAGAAGTATGATCATTGGAATGGATAAGAAAAAGAAACAGCTGCTGTTGAAAGAAGGGTATTCTTGTCCAATCTCAAGAAGCAATATCAAACGTGCCAAAAAATTAATTGAAGAGCAAAATTTAGAATTTAGTGCTTGACAATTAGTTAAATTTTGATATAATGGGATATGTTCTGTTAATGAATATATGGTCCGTTGGTCAAGGGGTTAAGACACCGCCTTTTCACGGCGGTAACACGG
>ERZ1674051.132-NODE-132-length-21691-cov-27.581531_pt1 | contig 21691 bp, 20 predicted proteins | sample MGYA00581125_ERZ1674051 | MGnify/ENA primary metagenome ERZ1674051 (study PRJEB41354, sample SAMEA4873326) | human saliva metagenome | biome: human-associated habitat [ENVO:00009003]; feature: mouth environment [ENVO:08000002]; material: saliva material... | reverse complement strand
TGAGTTTTTCAGAATTATAGCGGATTTTAAAAAAATAAAAAAAGAGAGAACATTGCGGTTCTCTCTTTTCATCATTAATGATGCTTATAAAGCATCGATGACTAAATCGCTTTTTAGCTATTGATAGAATAAGGTAATGGTTCAATTTTCAGAACAGTTCCATCTTCAGGTAAACGGAAATGAACCCCCTCTTCTAAATCATTATTCATTACCACCTGTAACCATAAAACGCCGTCAAAATTGACCGCACTTACGATAGTGCCAGTTTTACGCCAAGCTGTTTCTAACTGCATTTCAATTTCGCTGCCGATTTTCGGTGTAACCGTGGTTTCCCCCGAAAGCACATACATCGCACGCTTATTGGCGCCACGGTATTTGGCTCGTGCGACAGTTTCTTGCCCGATATAACAGCCTTTAGTAAAAGAAATCGCTTGTTCGATAGCTTGTAGATTTAATGCCTGCGGGATAAATTCATTTTGTGTTTCCACACTCAAGCTTGGTAAGCCCGCTTGAATATCCGCACAAAGCCATTGATTTTCATCGCCATTAAAAGTGACATCTAACGGTGTTGGATTGATCAAAATTGCACGGTTTTCATCAATATCTAATTGAATCTGCGCGTAAATTCGACCGCACTTTTCACCAATCAAGCCGACAATTTGCCAATCCAATACTTGAAAGGTCACTTTTGAAAACACCGCATATTTTTTTAAATGATCGAGTGGAGCCAATAAAGCTTTCGGCATTAAAATCAAAAACTGCTCAGCTGAAAGCTTAATTAAGCGGAATAAGGAATTCATTTTGCCTTTAGGATCACAATGCGCTGTAAGCGTTGAAGCGCCAGCTGCTAAATGCACCACATCACAAGTTAATTGGCCTTGCAGATATTTCTCCGCATCCACGCCCACCACTTCCACCAAATCATAGTGGTTTAATGAAATAAATGTTGCCATGATTTTTCCTATTCAAGGTTTTGAATTTGCTCACGCATTTGTTCGATTAATACTTTTAATTCCACGGCGGAAGCGGTGATATCGGCATTAATGGATTTTGATGCCAACGTGTTAGATTCACGATTGAGCTCTTGCATCATAAAATCTAGTTTACGACCCACTGCCCCACCTTTTTTCAAGATATTGTTGGTTTCTTTCACATGCATTTGCAGACGATCTAATTCTTCCGCCACATCCACACGTTGCGCCAATAAAATCATTTCTTGTTCGACACGTTGTGGATCAAGTTGAATCTTCGCTTCTTCAAAACGTTGCAATAAACGTTCACGCTGCCATTGTAAAACCGCCGGCATTTGTGACCGCACTTTTTCGGCTTCAACGGTGATGCCATCAAGACGTTGTTGAATAATGGCTTGTAGTTTCTCGCCTTCACGGCCACGCATTGCAATAAATTCCACCAACAACTCATCAAAAGCTGTCAACAAATCTTGACTGATAGCATCTAAATCTTGCTCAGCCGCTTCCACCACGCCAGGATAACGCAATACATCTGCTAAATTGATTTCACCCTCGCCAGCTTGTGCTTTAATCCATTGTAAAGATTGAATAACTTGATTCGCCAACTCTTTATTTAAATTGAGTTCAGCCGCTGCTTGTTTTTTGCTATCAATACGCAATGAGCATTCAATTTTACCGCGAGTGAGATTTTGACGAAGTTTCTCACGCAAAGCATTTTCCAAACCACGGAATTGCTCTGGCAAGCGGAAAAAGTTTTCCAAATAACGTTGGTTAACCGAACGAATTTCCCAAACTGCATCGCCCCAATCTTTCTTGATTTCAAGGCGTGCAAAGGCTGTCATACTATAAATCATAAGCGCTCTCCTACTATTGTCTCTCGTCTTAATTGATTTGCCGGCTATTTTATCGGGAAAGTGCGGTCATTTCTACCGTACATTTTGTAGAAGAATTTTGTTTTCTCTACTTTACATACTGTAAAGATTAAAATACAATCATCGTAAATTTATTATTACAATCAAAGGAAAGTAAAATGAACAAGACTGTGGGAAGTACCTTGCTTGTAGCTGGAACCATGATTGGTGCGGGGATGTTGGCAATGCCTCTCACCTCAGCAGGGATTGGCTTAACGGCGACGGTTTTCTTATTAATTGGCTTGTGGGCGGTGCTCACTTTCACCGCATTGTTATTCGTGGAACTGTATCAAACGGCGGACAGCGATGCGGGAATCGGCACACTTGCTGCACAATATTTTGGTAAAGCAGGCAGAATTATTTCCACCGCGGTTTTAATTGTCTTCTTGTATGCCTTAATTGCTGCTTATGTGAGTGGTGGTGGTTCCTTATTACTGGATTTACTCCCAGCCATGGGCGATAAAGACACCATGAACAAAATCGCGGTGCTTGTATTCACCATTTTCTTCGGCAGTTTTATTGTCATCGGCACACACAGTGTGGATAAAATCAATCGCGTGTTATTCTTTGTGATGATTGCTGCTTTTATCTTAGTGCTCGCGTTAATGCTACCGAACATCAAATTTGATAACTTAATGGCGATGCCAATTGATAACGCTTTAATTATTTCTGCAAGCCCTGTATTTTTCACGGCATTTGGTTTCCACGGTTCCATTCCAAGTTTAAATAAATACTTAGACGGTAATGTGAAATCCTTACGCATTGCGATTTTAGTGGGTTCTGGCATCACGTTATTTGCTTACTTTTTATGGCAACTTTCTACGCACGGCTTACTCAGCCAAAATGAGTTTTTACAAATTTTACGTGAAGACGCCACGTTAAATGGCTTGGTGAAAGCAACCTTAGAAATCACCCAAAGCCCAATTATTGCGAATGCGGTAAAAACCTTCTCCACTTTAGCATTGGTCACTTCATTCTTAGGGGTGGCATTAGGTTTATTAGAATGTATTGAAGACTTGCTCAAGCAATCCTTTAATATTCATGCAGGGCGTATTTCATTAGGTTTAATGACCTTTATTCCACCGGTGCTTTTCTCCCTTTTCTATCCAGAAGGTTTTATTCTCGCACTAGGTTACGCCGGTCAAATGTTCGCGTTCTACGCAGTGGTTTTACCGGTAGCATTAGTTTGGAAAGCACGCTCAATTCATCCAAACTTACCATACCGCGTATGGGGTGGGAAAGCATTGTTAGTGATCGTATTAGTGCTTGGCGTGATGATTACTTCAATTCCTTTTGCCATCCGAGCGGGTTATTTACCTTTTGTTGTCGGTTAAAATGAGCGAAAAAAAGACCGCACTTTTAAGGTGCGGTCTCTTTTATTTGTTTTCATATACATGTGCCACTAACTGACCATTCAAGTATTCGCCAATATACACTTGCTCAATCGTCATGTCCTGTTTTTCTAACTCAGCTTTAACCCATTCTTCATCACGATCAATAATGTCTAAAACATCATCATCTAATTGTCCATCAATAATTAATGGATAACGTAAATCATCATCACCGTATCGAATAATCGAAAGTTGTCCATTTTGTTCAAATACCGCACGTTTAACCGTTTTGATTTCATAAATACCGGCAGCACGTAACTTAAACATGAGGTCATTAGCAGTAATACTGTTTTTCATACATTCAGCAGTTTTTACCTTGCCGTTTGAAATCACCTGAATTGGTTTACCATCAATCAAAGATTTAACTAATTTGTTATGATTTTTGATAAAACGGAGGGTAAAAACCAATAATGTCCAAAGCACGAGCACGAGAGAGAACTGGAATACCCCAATACTATCGCTATAAATCACACCACCAATAATGCCACCTAGCACATAGTTTTGTACCTGATCCATCGCGGAAGTCGGTGCAAGGTTACCTTTTCCCATTAAGTTAATTTGGAGTACCAGTCCAATAATACCCATGGCCAATTTCAAGCCTAATAATGTGTAGCCATCCATTATTTATCCTCCTTATCAATCACAGTAACATTAGGGTTTACTAAGTTAATTGGGGATAAGGTATACGCTGAAAAATCATTATTAAAATGGACTTCGAAATACTGATCCCGAATATTTAAAATCATGCCGTTCATTAATGTACGGCTATTGGTACGAATATCTTCTTTCTGTAAATTTTGACTATCTTTCACCGAATTTAAAAATGTCACCACGCGAGAGATATCAGCTGCATAGACTTCATTTTGCTCATATTGCTTATATTGCACACCGAGCAAGAAAATAATTAATAAAAGAAAGATAATACTGAGATCGCGATATTTGGTTTGTAACCGATGACGTAAATATAAGCTTGTCACCACAAGCAATGCACCTAACGAGACAAAAATGGCGATATATTTAAAATAACCTTCAAAAGACATCGCATTTTCTAAAAAAGCAAAAGAGAAAAAAGACATTTGTCATTCCTAACTTTAAAGAGAAAAACAGGTTACTACTGTAGCACAACGAAAACTGACTAGCTATTTTTGTCACAGAAATTAAATTCGTTTTTCCGAAAAATCCCTTTTATAATGACCGCACTTTTGAAACAAAAAGAGAAAAATATGAATGCAATTCAGCCTGAAGATCAGGGATATTGGCTGCTCACCAAAGGATCGACGCTTTATTGGCAGGAAAATGATCTGCCTTTTGGAACAGCAAAGGAACTCGGCCTCACGACGCAAAAAGCGATGTTGCTCGGGAAATGGAAATCACAACCTTTATGGCTTGTGGCAGAAAATGATCAAGATGAACGAGAATACCTTTCCTTACGGAGTTTGTTGTCATTACCGACTGAAGATTTTCATTTATTAAGCCGAGGCGTGGAAATCAATCATTTTTTGAAAACCCACCAATTCTGCGGAAAGTGCGGTCAAAAAGCGGAACAAACTCACGATGAGCTAGCGGTTCAATGCACAAGTTGCGGCTATCGTACTTATCCGGTTATTTGCCCTTCGATTATTGTCGCCGTTCGCCGTGGTACAGAGATTTTATTAGCCAACCATAAACGCCATTACACGCCTGGCAAAGCGGGGATGTACACCACGCTAGCTGGTTTTGTGGAAGTGGGCGAAACCTTTGAAGATGCGGTTCGCCGCGAAGTGTTTGAAGAAACCGGTATTCGCATTAAAAATATTCGCTATTTCGGTAGCCAACCTTGGGCATTCCCTAATTCACAAATGGTGGGCTTTTTAGCTGATTACGACAGCGGAGAAATTCAACTGCAAGAAACAGAACTGCATGATGCACAATGGTTTTCTAGCACTGCCCCCTTGCCAGAATTACCACCAACAGGTACTATCGCACTCAAATTAATTAATGCTACGCTTGAGCTTTGCAAAGCGGAACAAAATAAATAAAGGAAAGTCCATGTCTGAATTAAAAAATGATCGTTATTTAAAAGCCTTATTACGTGAACCTGTGGATATGACCCCCGTATGGATGATGCGCCAAGCGGGACGCTATTTGCCTGAATATAAAGCAACACGTGCAGAAGCGGGCGATTTTATGTCTCTTTGCCGTAATGCGGATTTAGCTTGCGAAGTCACCTTACAACCACTTCGTCGCTATGCTTTAGATGCGGCTATTTTGTTCTCAGATATTTTAACTATTCCTGATGCAATGGGCTTAGGCTTAAGTTTTGGTGCAGGTGAAGGCCCGAAATTTGCTCATCCAATTGAAAACAAAAGTGCGGTCGAAAATTTACCGATTCCTGATCCTGAAGGCGAACTTCAATATGTGATGAATGCTGTGCGCACAATTCGTCGCGAACTAAAAGGCGAAGTGCCACTGATTGGTTTCTCTGGTAGCCCGTGGACACTGGCAACGTATATGGTTGAAGGTGGTAGCAGCAAAACCTTCAATAAAATCAAAAAAATGATGTATGCCGAACCGCAAACCTTACATCTTTTATTAGATAAAGTAGCGGATTCCGTGATCTTATACTTAAACGCTCAAATCAAAGCGGGTGCACAAGCGGTTATGGTGTTTGATACCTGGGGCGGTGTGTTAGGTCATCGTGAATATTTAGACTTCTCTCTGCAATATATGCATAAAATCGTTGATGGCTTAATTCGTGAACACGATGGTCGTAAAGTACCGGTAACCTTATTTACTAAAGGCGGCGGGTTATGGTTAGAAGCCATGGCTAATACAGGCTGTGATGCGCTAGGATTAGACTGGACAGTTAATTTGGCTGATGCGAAAGCGCGTGTGGGCCATAAAGTGGCACTACAAGGCAATATGGATCCAAGCGTGTTATATGCACCAGCAGAGCGTATTGAGCAAGAAGTGCAGTCAATTTTAGCTGATTTTGGACAAGGCAGTGGCCATGTATTTAACTTAGGTCATGGAATCCACCAAGATGTGCCAGAAAGTGCACCAAAAATCTTCGTGGATGCCATTCATGAATTCTCAAAAGCCTATCATAAATAAGCGAGAAAAAAATGCGAAATCCAATTCACAAGCGCCTCGAAAATGTTGAAAGCTGGCAACATCTGACCTTTATGGCTTGCTTATGCGAACGCATGGCACCGAACTTTGCCCTGTTTTGTCAAATGACCGAACAGGAGCAAGCAGAAAAGACCTATCACAACATTTTAAATTTAGTGTGGGAATTTCTAACCGTTAAAGGGGCGAAAATCAATTTCGAAAACCAATTAGAGAAGCTCGAAGAGATTATTCCTGATGTGAATGATTATGACTTCTTTGGTGTGGTACCCGCTCTCGATGCTTGTGAAGCGTTAGGTGAATTATTGCATGCAATTATCGCAGGTGAGACCCTAGAAAAAGCGATTCAAATCAGCCAAATTTCGTTAGGTACGGTTTGTTCTTTATTAGAGACACAAGAAAATCGTGATCTTTCTGAGAGCGAACTAAAAAGCCGTGAAGAAATTGAAGAAGAACTTGACCTTCAATGGCAAATCTATCGCTTACTCAAAGACTGTGAAAAACGCGATGTAGACCTGATTTTATCCCTCCGAAACGAGATCAAACAGGAGGGAATCTCCAATATTGGTATAAAAATTGAGCAATAACGTGAGATTTGTCACAAATTTTGCAAATCGGGCTTTTATTTCCCGCTCAGTTAGATTAGACTTGCCCAAGCCGTAGCAGTTAAAAGCTACGCTTATTTGAATAGAGTCAATTTTAATTTAACAGAAGGTACAAATTTATGAACAAAACAGATTTAATCGATGCAATTGCAAGTGCAGCTGAATTAAACAAAAAACAAGCTAAAGCTGCATTAGAAGCTACTTTAGCCGCTATCACTGGCAGCCTTAAAAAAGGTGAACCTGTTCAATTAATCGGTTTCGGTACATTCAAAGTGAACAAACGTGCAGCACGTACTGGCCGTAACCCACAAACTGGTGCAGAAATCAAAATTGCAGCATCTAAAGTTCCAGCATTCGTATCTGGTAAAGCATTAAAAGACGCAATCAAATAATTGGTCTTAAAACGAATTTTAATTGAACCCTGCTTTGTCAGGGTTTTTTGTTGCCTAAATTTTAGCTTTACAATCATTATTTTGCCGATATAATTCCGAACCGAAACTTATTATGGAATATAAATAATGAAACGAAACATTCAACACCGAAATACCCAACAACGCAGACATGCCATTATGCAGCTACTGCAAGAACAAGGTGAAGTCAGTGTAGAACAGCTTGTACAGTTATTTGATACCTCTGAAGTGACGATTCGAAAAGATCTCACTGCATTGGAAAGTAATGGTTTTCTTCTTCGTAAATACGGTGGTGCCATTTTAATGCCACAAGAAATCATCGAAGAAGAACAAGATGATGAACTTTCGCAACGAAAGTTAGTCTTAGCAAAGGCAGCTGCAGAACGTATTCGTGATCACAATCGCATTATTGTAGATAGTGGCAGCACAACCGCCGCCTTGATTAAACAGCTTAATCGCAAGCAAGGCTTGGTTGTGATGACGAATTCGCTTTCGGTGGCCACCGCATTACGTTCACTCGAAAATGAACCGACACTCTTAATGACGGGAGGCACTTGGGACACACGTTCCGAATCCTTCCAAGGCAATATTGCCGAGCAAGTGCTACGTTCTTATGATTTTGACCAATTATTTATTGGTGCCGATGGCATTGATTTAGAACGTGGTACAACAACATTTAATGAGTTAGTTCGCTTAAGCCAAGTGATGGCTGAAGTATCTCGTGAAGTGATTGTGATGGTGGAATCACAAAAAATTGGCAGAAAAATGCCAAATGTGGAATTAACCTGGCAGCAAATTGATGTGCTGATTACCGATAACAAATTATCTCAGGCCGACAAAGAAGCCATAGTGGCGCAAGGCGTGGAAGTAATTTGTGTGGATGTGACATAAAATGCGGTCAGAAAAACAAGACTTTTAATTTTATTAAATAAGGAAAAACTATGTGTGGTATTGTTGGTGCGGTAGCACAACGTGATGTAGCAGAAATTTTAATTAATGGTTTACACCGCTTAGAGTATCGTGGTTATGACTCTGCAGGTGTTGCTGTCGTGGATCCAAACCATGAATTACACCGCGTGCGCTGCTTAGGTAAAGTAAAAGCCCTTGATGAAGCCGTTGCAGTAAAACCATTAATCGGTGGTACAGGGATTGCTCACACGCGTTGGGCAACTCATGGTGAACCGTCTGAAGCCAATGCTCATCCGCATACTTCAGGTAACTTTGCTGTCGTCCATAACGGTATCATCGAAAATCACGAAGAATTACGTGAATTACTTAAATCACGTGGTTATGTGTTTAATTCTCAAACCGATACCGAAGTAATTGCACACCTTGTTAACTGGGAAATGCGTACAGCCTCAAATCTTCTTGAAGCAGTACAAAAAACCGTAAAACAACTTACTGGTGCGTACGGTATGGTGGTGTTAGATCGTGAACATCCCGAACATTTAGTTGCTGCGCGTTCAGGCAGCCCGTTAGTAATTGGTTTAGGAATTGGTGAAAACTTCCTTGCATCTGACCAACTTGCGCTCTTAAGCGTAACACGTCGTTTCATCTATTTAGAAGAAGGCGATATCGCAGAAATCACACGTCGTACCGTGGATATTTACGATGCGAATGGTCAAAAAGTAGAACGTGAAGTGCACGAGTCTAACCTTGAAAATGATGCAGCCGAAAAAGGCAAATTCCGCCATTTCATGCAAAAAGAAATCTATGAGCAACCAAATGCATTAATCAACACCATGGAAGGTCGTATCCTTCATAACAACGTGATTGTGGATGCTATTGGCAATGGCGCAGCAGAAATTTTAGAAAAAGTTGAACACATTCAAATCGTGGCTTGTGGTACCTCTTATAATGCAGGGATGACGGCTCGTTACTGGTTTGAAGCACTTGCTGGCGTGAGTTGTGATGTCGAAATCGCATCTGAATTCCGCTATCGCAAATTTGTCACTCGCCCAAATAGCTTGTTAGTGACGATCTCTCAATCAGGTGAAACAGCGGATACTCTTGCAGCACTTCGTCTTGCAAAAGAAAAAGGTTACATGGCAGCCTTAACGATCTGTAACGTATCAAGTTCATCTTTAGTACGCGAATCTGATCTTGCCTTCATGACACGTGCAGGCGTTGAAGTCGGTGTGGCATCAACCAAAGCGTTTACCACTCAGTTGGCCGCATTATTAATGTTAGTCACTGCAATTGGTAAAGTAAAAGGCAATATCTCAAATGAACAAGAAGTGGAAATTGTAAAAGCGTTACAATCACTTCCGGCTGAAGTTGAAAAAGCCCTTGCGTTTGATAAAGACATCGAAGCATTAGCAGAAGACTTCGCAGAGAAAAACCATGCACTTTTCTTAGGTCGTGGTGAGTTCTACCCTATCGCAATGGAAGCTTCATTGAAATTAAAAGAAATTTCTTATATTCATGCTGAAGCTTATGCGGCGGGTGAATTAAAACACGGTCCATTAGCCTTAATCGATGCAGATATGCCGGTTATTGTGGTTGCACCAAACAATGAATTGCTTGAAAAAGTGAAATCAAACATTGAAGAGGTACGTGCGCGTGGTGGTCAGCTTTATGTATTCGCTGATAAAGAAGCAGGCTTCACTCCAAGCGAAGGCATGAAAATTATCACCATGCCAAAAGTGAATGAAATTATTGCACCAATTTTCTACACCGTTCCTATGCAATTATTGTCATACCATGTGGCATTAATTAAAGGAACCGACGTAGACCAACCTCGTAACTTAGCGAAATCGGTAACCGTAGAATAAAGTGCGGTTGAAAATCAGCATGTTTTAATACAAAAAAGCACAGGTTTAATCCTGTGCTTTTTGTTTAAATAAACCGATAACCGTTTTCTGTCACTTCCAAAATGGAGGCATAATACTTTCGCCAATCGCCTAACACAATTCGCGTGTACCCTTTTTCCTGATGGATGGCTTCTCGATGCGTATGACCGTGAATTAACCGTTCTACGCCAAATTCTTTCACTGTTTGTGCCGTAAACGCTAAATTCACATCCATGATATCCAGCGACTTATATTGCTTATCTTCTTTGCTCTTCGCGCGAATTTTCTCTGCAATTTTTAACCGCACTTTTAATGGCAAGCATAAAAACAATCTTTGTCGCCATTTTTGATGCACTTTTCGGCGAAATTGTTGATATTTCACATCATCAACACATAAGGTATCACCATGACAAATTAAGGTTTTCACACCACCAAGATCAACACAATGATAGTCAGGCAATAACGTTAAACCACAATCTTGTGCAAATTTTTTCCCTAGCAGAAAATCTCGATTACCATGGATGAAATAACAAGCGATGCCCTTTTCTGTCAGTTTTTTAATCGACTGTTTTACTTGTGAAATTAAAGGTGAAGTTTCATCGTCACCAATCCAAAAATCAAAAAGATCCCCCAAAATATAAACCGCTTGCGATTCTTGTGCTTGGTTTTGCATAAAATCACAAAAAAGTGCGGTTAATTCCGGATGCGTTTCACTTAAATGAAGATCTGCAATAAAATAAATGGGTTTCATAACTATTCCGTCATTTTTTTCATTAGATTAGCACACATTTTTGTGTAATTTGCTATACTTTCCAAAAATTTTAATTAGGTATTTTCTATGTTAAAAATCGCCAGAATTCTCATCGTTGCACTTTGTTGTATTTTAATTTGTGTGCTCGGTACGATCTATTCCTTTATTCGTTTTAAAAACCCAAGTAACGTGGGCGTTATGGCTCGCTGGTTTGGTCGTCTATACCCTTTATTTGGCTTAAATGTAGAACACCGTTTTCCACAAAATAAAGAGAATATGCCGCGTTGTATTTACATCGGTAACCACCAAAATAATTTCGATATGGTGACTATCTCTTACATGGTACTCCCTCGCACGGTGAGTGTGGGTAAAAAAAGCCTAATTTGGATTCCTTTCTTCGGTATTTTATATTGGGTGACGGGCAATATTTTCTTAGATCGTGAAAATCGCTCTAAAGCACACAGCACCATGACTGAACTTGCTCGCCGTATCAATAAAGACAATCTGTCAATTTGGATGTTCCCTGAAGGCACACGTAGCCGTGGTCGTGGTTTATTGCCATTCAAAACAGGTGCATTCCATGCCGCGATTGCAGCTGGCGTACCAATCGTGCCCGTAGTGTGTTCAACGACGCATAACAAAATTGATTTAAATCGTTGGGATAATGGTAAGGTAATTTGTGAAATGATGGATCCGATTGATATTTCATCATACACAAAAGACAATGTTCGCGAACTTGCTACTTACTGCCACGATTTGATGGAAAAACGCATCGCCGAACTCGATGCTGAAATTGCACAAGGAAAATAATATGTTGCGTCTTTCTCGTCGCCAATTATTAAAAACTACCGCAATTTCAACCGCACTTGCTGCTACACCTCAATCGGTATTAGCTGCATCCCGTGAAAAATTAACTATTCCGCCGTTGATGGAAACGAAACGTGGTCGCCCAATTATTCTTAATATGGAAGAAACCGGCTACAAATTAGATGGCTCCCATAGCGTCAGTGTATGGGGCTTTAACGGCAATTATCTTGGCCCTACTATTCGTATCAAATCGGGTTCCTTTGCAAAACTCAATTATCACAACAATTTGCCACAAAGCATTGCACTCTCTATTCAGGGATTACAAGCCAGTGGCGAATTATTTGGTGGTGCCGCAAAAGTCTTAAAGAAAGGGGAATCTTGGGCACCAATTATCCCTATAGAGCAACCTGCTGCGACTTGCTGGTATCGCTCGGCGACTCTAGCTAACTCGGCTTATCAAACCTATCGAGGCATCGTGGGGATGTGGTTAATTGAAGATGATCAAAGCTTAAAGTCACAGCTACCTCATAAATATGGCGTGGACGATATCCCATTAATCTTACAAGACATGGAATTTAATGGCGATGGATTACAATTATTTAAGCAAAATCAACCGCACTTTGTCGGTAATCGTCTTCTTGTGAATGGACAAGAATCCCCTTATCTTGATGTTCCTCGCGGCTGGGTACGTTTACGCTTGCTCAATGCCTCACTAGCAAGAGCCTATGATCTCCGTTTAGATAACGAGCAGGACATGTTACTCATTGCGAGAGATTTAGGCTTTTTACCACAAGGTAAAGCGATTAATTCTCTCATTCTTGCACCGGGTGAACGTGCTGAAGTATTGGTTAATTTAAGCGAAGGAGAAGGCGTATCGCTCATCTCTGGGGCTAAACGTGGTTTCTTTGACAAAATCAAAAATGTGTTCAGTTCAGGTAATGATTTTGCAGATAACACCGTTTTAGAACTTCGCCCACAAGGCGAAATCTCTGCATTCAGCAAAAAAATGAATGAGTCATTCAATACTGATGCCACAGCTATGCTCGAAAGTAAAATCGCCCAAGAACGCACCTTTGAATTGGATGTAACGAATGGCTTAATCAATAAACAACGCTTTGACCCGCGCCGTGTTGATGTTTCAGCTAAAGTCGACACCGTCGAACGTTGGATCATCAACAGCTCGCTACCAGTAGGTTTCACCATTCAAGGCGCTAAATTTGTGATTGAAAGCCAAGATGACACCAACATTGATGTGTCGGAACTAGCCTGGAAAGACACGGTTTGGGTGAAAAAGAAAGTACAAATTTTAGTAAAATTTGAACAACCTTCGTCAAATACTCATCCCTTCTTATTTGGTTCATCCAATTTAATGCTGGCAGATATGGGCTGCCTTGGTATAATGATCGTTCAATAAAATAATGATATAAAAAGGAATCTAACATGAAAAAAATCTCAACATTCGCTTTAATTGCGACCCTATTTTCAACAGCCACATTTGCTGCATCACCAGAATCAAAAGACACAGCTAAAGATACGGCAAATGAGCCCACTATTTACCTCTCTGTATTTGATAGAACTCAAGAGCCATCACCTGATTTAAATAAAAAAGAAACCTCTCGTTCCAGTAAAGCTGAGAAGGTATGTTGGCTCGTAACCGGTGATTTTGGTAAAAAAGCAACGGTAAGTGAAACCTTTAAAGCTCAAGCTCAAAGTGAATTCACTAGTTCAATTGAGAATGCAAAAGTGGTTTCATCACCAAATAAAAAACTCCATACCATCACTTATACCAGACCAACATTAGAAAATGGCAAATATATGATGAACTGCTGGACATTCGACCGTAGAGATCCAATCGGCAAATATGTACTGACTGTCAAAATCGGTAAACACGAATTTGAAAAACAAGTTTTCTACGTAACTGAGTAATTAAAAATACACAAAGAAACGACCGCACTTTATCGGTCGTTTTTTATATATTAATTTCTATTCCTACAAATTCACTCTATACACATAGATAACTTCACTTCTAAAACATCATCCACAAGTAATACATAATAAATTAGCCAATTTATTTTGCTGTAGAGCAATAAGTGCATTGACAAGCAAAACTGGTAAGCGTATTATACTTACAAGATTTAAAAAATCACTTATCCATCTACTGCAAAGAAATGCGGATTAATGTTTGTTAAATCCTAAAAAATGTTCAATTTTCAGTCAAAGAGGTCATTATGATCAAAGTACAAAGACAATCAGCTAGAAACATTCAACCTAAGTTAGAACGTTTAAACATTGGTGACTCAATTATTTTAGAGCTAGTTTTTGATGAAAACCAATTTTCTATGCATTCAGAATTAACAGTTACAGACTTGGATAAATCTAACCAAAAAGGCGAAGCCAGATTTAATCAGGTAAGAGAATGCGAAAAAGTTAAAACCTTTAATGATTACAGTCATTACGTAGGAAATATTATTTCCTTTAATTACAATGACATTTGTGATGTGGATAATTAAACTATGAAAACCATTTTACTTAAACATTTAGCTCAGATTAATTCTGGATTTACCATTAGAGAATCAATTGATTACCTGGAATATGGTGAAGTGAAAGCAGTTCAGATCAAAGATTTATCAAAGCAAAGCCACCAAATCGATACTGATCTTTTGACTGGTATTGAATGGCGATACGATTCAAAACCACAATATTTATCGCATAATGCTATTTTATTAACATCACGAGGCGAGCTAGCAGCATACCTGTTTAAAGGCGATATTGAAGATAAAGTCGTAGCGAGTAATTCTTTTATTATCATCAATATAATAGAAGAGACAGTTTTACCGGAATTTATGGTTTGGTATCTAAATAACGCAATTGCTGCTAAAAATTATTTTTCTTCGGCATCAAGAGGCAGCTCACTACCAATTACTACGGTAGGAGTAGTGAAAGAACTGCCTGTTGCTGCCCCCACTCTAGCGCAACAAAAAGAGATCATTCAACGCCACTTACACGCACAGAGAGAAAAACAATACCTAGAGCAATTGGTTCAACTTCGTCATGAATACAACAATGCTTTAGCCGAACAACTTTTAATGAAAAACTAAGGAATCATCATGAATACTGAAAATATCCAACAACACCCTCATCACAGTACTCTTGTTTCAATTATCTGGAACATCGCTAATGGTCTTCGCGGGACTTACCGTCCACCGCAATACCGCCGTGTGATGTTGCCTTTGATTGTGCTTGCCCGCTTTGATGCTATTTTATTTAAGCATGCAGATGCGATGAAAACACAGTACCAGGCAAAACAATCTTTATTTAATAATGAGTTAAGTATCCTCGATGCTAAAATAAATGCAGAAACTGATGAAGCCAAAAAAGAAAATTTAGAAAATCAGAAAAAAGCCAAGATTCAGATTTTCAATAACCAACTTGATCGCGAATTAACTGCAATTATTGGTTCAAACCGCAATCAAACGCTGTATAACGTCAGCGGTTTTAATCTTGCTCGTTTATTGGATGACCCTGACCACATCCGTACCAATTTAATTCAATACATCAACGGTTTTTCTTACAAAGCTAAAGATATTTTTGATAAATTTGAATTTGAAAAAGAAATCGACAAACTCGATGAGGCCAATCGTCTGTATAAAGTCCTGCAAACCTTTATCGGCGATTTGCAATCACACGGATTAACACTGTCGCCTGATGTCATTTCGAACTCGCAAATGGGCTATTTGTTTGAAGAATTGATTCGTAAATTTAACGAACAAGCAAATGAAGAGGCAGGGGATCACTTTACCCCGCGTGAAGTCATCCGACTGATGGTCAATATCGCGTTTGAAGAAGATCATCAAGAATTGTCTAAATCTGGTGTGTACCGCGAAATCTACGACCCGACCTGCGGTACCGGCGGTATGCTTTCCGAATCTGAAAAAGCCCTAAAAGGATTTAATCAAAATATCAATCTCGGCTTATACGGGCAAGAATATAACAACGAATCCTATGCCATTTGCTGCGCCGATTTACTGATTAAAGACGAACCCGCCGAAAACATTATTTACGGCGACACTTTAGGGGTAAAAAATGCCAAAGATAAAGGAAACGGCTTTACCCCGCATGATGGACACCCAAGCAAACGCTTTGATTATATGTTTGCCAACCCGCCTTTTGGTGTGGAATGGAAAATCCAAGAAGATTACGTTAAAGAAGAATACGCCGATAAAGGCTTTAACGGGCGTTTCGGAGCTGGTCTGCCGCGTATCAACGATGGCTCGCTCCTCTTTTTGCAACACATGATGAGCAAAATGAAGCAGCCTGAAAAAGACGGTCAAGGCTCGCGCATTGCCGTGGTATTTAACGGTTCGCCGTTGTTTACAGGCGATGCCGGCAGCGGTGAAAGCAATATCCGTCGTTATGTGATTGAAAACGACCTGCTTGAAGCCGTTATCGCGCTGCCGGATCAAATGTTCTATAACACCGGCATTTATACCTACATTTGGATTTTATCGAATAAGAAAAGCGCGAAACGACAAGGCAAAGTGCAGCTGATTAACGCCACGCAGTATTTCCAAAAAATGCAAAAATCGCTCGGCAATAAACGCAACGAATTATCAGAACAGCATATCGCAGAGATTACCAAACTGTATGCCAATTTTGCCGAAACCAAAGACAGCAAGATTTTCAACAATCAAGATTTTGCTTATTTGAAAATCACGGTAGAACGTCCATTGCGACTCAATTTCCAAGCCAGCGCGGAACGCATTGAAAAATTGTGGGAACAAACCGCCTTTGTGAATTTAGCCAAAAGCAAAAAACTCAAAGACGAAGCGCAGATTAAAGCCGATGAAGCCATCGGCGCAGCGCAGCAACAAGCCATTATTACCGCATTAAATGGCTTGGGCGATGAATTATATAAAAATCGTGAGGCATTTTTAAAGGTGTTGAATCCGGCCTTAAAAGCCTTGGATTTCACCATTGGCGCACCGCTGAAAAAAGCGATTTTGGAAGCCTTAAGCGAGCGCGACCAAACCGCTGATATTTGCACAGACAGCAAAGGCAATAAAGAGGCCGATTCACAACTGCGCGATACCGAATTAGTACCGATGCCGTCTGAAATGCCATTCCCATTAAGTTTGGGCTATGACAACGAAACGAATTTGGACGAATTATTGACCGCACTTCGTCCAACGGTGCAAAAGTATATGAAAGCCGAAGTCTTGCCGCATGTGCCGGATGCGTGGGTGGATGAGGGCAAAACCAAACTGGGCTTTGAAATTCCGATTAACCGTCATTTTTATGAATACCAGCCGCCGCGTGATTTAGCCGTTATCAAAGCCGAAATCAACGCTTTGGAACAAGAAATCATGCAAATGCTGGGGAATTTGCAATAACAAGCGGTCGGAAATTTTCCGGATTTTGCAAAATATCATCGTAGGGACAGTGGAAACCGCCCTGCGATGATATCGACAACGAGATATAAAAATGAACAGATACGAAAGATATAAAGACAGCGGGATTCCTTGGTTGGGGGAAGTGCCGGAGCATTGGGATGTTAAACGTTTAAAATTTCTAGGTGATATTATTTTAGGCTTAACTTATTCGCCCGAAAATATTACAAATGAGGATAATGGAACTTTAGTTTTACGATCTTCAAATATTCAGAATGGTAAATTAGTATTTGAGGATAATGTTTTTGTGAATTCAGATATTCCTCAAAAAATGATAACAACAGAGCAAGATATTTTAATTTGTTCACGAAATGGTAGCCGTTCTTTAATTGGAAAATGTGCCCTAATCGAGAAATATGGATTAAATCAGACTTTCGGGGCATTTATGACAGTATACAGAACGCCTTATAGAAAATTTGTGTATTACGCATTAAATTCAGAGATTTTTAAATCTCAACTTGGTTTATTTTTAACTTCAACTATTAATCAACTAACAACCCAAGTTCTAGGAAACTTTAATATTGCATTTCCACCCAGAGATGAACAAACCGCTATAGCCAACTACCTAGACACCAAACTCGGTGAAATCGATGTGCTGATTGATAAGCAGCAAACGCTGCTTGAAAAGCTCGCGGAACAGCGGACCGCCGTGATTACCCATGCCGTAACCAAAGGTTTAAACCCTGCGGCCCCGATGAAAAAGAGTGGTGTGGAATGGTTGGAGGATGTGCCAGCGCATTGGGATATAGAGAGATTAAAATTTATTGCTTCAGTAAATAAAGGGAAAATGCCTAAAGAACTCATTTCCGAAAATTTTGATGACTTTCCAACTTACTTAAATATGGATTATTTGAGAAATGGAATAGCAACCCACTTTGTTGTTGATAGAACAGTACCTGTCATAGATGAAAATGAAATTTTATTATTGTGGGATGGAGCAAATGCTGGTGAATTTATTAAAAGTAAGAAAGGCGTTATTTCATCAACCATTGCACTCATTAAATTCCAAGATAGAATTTACAAAAATTTTGCTTGGTATGCTTGTTTAGTTATCGAAAGAATATTGCGATCATCAACCATTGGTATGGGAATACCGCACGTTAATGGCGAAGAATTAAAAAATTCACCTATTGTTCTCCCCCCCCCCGAAGAACAAACAGCTATCGCAGAATATCTTGACCAAGAAACCGCCAAAATCGACCGCTTGTGTGAAACGGTCAATCAAACCATAGGCCGTCTGAAAGAATACCGAACGGCGTTAATTACCCAGGCTGTAACCGGAAAAATTAAAGTTACCGATGAATAAAGGATATAGGTGGATTCAAGCCCACCTTGTAATCAATAAAATGGGAGCAAACGGATGCACACCGAACAATACTTTGAAAATGAAATCGAACACAGCCTGTTAACGGAAGGCGGTTATCAACAGGGCTTTGCAAAAGATTATGAAAAATCGACCGCACTTTTCCCGGCTGATGTAGTGGCATTTATTCAGACGACCCAACCAAAATTATGGGCGCGTTTGGAAATGCTGTTTAAAGATAAAGCGCAAGATGAGCTTATCAAGGCGCTGAATCAAGAATTAAACATTAAAGGCAGCCTGAATGTGCTGCGTAATGGTTTCCGCGTGGCAAACCGCACGGCAAAAATGGCGTATTTTGCCCCCAATTCCACTTTAAATGAAACTGCACAGCAGCAATACGATGCGAATATCGTCAAAATTACCCGCCAAGTCATCACTGAATATAATGAGCGGATTGATATGGTGATTTCGGTAAACGGTATTCCTGTCAGCACGATTGAGCTGAAAAACGAGATGTCGGCAACCGGCTGGACGGTGGAAGATGCGAAGTATCAATACCGTAAAGAGCGCAATCCTCAAGGCAAGTTATTTGAATTTAAAAAACGCTCGTTGGTGCATTTTGCGGTGGATACACAAGAAGTTTATATGACCACCAAGCTTGAGGGCGAAAATACGCGCTTTTTGCCGTTTAACCGTGGTTTTAACGATGGTAAAGGGAATCCGCCGGTTGAAAACGATGTGCGAACCGCTTATTTGTGGCGCGAGGTGTTGCGTAAAGATAGTTTAATGGAATTGATTGGACGTTTTTTACATTTGAGCCGTGAAGAACGAAAAATCCGCACGGATTCAGGTTTTCGCTATATTACCAGTGAAAGTATGATTTTTCCGCGTTTCCATCAGCTTGATGCGGTCAGAAAATTGATTGCCCATACTAAAACGCACGGCGCAGGGAAAAACTATCTGATTCAGCATTCGGCAGGCTCCGGCAAATCCAATACGATTGCATGGCTGGCGCATCATTTGGCTTCTTTGCATAATGCCGATGATGAAAAGATTTTTAATTCGGTGATTATCGTTACCGACCGCGTGGTGTTGGACAGACAGTTGCAAGAAACCGTCGCGCAATTTGAGCAAACCGATGGCGTGGTGCAGAAAATTGATAAGGACACCCATCAGCTTACGGCTGCCCTTGCGGCAAATGTGCCGATTATCATCACGACGATTCAAAAATTCCCTTATGTAATGCACAGCATTCAAACCAAGGCAAAACATGGCGAACATATTTCACTTGATACCGAGGGCAAACGCTTTGCGGTCATCGTGGATGAAGCGCACAGTTCGCAAACGGGTGAAACCGCCGGCGAATTGCGTCAAGTCTTGAATAAAAGCGGGATTGAAGCCGCGATTGCCGCTGAGTTTTTAGATTTGGATGAAGATGAACAAGCCGATATTGAGGTTCAAAAAAATATCCTGCGCGAACAATTCAAACGCAGTCGCCAAAATAATTTAAGCTTTTTTGCTTTTACCGCTACGCCAAAATGGAAAACCTTGGCGTTGTTTGATGAGCCGAACGAGCAAGGTGAAACCCCATTCCATAGCTACAGCATGAAACAGGCGATCGAAGAAGGTTTTATTCTGGATGTATTGGCAAATTATGCGACCTATAAACAATATTTCCGTTTATTGCGGACTGCTGATAGCGATATCGAGCTTCCGAAGCATAAAGCGAAAAAAGAGCTGATGCGTTTTGTGAATTTGCATCCGAGCGTGATCAGCCAGAAGGTGGAAATTATTATTGAGCATTTCCAATCTGTAACCCGCCATAAAATTGGTGGCTATGCTAAAGCCATGGTGGTCACGAGTTCGCGTGAAGCTGCCGTTCGCTATAAATTGGCATTTGATGAGTATATTGCTGAAAAAGGTTATGAAGGGATCAAATCACTGGTGGCGTTCTCCGGCAAAGTGATTCTGCCGGAACAAACCGAAAAAGAATATTCTGAACCAAGCATGAATGCTGGTATTAAAGAAACGGAGTTGCCGGAACAGTTTGACAGCGATAATTATCAGGTGCTTTTGGTTGCCGATAAATATCAAACAGGGTTTGATCAACCCTTATTGCACACCATGTTTGTCGATAAAGTGTTGTCTGGCGTACAGGCAGTACAAACGCTTTCTCGTTTAAACCGTACGGCAAAAGGCAAAGAAGATACGTTTGTACTGGATTTTGTCAACGATCATGAAGCAATCTATGACGCCTTTAAACCTTATTACCAACGCACAGCATTAGGCGATATCCCGAGTGATGAGAAGCTGGCCAGTTTAGGCAACACGTTGGATGAATGGAAAATTTATACGCAAAGTGATATCGATGAGTTTGCGAATATTTGGTTTAGCGGACGAACAACGCCTACCAATAACGAGCATAAAAGGCTTAATGCGATCATTGATAAGGCAATCGAGAAATATCAGCATATTTCAGACGACCCCGAGCATAATGAAGAGCAGCAAAAGCTCTTTAAAAGCCAGCTTCAAAGTTATTTGAATCTCTATTTGTTTGTTTCTCAGATTCTGCCCTATGCTGATTCTATTCATGAAAAACGCTATGTCTATCTCAAAGCCTTGATGATGAAACTCCCGCGAGGCAAGCAAAGCGAAAAATTAGATTTATCCAAAATGGCGATTTTGCAATACTACCGCTTGCAACAAATCGGCGAAGGTTCAATCAAGCTGAACGAAGGTGAAGCAGAGCCGCAAAAAGGCTCTACTGATGTAGGTACAGGCCAAGTGAGTCTTACTGAAGAATTAGATAAACTCATCAAAGAACTGAACGAAGCCTTTACAACTGAGTTTACATTAGCAGATCAGCTATTTTTTGAGTCTGTCGAAAAATTTGCCCGCGAGAATCCGGATATTGTCGATGCTGCCAACAACAATCCACTGTCATCCTTTATGGATTATTTCAATACAAGGATTGATGATTTACTGGTTGGGCTATTCGAGCAGTTTGGTGAAAGTGTAGCTAAAGTACTGAATAACCCTCAAATTAAACATAAAGTCTGTCGCCGCTTGGCAAAACAGATTTATGAGAATATTCATTTAGAAAAGTAGAATATTGATATTTACAAGGCCGTCTGAAATTCATTTTCAGACGGTCTTTCTTTACTTTAGTCATCTCCAGTAAGATAATTAATGAAA
>ERZ1674051.130-NODE-130-length-21750-cov-24.337267_pt1 | contig 21750 bp, 17 predicted proteins | sample MGYA00581125_ERZ1674051 | MGnify/ENA primary metagenome ERZ1674051 (study PRJEB41354, sample SAMEA4873326) | human saliva metagenome | biome: human-associated habitat [ENVO:00009003]; feature: mouth environment [ENVO:08000002]; material: saliva material... | reverse complement strand
GATTTTAGTTCCATTGAAGCAGAACGTTATATCGGTGGTGGTTTAAATCAGCATATTGAAAGTGCAAAAGTACGTTTAAAAAATCCTGATGTGACCGTTCGTATTGATATTGAAGATGACAAGATGATGCTGGTTAAAGCTCGTCATGTTGGCTTAGGCGGTTATCCAATTGGGACACAAGAAGATGTGCTTTCATTGATTTCAGGTGGATTTGATTCAGGCGTATCCAGTTATATGCTTATTCGCCGTGGTTCACGTGTGCATTATTGTTTCTTCAATTTAGGTGGGGCAGCCCATGAAATTGGCGTGAAACAAATGGCTTACCATATTTGGAATCGTTATAGCTCATCCCATAAAGTCCGCTTTATTGCTATTCCTTTTGAAGGCGTAGTGGGCGAGATTTTAGAGAAAGTGGATAACGGCCAAATGGGCGTCGTATTAAAACGAATGATGGTACGCGCAGCAAGTAAAGTCGCACAACGTTTTGATATTCAAGCTATCGTTACCGGTGAGGCTCTCGGACAAGTTTCAAGCCAAACTTTAACCAATTTACGTTTAATTGATGAAGCATCTGATGCTTTAGTATTACGTCCACTTATTACCCATGATAAAGAACAGATTATCGCGATGGCGAAAGAGATCGGTACCGATGATATTGCTAAATCAATGCCAGAGTTCTGTGGGGTGATTTCTAAAAATCCAACGATTAAAGCGGTACGTGAAAAAATTCTTGAAGAAGAAAGTCACTTTGATTTTGGCGTGTTGGAAAGTGCGGTTGAAAATGCTCAATATTTAGATATTCGCCAAATTGCAGAAGAAACAGAGAAAGAAGTGGTGGAAGTGGATACCATTTCAGTGCTTGGTGAAAACGATATTATTTTAGATATTCGTAGTCCTGAAGAGACGGATGAAAATCCATTTGAATCAGACGAGCATCAAGTGATGCAATTGCCGTTTTACAAATTATCTTCGCAATTCGGCTCATTAGATCAAAGTAAAAACTATGTGCTTTACTGTGAACGAGGCGTGATGAGTAAACTTCAAGCGCTTTATTTAAAAGAAAATGGTTTCACGAATGTGAGAGTTTTCGGGAAAAAATAAGCAAAAAATGACCGCACTTTAACGTGCGGTTTTTTTATTCGTAGTCTAATTCACCCACTAATTCATCGATCGCTTTGGCAAGTAATGTTCTGTCATGACGATAGCTAATATCATCCGCATTCAAGCGTTTAGTTAAGATTTTAACGGAAGAAATCGCAGACAAATCGACCGCACTTTTTTCGCGATAAGGGGTAATGGCGCCATTAATGACGGGTTCGCCGACGATTTCATGAATTTTCTGAATACGATCAGCCAGTGAAAGCTGAGAGGCTGCACCAATTTCTGTCCCTAAATTATCAATAAAAATCACTTTCGCTTTGCTATTACGCAAGGCAGTCGCTAATTCAGGTAATAATAATGGTGGCATAATGCTCGTCATGAAACTTCCTGGACCAAGTAAAATGACTTCCGCTTGCTCTAATGCACTAATCGCTTCCTGGGCAGCTTTAACCATTGGCACTAAGAAGAGCGATTGGGGTAATTCTGTTAAATTATCAATGCTTACTTCACCTACAATACTGGAGCCGGAACCTAAACTCGCGGCAAGATGAACCGGTTCTTCTGACATGGGAATAATGTGAGATTTTACTTTGAGTAATTCACGAATTAAGTTAATGGCTTCAATAGGGCGAATATGCATATCTTCTAAGGCTTTTAGCATTAAATTGCCTAAATTATGCCCAGAAAGTTCACCTTCACCAGTAAAGCGGTATTCAAATAGTGCGGAGGCCGTGCTCGGTTCAATAATGATTTGATTTAAGCAATTACGCAGATCGCCCCATGCGATACCACCTCGTTCTTGGCGAATTCGGCCAGTTGAACCGCCGTTATCTGTGGTGGTGACAATACCGGTTAAACGCTCTTTCATAAAACTAAGTGCCGATAATACACGCCCTAATCCATGACCACCACCAATAGCAACAATATGTTTGATTTCGTCTAAATGTTCATGACGGCTGTGACGAGATAAATCAGACATTTTTCTTCCTTTTTTACCTATAAATAATTATAAAAAATGATGTTATATATTTTTTTATATAAGTTAATGCTGTTATTTTTATCAATATAGTCGGGTTATTCTACCAAATTATTGCTATTAACCGCTTGCTTTTATTACAATACCAACACAATTTATTTTTAACGCATAACTCCGAGCTTGTTTAGCCTAAGTTTCACAAGAAATACGGTGGCAAGCCAATAACGCGGTACGTTATTCAGGGATACGCTGGAAACGGTTTATCCTCTCCATATTTAGAAAGGTGTAAAATGCAATCCATTCCTATTAAAAACGTAGGAGAGTCTCGCTTAGTCGATCCTTTCCAACGCCAATATTACTATCTACGACTGTCGATTACCGATCAGTGTAATTTTCGTTGTACCTATTGCTTGCCTGATGGTTATCAACCTGAAGCTAACAAGCCAAGTTTCTTAACGTTAAAAGAAATTACCCATCTTGCTCAAGCATTTGCTGAAATGGGCACAGAGAAAATCCGTTTAACGGGTGGCGAACCCACTTTACGCAAAGATTTTATTTCTATTGCTGAAAGCATTGCTAATATTGATGGAATCCGTCAATTAGCTGTTACGACAAATGGCTATCGCATGGCAAAAGATGTGGCTGCTTGGAAGAAAGCAGGAATTACATCTATTAACGTCAGTGTTGATAGCTTAGATCCGAAAATGTTCCATCAAATTACGGGTATCAATAAATTTGATGACGTGATGCGTGGTATCGATCGTGCATTTGAAGTGGGTTACAACAAAGTCAAAGTCAATTCAGTTTTGATGAAAAATTTGAATGACAAAGAGTTTGAGCAATTCCTTGTTTGGGTGAAAGATCGCCCAATTCAAATGCGCTTTATCGAACTCATGCAAACGGGCGAAATGGATAGTTTCTTTGATAAATTCCATCTTTCAGGACAAGTATTAGCGGATAAATTGCTGCAAAACGGTTGGCAATTACAACACAAATCCCATACTGATGGTCCTGCTAAAGTATTCACACATCCTGATTATGCAGGCGAAATTGGCTTAATTATGCCTTATGAGAAGAATTTCTGCGCAAGCTGTAATCGTCTTAGAGTATCAGCGAAGGGCAAACTTCATCTTTGTTTATTCGGCGAAGAAGGCATTGAATTACGTGATTTATTGCAATCCCATGAACAGCAAGATATTTTGCAAGCACGTATTTTTTCTGCATTGCAAGGTAAGCGTGAACATCATTATTTGCATATCGGTGATAGTGGCGTAAGAAATCATTTAGCCTCTATCGGTGGCTAAAAGAAAATAGGTGAATTTTGCTATTCACTTATTTTGCTTTTGTCACACATGTAAAACATTCAATATTTTAACCGCACTTTATTTTATTATGACTACATTTACGCATATCAATTCTCAAGGCGAAGCCAATATGGTGGATGTTTCTGCAAAAGCAGAGACTGTTCGTGAAGCTCGTGCTGAAGCCATTGTGACCATGTCAAAAGAAACCCTTTCTATGATCGTGGAAGGCAAACATCACAAAGGCGATGTATTTGCTACTGCTCGTATTGCAGGGATTCAAGCGGCAAAACGTACTTGGGAACTTATCCCGCTTTGCCATCCCTTATTACTTTCTAAGGTAGAAGTGAATTTAGAACCGTTACTTGAAACCAATCAAGTTCGCATTCAATCTCTTTGCAAATTAACCGGAAAAACCGGCGTAGAAATGGAAGCATTAACGGCAGCAAGTGTGGCAGCTTTAACTATTTACGATATGTGTAAAGCCGTACAAAAAGACATGGTAATTGAACATGTTCGCCTGTTAGAAAAGAGCGGGGGAAAATCCGGTCATTTTATTGCGGAGGAAAAATAAGATGTTAAATGTTTTATTTTTTGCTCAAACTCGAGAATTAATTGGGGAAGATTCTATTCAGCTTGAAGGCGACTTTGCGACAGCGGAAGCTGTGCGTGAACATCTTGCTCAAAAAGGTGATAGATGGGCGTTAGCGTTAGAAAAAGGGAAGCTTTTAGTCGCTATCAATCAAACCTTGATGCCATTAGAAAGTGCGGTCAAAAATGGCGATGAAATTGCGTTTTTCCCACCGGTAACAGGAGGCTAAATGGCTGATATTCAAATTTCAGTACAAGAACAACCTTTTGATCAAAATGCCGTTTACCAATGGCTTTCTGAGCAACATTCAGTTGGCGCAACGGTTATTTTTGTGGGTAAAGTGCGCGATCTTAATTTAGGCGATGAGGTATCCAGCTTATACTTAGAACATTATCCCGCCATGACAGAAAAAGCCTTACGTGAAATTGTAGAGCAGGCGAAAGCGCGTTGGGATATTCAACGAGTGTCAGTGATTCATCGCGTGGGACTTTTGCATACTGGCGATGAAATTGTTTTAGTCGGCATCAGTTCCGCTCACCGTGGTGATGCCTATCATGCCAATGAATTTATTATGGACTTCTTAAAATCCAAAGCACCGTTCTGGAAAAAAGAACAAACCAATCAAGGTGAACGTTGGATTGAAGCAAGAGAGAGCGATAAAGAAGCGTTAAATAAGTGGTAATTCAATATAAAAAATATGGTCATTTTTATGGCCATTTTTTCTTTCTGTAAAAAGTATAACTGTATTTTAGTATATGATGGAATTATTTATAAATTTCTTTATCTTTCAATAAGAAAGATTGTTTTATTGTAATGATATGTAAAGTAATGTAAATCCAGTATTCATTGTAATAAATGTTGTATTATACTTGCACAGTATTAATCAAGGTTCTTTGTACTTGAATATTTATAACCATATACAATAGGAAATTAATTATGAATCATGTTTTTAAAATTATTTGGAATACAGTAAACCAATGCTGGATTGCTGTTTCAGAACTAAGCAAATCTGTTGGTAAATCATCTCAAACAGACAAACGTAAAGCATTAAATGTAATTATTGGTGCTGCAGTTTTAGCGGGTGTAAGCACAAGTGCAATGGCTGAAACCAATGTAGTATTAAATAATGATGGAAATATTGTTGGTGGAACTGAGGTGAGTGCTGTAGCCGGAGTTGGTACAACAGGAGATTCTGTCGTTTTAGGCAAAAAAGCAAAATCAGAAGCAACAGAGAGCATAGTAATTGGTAATAACGTGACAAACAAAGCACGTTGGTCAATAACATTAGGAAATAATGCAACAAGTCAATCAGGATATGGTGTCACTCTTGGTGATCGCGCATCAAGTGGCACAGGTTCAAACTCGGTTGCTATCGGTTTGATGGCAAAAACCTCTAATGAGAAAGCGGGGGGAAATAGTCAAACCGCAGTTGGTGTAGCGTCTTATGCTGATGGAGAAGGATCTTCAGCTTTTGGTGCAAATGCAAATGCAACGGGCTCAACTGCGACAGCTATAGGTCGAGCCACGAAGGCTATTGCGCAAAGTGCTTCTGCTTTTGGGGATAGCGCATCAGCTTCTGCATGGGGAGCGACTGCATTAGGTGTAGGAGCATCGGCTAGAGCAGATAATTCTATTGCTGTGGGTTCAGCTGCTGTAACCGAAGGACGAGAATCAACTGCGTTAGGACGTCGTTCTTATGCTGGTGCTCAAAGTGCGACGGCTCTAGGTACCTTGGCTAATGCTAGTGCAATTGTTTCAACAGCTGTAGGTAATGGGGCTAAAGCGAGTGCTTTAGGAGCTTCAGCATTAGGTAATACTGCAGCTGCTAGTGGTAGAGGTTCAATGGCTTTAGGTTATGCATCTAAAGCTTCAGGTGTGGATGCAATGGCATCTGGCTCTAATGCTAGTGCTTCATCAATGAATGCCGTTGCGGTTGGTAAAGATAGTAATTCTTCTGCGGTTAATTCCATTGCTCTTGGTACATCTAGTAACGTCTCTGCAGTTAGTGCTGTTGTGATTGGTAATCAAGCAAAAGGTACGCATGAAAACTCTGTGACATTGGGTTCTTATTCAAGTAGTGCGGCGAACGTATTTGATAATACAGCAAAAACTTTATCTTCTTTTGACGATAATGCGGCAGGCACAACCGTTAACTACAATGGTACTTCTTCAACTCAAAAAGGCGCAGTATCTGTCGGTGATGGAACACTTGTTCGTCAGCTCCAAAATGTAGGTGCGGGTCGAATTACGGCTACTTCAAATGATGCGGTAAATGGTAGTCAGTTATATCAAGCATATTACAATGCAGGCTTTAACATTCAAAACAATGGTACAGAAACATCACGTATTAATACCCATGGCAAAGTAAATTTTGTGAATGGTGAAAATACCGAAGTTGTTGTAAAAGATGGTGAGAATGCAGCAGAAATTAAAGTGAATGCAAAAGACACTTCAGCATCAGTTGAAGCAGGCTCAGATGCAATTACTGTAACAGTGGGCGAACCAACCAAAGTTACTGGAAAAGACGGTGTAACTGTAACTACAGTGACCAATTATAAAGTGGATCTTTCACAAAAAACTAAAGATGAAATTAAAAATGCGGCGGGTCGTGGATTTAACGTGACTGCAAGTGCATCTGAAGGTACTGTTGTAAATGAAGTAACAGAAGAAACGGTTCAATCTACAGCAACAAAAATGGATAAGTTAACACTTGATGCGGGTAAAAACATTAAATTAACCCACAAAAAAGGCAAAGTGTTAAGTGTTGCGGTATCTGATACGCCAACATTTACCAATGTCACAACAACCGGTGATATCAACGTTGGTGGTACAGTCCATGCACACGGTGGCTTGGATGTTCACAATAATCGTATTGTGAATGTGGCTGATCCTAAAGACCCAACTGATGCAGTAAATAAACGTTATGTTGATAATGCCGTGAAAAACATTAATAACAACATCAATCGTTTAGACAATAAAATTGATCACGTTGATCGTCGTTTACGTGCAGGTATTGCAGGTGCGACAGCGATTTCTTTCTTACAACGTCCAAATGAAGCAGGTAAAAGCTTAGTTTCTGTTGGTGTTGGTGGTTATCGCAATGAAAATGCATTAGCGGTTGGTTATGGTCGAAATTCTGATAACAACAAAATTTCGATTAAAGTTGGTGCAAGTATCAATACCCGCAGTGATGTAAACTGGGGTGGAAGCATCGGTTACCAATGGTAATTATTTGATAAAAAGGCAGAGTAAAATCTGCCTTTTATTTTGTTATGTTGAGATGAAAAAAGTGCGGTCAAATTTAACCGCACTTTTTATTTTTATTGATTAAAGCACTTTAACGATGCTTTCACATAAATAACGAATATTGTCTTCAGTGATACCTGCTACGTTGATACGACCAGAGCGAACAGCGTAAATCGCAAATTCATCTTTTAAGCGATCAACTTGTTCAGGTGATAAGCCGCTGAAAGAGAACATACCGTTTTGTTCCATGATAAAGCTGAAATCTTGTTCTGCACCATATTCTTTTAATAACTGAACGAATAAATGACGCATTTTTTTGATGCGATCACGCATTTCAGCTAATTCATTTTCCCATTCTTGACGAAGTTGTGCATCATTTAACACCGTTGCTACGGTCGCACCACCGTGAGATGCTGGGTTAGAGTAGAGAGTACGAATAATTGATTTTACCTGTGTTAATGCAGTTGAAGCAATTTCTGCATTTTCAGCCACAAGGGTAAAGGCACCTACACGCTCATTGTATAGACCAAAGTTTTTAGAGAATGAACTCGCCACTAATAATTCTTTATGATTTGCTGCAAATGCACGTAAACCGTAAGCATCCTGGTCTAAGCCATTGGCTAAACCTTGATAAGCAAAGTCAAAGAGTGGCAACCAGCCATTTTTCGCTGAAAGCGCGGCTAATTCTTGCCATTGTTCTGGGGTTGGGTCAATACCAGTTGGGTTGTGGCAGCAACCGTGTAAAAGCACCACATCACCTTCGCTTGCTTGGCTTAAATCTTCAAGTAAATGTTCCCAGTCAAGGGCTTTGCGTTCAGCATCATAATAACGATATTCACGAATCGTCATACCCACCGCATTGAAAATTGCATTGTGGTTTGGCCATGTTGGTATACTAATCCACACATTTTGAGCTTTGGTTTGGCGTTTGATGAACTCCGCAGCAATACGTAATGCACCTGTACCACCTAAACTTTGTACCGTTCTTGCTCGATTAGCTTTAATAACTTCTGAATCTTTACCGAAAAGGAGTTCTTTTGTGCGTTCGTTATAATCGGCAATACCATCGATAGTCAGATAGTTTTTGGTTTTTTCGTTATCAAATAAGCGTTTTTCGGCTTCTTTTACTGCACGCATAATCGGCGTTGTACCTTGTGCATCTTTATAAACGCCAATACCTAAATTGATTTTATTTTCACGGGTTTCAGATTTGAATGCTTCGCCTAAGCCTAAGATAGGATCGGCCGGAGCCGCTTTGATATGTTCAAACATAGCTTTTCCTTATGTATGTGTTGTGAGATAAGTAATTTTATACTTCAGCCGATAGATTTTATCAAGAAGAACCTGATAAAAATCAACCGCACTTTGATGTTTTTAGATATTCATCAAAAAGTGCGGTTGTTTTTTCGATTATTTTAATTTCTCAATCGCCCAATTTAAACCAGATTGATAGTCTTCAGGGAGTTCGTGACGAAGTTTTTCAAGCTGTTGAATAATGATCGTTTTGTCTGGATGCGTGATATTGATATGACCTAACTTTCTACCCGGACGAACTTCCTTACCATACCAATGTAATTGGGAGAAAGGCGTGTTCAACCAGTGTGGATTATGTTCTGTGCCAATTAAATTAACCATGACACTTGGTGCAATAGGTTGTAATGACGGTGTAGGTAAATCTAATAAAGCACGTAGGTGTAATTCAAATTGACTAATGGCACAGCCTAGTTGGGTCCAATGTCCACTGTTATGTACACGAGGGGCAAGTTCATTAATTAATAATTTATCACCCACCACAAAGCATTCCATTGCCATTACACCCACATATTCAAGCTTATCCATGATTTTTCCGAGCATAGATTCAGCCTGAATTTGTTGGCTGTGTTGTTGAGGGAATGAAACATCTGTCACACTGTAACGTAAAATGCCATTTTGCTGTAGGTTATGCGTCACAGGATAGAAACGTTTTTCACCATTTTTAAATCTTGCGCCTACGATAGACACTTCGTAATCAAAAGGAATAAATTTTTCTGCGATAACTTCACCGAATAAATCATCCGTAATATCATGTTGATTATTTTCAGTGATAATCCATTGGCCGCGACCGTCATAACCACCGGTACGACGTTTTACCACGACTTTTTCGCCTACGTTTTTAAATACTTCAGGCCATTGCGTTTTATCTTTTAATAAACACCATGGCGAGGTAGAGAGATTGAGTTCATCCAGTAAAGATTTTTGGGTAAAACGATCAGCCAATAAGCCAAAAACATTCTGATTAACGAAATTTTTATGATGACCTAATAATTCGGTTAAAGGTGTTTTTTCCCAACGTTCAATTTCTGCAGTGATGATGGCATCTTTAGGTAAATCAAATACGGGCGCATTAAACTCAAGAGGTTGAACATGAATGTCTAATGGTGCGCCGGCGTAACGTAACATTCTGCCGAGTTGACCATTACCAAGCACATAAACGGTAGGATATAGGGTAGAGTTTTGCATAAAATTTCTCATCAAATCTAGCTAAAAAAACAACCGCACTTTAAAAAGTGCGGTCAAAACGAAAGGTGTTTTATTTACGTGGATCAGGATTATCCAATACCACATTAGTTTGATTTTCGCGGAATGCTTGTAGGCGAGCAAATAACGCATCATCCCAACCAGCAAGAATTTGTGCGGCGAGTAATCCTGCATTCGCTGCACCAGCAGGGCCAATTGCTAACGTACCGACAGGAATACCTTTAGGCATTTGCACGATAGAATAGAGACTATCAACACCACTTAACATCGAGCTTTTAACAGGTACCCCAAGAACTGGCACAAGTGTTTTGGCTGCAATCATACCCGGTAAATGCGCTGCACCACCTGCACCTGCAATAATCACTTTGTAACCATTTTTTTGTGCATTTTCGGCAAATTCAAACAATTTGTCGGGGGTTCGATGTGCAGAAACGACTTCAACATGATATGCCACATTGAGTTCATCTAAAATTTGAGTAGCTTCTTGCATGGTTGCCCAATCGCTTTTTGAGCCCATAACAATAGCAATTTGTGCGGTATTTGACATATTTTTAAAAATTTATCTGATAAAAAACGATGCGTAGAATAGCATATTTGCCTACTTTTAAGCAATCGTTTGCTATACGGTAAAGACTGAAAATTACATTGCAAGTTTTGTCATAAAATTTTATCCTAATAGGAGTTTTTTTCTTAGAAATAGAGCAGATTATGTTAGCTAAAGCGAAATATAGAAAAGATTACAAACAACCTGATTTTACAGTTACGGATATTTTCCTTGATTTTCAATTAGATCCTAACCATACCGTTGTCACTGCAAAAACAACCTTCCAACGTTTAAACGACGAAGCAACCCATCTACGATTAGATGGTCATGGTTTCCAATTTGCCTCCATCAAATTTAATGGCGAAGATTTCAAACATTATCATCAAGACCACGAAAGTTTAACGTTAGATTTAACCAATCAAAGTGCGGCCAATTTTGAACTTGAAATTGTGACGAATCTAGAGCCTGCACAAAACACCTCTTTACAAGGGCTTTATCAATCAGGTGAAGGCATTTGTACTCAATGCGAAGCAGAAGGTTTCCGTCAAATTACCTATATGCTTGATCGTCCTGATGTATTAGCTCGCTATACAACCAAAATTACTGCAGATAAAACTAAATATCCTTACTTGCTTTCTAATGGTAACCGCATTGCAAGTGTTGAATTAGAGGATGGTCGTCATTGGGTTGAATGGAATGACCCATTCCCGAAACCAAGCTATTTATTCGCTTTAGTAGCAGGTGATTTTGATTTATTACAAGATACCTTTACCACAAAAAGTGGTCGTGAAGTAGCTTTAGAGCTTTATGTTGACCGAGGCAATCTTGATCGTGCTTCTTGGGCAATGGAAAGTCTGAAAAAAGCGATGAAATGGGATGAAGAGCGTTTCAATTTAGAGTACGACTTAGATATTTACATGATTGTTGCCGTGGACTTCTTCAATATGGGCGCCATGGAAAATAAAGGGTTGAATATCTTTAACTCTAAATTTGTGTTGGCAAATCCACAAACGGCAACCGATAATGATTACCTTGCCATTGAAAGTGTGATTGCGCACGAATACTTCCATAACTGGACAGGAAACCGTGTGACTTGCCGTGATTGGTTCCAATTAAGTTTGAAAGAAGGTTTAACAGTTTTCCGTGATCAAGAATTTTCATCTGATACGGGCTCTCGTGCCGTTAATCGCATTAATAACGTGAAATTCTTACGTACGGTACAATTTGCCGAAGATGCAAGCCCAATGTCACACCCAATTCGCCCTGAAAAAGTCATTGAAATGAATAACTTCTATACCGTGACTGTATATGAAAAAGGGGCAGAAGTGATTCGTATGTTGCATACCTTATTAGGTGAACAAGGTTTCCAAAAAGGAATGCAACTTTATATTGCAGAAAACGATGGTAAAGCGGCAACCTGTGAAGATTTTGTGTCTGCAATGGAGCGTGCGAATGACGTTGATTTAGCACAATTCCGTCGTTGGTATAGCCAATCAGGTACGCCAGAATTATTGATTAGCGATGCCTATGATGAACAAACTCATACTTATCGGTTAACCGTTTCGCAATCTACGCCACCAACAGCAGACCAAATGGAAAAAGTAAACTTACATATTCCATTGAAAATTGCGCTTTATGATGCCAAAGGCACTAAACAAATGTTACAGCATAACGGTGAATTGTTAAGTGATGTATTAAATGTAACAGAAAAAGACCAAGTCTTTGAGTTCCATGGCATTTATGGTCGCCCAATTCCTGCATTATTATGTGATTTCTCTGCACCGGTGAAACTGGATTATGATTACACCACAGAGCAGTTATTAGGTTTGCTTAAATTCGCTGATAACCAATTTGCTCGTTGGGATGCAGCACAAATGCTGTTTACTCAAGAATTACGTCGTAATGTGGCGCATTTCCAACAAGGTGAAGCCTTTGAAATTTCACCTGATGTTTTGACCGCACTTGCGCATGTATTGGAAAATTATGAACAAGATATTGAATTAGCCACATTAATTCTAACCTTGCCAAAAGATATTGAGTTTGCAGAAAGCTTTAAAACGATTGATCCAGATGGCATTGCAGCCGCAAGAGAATTTATGTTGGTGCAAATTGCAGAATACTTGAAAGAAGATTTATTGCGTATTTACACCCATATTCGTCTTGAAGATTATCGAGTAACACAAGAAGATATTGCCTTACGAGCAATGCGTAATCTTTGTTTAAGTTACTTGGCTTACACCAATCTAGGTAATAATGTCGTTCAAAAACATTACAATAATGCCAATAATATGACAGATACGTTGGCTGCATTAAATATGGCAACCAAAGCAGCATTACCTTGTCGTGATACCTTGTTAGCGGATTTCGAACAAAAATGGCAACATGATGGCTTAGTCATGGATAAATGGTTTGCTTTACAAGCAACTCGTCCTGATGAAAACGTATTGGAAATTGTACAAGCATTAATGGATCACCCAAGCTTTAACTTCAACAATCCAAACCGTTTACGTTCATTAGCGGGTAGCTTTGCAAATCACAACTTAAAAGCTTTCCATCATATCAGTGGTTCAGGCTATCGTTTCTTAACGGATGTTTTAATTCGTTTAAATGAAACAAATCCACAAGTGGCTGCGCGTTTAATAGAACCATTAATTCGTTTCTCACGTTTTGATGCACAACGTCAAACGTTAATGAAACGTGCCTTAGAACGATTAAGTGCTGTTGAAGATCTCTCAAAAGATTTATTTGAGAAGATTGAAAAAGCCTTGCAATAAAACAAAAAGTGCGGTTAATTTTGACCGCACTTTCCATTTACAGTGAACTATCCTGAGAGATAAACGAGTATGTATTCTTTAATCCGTAAAGCCATTTTTTCCCTTGATCCTGAAACCGCTCATGATTTAGTGATTAAATCATTGCATTTAGCAGGTAAATCACCTTGCCAATTTTTATTAAAGCAGCTTTTGGCTTGTCCACAAGGTACGCCTAAGCAAGTAATGGGCATTACCTTTAAAAATCCTGTTGGGTTAGCAGCGGGCGCAGATAAAAATGCCGAAGCTATAGATGGATTTGGTGCGATGGGATTTGGTTTTATTGAAGTCGGGACGGTTACGCCTTTGGCGCAGGAGGGAAATGCGAAGCCTCGTCAATTCCGTTTAGTGGAAGCAGAAGGGATTATTAACCGCAATGGATTCAATAATTATGGCATTGATTACGTGGTCGAAAATGTTAAAAAGGCAAAATTTGATGGCGTAATTGGGATTAATATTGGTAAAAATAAAATCACGCCGCTTGAAAAGGGTAAAGATGATTACCTATTTTGCTTAAACAAAGCTTATAACTATGCGGATTATATTACGGTAAATATTTCATCACCGAACACACCGGATTTACGCCAATTACAGTATGGTGATTACTTTGATGATTTATTGCAAAGTATAAAACAACGCCAAAAAGTATTAGCTGAGCAATATAACAAATATGTACCGATTGCAGTAAAAATTGCACCAGATTTATCTGAGAGCGAGCTCGTTCAAATTGCAGATACGTTACTTCGTCATCAAATGGACGGGGTAATTGCGACTAATACGACGATTTCACGCGACAACGTCACAGGTTTGAAAAATGCTGAACAACAAGGCGGCTTAAGTGGAAAACCGTTACAGCAAAAAAGTACAGAAATTATTCGAAGATTGCATCAAGAACTGAAAGGGAAAATCCCGATTATTGGGAGTGGTGGTATTGACGGTGTACAAAATGCACAAGAGAAGATTGAAGCAGGTGCTGAATTGTTGCAAGTTTATTCGGGTTTGATTTACCACGGCCCAAGCTTAGTTAAAGGCTTGGTTCAGGCGATTAAGTAAGAGAGAAATAATATGAAAACATTATTTCTAGCCTCTTATTTTGCAGCCGTAGAAAATCTTTTCAAACGATTTTTAAAACAGCATTTTTTATTGCATAAAGTGCTGTTTATTCCTACTGCTGGTAATGTAGAAAGCTATGTTGAATATATTGATGAGGCAATAAATATTTTTCATAAATTAGGTTTTGAAGTCGATGTTTTGGATATAGCCCAAGAAACAGAAGAGGTTATTAAAGAGAAATTAAATCATACACCGATCCTTTACGTTTCTGGTGGTAATACGTTTTATCTATTGCAAGAGTTAAAAAGAAAGCACTTATTACCACATATAAAAAAACGAATTGATGAAGGTATGCTTTATCTTGGTGAATCTGCCGGTGCTATTATTACCGCCAACGACATCGAGTATAATCAAATTATGGATGACAAAAATATAGCTATCGATTTAACCAATTATTCAGCTTTAAATTTAGTCGATTTTGCAATTGTTCCACATTATGGTGAGTTTCCTTTTGAAGAGAGTTCAGAGAAAACTGTTCAGATCTATCAATCCAAATTGAATTTACTCCCTTTAACAAATAGCCAAGCTGTAATTGTTGATGAAGATGATTACACTATTCAAACTAATTTATAGGAAAGCCGATGATCAAATATGATTTACATTGCCATAGTACGGCTTCAGATGGTGTTTTAACGCCTACGGAGCTTGTGCAACGAGCTCATGAGCAAGGTGTCAATGTGCTTGCTTTATGTGATCACGACACCGTGATGGGTATTGATGAGGCTAAAATTGAAGCAGATAAATTAGGTATTGAGCTAATTAATGGCGTAGAAATTTCAACGAATTGGGAAGGGCGTGGCATCCATATTGTTGGATTAAATTTTGATAAAACGCATCCTAAAATGACCGCACTTTTAGCTAAACAAAAATCACTGAGAGAAAAAAGAGCGGTCGAAATTGGCCATAAATTAGAAAAAACAGGCATTCCAAATGCTTATGAAGGCGCAAAAGCGTTAGCAAACGGGGAAGTAACTCGTGCTCATTATGCGCGCTATTTGGTACAAATCGGAAAGGTTTCAAATGATGGGCAAGCCTTTAAGCGTTATCTAGGCGGTGGCAAATCGTGTTTTGTCAAAGCTGAATGGGTGGATATCCCAACGGCGATTGATACGATTCATGCGGCAGGTGGTGTTGCTATCATTGCTCATCCTATGCGTTATAACATGGCAGGAAAATGGATTCGTCGATTAATTGTTGATTTTAAACAATGGGACGGAGATGGTATGGAAGTCGCAGATAGTGGACAGACCAAAGATCAGCGTCAATATCTTGCGCGCTTAGCCAATGAATATGACTTGGCCGCATCTTTAGGTTCAGACTTTCATTTTCCGTGCGGCTGGATTGAATTAGGAAAAAATTTGTTTTTACCTGAAGAGGTAAAACCGATTTGGACATTATTTGAATAATAAAGGGCGGTTAAATCCGCCCTTATTTTTTATATTTGACAGTTCTCACACAAACCGAGACTTGCGAGAAATTCAATAAATGCACGAACTTTTGCAGGCAAATGACGACGGTTTGGGTAAACCACATAAATATCTAAAGGTTTTTGTTTATATTCAGATAAAATTTCAACTAATTCACCTGAAGCAAGCGCATCTTTTACAAAGAAATCCGGTGCATTACTGATGCCCAATCCTGCTTTTGTCATTTCTAACAACGCCATACCATTATTGGAAACCACTTTAGATTGAATTTTATAACGTTGAATTTGATTGGCTTTTGTTGATTGCCAATGCACTTGATTTAACGATGATTTATAAAGTAAACCTTGGTGATATTCTAAATCGTCAGGTGTAAGTGGTGTGCCTCGTGCTTCTAAATAACTTGGAGAGGCAACAAAATGCATAGGGGAGCTACTAATTTTACGCGCAACAAGTGAGCTATCTTGCATATAGCCGATACGTAATGCTAAGTCATAGCCTTCCGCAACGAGATCAACACGTTTGTCTTCAAATTCAATTTCTACGTGTAAATTAGGGTGAAGCTCAATAAATTTAGATAAGTTAGGCGAGATATAAAGTAAGCCAAAATCACGCGGCACAGAGATTAATAAATTACCTTGTAAGCTTGTCGCCATATTACTAATGCTAGAATCAGCCTCGCTTAAATCTAATAAAATAGCTTGGCAACGTTGGTAATAAAGCATACCGGCTTCAGTTGGCACAATTTTTCGTGTTGTACGTTGTAATAATCGTGTTTTTAAATGTTCTTCTAATTGTGAAACTAGTTTACTCGCCATCGCCACAGAAATATTCTGTTGGTTTGCTGCTTGTGTAAAACTTTGCGTTTCGATCACTTTACAGAAAACCGAAATTGCATTGAGTTTATCCATTTATAAATCCTTTTTTAAAAAAAGCTTGATTTTATCGGCGTAAGTTTGCAGTATATCGCCAATTTTACAGAATTCTAGTTATATTTTAGGTAAGCAAATGAGCAAATCTTTAGTGATTGTGGAGTCGCCAGCCAAAGCGAAAACCATCAATAAATATTTAGGTAGCCAGTATGTGGTGAAATCCAGCGTAGGGCATATTTGTGATTTGCCTACTGCAGGGAGTAGCACAGGTGAGAAGGCTAAACCCGTTTCCACTAAAGGATTAAGTGCGGAAGAAAAAAACAAAATTAAAGCAGAAAAAGACCGTGCGGCCTTAGTGAAACGTATGGGAATTGACCCTTATCATGATTGGAAAGCCAATTACCAAATTCTACCAGGCAAAGAAAAAGTGGTAGCTGAATTAAAATCCCTTGCTAAAAAATCTGACCATGTTTATCTCGCAACCGACTTGGATAGAGAAGGAGAGGCTATCGCGTGGCATTTACGCGAAGTCATTGGTGGAGATGATAGTCGTTTTAGCCGCGTTGTATTTAATGAGATTACGAAGAAAGCAATCGAAAAAGCATTCCAACATCCAGCTCACATTAATATGGATCAGGTTAATGCTCAGCAAACCCGTCGTTTCTTAGACCGCGTGGTAGGCTTTATGGTGTCGCCATTATTATGGAAGAAAGTGGCGCGCGGTTTATCTGCAGGGCGAGTACAATCTGTTGCCGTGAAATTGGTGGTAGAGCGTGAACGTGAAATCAAAGCATTCCAACCGGAAGAGTTTTGGGAAATTGAAGCGCTAACCCAAACGAGCAAGAAAGAAGACTTGCGTTTGGATGTGGTGCAATATAAAGGCAAGAAATTTGAGCCGAAAAATGAAAAAGAAGCACAAACTGCGGTCGATTTCTTAAATAAATCACATTACGTTGTCACAGATTTAGAAACAAAACCAACAGGTTCTAAACCAAGAGCACCATTTATTACTTCAACCTTACAACAAACTGCAAGTACGCGTTTAGGTTTTGGGGTGAAGAAAACCATGATGTTGGCACAACGTTTATATGAAGCCGGTTACATCACTTATATGCGTACGGACTCTACCAACTTGAGTCAAGATGCATTAAATATGGCTCGCTCTTATATTGAAAGTCATTTTGGCAAAGATTATTTGCCCGCTAAGCCGAATTTCTACTCGAGCAAAGAAAATGCACAGGAAGCACACGAAGCGATTCGTCCTTCTGATGTGAAAATGCTTGCGGAGCATTTAAGCAGCATGGATAAAGATGCCGTGCGTTTGTATGATTTAATTTGGCGTCAATTTGTAGCCTGCCAAATGCCGGCTGCACAATATGACAGCACAACCGTCACTGTAATGGCTGGCGATTATGAATTGAAAGCCAAAGGCCGTATTTTACGTTTTGATGGTTGGACAAAAGTCTTACCACAATTAGGTAAGAATCCAGAAGACCAAATTTTACCGGCTGTGAGTTTAAACGAAACATTAGCACTAAAAACGGTTTCGCCAAGCCAACACTTTACCAAACCGCCAGCTCGTTTTACTGAAGCAGCATTGGTTAAAGAATTGGAGAAACGTGGTATTGGTCGTCCTTCGACTTATGCGGCAATTATATCGACTATTCAAGAACGTGGTTATGTGCGTATTGAAAATCGTCGATTCTATGCCGAGAAAATGGGAGAAATCGTTACTGATCGCTTAAATCAATCTTTTACTGATTTGATGAGCTACGATTTCACCGCCAATATGGAAAACGTACTAGACCAAATTGCATCAGGTGAGAAAAATTGGAAGGCAGAGTTAAATCAATTCTTCAAAGATTTTTCTACCCAACTTTCTACGGCTGAGTTAGACGAGTTAGAAGGTGGAATGAAGCCGAATAGCCTTGTACTCACCGATATTGATTGCCCAACTTGTGGCCGTAAAATGGCCATTCGCACAGCAAGTACAGGTGTCTTCCTTGGTTGTTCTGGTTATGCATTACCACCAAAAGAGCGCTGTAAAACCACGATTAATCTCATTCCTGAAGCAGAATTACTCAATGTATTAGATGAGGCTTCTGAGACCAAAGCCTTAATGGATCGTAAACGTTGTCCGAAATGTGGCACGGCGATGGATAGCTATATCATTGACCCACATCGTAAATTGCATATTTGTGGTAATAATCCAAATTGTGATGGTTATTTGGTTGAACAAGGCCAATTCAAAATTAAAGGCTATGACGGTCCGATTGTAGAATGCGACAAGTGTGGTGCTGATATGCACTTAAAACTCGGTCGTTTTGGTAAATATATGGGATGTACCAGCTGTGATAACACCCGTAAGATTTTGAAAAACGGCGAGGTTGCACCGCCAAAAGAAGAACCGGTTCATTTCCCTGAATTGAAATGTGAAAAATCTGATGCGTATTTTGTATTACGAGATGGGGCAAGTGGCGTGTTTATGTCAGCACATAACTTCCCTAAATCTCGTGAAACTCGACCAGCAAAAGTGGCGGAATTAGCACTTTATCGTGATCGTTTACCGGAAAAATTACGTTATTTAGCCGATGCACCACAAAAAGACCCTGAGGGTAATGAAGCCATTATCCGCTTTAGCCGTAAAGAAAAACATCAATATGTGACTTCTGAAAAGAATGGCAAAGCCACAAAATGGATTGTGGATTATATTGATGGAAAATGGGTAGAACGGAAAAAGTAGGATGAACATCACGGTTTATTGCGGTGCAAGTTTAGGCAATGATTCATCCTATCAGACTGCTGCAGAAAAATTAGGGAAATGGATTGCAGATGGCCAACATACTTTAGTTTATGGTGGCGGAAAATTGGGATTAATGGGCGTAGTTGCAGATACTGTACTTGCTCATCAAGGTAAAGTAATTGGCATTATCCCTCAATTTTTACAAGACAGAGAAGTTTCACATCCTAATTTAACTAAGACCGTAATTGTTGAAAGCATGTCTGAGCGAAAAAATAAAATGGTTGAGCTTGGCGATGCTTATATTGCTTTGCCTGGCGGACCTGGCACTTTAGAAGAAATTGCTGAAGTGATTTCTTGGGCGCGAATTGGAAAAAATAACAATCCTTGTATTCTATTTAATGAAAAGGGGTATTTTGATTCATTAAAGTCCTTTTTTAGCCATATGGTAAAAGAAGGCTTCTTTACTCAAGGTGATTTTGAGAAAATTTTATTCTCGAATGATCTTCAAGAAATCGAAACCTTTATTGAACATTACCAACCTCCAGCGTTAAGAACATATTAAAAAAGTGCGGTTAAATTTGACCGCACTTTTTTATGATTAATGATGATGTTCTGGTTTTGGTGGGAGTTTAGCTCTAGCTTTACCAACAGGGAGAATTAACGTCGCGTAATTCGCTGAATGTTGACAAACTTTTTGATCTTCAAATGGTTCTTTATGAATCACTTTAAGTTTCCAAACGCCTTCAATTAATGGAATAAAGTTAACTTTACCTTCTTTGTCTGTTTTACCAGAAAAGGCTTGCGGCTCACGGTGAGATGTTGCCGCTTCCATATCTTTTACAACAAATGTATCAGAGGTTGCGATAATCGTTTCGCCTGCAAGTGGTTGGTCTTTATAGAAAATCTGAACAGGGAAAGCTTCACCTGCTTTAATTGTTTTCGGATCTTTAAGTGGCACGATTTCAAGTGGTAAGCCGAGGCGTGTCATTGCCATATCTGCATTTAATGGTTTTTTGCCCACTACAGTAAAGGCTTTACCAAACATTTGAGTTTGTTCGCAATAGAATGCATTTGGTGTGCCTTGTAAGTTATCCATTTTCCAACCTTCATTATTTTGTGACCAGAAAGTTGGTTTATAAGTAGCTGTTACCCAATATGAACCGTCTTTTAACAGTTTTTCTGATTGATATTGGTAGTTTTCACCTTTTTGTACTAATGTTTGCATTTCACCATCTTGATTGATGAGTTCCATCGGTGGAAAAATCGCGAGACGTTTTTCAGGAATTTTTTCAACGTAGGGGTAGTCACCATAAGCTAAATCAGCTTTTAAAACGCTATTAGAAGCAAGTTGTGCTGGTGTTGCAACCCAAACTTCATGAGCTTGCGCGAGCGCAGAGAAACCAAGTAGTGCTGCAATTAATGTTTTTTTCATTGTCTTTCCTTTTTAATCAATAAATCAATTTATAGAAAGTCTTCGATAGGGCGGATGAGTATAACGAAAAAGAAATGATGAGACGAATGGAAAAAGTTGATTTTGTGAGGAACTTCACATTTTCTTAACAAAAAAGTGCGCTCACTAAACGATTGTTTTTTTGACCGCACTTATTTTAAATAAAAAGCTAAATAGGCTTATTTTTTAGAAGGTTTAATGGCTAATAGGTTACAGCTTAATTTACTGATTACATGTTCCGCTGTATTACCTAATAACGCTGCTGATAAACCTGTTCTACCTACTGTACCTAAAATCACTAATTCAGCTTCAATTTCTTTCGCCACTTCAGGAATCACTTCTTCAGGGAAACCTTCGCGTACGTGGGTATGATCTTCATCAATACCAAATTTTTGACGTAAGGCTTTCATATTGATGAGATGTTGGCCACGAATGCCATTTTCATAACCTGAAGTATTAAATTCAGGTAAATCAATCGCCATATTAATTGGTGCAACAGGGTAGGCGGCCACTAAATGTACATTACCACGGTTTAAGTTCTCCGCTAAACTTATCCCTGTTGAAACTAATTCTTGGTTAAATTCATCTTGATATTCTTGCTCACCCGATACATTTACGGCGACTAAAATACGGCGTTGGTGTTTCCAGTCACCATCACGGACCATTAATACTGGAATTGGGCATTTACGTAATAATTGCCAATCTACTGGTGTGAAAATCAATGAAGTGAAGCTTTCTTCATCTTTGGTGTATTTTACAACGAGGTCATATTGATTTTTTTCAACTTCTTCACGAATTGCATCCGCTTCATTGCTGCTCCATACAATGTGAGATTCAAACTCAATTTCTGGATCTGCATATTTATCTAAATAAAATTGTACGGCTTGACGTTGTTGTTCAATGGCTGTTTCATGCATTTGGCTACGTTCTTCCGAAGAAAGAAGTGCAGACATTTCATAAGATAAGTCATAGACACTCAGCAAGGTGGTGATTTTTACTTTTGTTTCATTTTGTTGTTCTTTAACAAGACGAACGGCACGAGCGAGCGCATATTGTTTTTC
>ERZ1674051.123-NODE-123-length-22729-cov-70.530564_pt1 | contig 22729 bp, 1 predicted proteins | sample MGYA00581125_ERZ1674051 | MGnify/ENA primary metagenome ERZ1674051 (study PRJEB41354, sample SAMEA4873326) | human saliva metagenome | biome: human-associated habitat [ENVO:00009003]; feature: mouth environment [ENVO:08000002]; material: saliva material... | reverse complement strand
TAAATCGTTTTCATAACCATTCCATTCAATTTCGCTTCTAATTCATCAGATTTAGTTACAAAATGATGAGGAGATACAATCGTTCTCTGTTCCTCTTCATACCTGATGATGACTGGAATTGTGCCTTTATATTGCTCTAAAATACGTGAAATCTCCTGATCAGATTCATGATTTTTCACTTGAATCCAAAAGCGTTCAGCCACTGCTTCTCTTATTTCTTGTGCAATCATTTGCAGACGGCCATCACGGGACTGGACTTTCCCTCTTATATAGTAGAAGGCTCCTTCTCTTACTTCCTGCCCAATCTGTCGATATAAATCTGAAAAGAGAGTGACATCCAATTTTTTCTTACTGTCATCTACCTGTAAAAAGGCCATATTTTCACCCTTTTTGGTGCGAATGGTTTTAATTTTTTGAATTTCTACCAAGATAATGGAGTGACTATTTTCTGACAAATTTCCAATTGGTGTAATCGGATAAATAGCCTTACTTGCAATAGCTTGTAGGGGATGTTTGCTAACTCCTACTCCTAAAAGCTCTTGTTCCATATAGAATTTTTCTTGTTCCGTCCAATCTTCCGATTCCTGCCAACTATATATCGTATCACCGAACAAGCTTCCTAACTCTTTCACAAATTCAAATAGATTAGCTAAATTATTGAATACTTTTTGACGATTTTTTTCAAATGAATCGAAAAGACCAACTTTTACCAAAGGTTCCAGTAAGGGAAGTTTCAAATAATTCTCAGGTAGTTTAGATAAAAAATCTTCAATGTTAGAATAGGGTCGATGTTCGATAATCCAAAGCGCCAAATCCTTGCTGAGCCCCTTAATCGATTTCAAACCTAGATAGATAGACTTGTTGGCAATTTTATCGTGATAGGGAATAGTATTAATGGACAATGGGGCTACTTCAAAACCTGCTTCTAAGGCATCTGTTACATAATCACTGTTGGCAGAATTCAACATGATCTGATAAAAAATAGCTGGATAATGCGTTTTGAAATAAGCCAACTGGAAGGCTAAGGCTGAGTAGGCATAGGCATGTGACCTGTTAAAACCATAACCTGCAAACTTCTCCATGACATCAAAGACCTGCTCTGCCTTTTCCGCAGTATGTCCAGCTTCTAATGAACCTTGAATAAAAGAAGCCCTCATCTCATGCATGGCAGAGGCATCCTTTTTCCCCATAGCTCGGCGCAAAATATCGGCTTTCCCAAGACTAAATCCAGCAAATCGCTGAGCAACCTGCATAACCTGCTCCTGATAGAGCATAATGCCATAAGTTGGAGCCAAAATATCCTCCAGAGCTGGATCTAGAACAGTCACTTCTTCCTGCCCATGTTTTCTAGCTACAAAATTATTGATATAGTCACTAGCACCTGGTCGATTTAGGGAAGTAGTTGCTACGACATCTTCAAAACAGACTGGTTGCACACGTTTTAGCAAGCGAATAGCTCCAGGTTGCTCAAATTGAAAGATACCTTTTGTATTGCCAGATGCAAAAAGAGATAGAGTTTCTTTGTCTTCCAAATCTATTTCTTCAATTTTCAAGTGAATATCTTCTATTTTAGCAAGCAATTCTTGCATCTTCTGGACAAAGGTCAAATTTCGCAGTCCCAGAAAGTCCATTTTCAAAAGCCCACTAGCTTCAACTCCATGAGCATCATACTGAGTCAGTGGAATTTCGTCACCATGCTTTAGAGGAATGTAGTTGGTCAAATCTTGGTCACTGATTACAACACCAGCCGCATGGACAGAGGTTTGTCTTGGATATCCCTCAATCTTGCAGGCAATTTCAAAGGCTTTTTGGTATTCTAACTTACTATTGATTTGCTGACGAAACTGGAGATTCCCCTCATAGGCTGACTTGAGATTATCACGAAAACTGATTTTCTTGGTAATTGCAGATAATTCATACTCTGGCACACCAAAACGTTTCAAGACATCTCGGAGAGCTTGCTTAGCCCCAAAGGTAGAAAAAGTAACGATTTGAGCCGCATGTTTACTGCCATATTTATTACCAACATATCTGATAAAATCTGGACGATAAATATCTGGAATATCAATATCAATATCAGGCATGGTATAGCGTTCACGATTGAGGAAACGTTCAAAAATCAGATTTTTCTCTACTGGGTCAATCCCTGTAATGTCTAAAGCATAGGAAACCAAGCTACCAACTGCAGAACCTCGTCCCATTCCCATATAATAGCCATTCGAACGTCCAAAACGCAATAAATCCCAAACAACCAAGAAATAATCATCAAAGCCCATATCATGAATAACAGCCAATTCTTGGTCTAGACGGTCTTGATATTCTTTACTAGTCAACCCCTTCTGAGCAAGCCCAAGCTCAGCGCGTTCTCTCAACTCTTCTACTGCTGGTCTAGATGGATTAAAGCGAGGCAGTTTCAGACTAGTATCCAAATCATAAGAAATACCTGAAATAAGCTTTTCTAAATTGTCCAAGGCCTGAGGAAAACGTTCTTGGAATAGTTTATCTAAAGAACTTGCTGATATAAAGACATCTTGTCGTGAGCGCAAGGGAACTTCTCTGAGGGGGAGATTTTCTTTAATCGCTGTTAATACTTGAAGAACTTCTCTATCCTTACTTTCAAATGTATTGACCCGATACAATGGCAAAATAGGATGGTGAAATTCGCTAGCTAGTGTTTCTGGGTAAACCCCTATATAGTAATCACAGCCTAGATTTAACAACTCAAGTTCTTCAAAATAAGGCACAATTACCGCAATATCCTCTAGATACTGAGATAGAACTGACCAACTTTTCTCCCCCTGCATCTTTGCTGTTGAAAGTTTCATCAACTGCTGATAGCCCACACTAGATAAAGCTAAAAAGCGCAGATTCACATCCTTATCATCTACAAGCACATTCATTTCAAGCCCTAACAAAGGATGAATGCCATATTTTTTTGTAACCTCTAGAAAGTCGAAAGCCCCATAAAGATTGTCAATATCCATCACAGCCAGATGAGTGTAGCCATAGTCTTTTGCTACTCTCACATACTTGTCGATTGAAATGACGCTCTCCATAAAACTATAGACTGTTTTTGTATCTAGTTGTGCGATCAATTTACACTTCTCCTCTATCCTTCTCACTATATTATACCATTTTCAAAAAAGAAAAGAACCTGAGATATTAAATCTCAAGTTCTTTCTTAGGCTGAATCAATCACTGTTTGAAAGAAAGTCTGAATTATTCTTCGTCTTTTCTTTTCTTACGAGCAATCAATCCGAATCCACTCAAAGCTCCTAGAAGTCCAAGTGCTGCAAGACTAGAGTGTGCTTCTGTACCTGTATTTGGAAGTTCACGTTGACCATCCATATACTGTGGTGTAGCAGGCTCTGCTGGTTGTTCAGGTGCCACTGGAACTACTGGTTGTTCAGGAGTCTCAGGTGTCACTGGAACAGGATTTGGTGCAGGACTAGGTTCTGGTTGAGGAGTTGGATTTGGTTGAGGTTGTGGAGTTGGTGTATTACCACCTCCGCCTCCATTGTTGCCACCACCATTATTTGGCTTAGGAACAGGGATGTACTTGATTGGCGTATCTTGAGTTGGATCTGCCGGTACATCCGGTACTTCATATCCTTTCGTTGGATCGTTTGGATCAACTGGTTTCAATGGATTTCCATTTGGATCTACAGGGATAAATCCTGGTACGTATGGTACACGTGGTTTATCTGTTCCTGGTTTCGTTGGATCTGTTGGATCATTTGGATATGGAGTTGGTGGAACTTGTGTTTGTCCCTCTGGTAATTTTGGAATCCAAGAACCAAGTTTAGCATACACTACAGTTTGCGTAATGTTTTTACCTGCTTCTGCTTTGATATCTTCTTGTGATTCTTTGATATCTCCACCACGAGCGATGTATCCTTTCACTGATGGTAATGGGTTACCATTTAGGATAGTATCATTACCTTCTACTGTCCATTCACCATATATGATTTCTCCAGTTACTAGGTTCACTTTCGCAGTACGTTTAAACTTAATTGTTTCAGTGTGAGTAGCTGCTACTTCTTTTCCATTGTGATCTACATAAGTGATCGTACGAGTCGCAGAAGATTCTGTAACTAAATCTTTCACTGTATCAGGCCATACTGGACTGTTTGGATCTTCAGGGAATACTGGTTTACCTGGTTCTGGGGTTGATGGTGTGACTGGTTTCAGTGGGTTGTTTGGACCTACTGGTTTCGTTGGATCTGTTGGCACGATAAGTGGAGTAACTTTTACATTAAAGATTTGATCTTTATCTTTATCTTTGTCGAATACTCTATCTGTATCTGCTGAAGGGTAATCATTGCTTGTTACAATGTAACCTTTCTTAACAAGTTCTTTAATCTTGCTTTCAACATCTCCAGACTTAGTGAATTTAGATCCTGAATCTCCTTGATCTACTACTGGATCAGATACTACTTTACCATTGTTATCTACGAAGTTAGTGATAGCTTTTTGTTTATCATTTTCATAAACGATTGGTGTATCCGTACCTGGATCTGTTGGCACTGGTGGTACTTCATATCCTTTAGATGGATCTTTTGGATCCACTGGTTTCAACGGTACAAGTGGGTTAGTGTTTGGATCCACTGGTTTCGTTGGGTCTTGTGGAACTTTTGGTGTTGTTCCTGGGATATGAGGAATTACTGGTACTTTCGGACTATTTGGATCTTGTGGATCTGTTGGTTTCGTTGGACTTGGTGGTACAACTTTACCTGGATCTTGAGGATCGTTATCGTAAGGCGTTGGAGTTGGTGGAGTTACACCATCTGGTACTTTCGGTACAAGTCTTCCAACTGGAACGTAAACTACTTTGATGTTTTCATCTTTAGAGTTCTCAGTTAATCCTGTAGTCTCAGCTACTTCTTTTTGAGCTGGATCTTTCAGAACGTATCCTGGAACTACTGGTGATGTTACTTTATCAAATGTAGTATCGTTATTTACTGGAGTCCATTTACCATATTCGATAGCACCTGTTACAAGATTAATCTTAGCTTCACGAGTGAAGGTTACTTTGTCAGTTACATCAGCTGTAGATTTGTTTCCATCTTTGTCTGTGTACTCAACTTTGTTTCCATCTTTATCCACGTATGAAATTGTACGAGTAACGTGTTTAGTCGTTTCTAGTGACTTGATTAACTCTTCAGTCCATTTTGGTCCATCAGGATTATTTGGATCGATTGGTGTATCAGGTTTTGGTTTGTTAGGATCGTTCGGGTTAGTTGGGTCAAATGGTTTAATTGGCTCAACGTGAGGTGTAACTGTAACTACGAAGCTTTGGTCAACTTTCGTATCCTTATCGTAGTTCTTATCAGTAGCTGTTGTGAATCCATCGGTCACTAGGTCATATCCAAGTTCTTTCAACTCAGCAAGTTTTGTAGCTGTTGAGTAGTTGATTGGTTCACCAGATTTACCTTCTAGTTCATCAGTGTGAAGAACTGTGTTTGTTCCTGCAACAACATACTTAACTGTTGCTTTTTGAGTATCTTTTACATACTCGATTACAGTATTTTCTGTTGGTGTCTTAGGTGTTGGTGGTACATATCCTTTACTTGGATCTTCTGGATCTACTGGTTTCAGTGGGTTTCCATTTGGATCTTTAGGTGTTGTACCTGGAATATGTGGAACTACTGGTACACTTGGTTTATTTGGATCATTTGGATCATTTGGATCTGTTGGTTTGTTTGGATCTACCACTTTTCCTGGATCTTTTGGATCGTTTGGATATGGAATTGGATCGATCGGTGTTTCACCATCTGGTACTTTCGGAGTCCATGTTCCAACTGGTACGTATCTAACTTTCAGATCTTGGTTAGGTGAATCTACTGTTAAGTCTGTCGCAGATGCTTTAACTTTAGATCCATCAGCTTCTACTAAGTCACCTTGTGTATCTTGGTTAGGTTTTACAACATATCCTTTAACAACTGGTGATTTAACTTCAGCAAATTTAGCTGTACCTGCAACTGCCCATCCACTTGTAGTATCTGTTGCTGACACGTCTGCTACACCGTCACCATTTGTGTCGTATCCTACTACTGAACCGTCTTTTGGATTTACAATTGCTGTACGTGTGAAGCTTACTTTATTAGTTACTTTTGGAGCTTCTGTAGTAGATACTTCTTCATCAGTACCATCTTTAACGTAAGTAATTGTACGAGTTACTGACTTGATGTTGTTTAGTTTATTAAGAGCATCTTCAGTCCATTTTGGTCCATCTGGTTTGTTTGGATCAATTGGATCTCCTGGTTTAGGATTCTTAGGATCTTCGTTAGGATTTTCTGGATTTGTTGGTGTTACTGGAACTGTCTTAGCTACCGTTACGTAGTAAACTTGAGACACTCCGTTTTCACCTTTATCATCAACGCTATCGAATACTCCTGCTTCACCTGGATATTCAGCTTGACCTGCTTTATTTGGTACTACTGCGTAACCAGCTGCTTTAAGTTCTTCAACAACTTTCGTTACTTCACCTGCTTTAGTGAATTTAGCTCCTGCATCTCCTGCTTCTACGAATGAAGTATGAACTGCATTACCGTCTTCATCTACGAAGTGAACTACCGTTACTTGTGATCCATCTTTAACATAAACAATATTTGTGTCTTTACTTGGATCTTGTGGTACTGGTGGTTTGTAACCTTTTGATAAGTCATTAGGATCTTTTGGCTCTAATGGTTTACCAGTAGATGGATCTAATGGAGTTAGGCCATCGACAGGAGGGATCGTTGTTGTTGGTTCACCTGGTTTTGTTGGATCCGTTGGGTTGTTTGGATACTTAGGATCTGTAATTGATGGAGGAGTTGTTCCATCTGGTACTACTGGTACATATTTACCTAAGTCTTTATATACAACTTTTTCAACAATATCTTTATCAGTTGCTGTTACGTTTGCTACATCATTCTTAGATGATTCTACATCTCCTGTAGCTACATATCCTGTAATTACTGGAAGTTCTGTTTTACCTTCTAATGTAGTATCGTTGTTTACTGCAGTCCAGTCACCGTAAGTTACTTCACCTGTTGCTTGGTTAACAGTTGCTGTACGTGTGAACGATACAGTTGTTTCATGTTTAAGTGCTGCATCAGTTCCACGTTTAGATGTATCTGCTACATCATCTGCGTAAGTATAGGTAATTGTACGTTTAACTTCTTCAGTAAGTTTTAGATCTTTGTATTTCAAACCATTTGGATCGTTTGGATTCAATGGTTTTTCTGGATCAACATTTGGATCGTTTGGTGTTACCGTTACTTTTGTAGGATTGTACACTACTGTTTCAACAATATCTTCATCTGTTGCTGTTACATTTTCTTTAGCTGGAACTTCAGCTTTAGTTGGTGTGTAATCAGGAACTGATGGTGAAGTTACTTTATCAAATGTTGTATCATTATTTACTGGAGTCCATGGAGCTGCTTCTTTAGTTGTTGCATTTCCATCGTTATCTAAGTATGTTACTTCTCCAGTTACAGCATTGATTTTCGCTTTACGTGTGAATGTTAATGTTTCTTTCACTGGCTCTGCAGCTTTAGAACCGTCATTCTTCACGTAGTTGATTGTACGAGTAACTTGTTCTACTAATCCTAATTCTCCATAAGTACGTCCTTTAGGATCGTTTGGTACTTTATCCTCTGGTTTTGGCGTTACTGGTGTTTCAGGATCACGCGGTTTCGTTGGATTTTCTGGAGTTGGATTTGTTGGATCCACTGGATTGTTGTTTGGATCTAGTGGTTTAGTTGGGTCTACTGGAAGGTCTTTCGCTTTCACAATGACATAGTATTGTTGGCTAGGTACTTTCTCTCCAGCTGCTCCTGTAGATTTATCACTTACAGCATCAAATGTACGAGTTGCCTCTTTGTAGAATCCTTCTTTATCTGTTGTGTAAAGTGCATCTGTTGGAGCTACTACTTCATATCCTTTAGCTTCTAACGCAGCTTTAACTTTATCTACATTAGATTTACTAATTTCTTTTCCTGTATCTCCAGTTTCAACTACTGATTCATTAACTGAGTTACCTTTTTCATCTACGAAGTGAACTACTGCCACTTGTGATCCGTCTTTAACATACGTAATTGTAGTGTTTTGAGTTGGATCTGTTGGTACTGGTGGTAAGTCGTATCCACCATTTGGATTTTTCGTTAATGGTGTTCCATCTGGTCCTACTGGTGTAGTTCCTGGGATTTCAGGAATTGTTGTAGTTGGTGTAGTTGGAGTTCCTGGTCTTGTTGGATCTTCTGGAGTCGCATTTGGATATGGTTTTGGTGTCTTATCGAAGTCCGCTGGAGGTGTTACACCTGCTGGAACTACTGGCACATATGAACCAAGTTTGCGGTAGATAATTGTTTCTTCTGTATCTTTATCTGTCGCTTGAACTCCTGTTACCTCAGTTGATTTAGCTGCTGAAGCAATATATCCATCTTTCGCTTCTGTTGTTTCAGGTTCGAATGTATTATTCTCATCTTTAAGCGTCCAAGTACCAAAGTTAGAAATTGCTCCTGTTACAGTATCAATCTCAGCTGTACGAGTAAATGTAATTGTTTGTACTTTATCCTCAGCTGCTTTAGTTCCATCTTCGTATACATAGTGAACTGTACGTGTTACTTCTTCAATTAATCCTAATTCTTTGTACGTACGTCCTTTAGGATCGTTTGGTACTACATCGTTAGGTTTTGGAGTAACATCTGGTGTTGATGGATCTTTTGGTGCGTTTGGATCTACAGTTTGTTTTGTAGGGTTGTACACTACTGTTTCAACGATGTCTTCATCTGTTGCTGTTACATTTTCTTTAGCTGGAACTTCAGCTCTAGTTGGTGTGTAATCAGGAACTGATGGTGAAGTTACTTTATCAAATGTTGAATCGTTGTTTGCTGGAGTCCATGGAGCTGCTTCTTTAGTTGTTGCATTTCCATCGTTATCTAAGTATGTTACTTCTCCAGTTACAGCATTGATTTTCGCTTTACGTGTGAATGTTAATGTTTCTTTCACTGGCTCTGCAGCTTTAGAACCGTCATTCTTCACGTAGTTGATTGTACGAGTAACTTGTTCTACTAATCCTAATTCTCCATAAGTACGTCCTTTAGGATCGTTTGGTACTTTATCCTCTGGTTTTGGCGTTACTGGTGTTTCAGGATCACGCGGTTTCGTTGGATTTTCTGGAGTTGGATTTGTTGGATCCACTGGATTGTTGTTTGGATCTAGTGGTTTAGTTGGGTCTACTGGAAGGTCTTTCGCTTTCACAATGACATAGTATTGTTGGCTAGGTACTTTCTCTCCAGCTGCTCCTGTAGATTTATCACTTACAGCATCAAATGTACGAGTTGCCTCTTTGTAGAATCCTTCTTTATCTGTTGTGTAAAGTGCATCTGTTGGAGCTACTACTTCATATCCTTTAGCTTCTAACGCAGCTTTAACTTTATCTACATTAGATTTACTAATTTCTTTTCCTGTATCTCCAGTTTCAACTACTGATTCGTTTACTGAGTTACCTTTTTCATCCACAAAGTGTACTACCGCTACTTGTGATCCGTCTTTAACGTAGATAATTGATGTATCTTTCGTTGGATCTGTTGGTGTTGGTGGTACGTATCCTTTACTTAGATCGTTTGAATCAACTGGTTTCAATGGTTTTCCATCTGGTCCTACTGGTGTAGTTCCTGGGATTTGTGGAACGATTGGTGTTGTTGTTCCTGGTACCACTGGGTTCGTTGGATTTGGATCTTTAACTTTTGAACCATCTTGTGGATCATTGTTATAAGGTTTTGGATCTACGTTTGTGTTTGCAGGAGGTGTGATTCCTTCTGGAATTACTGGTACATATTTACCTACAGTTTTGTAGACTACGTTTTCAGTAATGTCTTTATCAGTTGCTTTAACGTCAGTTACATCTTTCTTAGAAGCTTCTACATCACCAGTTGCAACATATCCTGCTACCACTGGAAGATCAGCTTTACCTGCTAATGTAGTTCCGTTTGTAGCTTCCCAATCTCCATAAGTAAATTCTTTTGTAATTGGATCGATTGTTACTGGACGTTTGAATGTTACTGTGTTTGTAACTGTGTCAGCTGCATTTTGACCTGCTTTAGCAGCATCTTCAGCTTTTAGTTCGCTTGTTTCAGTAGAGTATTTGTACGTGATTGTACGTGTTACTGTTTCTGAACGAGCGTCTCTTAACTTATCAATCAAGTCTTTAGTCCATTTTGGTCCATCTGGATTGTTTGGATCAATTGGTTTACCTGGTTGAATTGGGTTGTTTGGATCAACTGGTGTAGATGGATCATCATTTGGAACGCTATCAGTTGGTGTAATCGTTACTGGCTTAGCTTGACGGTATACTACTGTTTCTGTAATATCATCTGCTTCTGCCGCAATTGTTACCGCTGGTACTGTTGCCACACTTGCGATGTAGTTTGCTACCGCTGGAATATCAGTTGCTGTTGGTGACGCTACTGGCGCAAGTTCCTTCGCTGGTGTCCAATCTCCGTAAGTAATGTCTCCTGTTACCAAGTTTACATTAGCTGTACGTGTGAATTCTGCAGTTTGTTCTACTACTTTTTGTGCACCTGTTGCTGGATCAATTACTGGAGTTCCATCTTCGTATACATACTTAATTGTACGTTTTACAGTATCTGAATTCTTCAGATCTTTAACCGAACTTGGCCATTTTGGTCCATCTGGATTACTTGGATCTACTGGTTGACCAGGTTGTGGTTTAGTTCCTGGTGTCGCTGGATCTACTGGTACTTCTTTAACAATTGGTTTGAACGTCACAGTAAATTCTTGATCCGTAGATGCATCTTTATCAAACACTTTATCTGCTGCTTCTGTAGGATATTCTTTTTCAGTCGCATTTACGTTCGCTACTTTTTCATATCCACGAGCTAGGATAGCGTTGATTGTTGCTGTTACATCTCCATCTTTTGTGAAGTTTGTACCTTCATCTCCTGAGTCTACTACAGATGCTGCTAATCCATTTCCATTAACATCTACGAATTTCGTAACTGCTAATTGTGAACCATTCTTAACATACACGATAGGTGTATCTTGAGTTGGATCTGTTGGAAGATCTGGAACTTTATATCCGCCATTTGGATCTTTTTCTAATGGTTTACCGTTTGGTCCATATGGTGTATATCCTGGTACTTCAGGAATCACTGGCGTTGTTGGTCCATTAGGTTGAGTTGGATCCGTTGGTTTTGTTGGATCTGGTTTTAATACTCCACTTGGATCTTGTGGATTATTTGGATATGGTGTATCAGTTGCTGGTGTTAATGGTGTAACTCCTGCAGGGATTTGCGGTTTAATGCTTCCTGCTTTCTTATAAACAACTTTATGAGCGATGTCATTATCAGTTGCTGCTACTGTTTCACCTGTAATTGTTTTTTGATTTGAATCTAACAATACGTAAGTATCAATTACTGGAGAGTTCACAGTATTGAATGTATCTGTTGTTGCTGGAGTCCATGGTGCTAATTCTTTCGTAGTAGCATTTCCATTAGCGTCTAAGTAAGTCACTTCTCCAGTTACAGCATTAATTTTCGCATTACGTGTGAATGTTAAAGTCTTAGTTCTTTCATCTTTTGCAGTTCCAAGTTTGTCTTCTTCAACTTTTGTTCCATTATCGTATACGTAATCAATTGTACGAGTAACTTGTTCAACTAATCCTAATTCTCCATAAGTACGTCCTTTAGGATCATTTGGTACTGGATCGGTTGGTTTTGGTGTTACCGTAGTTTGTGGATCACGTGGTTTGTTTGGAGTTGTTGGATCTGTTGGGTCAACTGGCTTGTCGTTTTTATCTACTGGTTTAGTTGGTACGACTGGAAGTTCTTTCGCTTTAACAATTACATAGTATTGTTGGCTAGGTACTTTCTCATCAGTTGCTCCTGTAGCTTTATCACTTACAGCGTCAAATTTACGGTCTGCTTCTTTGTAGAATCCTTCTTTATCTGCTGTGTATAATGTTGTATCTGCTGGATCTACTACTTCGTAACCTTTAGCTACTAACGCAGCTTTAACGGCATCTACTTTAGTTGCGCTAATTGTTCCACCTGTATCTCCAGTTTCAATTACTGATTCGTTAACTGCGTTACCTTTTTCATCTACGAAGTGAACTACCGCTACTTGTGATCCGTCTTTAACATACGTGATTGTAGTATTTTGAGTTGGATCTGCTGGTAATTCTGGTACTTTGTATCCATCTTTGGGATTACCTGGCGTTACTGGTTCTAACGGTTGTCCTGTAGTTGGATTCAACGGTGTTAATCCTGGTACATATGGAATCTTAGTTGTAGTAGTTGGATCCCCAGGTTTAGATGGATCTTCTGAGTTTGGATATTGTGGATTTTCAATTGTTGGAGGATTAAATCCTGCTGGTACTACTGGTACGTATTTACCTAGGGCTTTGTACACTACTTTTTCCGTAATATCTTTATCAGTTGCTTTAACGTCAGTTACATCTTTCTTAGAAGCTTCTACATCTCCTGTTGCGATATATCCGTCTACTTTAGGAAGTTCTGCTTTACCTTCTAATGTAGTGTCGTTATTATCAGCTACCCAATCTCCATAAGTGAATTCTTTTGTAATTGGATCGATTGTTACTGCACGTTTGAATGTTACAGTGTTTGTAACAGTAACGTTTTCTTTAACATCTGCCCCTGCTTTAGCTGCATCAGCTTCTTTCAAATCAGTTGCTTTATCAGAGTATTTATACGTGATTGTACGTGTTACTTCTTCTTTACGAGCGTCTCTTAACTTATCAATCAAGTCTTTAGTCCATTTTGGTCCATCTGGATTGTTTGGATCAATTGGTTTACCCGGTTGAATTGGGTTGTTAGGATCTACTGGTGTATTTGGATCTTCATTTGGAACATCATCAGTTGGTGTAATCGTTACTGGTTTAACTTTCTTGTACACTACAACTTCTTCGAAGTCTTTATCAGTCGCTGTAACAGTCTTAGCTGGTACAGTATCAGTTGTTGGTGTTACTCCTGCAACTGCTGCTGTGTAGTTTTCGATAGTTGGTGATTTAACAGTTACGAATTCTGAACCATTTGCTGCTGTCCATCCTGGGTTATCCGCTGTTGCCTCAGTTGTTCCATCAGCTTGTAAGTAAGTTACTTCTCCAGTTACTGCATTGATTTTCGCTTTACGTGTAAATGTTAAAGTCGTAGTTTGTTGAGCTTTAACACTTTCAAGTTTTTCAGCTTCCACTGGTGTTCCATCTTCATATACATATCTGATTGTACGTGTAACTTGTTCAATTAATCCTAAGTCACCATAAGTACGTCCTTTAGGATCGTTTGGTACTGGATCTGTTGGTTTTGGTGTTACTGTAGTTTCAGGTGTACGTGGTTTTGTTGGATTTGTTGGATCTGTTGGATCAACTGGATTATTGTTTGGATCTACTGGTTTAGTAGGATCTACTGGTACAGATTTCGGAGTTAATTTAACTACAAAATCTTGATCTGTTGTTGAGTTATTATCAAATGTAGTGTTACTTTCATTTGCTGGTGGATTGTCAAATCCATTAGCAACAACACTATATCCTTTTTTCTCTAACTCAGCTATTACTTTATCAACATTTGCTTTAGTGATAGTTGTAAAGTTATCTCCTGTTTTACCTACTTCAGTTAATGTATCTGCTAATGTATTAGCAACTCCTGGAGTTACTTCTTTAACAGTTCCAGTTGCATCTGATTCTACAAACTTAACTGTTGCACGTTGGTCACCTTTTTCATAGAAGACATCTACTTCATAGTCATCTGCTAATGGATCAATTGCATCTGTTTTATCGATAGCTGCTTTATCTGCTAAGTAACCTGCGATAGTTGGTGATGTTACATGGTTAAAGGCATTATCAGATTGTTTTTCAGCATCAGATAATTGTTCGTTTGCCGGTAAGTTCGTTGCTGTACTTCCTAGAGCTTTCCACTCTCCAAAGCTTACAGCTGCAACTTTGTTCTTATCAGGAGTTTCTTTCTTAGCTTCCTCTTTAACTTTAGCAATGATTGCATCATAGTAAGCTTGACGAGCTGCATCTTTCGCTGCTTTAGTAGTGTCAGCACGGTCTTGAACGGCTTTGTTCTTAACTGCTTCTGCTACTTTTGCATCGTTTAATGTTTCTTCTTCGTCTTTAGCCTCTGTGAAAGCTGTTTTCGCTGCTGTTGCATTTGTTGCTGCTGTTTTCACTACTGCTAATGCATCTGTGAACTTAGTAAGAGCTGCTTCTTTATCAGCATCTGAAGCGTTGTTATCTTTCACTTTAGCTTCATATTCTGCTTTAGCTGCTGCTACTTTCGCATTTTCTGCTTCTAGAGCTTGTTGCGTAGTGATCACTGCTTTAGCTAAAGCTGAGCTATCTGCTGCTAGGTAGTTTGTTCTAGCTGTATCACGAGCAGTTAATGCATTGTTATATGCTTCTTGTGCTGCTTGTAGAGCTGCTTCTGTCTCTGCTTTCGCATCTCTTTGAGCTTGTGTAGATTCACTTGTAATCACTAGTGAGTTGTTTGCTTTCTTAGCGTCTGCTAATGCTTTCTCTGTCGCTGCAACATTCTTATCTGCACTTCTTAATGCTTCTGCAGTTGTTGGATCTTCTTTAGTTTTTTCCGCGGCTACGTTGTACTTAGCGACTACTGCATCATACTTAGCTTGTGCTGCTTCTTTCTCTTCAGGTGTAGCTTTTGTATTTTCAGCATTGAATGTAGCTGTGTCTTCTGGGAAGGCTGTTGCTGCTAACGCCATATCGATTGTGATATTACGTTTGAAGTTTAGTGTTTCTGTTACAGATTCTGCTGCTTTAGAACCATCTGCTTTGTATTTATAGTTAATTGTACGCGTTACATCTGCTGTTTCTGTCTTAGCAGCTGTGTCGCGTTTGTGAGCTAAGAATACATAGAATGTTTGGTTCTGTGGTTTTTCACCTGCGTTTGCTGAGTCTGCTACCGATTCTTCATCAAATTTACGTCCACCAACGATACGATTTCCGTCATCGTCATTTGTAAATCCATCACGTTTTAGTTCGTATCCCATCGCTTCGTACTTAGCGATAGTTGCTGCTGTTGAGTACTTGATACGAGTTGCTGAATCACCTAAAAGTGTATCATCTTTTGTAATTGTATCAGTCGCTGATTTTTCAGCTTCTAACTTAGAACCTGTGTGTGTTTCTAATACACCTTGATTTGCATTGTTTGCAGCATCCATGTCGATATATACCACACGAGCTACTTGTTTATCAGCTTTATAGTATACATAAACATCGAAGTTATCTTTGTCATCTGCGCGTACTTCTGAAACCATCGGTTCATATGAACCTACGTCTTGAGTATTTACTTTACCATCTTTAATTGTTGGTGTGTATACTCCTACTGTTGTTTGGTTTACTGAACGTACATGTGATTGTACTCCGTCTTTCTCACTTTTCGTATATTCGTTTTCTGGTAATTGAACTTCTGCAGTATAACCTTTCAATGTTGGAGAAATGATATTTGTAAAACGATCATTTTCTGGGTTAATTGCTTTCCATGCACCAACGATTACTGTTCCGGCTTTTAATTCAGTTCCGGCTTTAACAATGTCTCCAGGTTTTAATTCAGTTACTGTAGTAGCTTCTTTAACGACTTGATTACCTTTACGCACATAACGATCAACTGTGATTGGACTTTCTAGAGTCATAGCTGTTGCTACTGTGATATCTTTATCAGTTTGTCCATCTTGAGACATAACAATGTAGTCACGGTTATATGTTAATGTTTGTTCGTTTGTAACTGGTTTACCGTCAATTGTTAAGATTGGTGTTTTATCTTTAGCAGCTGTATTTTTATCGCCTTCGTAAACATAGTGAATCTTACGAGTAATAGTCGCTGTTAAGTTTGGCGTTACTGTCGGTGTGTATTTAGCATAACCATAGTCAGTTCCGTAACGTCTTCTTACACTATCATTTTTATCTGGATTATCGTAGTCAATGTCAGGTTGTCTTAATGTCACACCAGTACCTACACCTACAAAGTTTGGATGCGGAGTGAAGACAACTGTTGCATCTTCGTAAACTGTTTCACCTTTTTCATTTGTAGTTGTTTTAGGAACTAATGTGTATGTTCCTTCATTTTCAATGACAATTTCATTATCAGTTACTTTACTATATCTACGAGCTACAGTCGTTACTTCACCTGTTGTAGGGTTCACGTGTGTTGCTTTTGGAAGTTTAACGTTCATTAAATCAACCGCAGTACCATGACTAATCGTACCTTTAGGTATCACATCATTATTATTAGTATATGTTACACCATTAAATGTGATTGAATCACCTTTATCTTTTAATAATTGGTCAATTGTAATTGCATTAGCTAAAGTAACATCTGTTGTAGTACGTTTCCCAGGAATTGTATCTCCTGTTTGGTACGTCATTGTCCATTCTGTACGTTGTGCTCCACCTTGAACTGGTAACGGAGTAACAAGAACATCCCCTTTTTTAAGTTTTTCACCTTTAGGAACTACAACTTCTGATCCATTACGATTAACTGTAATATCAATAGGGGCTGTTGGTTCAGATCCTGTTAAAATAGCCCCTTTAGGCACAGTTCCTCCACCATAGTTAACTTTATTAACTGTAATATTACCTGTTCCAGTTACAGTATATGCTTTATTTTGATCAAATACTACTGTTCCAGCTGGTAGTGTATCGACAGGTTTAAATGTTGCAGTACCACCGTCTTCATATGTTACAACTGTTTCTTCCGTTACTTTTGTATCTTCTGTGTAAACTTTTCCAGGTGTTGCTTTAACAGTTGCAAATGTTATAGGTTTAGATTTATCAATCAGAACGTGTGCTTTATCAATTTTAGCCTCATCAATCGATTCATTGTTAATAGACTCTACTGTACCATGATCTGGAATTTTCGGACTAGCTGATTGTTTTTTACCTTGCTCATCAATCGTAGTCTCATCTTTACCAACTGGTTTAATATCGATTACTTTTGGAATATATACTGTATCCATTGATAAGCGATCGTTAATTTTCTTGTTGACATTTTCTGAGATTTTATCTTTATCCGCAAGTGTATTATCTTCTTCTGCTTGTTTAATCGTAGTTGCTGTTGCTTCCCAACCAGTAGAATTACGATTTTCATCCCATGCACGAATTGCAACCCCTTTAGCTGTACCTACATATCCTAATTCAGGCACAAATGTTACTTTGGTATATTTTAAATCACCTGGTCCATCTGTATTTCTACCGTTTTCACCTTCTGGATTTAGAGTATATACCCCTACTTTATTACCTACTTTATCATATTCTGTGTATTCAGATGTTAGATATTCTACTTTTCCGTTATTAGGGTTAGTAACCTTAATAGCTGTTGCAAGTGTATTACCTCGTGCGTCTTTTAAGATAACTTCCTTACCACCATAAACTGTAGTCCCTTTTAATGTAACGTTAACTTCGTTACCAGTTTCTTCTGTTGAAGCAACAGTAGATTCTGTAACAACAAATTTCGGTGCAATTGTATCTTCGATTTGCGCCCAGGTTTTATAGTTTGATTCTTTAGATTTACCGTTGGCTATAAACATTGCGGTTGTTGGTAAATTAACTTCTTGTTTTTGACCTTGGTATCCTTCTGAACGATGTCTAGTACCACGAGGGAAGTGGACTACGTGAGTTAAGAAGTCTTCTACTTCCCCTGATGAAGCTATTCCTGTTGGAACTAGAATTTCTTTTTCTTTCAGTGCTATACGAACACGAACCCCGATACTATCTACAGACGTATCTAATAATTGAGGTGTATTTTTAAATGAAATATTAACCGTTCCATCTTGTGTTACATGGATTACTTCTGATGATTCAAATTGATCAAATTTACCATTATTATTAAAATCTACCCATGCACGAACATATGCATCATCATTATTTACACCACGATTTACTCTGATTCCTTCTAAAATATACTCATTATCAGTAGCTTGACGGAGTGTATATTCTTTAATACCAGTTGTAGAATCGATTAACTGGTGTTCTCCTTCATCAGGTAGTACTCCAACACCTACACTCTTAGAAGCAGAATTAAATATCCCGCGAACTGGAACATCCACTAATTCTGTTGCATTTTCTGCTTTTTTTGGTCTGTTAATAGAGACTATTTCTCCTTGTTTAAGAGCAATTGTTTTTGTAGATGATACACGAATTACTGATACACCATCTACTATGTCGAACGTCCCTTTATCTCCTAGCGCATTTGAAACTGTATCGCCTTGTTTCAAACCAACTTCTTCATATTTTTCTGTATGAACAAGATCATCTAGCACCCAAGCTCCACTTGGTTCTGAAGTAGTATTACGGAAGTCTGGATCCGCTGGTTGATCACCTAAATACGGCTGAGTCGCCGTAACTTGTTGGCCGTTTTTCTCTTTATTAAATGTACCAATAATGTGTTGAGCGGATCCATATGATTCAGGAGCGTCTCCACCATCATATACTACGAATCCGATAGTGGCAGTTTGGTTACCTGCAGCATTGACATAAACTGATAATCTACTTACATTCTGTGTCAACCCAATAGGTAATGTTCCTCCAGCTTGTGGAGAGATAAATGGACCAAATAAGGTTGTCCCGAATCCAGGCTCTTCATTGTTCGCCGCATTATTCTTCCATTCATCGTTATTATATCCTAGAGAAAATCTTTCATTATTCGCTCGTTTAATACCAGTACCAAAACTTCCGATTTTACCGTCTGGTGTATCCATCAAATTATAACCCAATGGATTCGTATTTGGTACTATACCACCAGTAGCATTCGCAGGTTGCACTGTCATGAATTCTTTCCATGGAGTACCATTTGTTTCAAACTGAGTAAACTCATGACCATTTAAATCTTCTGAGTCGGCTGCAATTGCATTAACTGCAACAGGACGTCCATTAAATGTTGCTGCCAAATCAAATGTTACCCCTACGTTACCTCCGTCATCTGCTGAGGCAAAAGCAGTTAACATTTTACGTTCAACACCATTTTCATCTCTATAGGTTGTTTGAATTCCTGATTTTCCTAGCGTACTATAATTTTCATCTTGAGGTTTTAAGATAACATAGGCTGGATCATAACTTCCATCAGGATTAAGGTTACGGCTGTAGTTTTTATCTTGAGGAATAACGTTATTTTTAACTTGTTTTGGCGCTAATTTTGCGACAGTTGCAGTTAATTCATACCCTTCAACTTTCGTTTTAACGTTAAACTTCATACCTTCTTGAAGTACTTCATACAAGGCATTGTTTTCACGATTCACCTTGTTGTATGTTCTGTTAAACGCATACTTAGCAAAACCTTTATCAATTACTTCTTGGTCAATTGTACGTTTACCAATCAAAGTTTTATCAGGAGAAGCTAATACCTCACGATACATAGTAAAGTTCCCTGTAATATTACCTCTATTTGGTGATTGTACTGTTCTTAATTCCGGTGTATTAAGATATTTAACTGCACTTACTTTTGTTCCATCTGAATAAGTAATAGTTGCATTAGCAAAATCGAACCAGTTAATAACATTTTTCAGCTGTTCAACATTTTTTGTACCAGCTGTTCCCATTACTACATCTGTACTACCAAACGAAATTGTATTTGTACCGTTTTGAGTTAATCTTCCTTCAGATAAAGTAATCGTTACAGATCCTGCTACACCACCCGTCCCTTCTTTCGAAACAGAAATTGTATCTTCATCAGTTAATCCGGGATTAGAGCTTCGCACTTCCTTTTCTATAGCTCTTACTTCTTCTTCTGTCAACTTTGATAAATTCTTAACAGCTGTTTTAGTAGTCGGTGCTACTATGTTTACTACTGTATTTGTTCCATCAGCCAACACAGCCTCAACTTTACCGATATGACCTGCGCGTTTCATCTCAGTATAAACTGCTTCGATAGCAGATGAGATACGTTGGAGTTGAAGATTCAATTGTTCAGCGGTAACATCTTTCTCGTTTAGAACTTTCTTAGATGCAGCAATTTCCACTTTGGCCGCTGCTACTGCAGCTGCAATTGCTTCTTTTGAAGATTTATCTTCAACTTTTTTCTCAGCATAGTTTGCCGCAGTTGTATTCAGAACTTCAGCTTCTGATGTTAACTGTTCAAGGATTGTCTTTGTAGCAGCAATTGGGTTCTCTGCTTTCTTTTCATCCTTCTTATCAGCTTTATCATCAACTGCTTTCTCAGATTTTTTATCTGTAGAATCAGCTGCTTGAGTTGCTTTTTCTTTGTCAGCAACCTCTGATTTTTCACTTGTAGCAGTTTCAGATGTTTTATCGTCTTTCTTAGACGCTTCCGCTGCTAACTTTGCGATTTCTTCCTCGCTCAACTCTTTTTTATCTAGAACAGGAGCTCCTGTTGTAGCTTCCGTAGCTGGCAAGGTCACATTCGTTGGAGAAGTTGCCCCCTCACCATCTTTTGGAGTAGAGGTTACGGCTTCTGTTTTATTGTCAGCAGTAGCTTCTTCCGCCTTAGCAGTAGATTGGGCAGCACCCAAAATCAAGGCTGTACCCAAAAGTACACTCGCAGCACCAAAATGATACTTACGGATAGAGAAGCGTTGACTCAAACCATACCAATCAAAAGATTTATTTTTTTGTCTTTTTGATTTATACATTTTAATCACTTTCTTGTTTTAGATTTGTAATCATGTGTGCAATTACATACTCCAATTATACCACCCCCCCCCGATTTAGTCAACAAATTCAACAGTTTCATGCTTTTATTTTTTAGCTTTTTCAACTTATATTTAAGTAATTTTTACTTTTATATTAATTGCAATACTAAATATCTTTTTATGTTATTTTATTTTTGTTTTTATATTTATTTTTCTCTCTTTTTTTGATATAATAATCTTAAGTTTAATTTTATCGGAGGTTATATGCGTTTTAATCAATTCAGCTATTTAGCGCTACCTAGAGATACAATTATCTTTGAATTAAAAAAGTATGGGTTTGATTTACCAGTCAACATTACAAATAAAAAAATGCTTGAAGCGTTTCTTATTCGTTTCTTTTTTAATTATAAAGATAGTGCCTATCCTCTATCCAGTTTGGCAGTTGATAAAGAAACTGACTTACTGACTTTTTTTCAGTCAAACAAAGAGTTGACTGCAGATATTTTCTACACTGTAGCCTTTCAACTTTTAGGCTTTTCTTATTTGGTTGACTTCGAAGACAGTGAAGTTTTCCGTAAAGAGACTGGATTTCCCATTGTATATGGTGACTTGATTGAAAATCTCTATCAGTTACTCAATACTCGCACCAAAAAGGGAAATACTCTTATCGACCAACTTGTCAGTGACGGTCTGATTCCTGAGGATAATGACTACCACTACTTTAACGGCAAGAGTTTGGCTACTTTTTCCAGTCATGATGCCATTCGAGAAGTGGTCTACGTTGAGTCTCGTGTCGATACTGACCAAAAAGGATTGCCTGACTTAGTCAAGGTTAGCATTATTCGTCCTCGTTATGACGGGCAAATCCCTGCTATCATGACAGCCAGTCCTTATCATCAGGGAACCAATGATAAAGCCAGCGACAAGTCTCTCTACAAGATGGAGGGCGAGCTTGAAGTGAAGCCTGCTCACAAGATTGAGCTAGAGGAGCCTCAACTAAATCTCGTCCAAGCTCAAGGTCAAGCTGAGCTTGTGTCAGAAACTGAGGAAAAGCTAACTCACATCAACGCTAGCTATAGTCTCAACGACTACTTCCTTCCACGTGGTTTTGCTAATCTCTATGTGTCAGGTGTTGGTACCAAAGACTCCACAGGTTTCATGACTAATGGAGACTATCAACAAATCGAGGCCTATAAAAATGTCATTGATTGGCTCAATGGTCGTTGCCGTGCCTTTACTGATCACACGCGCCAGCGTCAAGTCAAGGCTGACTGGTCAAACGGAAAAGTAGCCACAACTGGACTTTCCTATCTAGGCACCATGTCCAATGGTCTTGCGACCACAGGTGTTGATGGTTTAGAAGTCATCATTGCCGAGGCTGGCATTTCTTCGTGGTACAACTACTACCGTGAAAACGGTCTGGTCACTAGCCCAGGTGGTTATCCAGGTGAGGACTTTGACTCCCTTGCTGAGTTAACCTATTCTCGTAATCTCTTGGCTGGCGACTATATCCGTGGCAATGAAGCTCACCAAGCTGACTTAGAAAAGGTAAAAGAACAACTGGATCGCAAGACTGGCGACTACAATCAGTTTTGGCATGACCGCAATTATCTGCTCAATGCCCATAAAGTAAAGGCAGAGGTTGTCTTTACTCATGGTTCTCAGGATTGGAATGTCAAACCACTTCATGTTTACCAGATGTTCTATGCGCTTCCTACTCATATAAATAAGCACCTCTTTTTCCATAATGGCGCACATGTTTATATGAACAACTGGCAGTCCATTGACTTCCGTGAGTCCATGAATGCCTTATTGACTAAGAAATTACTGGGGCAGGAAACGGATTACCAACTTCCTACTGTTATCTGGCAGGACAATACCGCTCCTCAGACTTGGTTATCTCTTGATAACTTTGGTGGCCAAGAAAACTTTGAAACCTTCGCACTTGGTCAAGAAGAGCAAGTTATTCAAAACCAGTACTCAGATAAGGATTTTGAGCGTTATGGTAAGACTTACCAGACCTTCAATACAGAACTCTATCAAGGGAAAACCAATCAGATTACTATTGACCTTCCTGTAACCAAAGATCTTCACTTGAACG
>ERZ1674051.121-NODE-121-length-23148-cov-12.449227_pt1 | contig 23148 bp, 26 predicted proteins | sample MGYA00581125_ERZ1674051 | MGnify/ENA primary metagenome ERZ1674051 (study PRJEB41354, sample SAMEA4873326) | human saliva metagenome | biome: human-associated habitat [ENVO:00009003]; feature: mouth environment [ENVO:08000002]; material: saliva material... | reverse complement strand
CCGTACTATGTTATCACACTTTCTCTATTTTGGCAAGGAAATTCGAAGACTTTTTTTATTTAACGTAAACAACTCCAAGTTTACCAAAAGCAACTTCCCCACGAATAATCAAGGTTTTGTTTGTTGGTGCTACAGGAGCATCTGCCTTAGCTGCACCAAAGGATGTTTCTACTTTCAGATCGACTCGCCAGTGTTGTGGGACATAGACTGTTGCATTTCCGAAGGCCACTTCAATATTTAAAGTCGCAAAATCACCTAACATCTCTGCATTGTCATAGTAGATTTTAGCGTCCCCAAAAGCGACTTCCACTTGGTCGTCTACAATATCTTGATCTTGCTTATAGAAAGTCCCGCTTCCAAATACGACTTCCTTATCCGTAATGACTGTTTTTTCTCCATTGTACCACCACTTTTTTTCATGCCAGAACTTACTTGAATGCGTCAGATAACCAACACCGAGTACCACTAAGATACTAGCCCAGATGAGAGAATGATTAGGCACCGGCAACAAGTCATAAGCGTAATTTGCAATGATGAGCGCCAGTAAACCTGTAAAAACTGCCGCAGTTAGATGGCGTCTAAGGATGGACTCAATGGACTTATAAGCAAAAAAAACAATTCCTAGCAAAGGCCATATCTTACCATCCAAAGAAGGAATGCCAAAATTTCCTTGCAGCAAGATCCAGGCTGCTAAAACCAATAAAACAATACCAAATGCTTTCTTTTTCATGTCTTTTACCTCATGTTTCTTAGATTTTCTTTTAGGAGGGACTGGTAATGTCGTGACACATGAACCTCCTTGTGGGTCTGATAAAAGGAAATGGTGCCCGTTCCTGAAAAGGACTTGTCCACTGAGTAAATCTGACGGATGTTTGCGATAGTTGACTTGGACACTCGGCTAAAATAGCGAGGCAAGATGGTCTCCAACTCATAGAGTTTGAGACGGACTTCATAGGCTTCTTTCTGAGTGTGGGCGTAGATTTTGCTACCGTCGGTTTCAAAGAAAAGAATCTCTGATAGGTCTAGATAATATTCACCTATTCCCTTGTAAAAAGTTAACCTCGGAGTTGTCGACTCTTGCAAGAACCGTTGCAAGTCGGCAATTTCATCTGTCAAAGTGGGGGTCTTGATGACAATTTCAGTTTCTTCTAAATTGCCGTCAATCTCAATTCGTAACTTCATCACATCTCCTTTCTGACTCTACTATATCAAAGCTAAGTTAGGAATACAAGGGCAAAAAAGCAAGTGGTCAATTTGAAGCAGTAAGTGGTTGTAAGACTAGCTTAACTTACATGTCAGAATAGGAAGAAAAGGAATCCCCACACCAGACCACAAGCATAGCCAGCGATGACATCCTTGGGATAATGAACACCCCCTAAAACCCTCACCAAGCCCAGCAAAGCTGAAAAGAGCAAACATACTAAACCAACAGGTAGACTAGCATGCAGACTGGCCATGGAGATGATGGTTGCCGAAAAAACATGGCGACTGGGCATAGACTGTCCCAAACTATCCTTGTCAAGTAAGGGGGCAATGTCCCAAGTTTCGTAGGGGCGTGGGTGATTGATTTTCTTACGAAAGAGGGACAAAATGACAAAGCCTGTAGCAGGAACAAGCAAATAGACCCCAACTTGCTGACCAAATCCTAGCTGCAGGTAAGTGGTGACTAGCAAGGTTAGATAGACCAGAGGCATAGCTACTGTCATCAAACGATTAAAACTAAGCAATAGAAATAAAAGGGTTGGATGGCTAGTTAGTTTGGAGCTAACGTTTCTATACCATTCTTGATAATTTTTCATGTATTCTTCTCATTAACACTTTATTTTGGCCTAGAAGTGAGGCGCTTGTCTTCTAGTATAGTGCAGAAAAAGAAGGCCGTCAAGCCTTCTTTTGGTTTATTCTTCTGCATCATCTTCTGTAAATTGGCTATTGTAGAGATCCGCATAGAAGCCACCTTGGGCCATCAGCTCCTCGTGATTGCCTTGTTCGATGATATTGCCATCTTTCATGACAAGAATCAAATCTGCATTACGAATAGTTGACAAGCGGTGGGCGATGACAAAGGAAGTTCTGCCTTCCATCAAACGGTCCATGGCTTTTTGGATCAATTCCTCTGTACGTGTGTCGACTGAGGATGTTGCTTCATCCAAAATCAAGAGTGGTGCATCCTTAAGAAGGGCACGAGCAATGGTTAAGAGTTGTTTTTGTCCGACAGACAAGGTCACTGTGTCATCCAAAAGAGTATCGTAGCCATCTGGCAAAGTCATGATAAAGTGATGGATTCCTACAGCCTTGCTAGCTTCCATCATCCGCTCATCGCTGATGCCCGTTTGATTGTAGATGAGATTTTCCCGAATGGTTCCTTCAAAGAGCCAAGTATCTTGCAAGACCATTGAAAAGGCATCATGCACTTCCGAACGCTTCATGTCCTTAGTATCCACGCCATCGATACGGATACTTCCCTTATCAACCTCATAGAACTTCATCAAAAGATTGACAATGGTTGTCTTACCAGCTCCAGTTGGCCCAACGATAGCGACCTTTTGGCCTGCATGAGCTGTCGCAGAAAAGTCATGGATGATGGTGCGTTCTGGTGTATAGCCAAAGGATACGCGATCAAAGACCACTTCTCCCCTCATGCCAGTCAATTGTCTTTCCTTATGGGATTCATCCTGCATCTCAGCTTCACCTAGAAATTCAAAGACACGTCCCATGGCTGCACTGGCTTGTTGCAAGCTGGTAATCCCTTGAGCAATTTGTGATAAGGGTTGTGAGAAGGTACGAACATAGACCATAAAGGCTACAATAACCCCGATAGTGATATGCCCTTTTAGAGCAAGCGCGGCCCCAACGATGATGACCAAAACATAGCTAAAATTCCCAACAAAGAACATGGCTGGCATCATGATACCAGAGATAAACTGAGATTTCCAGATGCTGTCGTGCAAGTTCTGATTCAAACCTGCAAATTTCGCTTTAGAGGTGTCTACTGCGTTGTAGCTCGTTACAACATTGTGTCCCGAATACATTTCTTCTACATAACCATTGACAGCCGCCAAGTTGTTTTGCTGAGCTCTAAAGTACCCTTGTGACTTAGCCATAATTACGGAAACTGCCGCAAAACCAACAAGCGTAGAAACAACCGTTACCAGAGCTAAAATCCAGTTCATGCTAAACATGGTCACCAAAACAGCAATCAACAAGAAGCTAGCTGAGAGTACTGTTCCCAAACTTTGATTGAGAGATTGAGCGGCCGTATCAACGTCATTGGTCACGCGCGAAAGGGTATCTCCTTGAGAATGACGATCAAAATAGCCAAGGGGCAAACGATTGATTTTTTCAGCAATTGCCGTCCGCAAGCGTTTTGAAAAATGTTGGATACTTGTTGAAAAGATATAGGCCTGTGTATAGTTAAGGATAGCACCAAGTACATAGAGAATCACTAAAAAGCTAGCAATACTTGAAACAGCCTCTAGGTCAATTCCCGTCATCAAACCATCTGAGATTAAGTTGGTGATTTCTTTTATCTTAGTCGGTCCATAAACCGTGATGATGCTTGAACATACAGCTGCTACAACCGCTACTAGTAGGGGAAGTTGGAGACCTGCTAGAAAAGGTTTATAATATTTCCAAAAAGACATTTTCTTATTTTCCATGTTCCAATTCCTCCTTCGATAGTTGTGAGTAGGCAATTTCTTGGTAGACTTCATTGGTAGCTAGAAGTTCCTTGTGGGTGCCTTGCCCCACGACTTTACCTTGATCCAATACTAAGATCAGGTCGGCATCCATGATGGTAGAAATCCGCTGTGCTACGATGAGCTTGGTCATAGATTTTGTTTTCTCTGCTAGCTCTTGGCGCAAGATCCGGTCTGTCTTGTAGTCCAAGGCTGAGAAAGAGTCATCAAAGATAAGAATCTCTGGCTTACGAGCCAAGGCACGCGCAATGGCCAAACGCTGTCTTTGACCTCCTGAGAAGTTGGTTCCGCCTTGGGCTACTTCAGAGGCCAGACCTGCTTCCTTATCCTCGATAAAGTTTTTAGACTGGGCTAATTCCAGAGCTTGCCACATAGCAGCTTCGCTTAGAGGAGTTTCTTTGCTCTTACCAAAATCTAGATTGCCCTTAACATCTCCTGAGAAGAGGACTGCTTTCTGCGGAATATAGCCAACCTTATTGCGCAAGTCTACCAAGTCGTAATCTTGCACATTAACACCATCTACTAGAATTTCTCCCGCGGATACATCGTAAAAACGAGGTAGTAGGTTGACCAGAGTAGATTTACCAGAACCAGTTGAACCGATAAAGGCCACAGTTTGACCCGCTTCTGCTTTGAAAGTGACATGTTCCACGACTGCTTCAGAGTTTTTAGAGTAGCGGAAAGTCACATCACGAAATTCCACTTGTCCTTGAACTGAAGGGTCCACTGTCTGTGCATGACTAGGATTTTCAATAGAAGAATGCAAATCCAATACTTGATTGATACGTCCTGCAGAAACCAAGGTACGAGGAAGAACGATAAAGAGTGCTCCCATGAGAAGGAAGCCCATCACGACCTGCATAGCATAGGACATGAAGACCACCATATCACTAAAGAGTGGCAGACGTTCTGCCAAACTTGCATCGTTGATGATATAGGCACCAATCCAGTAAATGGCTAAGGTCAAACCGCTGGAAATCGCCATCATAATAGGGTTCATAATCGCCATCAATCGATTGACAAAGAGATTGAGACGAGTCACCTCATCATTGGCTTCTTCAAATTTCTTATCTTGGTAATCCTCGGCATTATAAGCACGAACAACCCGAATCCCAGTCAAACTTTCGCGAGTGATGCTATTGAGTTTATCTGTCAATTTTTGAATGACAGATTGTTTTGGAAAAGCTAGAGTAATGAGAACAGTGGTCATCAAGACATTGACAATGACGGCCACCACTACTGCCCAGAGCCAGTATTCCGACTTCCCAAGGATTTTTCCAATGGCCCAGATGGCCATGATAGGCCCACGAGTCACTACCTGTAAGCCCATAGTAAAGAGCATCTGAACCTGCGTAATATCATTGGTCGTTCGAGTCAAAAGACTGGGGATTGAAAAACGTTTGATTTCCGTTTGCGAAAAATCTAGAACACGATTAAAAATATCTCTTCGCAAGTGAGTCGTGTAAGACGCTGCAACACGAGAAGCAAAAAATCCAACTGTTACAGAAGACAGAAAGGCTAGGAGAGATAAGCCCATCATCTTAGCAGCAGGAGACCATAGTTGTCCTAACTCCGTACCCGGTGTTCCAATCAATTCTGTTATTTCTGAAATATAGGTCGGCACTTCTAACTCGAGATAGACCGAGAAACAAGTGAAAAGAACAGTGAGTAGGATCATCCCCCACTCTTTTCCTGTAATACGTTTAGCAAGTTTCTTCATTCTCTCCTCCTATTCTTTCTACATTAGCTTGTAGTTGTCCGAGAACTTCTTCAAAAACGGCTAGCTTTTCCTTTGAAATTCCTTCCAGTAGGCCACTGGCAATCCGATCAAAAAGCGCCTTAACTTCTTGCATCTGAGATCGTGATTTATCGGTCAAACGAACAAGTTTTGCTCGTTTATCACTTGGACTGGCCTCTAACTCGACTAAATCATTTTGTACCATACGCTTGACCAAGTTGCTTGCAACTGACTTGGTGATATTGAGTTCTGTCTCAATATCCTTGATAAGCGTTAATTCCTGATCATGCTCACGACGATCTAAAAACTGCAGGACCTGTCCTTGCGGTCCCCCCATAAATTCAATACCGCAACGTTTGGCTTCTTTCTGCAACATCAGGTGGATCTGGTACCCAAAACGTTTAAAAATCAACAACGATTTGTCCATGATTGCTCCCTTCTCATGATTTTATATAGTTCTCTGGAGAACTAATTTAGTTTTCATGAGAACTATTTTACCACTTACAGAGAATATGTCAAGAAAAAAGTTTCCTAGAGAACTATTTTAGTCTGAATTGACATTGGAGAATATTTTCTCTATAATAAGCACTAGCTACCGTGGATAGGAATCCATTCACTTGATGAAGGGAGAAAACGTTCAAATGAAACCAGAAGAACAAAAAGTTTTAGGGATTTTAGCAACCATTTTTGGAGCCATCGCACTTTTAGGTTCCTGGATTCCATTTATTAACTATCTATCGTTTTTCATCGCTATTGTTGCTTTGATTTTAGGTATTATCGGCCTTATCGTCAACCTCAAAAAACGGAAAACAATGGCCATTATCGGAACATCTCTCGCAGTTGCTTCTGTTGTACTTTTCTTTACGACCCAGATACTGTACGCTAATGTCTACAAAGATTTTGTCAGAGAGTTTAACCGTTCCTATAGAGAAGCTAGTTCCTCAATGGAACGCGACTTGACAGATGATACCATTGATTCACTCCCTGAAGAGGAGGAAGACGATACCTTCACCTGGACCCAAGAACAGTTCGACGACTTAATCGAAGGCAACCTTGATAACAAGGGAAAAGGTGGTACCAATTACAAGGATATTATCAAAAAACACGGACTACCAGACTCCGAGTTTGATTCCACTATTGAGGGCTACGACACAAAGAAAATTACCTATATTGGCATTGATGATAGAATCAAGACCGTTACTCTAACCTTTGTAAAACAGGATAATGGTCAACTCTTACTAGTTCATAAAATAGCTGTAGGCCTAGGAGAAAGCCGGCAGCAAAGAGATTCTGGAACCAGAATCTAATCTCAAATATAAAAAGCGAACAGCTAGCAAGTCTGTTCGCTTTTTTATTAGAATCCATCGACATTTGTGTAGATCTTTTGGACGTCCTCATCATCCTCAAGAACGCTGTAAAGTTTTTCAAAGGTTTCCAAATCTTCACCTGACAACTCAACTTCTGACTGAGGAATCATTTCCAGTTCAGTAACTTGAAATTCTTCGATACCAGACTCACGCAAAGCAACGATAGCCTTGTGAAGGTCAGTTGGAGCTGTGTAAACAGTGATTGTTCCTTCTTCTGCTTCTACATCATCCACATCAATGTCTGCTTCAAGCAAAAGCTCAAAGATAGCATCCGCATCATCACCAGCAAATACGATAACACCCTTGTTGTCAAAGAGGTAAGAAACAGAACCTGAAGCTCCCATGTTACCGCCATTTTTACCAAAAGCAGCACGGACGTTCGCAGCTGTACGGTTGACGTTTGAAGTCAAGGTATCCACAATCAGCATAGAACCATTTGGTCCAAATCCTTCGTAACGTCCTTCTGTAAAGGTTTCGTCTGTGTTTCCTTTTGCTTTATCAATCGCTTTATCGATAACGTGTTTTGGCACCTGCGCTTGTTTAGCACGATCGATAACGAATTTCAAAGCAGTATTTGATTCTGGATCTGGTTCCCCTTTTTTAGCTGCTACATAGATTTCTACACCAAATTTTGCATATACTTTAGAGTTAGCTCCATCTTTAGCCGTTTTCTTGGCTACGATATTGGCCCATTTACGTCCCATTAGGAATCTCCTTTTTTCACATTTTAATCTTTCTTATTATAACACAAGTCTAGCTGATTTTCACTAGAGGAAATGGATTTTCTTTTGCAAAGCAAGCTAGGATTTCCCTCCGACTGCCACGATTTTCTTGCCTTCTTTTATCCAAGGGTGTCGGGAAAGGGAGAAGTAAAGTTGGAGAGTCATCACAACCCAGAGTAGCGGTTCACAGAGAATAACACCTGTGTAGCCTGTCCAAGGAATAATCCAAGCTACGAAAATAATTTTCCCAAACAACTCGATAAAGCTAGATATAAGGGGCAAAAGTTTTTGGCCTAGTCCCTGCAAGCTATTTCTATAAATCAATAAAAGACTTAAAAATGGATAAAATACAGAACTGATACGTAAGTACAAGGTCCCGTTTTCTACCAAATAACTGTCTGTCGAACTTGCTAGGAAAGAAACTAGGCTAGGACTGGCAAAAAATAGGAAAATACAGGCAAGGGCTGCCCAAGACATACTCAAATAGCTCCCTAAACGAAGACCTTGGACAATACGTTCGGGACGTTTTGCACCAAAGTTTTGAGAGATAAAAGTCGTCATCGATGCTGAAATAGCCGTCATTGGTAATAAGGCAAAGGCCATGATTCGCCGTGCTGCCGTTTGAGCACTGATAATGACTGCACCAAAACTATTGACAGAGGATTGCAAAATGACACTTCCGATAGAGACGATTGACCCCATCAGACCCATGGCTAGTCCCTGCTCCAAGAGATCCACATAGAGAGCCTTATTCCATTTGAAATGTTTGAGACCCGGAAGAAGCTCTGGAACACTCTTACGAATATAAAAATAACAGAGGATTGCTGACAAACCCTGCGAGATAATGGTTGCAAGACCCGCAGACTGAACTCCCAGATGCAGTTGCGTAATAAAATACAAATCCAAGATCACATTAACAATAGCTGAAAAGATAAGAAAAGCAAGAGCCGCAAGGCTATCGCCAATCGAGCGCAGTAAGCCTGCAAAAAGATTGTAAGCAAAACTAACCCCTACGCAGGTAACAATCATGGAGATGTACTCGTAGGATTGAGGAAGGATTTCTACAGGTGTCTCTAAATATTGCAAGAGTGGATAGAGACCAAAGAAGCCCATCAGCATGACAAGAGCACTCAGGATGGCACCCAGAAGCCAAGTTGCCGCAACAGCTTCTTTAATCTTAGCAAAATTACGAGCACCGTAAAGACGAGCGATGACAACTCCCATCCCATTTCCAACTCCGAGGGCAAAGCCGATAATCAGATCAAAAATAGCCGTCGTTGCTCCTACTGCTGCTAGGGATTCTTGCCCAAGAAACCGCCCTACAATCAAGACGTCAGCTGTATTATACAGCTGTTGGAAGATATTGGACAATAGAATTGGAAGGGCAAAACTCAAAAGTGAGGGGAGAATGGAGCCATGAATCAGGTCCACTGTTCGTTTTTTATTCATAAAGATATTATATCAGCTTTCCAGAGGACCGACAAGATTCTTTAACGAATCCTGAAATCAATTGCTTACAGAGAGACAATTTGCTATAATCAAGAAAAGGAGGTCATTTATGAGTTTGACCAGTCAATTAATAACCGATGTGTTTCCAGATCTTGATAAAGTTGAAAAGCTAAATAACGAAGCTTTCCCCGAGGAGGAACGAGTCCCTCTTTCTGAGTTTTTGCGCTATCAGGACCGAGATGACGCCCACTTTTTTGCTTTTTATAACGAAGAAGAATTTGTTGGCTTTGCTTTTGCCATCTCCAACCAAAAGGCCTTCTATATTAGCTTTTTTGCCATCATGCCTCACTTAAGAAGTCACGGGTACGGGAAGGAAATTATCGACAAACTAACTGATTTTTACCAGCGGACTATGTTGCTTGAAGTGGAGCGATTGGATGAAGAATGCGATAACTTGGAACAAAGAAAAGCTCGTATGAACTTCTATCAACAAAATGGCTTTAAAACAGCTAACGCTTTTCTAGAGTATGATGGCTTGAGTTTTGAAATTCTCTACCGCGGTGACCATTTCGACGAGGAAGCCTATCGCGACATCTTCCAAAAATTACAAGATGAGCATTATTTTGATTTTCATATCAAATACAGACGCTTTAGTGATCATTAGTTGTTTCAAGGAAGAGAAGTCTAATGAACTTTCTCACAATAAAACGCATAATATCAAGGTTATGAATACCTGATATTATGCGTTTTTATGATGGCTCTATAATATTTGTAGTGGGTAAATCCCCCAATAATTGACTCATAGTCTTAAGAACTTAAGCTAAATACAACCATTCTTTCACTCAATCCCCATCTTCGCTGCTTTCTCTGCATGGATAACTGTTGTGTCATAAAGAGGAAGAGCTATATCAGATTGCTTTACTAGAAGACCAATCTCTGTACAGCCTAGGATAACGGCTTCTGCACCAGCATTTTTTAAATCGTCTATAACGGTAAGATATGTCTGTTTTGAACTTTCTCTGATATCTCCCAGACAGAGTTCATCATAGATAATCCGATTGACGTCCGCAATGCCTGCTTGGTCTGGAATCAGCACTTCTAGCCCAGATTCTAGTAATTTCTCCTTGTAAAAGTCTTGGGTCATGGTGTACTTAGTCCCCAAGAGTCCAACCTTTCGAATACCATCATCTACCAGGGCTTGAGCAGTTGCTTGCGCAATGTGCAAAATTGGAATTGCAATTTTCTTCTGAATCTGCGGCGCAACCTTGTGCATGGTATTGGTACAGATGACGATAAAGTCCGCACCCGCCTGCTCTAAGCGCTGGGCAATGTCCGCCAGCACCTGCGCACTCTTGTCCCAGTCTCCAACAGCCTGATAATGCTCAATCTCTGCAAAATCCACACTGTAAAGCAGGATTTTAGCAGAATGCAGACCGCCTAGTTCCCTTTTGATAGTTTCGTTGATAATTTGGTAGTAAGAAGTGGTGCTTTCCCAACTCATACCCCCGATTAAACCGATTGTTTTCATCGTCTAATTAAACTCCTCCTTGTTAATGATTGCCAATGAATTGTACAATATGCTACTGTGAGATCTGTTTCCGACGGCAATCGCAAACAACACTTCCGTGATAGTCGTCTCTTTACATCCTTCCATAAAGGGATCACTAATAATTTAGTTCATAACAGTCTTAATTTATATGACTAAATCCAGATTTTTAGCTTATCACTCTATCATCAAATTTTGGCTAATTTATATAGTTTATATTCATAGTGATAGGTGGAATAAGTTAACAAAAAACCTGTTGTATTATACCGTAAGAAAAAATGTGGTAGTTATTCAAACGGGCTGTCCTCATTATACTACTAAAATCCCTTACTTACAATATATTATTCCCAACCTAAAATATCTGATTGCCAAATTCTCAACTTGTTCATTCTATTCTTTAAACAAAACTAGGAGAACTGAGCATACTGCTCTGCAAGTTTGCCTTATTTTGAAATATCATAAAGATTATGGCGGCGAAAAACTACTAAATAAAGTAAAAAAATAATCCATAAAATTGGAAGCCCCCAATTCACCAGAGAAAGACCAGCTGTAAACGGCATAGTCTTAAACAGAATAGATAAGATAAGGAGTAAAACAACTAACACAATGAAAGAGGGGGCGTTTCCAACTGTAACAGAGACATTGTCATTTTCTTTGATATCTAGAAGTAATGTCTGACTTGTAAATCCCAGAATGTCTTTAATATAAAGAGAATGTTTTCCTGCCGATAGTTCAATTTGCTTATCTACAATTGCAGTAACTTTGCCTTGATTGACATCGTCCACTATCAGATAAAGCAAGCCTCTGTCATTGACAAAACTTAATTTTCTATGAAGTTGCAAAACAGCCATAATAAATACCTCCTAACGACCAATATTATATATGTTTTAAAAATTGAATATAGGCAGATGCGCTTCTCTCAATTTCTTACTTTGTTGAAACCGGGTGTCCTCTCTGAACCATAAAAAGCAAAGAGATCACGATAATTTCAGCGACAATAAAAATTTAAATAAAATCTTAAAAGGAACTAATCCCTGCTCAAGAGTATAATAATATTTCCCATCAGGTTGATAATCCTTTTCCTGAATCCCAGCAGATACTGCTAATGCTATTTTTCTCCTCTGTAATTTATCTCCTCCATTTTTACCATAAGACCAACCATAAATTAATACATTATCTATCCACTTTTTAGCAATGACGGACTAGAAAAATTAAATATAGAAAATTGAAAAACTAAGTTTTGATGAGATTCAACTAATTACTATTCTCTTTTTTTATTTATAGTACCTTCTGGGCATTCTTTATATAATTCATGAAATTGTATATTCTTCTAGATATTTCCCCAATTCCTCAATCCAACGTTTATTAATGGTTGAATGTTCCATATCTGAGTGTGTCACTATGATTAATGTTTTCATCTATATTTTTCTCCCTATTTATTAGGTACTGAATTATCAAACTAGGTGCACAAATTCCTCATAGATACTTCATAAGATATTATTCAATTTAGACATTTCTGAGCTCTATGATTTAGTTTTTCTTCCTATTTTTTTGAATTAAGAAATCATCAATCTTTATCCGGTGTTGTGATTTCATTTGTCAATTACTTCACCATCAGAGTCATTAGCAGTTATAATTATCCTACTTTAACAGCTAGTTGATTTGAGGAAATGAAAATAGCAAATCTGTTAGTGCGGCAAGACAATTTCTATCATTTTAACCAATATTCTCTATTCCCTATTTCAAATACTTATCGGTTTTTTATTGGTTTTTACGAATGGTCTGAGAAATTAGTGAAGTAGGATAATTTTACTTACTACAGAAATTATGAAACTATTTTTAGATACTCCTTAGGACTCTATCTCAGATTACCCAAAGGAATAGAATTTCCCGATTCATGCATTGCTCTATTCGGTTCGAAGAGCTTCAACAGGATTCTTGCAAGCGGCAATCTTGGAAGGAATATAGCCGGCAAAGAATGTCAAAATAATGCTAAGAGCCACTAATACAGCTGCATTCTCAGGAGAGAGGTTAGCTGTGAAACCTTTGATATTCAACGAATCAGCTACCAATTGGTTAATGGGAATAGTCAGAAGTGTTGCGATTCCGATACCTAATACCCCAGAGCTCAAACCTAACAGCCCTGCTTCAGCATTAAAAATGCGCGAAATATCTTTCTTACGACTTCCCAGAGCTCGCAAAATTCCGATTTCTTTCGTTCTCTCTACAACAGAAACATAGATTAAAATTCCAATCATAATGGAAGAAACTAACAGTGAGATGCCTGAAAAGGCAGTTAGAATAAAGGTTACAGAACCAATAATATCAGTAAAAGCCTCTGATACTGTTTTTGCCATATCCGTATAGGAGACAGAATAGCGTTCATAATCATTGCTGTTTTTGCCATATTTTTTGGCTACATCTTCATTAAATGTGTGTATAGTTTGCAGGATCTTCTTTCGATCTTCAAAAGACTTGGCATAAAAACTTAAACTTGTTGGTGTGTTATCACCTCCTAGTTGTTGCATCATTGTTTGGTAGCTTTCTTCTGACAGAACCTCGCCACTGATGTCCAAGACACTACGGGTCTGGCTTTTTTCCTGTGCTTGAACAATAGCTGAACTTTTTTCTACCTCCAATAATTGATTGAGAAAAGTTTGACTATAGCCAATTGTTCCATTAAATGGGGTTGTGGTGGCATCCTTTAGCTGCATGATTTCTGTTATTCTCAGAGTTTGCCCTTCTTGATAAAGGCTGTCTGTCACTTCATTAGGAATAAAGCGCTCTCCAATTTGTCGGAAATATTGGTCATTTGTAAGAACATGGATTTCTTTACCAAGAAGTTCCTCTACCTTTACTTTATTTTTTCCCTTATAACCTAACATAGCAAGTTGTTGTTCGCTTAAACTACCATCTGAATCTAAAAATAGAATAGCTTGATTACCAGTTGGATACTTAAATATCTTATCTTCGCTAGCAACTAATCGGTACTTATCCGTAATGGTGGTTTCATCTGTTGGAAGAACTGCAAAGTTGGTAGTAGTTGCCATTAAAGTTCGTACCACATTATCTTGAATCTGATGGATCTGACCATCTGTATCCTTGACAAAAGCCTTAAGAGTATAACCAGTATTGAAATTTAGACTTTTGTAGTAAGATTTAGCATGCTTTTTCATATATGAGATGAAATCGCCGTCTTTTCCCCCTAGAGCATCTTCAGTGTAACGATTCTGATGTGTTTTCCCTTGCTCAGCTACCTTGATTTCTTTGATTGGGTTTTCAGTTTTTTCTGCTAATCGATCGGATAAGGTTCGAATTCCTCCTGAGTCTGCTGCTGATATAGTTATGGGCATAGTGGAAAGGGTGTCTTCCTGCATACTTTTAATATAGCCATTCATCCCAGATGAAATCGCTAAAACAGAAGCAATACCTATAATTCCAATACTTGCTGCAAAAATCGTTAAGATACTCCGAACTTTCTTAGTCAGCAAATTTTTAAAACTAGAGCTAATTGCCCGAGCAAAAGACATAGAAGTTTTGCCCAGCTTGTAACCCTTATTGGAATCAATTTGAGGATTTGGGGCTGTATCTTCGATAATCTTTCCATCTGATAATCGGACAATTCGACTACTACATTTTTCTGCCAACTCAGGATTATGAGTCACCATGATAACCAACTTACCCTGACTGATTTTCTTAATCAATTCCATAATTTGTATACTAGTGCTACCGTCTAGTGCGCCAGTAGGTTCATCAGCTAAAATAATTTTAGGATTGGTTACCAAGGCCCGAGCAATAGCCACTCGCTGCATCTGACCACCAGATAATTGATTGGGTTTCTTGTGAATATGCTGCTCCAGTCCAACATCTTTCAGAGCTACAACAGCTCTTTCCTGACTTTCTTTATTGGATAAACCTGAGATAGATAGAGCTATTTTAACATTTTCTAATACTGACAAATGGCTGATGAGCTGGTAATTTTGAAAGATGAAACCAATGGTCCCATTACGATAACTATCCCAATCTTTATCTTTGAAAGATTTCGTAGAAGTGCCATCTACAATCATATCTCCTTCATCATAACTATCTAAACCACCAATAATATTGAGGAGAGTTGTTTTGCCGCTGCCACTAGCGCCTAGGATAGAGACAAATTCATGTTCACCAAAACGGATGGATACATCATTCAGTACTCGGTTTTCTTCCTCACCACTATTGTAAATCTTTGTAATATGCTTTAATTCTAACATCAGCATCTCCTCTCTTCTTGCTCTCTACCTGACATACAGTCAAAATTCCAAGAAAAGTCTGTTTTTATAATTTTATTGACATTTATCAAATGCAGCTGGCGATCTGAGCTATGTCTTCCAAAAATTGTTGGCGTTTATCATCGGAAATCTTTTCGACACCTGCCAATTGAGTCAATTTAACCGGTGCAACAGCACAAGTTTTTAAAATTTGATTTTTCAGGACTTTACCATAGTCCTGAGCAAAAGGTACTACAAAAGAAGGGGTGTTATGTGTTGTGATAATCCAAGCAGATTTTCCTTGTAAATGTCCTTCAAGACCGACTTTTTTATAAGAATAAGCAAAACCAGCTACAAAGACACGATCAATGAACCCTTTAAGTATGGCAGGCATGCCACTCCACCAAAGAGGGAAAATAAAGATTAGATGATCTGCCCAAGTAACCAAATCACGGTATTCCTCCATTTCAACAACTTTGTCTAAGTCACGCCGTTTATGACTTTCATCAAATCGTAATATCGGGTCAAATTGCTCATTGTATAAATCTAAGGTTTTAACAGAATGTTTGCTCGAAATGTTAGCTTGAACCTGCTTGAGAATCGCTCCGTTAAAACTTTGATGGGTTGGGTGAGTATAGATGATTAAAATATTCATGATCGTTCTCCTTTGATATAAATATCAAGCATATGCTCAATAGTAGTTTGAATCGCTTTGTTATCAAAATCATAACCAATGGGACTGTTCGCCAGAACGGCAAGACCTGAAATGAAACTCCAAAAGTGAAACAATGTTTCAGCTTCACTATTGGTGAACTGTTCCTCTTTACGGAGCTTCAAAACAATACGCTTAAATTCTTCAAAACCTGGTAAATCTGAATCCAGCGAAATAGTATCCTGTGTGACCTTCATATATTTGAAAGGAAATTTAACAAAGAGAGCTTCAAAGAAATATGGATACTGTTTGGCAAAGGTGATGAAGTTAAATCCCATTTTAGCCAATTGATGACGAGCAGAAGCTTCCAAATCAATTTCCTGTTGCATTTCTTGATTGAGAAAAGTAGAGAGGCGTTTTAAAACCACTTTTAAATAATTTTCTTTGCTTTCAAAATGGCGATAAGGAGTTCCGTGGGTCACACCACAAGATTTAGCAATAGTTCTCAGCGAAAGTTGATCAATGCCATGTTTTTTGATCTCTTCCACTCCTGTCTGAATAAGTCTTTCTTTCAATTCTGCTGTGTTGCGTTTCATATCTCTCCTCCAAAAGTATACATCGTCTACATTTTTAGTATACACTGTCTACATTGTTTTGTCAATTCTAAGAGTATAATAAAATCCCTTTTCATTGTAAAAAGAATAAAAAGGGATTAGAGATAGAAAAGCCAGCATAGTTTATGCTTATTCATTCTACAGAGAGTTTGCTCTTCTTAAAATATATCTATAATAAAACAGTCGCATCAGAAAGCCTGCCGTCCAGCCAAAAGGGGCGGCCATCCAAATGCCATTAAATCCTAGGGAAGTACGGGATAGCAAGACGGCTAAAGGCACTTGAAGAATACAGAAAGTTGTGATAGAAGCAATCAAAGGAAGAAGAGATTTTCCATAACCTAATAATAAGCCATTTAACACCTGCATCGCTCCGAAAATCAGATAAAAGCTTGATACAATACGCAAATACTGTTGACCGATTTGAATGACGGCTGCATCATGATTAAAAATGGAAATGAATGCTGGAGCAAAAACAAAAATCATAACAGAAATGCAGATTGATAAACTGATTGAAAATAATAAGGTACTTCTACCACCCTTGCTAATGCGCTCTCTTTTCCCAGCCCCTTCATTTTGAGCTGTAAAATTCATCAATGCCTGTCCGAGATTAACAGCAGGCATTTCTGCAAAAGAGTCAACCTTAGACGCTGCTGTATAGGCTGCAATAGCGCTTGTTCCAAAACTGTTGACAAGAAACTGAATCACCAGAAATCCAAAACTAATGAAAACCTGCTGCAGCATAGCAGGAAGCCCAATAGATAACGATGAACGCAATTCTTTGCTGCTCCATTTTAAATCGGATAAATGAGGAAATAAGTCTGGATATTTTTGCTTCATGTACAATAAACAGACAAAGAAAGAAAAGTACTGAGCGATGACAGTAGCACCGGCGGCACCAGCAACACCACAATGAAAGCCAGCAATAAAAACTACATCTAAAAATGCATTCAGACAAACCGAACTAATTAAAATATAAGTTGGTGTCTTAGAATCTCCAATCCCTCTCAAACAATTCGCTAAAGTATTGTATGCAAAAAGCGGCACCAAGCCTAAAAAGATAATTTTTAAATAAACATCCGCATCAGCTAATAAAGATTGAGGTACATTTAATTGTCTTAGAAATATGCTCGAATAGAAAATCCCCAAAATTGTTAAAATAAAAGCTAGAATACTCGTGAAAATCAAGTTCGTATCAAGAATATCTTTCATCTTTTGGAAACGTTTTGCTCCATAAAGCTGGGAGATAAGTACACTGGCTCCAATGGAGATTCCTGTTGAAAGGGCAACTGTTAAGGCTACTACTTGAGCACTAGCACCAACAGCTGCCAATCCTTTTGTCCCCACAAGATTTCCGACAATGGCAGTGTCTGTCACATTATATAATTGCTCAAATAAATTTCCTAAGAGGATGGGAACAGAAAAATAGAGTATAGTTTTTAATTCATTTCCTTTAGTTAAGTCCGTCATTTATTTTCTCCTTTTAATCTGCTATAATAAGATTAAAACCATACAATTCGTACAATATCATTATAAATAAAAAATTGGCTCTTATTATCCAAAAAATTGTCGGCAAGATAATTTTATAAGGAGAGAATATGTCTGTTAATTCATTTGAACATTATCCCATGACGTGGAAACCTAATAAGAAACTGTTAAAAGCCCCTCTGTACCTTACACTGGCAGAGTTGCTAGAGCAAGATATTGTCAGCGGCCGGCTGGCATCTGAAACCAAATTGCCGCCACAGCGTGAGTTAGCAGACTTTTTAGATATTAATCTCAGCACTATTACACGAGCTTTTAAACTATGCGAACAAAAAGGAATCATTTATGCTGTTATTGGCAAGGGAACGTTTGTGTCACCAAATAAAGCAACTCCTTTAGGGGCGCTTGAAAAGAATCAGTCACTAATTCCACTCGGTAATCTGAGACCTTACTATCAACTGAACACTATTGCATCAGATACCGTTAGGCAATTGCTGCAGAGCCCTTCTATTGATAGACTCTTTCGCTTTGATACGGTTAATGATACCGACTGGCACACAAGAATTGCCCAGTATTGGCTGAAAAATTTTTCTCTCAGTACTTCTCAAGAGAATATCTTTCTAACCTCCGGCACTCAAAACGCACTTGTTTTGCTTTTTCTAACGGTATTTCAAGCTGGGGATAAGATTGCCACAGATACCTTTACCTATACCAATTTCATCTCCCTAGCCCGTCAGTTTCGGATTGAATTGATTCCCATCATATCTGATACTAAAGGCATTCTTCCTGAAGATTTGGAGAAAAAGTGCCAACAGCATCAGATTAAGGGAATTTATCTAGTGCCAACAAACAATAATCCAACTAGTGCTACCTTAACCGCACAGCGCCGAAAAACTTTAGCTGATATCATCATAAAACATCAGCTTTTGTTAATTGAAGATGATACCTATGCCTTTATCAATAAGCAACAGCTGCCTCCATTAGCCAGCCTGATTCCTGACTGTACCTTTTATATCCATGGGCTTTCAAAAGCGTTGTTTCCTGGCTTGCGGATCGCCTATATGGTCGTGCCTGACCGATTTATCAAAAAGATTTCACTTACAGCTAACAATATCAATACTCATATCTCTTTGTTAAATGCTGAAATTACCAGTGAACTCATTTCAAGTGGACAAGCCCAAGAAATTATCCAGCAAAAAAACCGATTGTCAGAAGAACGCAATCGTCTTTACCGTCAGTTCTTCCCTGAAGTTACTTCTGAGAATCCTTTTGCTTTATTTCAATGGCTGCCATTACCAAAGAAATGGAAAGGATATGAAGTTGAAACTCTTTCCCGGCAGCATGGTGTAGAAATTCTTTGTGCAGAACGGTTTTTTGTCGGCGGTATCATAGAGCAGTCAGCCTTACGAGTATCCATCTGTTCGCCAGAAAATATGGCAGAATTAGAAAGAGGACTAAATATCCTTACGAATTTATTAAGATGATAAGAAGTACGAATTATATTAAAAATGATATTCTTTTACTCTTAAGAGAAAATTGAGAAAAAAATAACATAAAACGGATTAATCGGTTAAAAGTTGTACAATAGGGCCTGTCAAAGAATTTTGACTTAGCTCCCCCCTAAATGTTAAAGAATTTAACCTAGACTAAAAAGGAGAAAAACGATATGATGATGATGAAAAGAGAAATGCTTGGAAAGCAGTTAAGAAGATGCAGAGAAGTATTTGGCTATAGTCAGATTCAAGTAGCTAATTTGCTTGGTGTCTCCCGGCAAACAGTCTCTAACTGGGAAAATGACAAAACGATTCCAGATGGCATCAGTCTAATACAGTTAGCAGATATTTATCATATTTCTTTAGATGAATTATGCGGTCGGACAGTTTTGCTAAAATCGACATCTCATTCGGTTAGTAAGGTGGAAATCGGGCAAATGCTTGGCTTAGTTGGTGTATTCCTATGCTGCTCGCTCGTTAGTCTGACAAATATCCTATTTTTTAGTTTCCTTTTTCTCTGCTTCTTAATCTTTTTCATCTATTCTCATTTTCAAAAATACAATCATTAATATTGGAGGTCAGAAATGACGAAAGAGACAAGAGGATTAGCCTTAATTGCGGGTATTTATTTTCTTCTTTTTATAATTCCGCATTTTATACATTTTTCATATGGAAATCAGTCGCTTAGAATGATTATCCCGCTGCTGGCTTATATTTTCCTAGCTTTATTTGGGCTCTATGTGTTGCGTTATCGGTTAAAGGAAAATTTGTCGTGGATAAAACAGCATAAGCTGAAAAGTTTGGGGATTACGCTGCTTGTCTTTTTAGCGATGACCCTCTTTACGATAGCAGGCAGTTTTTTAGCTCAGTTTGACTATTCATTTTTTAACATTGACCAGTCAAACTTAACTAACGATACCAATATTGGATCGGCAATGAATTTGTTTCCTGTACCTCTGCTAATCTTGGTTTTAGGTATCTTAGGACCTTTTGTTGAAGAAATTATCTATCGTTATATTTTGCTAAATTTTTTTAAAAAATATTGCTCTGTGGGAGTGGCGATTTTTTTATCCAGTCTTTGTTTTGCCATGATTCATGTCAATCATTTTACAGCCAATGAATTGTTAGGCGTTTTACCTCATTTTATGTCAGGTCTTGTCTTTGCTTATACTTATCACAAAACAGATAATCTCCTTTTTTCATCTGCTGTGCATATCTTCAATAATAGCAGTATATTTTTGCTGATATAAAGGCGAAGACTATACTAAACCGAGGTTGTTTCATCTGCTTTGAATTCTATATTTATTAAGGAAGAAGGTTCTTTTATATGTTGACCAGCTGTTTTAGTTTTTTAGTCATTCTTTGTATTTTAGTCTATTTCTATTTAATGTTAGACTTGCATTTAAAAAATAAGGGCATCTACAGTCCTATCAGACATGCTGTCAGTGACTATGGGGTAGGGGAGTATAAATATCTTTTTAACTGGGCAGGAATTGTCAGTACATTCCGTAATATTTTCTTGATAGGTGCTCTTATCTGTTGGAACTATGAGGCTGCCTTTAAAGAAAAAGCTATTTGGTTATTAGTACTGGCTTTGGTTGGCTATTTCGGAGTCATGGTTTTCCCAACAGATATTGAGGGAAGCCACAAAACAATCAGCGGTCGTCTGCACTTGCTATTTGCTATTTTACAGTTTACCGTCTTGGCCATTTTTCTTTTTCAATTGACCGATGTAATGAGTGCATTAGTGCCTTCATTAGCTGTTTTCTTCTTGGCAATAGAATGGCTGATAAAGATTGGTTTATATGGATTGGTCGCCGCACTTATTTTACCTTTTTTAAAACCCTTCTTTGGGTTATTAGAACGCATTTTTCTGTACGCAAGCAATATTTATATCCTGATTTTTTGTATAATACTATTTCAACAAAAATAGATTATGGATTTTATTTTAGCCGTTTAGTGTATCCTTTATTATATATGGGATTCCTAATAAAGAACTGCTTGACTTATACGATAAGATAGTAAAGCGAAAAGGGCGGAAGTTGCTTACTACAATTGAGATACTTTTACAACTAACTATAAGTGTGGTTACTAATTGAGATACAGATCATTTATTAGAAAGAGAAAACTATGCTGAATGAACAAGATACTTGTGTTCCGACGGGTATTTCTCCAAAAGAGACAGGCTTTGGTTATACTATGTCAGTAATTGGCAGGAAATATAAACGGCAATTCTACATATTTTACTAGAAAATCTTATGAGTTTTTATTTGTGCACTTATATTGTATATTCAAGGTAGAAAAAAGTCCCATATGACCTATAATGAAAAGCGACTAAACAACTCATTAGAAAGAATCTTATGAAATCATTACATTTTGTCACAAACCTACTCGATATTAAAGACCCTAATATCCAAATTCTAGACATCATCAATAAGGATACTCACAAGAAAATCATCGCTAAACTGGACTACGACGCCCCATCTTGTCCTGATTGCGGAACCCAAATGAAGTAATATGACTTTCAAAAATCGTCTAAAATTCCTTACCTTGAAACAACTGGTATGCTTACCAGAATTCTCCTTAGAAAACGCCGTTTCAAGTGCTATCATTGTTCGAAAATGATAGTCTCTGAGACTTCCCTCGACAAGAAAGATCATCAAATCCCTCGTATGATCAATCAAAAGATTGCTCAAAAGTTGATTGAAAAGACTTCTATGACCGATATTGCTCATCAGCTGTCTATTTCAACTTCAACTGTTATTCGCAAGCTTAATGACTTCCGTTTTAAGCATGATTTTTCTCGTCTTCCAGAGATTATGTCTTGAAATGAGTATACCTTCACTAAGGAAAGGATGAGTTTCATTGCGCAAGATTTTGAAAAGCTCGACATCATCACTGTCCTTGAAGGTAGGACACAAACTATCATCCGAAATCACTTTCTTCGCTACGAGCAAGCTGTTCGCTGTCAGGTGAAAATCATTACGATGGATATGTTTAGTCCCTACTATGACTTAGCTAAACAGCTTCGCTTTCGAATTTCTAAGCTCAGGCTGAAACAGTCTCCTAGACCGTTTCACTCCCAAACGCTAAAATCGTTCTAGATCGTTTTCACATTGTCCAACATCTTAGCCGTGCTATGAGTCGTGTGCGTGTCCAAATCATGAATCAGTTTGAGCGAAAATCTCATGAATATAAGGCTATCAAACGTTACTGGAAACTCATTCAACAGGATAGCCGTAAACTCAGCGATAAACGATTTTATCGCCCTACTTTTCGTATGCACTTGACGAATAAAGAAATTCTAGACAAGCTTTTGAGCTATTCAGAAGACTTGAAACACCACTATAATCTCTATCAGCTCTTGCTTTTTCACTTTCAGAACAAAGACCCTGAGAAATTTTTCGGACTCATTGAAGACAATCTAAAGCAAGTTCATCCTCTTTTTCAGACTGTCTTTAAAACCTTCCTCAAGGACAAAGAAAAGATTGTCAACGCCCTTCAACTACCCTATTCCAACGCAAAATTGGAAGCGACTAATAATCTCATTAAACTCATCAAACGAAACGCTTTTGGCTTTCGGAACTTTGACAACTTTAAAACTAGAATTCTCATCGCTCTCAACATCAAAAAAGAAAGGACGAAATTCGTCCTTTCTCGATCTTAACTGATTTCAACCCACTACAGTTGACAAAGAGCCGTTTTATCTTTAATCTTCAATTTCGATTTCAAGTCCATCGCCTAGGTCAAGCGTCACTTCTTGGTTAGGTGCCAAATCTTCTGCGACAGAGGTAGGAGTGGTTCCCTCTTCATCTTCAATCAAACCGTATTGAACACGAACCTGATGGTCAATCTCATCAAAAATCTCTGGGTGATCTGCCAAATATTTCTTAGCATTTTCAGATCCTTGTCCGATTTTTTCACCCTTGTAAGAGTACCATGCTCCCGCTTTTTGGATAATATCGAGATCACTTGCGATCTTCAAGAGCTCACCAGTCTTAGAAATCCCTTCTCCGTACATGATTTCAACGAAAGCTTCCTTAAACGGTGGAGCTACTTTATTTTTCACGACCTTGATCTTGGTTTCCTTACCGACATTGGTATCTTTTTGGTCACCAGTTCCCTTGATTTGTGTGCTTCCAC
>ERZ1674051.115-NODE-115-length-23886-cov-13.634971_pt1 | contig 23886 bp, 31 predicted proteins | sample MGYA00581125_ERZ1674051 | MGnify/ENA primary metagenome ERZ1674051 (study PRJEB41354, sample SAMEA4873326) | human saliva metagenome | biome: human-associated habitat [ENVO:00009003]; feature: mouth environment [ENVO:08000002]; material: saliva material... | reverse complement strand
AAAATCTTGAAAAAAAGCGCCCTATTGTAATCTACAAAGCAGATAATCAAGGCGCTGAGATATTTGGTAAGGTCGTCGAGAAAGGACGGCATGGGAAGTTGTACACGCTGACTATTCGTGACTACGGTGTGTTCGTGGTTACGAAGGACGTGTATGAGAAAGTCAAAGTTGGGGATGAGGTGATGCTGTGACACTTTGTAACAAAAAATACGATGATTGTATTAAGCAGTTTGAAGAATTTTCACAAAAAGCGCTAGAAACTGGACATGTTGAAAATATTTAAAAGGAGTTGTAATGGATATTGTAGATTTATATCTGGAGCATGGAGATTTTAGAACAGCTGTACGCTTGAGTGGTTTACCAATGCACATTGCACATATCAAATTACGTAAAGCTGGTGTCTTGAAGATTACTGACAAAATCCAATTTGGTAGTAAAGGAGCTAAGTTAGGCGGACAAGCAGAACAGTTGTTTCAGACTCTAGTACCTGACGCTGTTGATGCCAATGCGCTTTTCGAGAAAAATAACCCTGTCTATGATTTTGTTTTTAAAAATATGACGATCGATGTGAAATATAGTTCGTTATATTCTGGAGGAAATACAAATTATTGGAGGATTAGGTGCAAAGGTAAGCAGGATTTCATAGTTGCATTTTTGGAAAGAGAACAAAGTACAGGCGTTGACAACCCTTATTGTCTCTTGCTTCCAATGGATTTTGTAGATATGAAGTATATGCATATATCGCTCAGTGGTAGTTGGTTCAAAGAGTTTCAAGTAGAACCAGAAGAGTTGCGAGGAATTTTAAATGACTATGCAGAACTGAGAGAAAAAGGGCAGTTTTGAGGATAAATAGAAAAATGAAGAAGATTAAGGAGGAAGAAAAATGACACCAAAATTTAGAGCGTATGATGGTAGCTCATTAAATCGTATGTATCAACCAGACGAGGTGATGGTTGGAAACGGCGATATTTGGATTATTGATGAGGACTCTGTTGCTGGTGACTGGATAGTAAACAACGACCTTCATCTCATGCAATCAACAGGACTCAAAGATAAGAACGGAAAAGAGATTTTTGAGGGGGATGTAGTTAGACAAGTACGAACCCAGCCAACAACGGAAAATGAAACAATCACAGGTGTTGTAACCATGCTTGAGGGCGCTTGGTTGATTATGAATGATTGCGAGCAATTAGCTAGCTTTTTGTGGTCAGAGACGGATGAAAATGAAATCATCGGCAACGTATACGAAAATCCAGAGCTTTTGGAGGTAATCAAATGAACCCAGAAATAATTGATAACGTAAATAAACCAAGTCACTACCAAGGGGCTAACGGTCTTGAAGGTATTGAAGTGATTGATAATTTTATTGGTAATCTGCAAGGAAAGGCAGCATGGTGCTGGGGCAATGCAATCAAGTATATGCTTCGGTTTCAGAAGAAAAACGGTCTTGAAGATTTGAAAAAGGCTCGTAAAAATTTGGAGTGGTTAATTGAGAAATTTGAGGTAGAAAAATGAGACCTAAAAAATATCCTTACTCAAGACCTCAATGGGAAAAAGTGGTTACAGAAGTTCACAGTTGGGGGTGTTCAAATTATTTTAAAATAGTAACGCTAAAAAATAGAATCACAGGAGAAGAGAAATGAAATCTAAAAAGACAGGTATTATCATTGGTGCGCTATTTGTAATCGTTGTATCGCCATTTGTGGTTCAGTATGGTTGGAATGAAATTATCACAACGATTATTCCAGTCAGTAAAATTACAGTTTGGCAAGCATTAGGGATGGATGCACTACTATCTTTCATCTGGCCTGTATTATCCAGTAAAAAAGAATCTGAAGAGGATTATTCGTATGCTGTAAAGAGCAGTATTTCGAAAATCATTACATGTGCATTTTTAATTTGGTTAGCCAGTCTATTTATTTAGTGAGATTTGGAGGTAATGGATGACGAAGAAAAAAATAGAGCGCTTGTCAGTTATCCATCGCAGGGAAATCAATTGGCTAAAGTGGTATTTTTTGAGGGATAAGAAAAATCCAAAGAGAACCATTTTGGAGCAAAAGATTATAGTTTCTCATATCAAAAATGATAGGCTTGAAGCTAAGTTTTTAAGCAATTTAAAAAAATCAACTGAAGATTTTATAGATGGGTCTGATCCTAAATATTTGCAGGCAATAAAAGAGGTTTATGTCTACGAGAATATGAATGTTATTGGCGCTTGCCAAAAGATACTATTTTATAGCCCAACTCAAGCCTATGTATTACTTAACGCGTGGTTTAATGACTATTTTCGTTCGACTTACACAGAATTACTTGAAAATGCAATTTTAGATAAAGAACCGTAAAAAAACCAAAGCTTATGTATCTATAATCAAGATATGTAAGCTTTTTTTGAAAGGAGGGTGGAAATTGCCTAGAGATGGAACTAAAAATTTAACTCCTATGAACAAACGAAGTTTGGAGGAACAGAAAGAACTCCAAAGAAAAGGAGGTAAAGCATCTGGCATAGCAAGAAGAAAAAAAGCTGATCTAAAAAAAGCATTTGAAACCCTTTTGTCTTTGGATGTGACGGATAGTAAAATCAAGAAACAACTTGAGGAGATGGGTATGGCTGGCAACAATGAGGCGTTACTGGCCTTTGCAACCTTTCAGCAAGCTGTAAAAGGTAATCAGAAAGCGACTGAGAACATAATCAAGCTGACCAATACAAAAGATAAATACGACATACAAGAGCAGAAAGAGCGTATAAGAGCGCTCAAGCACGATAATAAAGAGCGTGAAGAGGCTGAAAAGGGTTCTGGTGAAACAATCCAGATTGTCGATGATTGGCTGGATGAAGTAAAGGGGGCAATAGATGACCTTTAGAGTACAGGAAAACATCAACCCTCATTTTAAATCGGTCTGGGTATCTAATTTGCCTTACAATGTTTTGAAAGGTGGGCGTAACTCTTTTAAATCATCGGTTATTGTACTTAAACTAGCGTATATGATGATAAGGTATATCATCGCTGGAGAGGCGGCCAATATCGTTGTTATCCGTAAGGTGGCCAATACAATTAGAGACAGTGTTTTCAATAAAGTTTGGTGGGCATTGAACCTTTTTGGTATAGCTGAGCAGTTCACAAAAACAGTTAGCCCGTTTAAAATCGTACACAAAACGACCGGCTCAACATTTTACTTTTACGGACAAGATGACTTTCAAAAACTCAAATCAAACGACATTGGAAATATCATAGCGGTTTGGTATGAAGAAGCTGCTGAATTTAATGACCAAGAGGACTTTGACCAATCAAACGTGACGTTCATGAGGCAGAAACACCCACGCGCCAAGTTTGTACAATTCTTTTGGAGTTACAACCCACCTAGAAATCCATATAGTTGGATCAATGAATGGTTTGAGAGCATCAAAACGAATAAGAACTATTTAGCTCACTCAAGCACCTATCTTGATGATGAATTAGGTTTTGTTACAGAGCAGATGCTAGAAGATATAGAGCGTATCAAAGAGAATGACTACGATTATTACAGATACTTATATCTAGGTGAGGCAGTGGGACTAGGTAACAACGTGTATAACATGAGTATGTTTCATGCTATTGATGCTTTGCCTAGTGATGATAGGTTTATAGGTATATCATTTGCGCTAGATGGCGGACATCAACAGTCAGCAACCGCTTGTTGTGCTTTTGGGATAACAGCTAAAGGTAAGGTTATCTTATTAGATACCTGGTATTATTCACCAGCTGGACAAGTGGTCAAGAAAGCACCTAGTCAGCTATCAAAAGAGATATATACTTATATACGCTCAGTCATTGAGAAGTACAGAGTACAAGCCTTACAGTACACGATAGATAGCGCCGAGGGAGCTTTGAGAAACCAGATGTTTCTTGACTTTGGATTGAAATGGCATCCAGTTGCTAAGCTTAGAAAAGTGACTATGATTGACAGTTTTCAATCTTTGCTTGCTCAAGGTCGCTTTTACTATCTCAATACAGAGAATAACAAGATATTTATTGAAGAACACAAGATGTACCGCTGGGATGAAAAAACTATCAAATCTGACAATCCTAGCGTTATCAAAGAAGATGACCATACATGCGACACAACACAGTATTTTGTATTAGACAATGCTAAATTGCTCGGTTTGCGTGTTGGCAACGTATAAGGAGGGCAATCATGAGCCTATTTCAGAAAGTAAAAGACTTTTTTAGTCGAGGGAGGTATAACATGCAGACATCAAACCTTAATAGCATTTTGGAACATCCAAAAATTGCAGTGACTCAAGAGGAGTATGACCGGATCAAGAGAAACCTAGTCTACTATCAATCAAAATGGGATGATGTTCAGTATAAGAATACGGATGGAGATATTAAATCCCGTCCAATGAATCACTTGCCAATTGCAAGAACAGCATCGAAGAAGATTGCTAGCTTGGTTTACAATGAACAAGCAACTATCACAACTAAAAACGAAATTTTACAGAAATTTTTGGATGACATGCTAACTAACGATAGATTCAATAAGAATTTTGAGAGGTATCTAGAAAGCTGTTTGGCGCTTGGAGGGCTGGCTATGAGGCCTTACATTGACGGAGATAAGGTTAGAGTGGCATTTATTCAAGCGCCTGTGTTCTTTCCACTAGAAAGCAACACACAAGATGTTTCAAGTGCTGCAATACTTACTAAGACTATTAAATCTGATGGGCGTAAGAACGTTTATTATACACTTGTTGAGTTTCACGAGTGGGTAACAGCAGACGGACAAGAAACAGGTAGTACAAACGATAAGAAGTATTATCGTATTACAAATGAGCTGTATAGGTCGGATGTGAATGATGTGCTAGGCCAACGTGTGAACTTGATTGAACTAGATAAGTATAGAAATCTAGAACCAGTAACAGTATTTGAAAATTTATCAAGACCGCTATTTACTTATCTAAAAACTCCAGGCATGAATAATAAAGACATCAATAGTCCTCTTGGATTGTCTATCTTTGATAACGCAAAAACAACTATTGATTTCATCAATCGTTCTTATGATGAATTTATGTGGGAAGTGAGGATGGGACAAAGACGAGTTATTGTGCCCGAACATCTAACACAAAGACAATATCAACGTCCAGATGGAACAATAGATTTTAGACCACGGTTTGATGTTGAGCAGAATGTTTATATGCAAATTGGTGGCTCTAGCATGGATGCCGGGGGCATTACAGACCTTACCTCACCAATTCGAGCAAATGATTATATTTTGGCGATTTCAGAGGGATTGAAACTCTTTGAAATGCAGATCGGTGTGTCAAGTGGCATGTTTACATTCGATGGTCAAGGAATGAAAACCGCAACAGAAATTGTCAGCGAGAACTCAGACACTTACCAGATGAGAAATAGTATCGTAGCACTAGTAGAACAATCTATTAGAGAGCTTTGTGTATCTATGTGTGAACTCGGTAAGGCTGTTGGATTGTATAATGGAGAAATCCCGGAACTGAAAAACATTTCTGTCAATCTTGATGATGGAGTCTTTACTGACCGCCATGTCGAACTTGATTATTGGGCTAAAATGGTATCTGCTGGATTCTCAACGAAGAAACGGGCAATCGGTAAGACATTAAATCTTTCTGAGGTTGAAGCAGAAAAAGAACTCAATGCTATCAATAGTGAGTTGCCACCTATGAATGATGCCGAGCTTGCTATTTATGGCATGCATAATCAAAATGAGGAGGAAGAAGATGACAAAGTATAAGAAAAAACCAGTTGTAATTGAGGCGATTAGGTTTATTGGGTCAAACTATGAAGAAATCAGAGAGTTTATTGGTCAAAACACCTTGTGCTCTGATTTAAGTATTGTAATTTCAACACTTGAGGGAGATATGGTAGCTCAAAAGGGGGATTATATCATTAAAGGTGTGCAAGGTGAATTTTATCCATGTAAGCCAGATATTTTTGAAGAAACCTATGAGGTAGTTAGCGAGGCTTGATTATGAGCAATAAAAAGAAACAACTCACAATCAATGACCAACAGTTTTCTTTGCAGATGCAAGGCGTGACTGATATATACACTAAAATTCAAATAGACCTTTTTGACCGTATGATTAAACGCTTGAAAGAGCGTGGGTCTATTGATTTAATGAGAAACCCTTATATCTGGCAGTTAGAGAAACTAAATGATATGCACATGCTCAATGAACAGAATCTAAAGCTTATTTCAGAGCGAACAGGAATTGCTGAAAGATTGTTGCGTGATGTAATTGAGAATGAGGGTCTGAAAGTCTATACAGACACTAGACAACAACTTGAAGAAGATTTGAATAAAATACCTAAGGGAGAGATTTCAAATGGCGTAACAGACAGTTTAGAGGCTTATTCGAGGCAAGCGGTTAGCGATTTAAACCTTATCAACACAACTTTACCAAAGAGCTTACAAGCGGCCTATAAGGCGATTGTGGAGGAAACAGTCGCTCAAGTAGTGGCAGGCACTAAAACAAGCGACAGAGCTTTGCATGATACGATTATGAAATGGCAGAAGAATAGCTTTACTGGTTTTGTGGACAAAGCCGGTAGGCATTGGAAAGCTGATAGCTATGCGAGGGCTATTATCAAGAGCACAACATACAAAGTTTATAACGAAATGCGTACTAGACCTGCTGAGGAGTTAGGAGTAGATACTTTTTACTACTCAATGAAAGCAATGGCTAGACCTGCTTGCAGTCCGTTACAAGGGCAGATAGTTACAAAAGGGGCTGGTAGGGAGATAGATGGGATAACTATCTATTCATTATTGGATTATGGGTATGGAACAGCAGCTGGATGCTTAGGAATCCATTGTGGCCATTATCTGACACCGTTTATTGTTGGAGTTCATGAGTTACCAAACTTACCAGACTATCTGAAGAATCTAACACCAGAACAAGCGGAAGAAAATGCACGCACCAAGGCTAAACAAAGAGCACTTGAACGTGCAATCAGAAATCAAAAAGAGCGCTTACACATTGCTAACCAACTTGGAGATGATGACCTTATCACCATGGAGCGTTTGAAACTACGGAACTTGCAAGGTAAAATCAAAAATCTAGTAGATCAGCATGATTTTCTGGGGCGTGATTATACTAGAGAAAGATTATTCTCAACACCATCATCATATAATAAAATTAAAACCAAGTTAGAGGCAGAAAAAGCTATTTTAGTTAAGCGTAGGGAGTTAAAAGATGGTATAATTGGAGTGAAAACAGTGGATAACCTAAGTGTCAATGGTATATCCATGCATGTTGCTGAAAGAGCTATACAGCGTGGTGGAACAGTTGAGAGCTTAACAGATGCTATGATTAATCCATTAGAGATAACGGCAATTAAATATGACAGTGATGGTCATCCATCTAAACAGTATAGGGGAGCTGTCTCAACAGTAGTTGTTAATCCTGATACTGGAAACGTTATTTCAACTAATCCAACACGTAGAAATATCAGGAAAAAATATGGAGTTTACAAAAATGAAACTAAGTGATGTATTTTCGAGTGTAGAGTTTGGACAAATTAAAAAGCACTTGACAAAATGGGAGTATGATAAAGAATACTCTGACAGTGAAATCGATCTTTTTGATGAGGAATTAGATGATCTCAATCAAGAAATAGGTTACGAAAATAAATTTGGTATTTTTCTATCCGATATGATTGGCAAATTACGAACCAATTCACAATACTAATGTGTGAAACACCTAGAAAAATCTAGGTGTTTTTTGTTGCCTTTTTTTGTGCCTAAAACCGTAAAAAATCCCATTCCATCCAAAGTAAACTTAAGTAGTAAATAATATTTTGCTTTTCGGTGGGAGTTGTCCACCTAAAAAGAACTAAGGAGGTACAAATGGCATTTACAACAGAGGAACTACTCAAACTTGGATTGACAGAGGAACAGGCTAAATCAGTCTTTGCCTTGCGAGGAAAAGAGCTCAACGAGGACAAATCAGCCTTGGAAACTATCACACAAGAGCGAGATAGTCTCAAATCACAGTTGCAAAAAGCAGAGGAGCAAGTTGAACACTTGAAATCACTTGAGAATATCAGCGCTGAACAAAAAGATGCGATTGATAAATTGCAAGCTGAATATGACAAGTATAAAAACGAAGCTGCATCTGAACTTGCACAGACAAAAAAGGTTAGTGCTATCAGTCTAGCTCTGAAAGATACAAATGCTTTCAATCCAGACAAATTGATGAAATTCATTGATGTTGATGCTATCCAGTTAGACGACAACGGGAAACCTCAGATTGATGAAGTAATCAACGGTTTAAAAGAAAGTGATCCATATCTGTTCAAAGCTGAAGAAAGTAAGCCCAGCCCAAATATTTTACCTCAAGGTAATCCGGCAGGAGAGGGAGCAGGTGAAGTCGACCCATTCCAAGCGATTATTGACGGGTATGGCAAATAACAGAAAGGAGATTACAAATGCCAAGTAATCAAAACAACGCAACACGTCGCTATGAGCAACAATATGCGGGGATTCTAAACACAGTTTTTGGAGTGCGTGCAGCCTTTACAGGTGCTTTGTCGCCAATTCAGATTTTGGATGGCGTACAAGAAAATGAAACAGCATTCTCAGTTAAAACAAACAATACTCCAGTCGTAATTGGAGAGTACAAAACAGGCGCAAACGATGGGGATTTTGGCGATAATACAGGTGCTGAGTCGCGCTTTGGGGAATTGAAAGAAATCAAGTACAGCAATACTAAGGTTGACTATGATTACACGCTCACTATCCATGAAGGACTTGATCGTTACACAGTAAACAATGACCTTAAAGCTGCAATCGCTGACCGCTTGAAACTCCAATCTGAGGCGCAAACACGAACCATCAACAAACGTATTGGTGAGTACATGTCAGACAACGCTGGCCAAACTGAGGCACTTGCTGACTTTTCAGAAGATAAGCTAAAAGCTTTGTTTAACAAGGTATCAGCTTATTACACAAACAATGAAGTAACTGCACCAGTTACAGTGTATCTCCGAGCTGAGCTATACAATGCCATTGTTGATATGGCCTCGGTAACATCAGCTAAAGGCTCAAGCATCTCACTAGATGAAAATGGTTTGCCAAAATACAAAGGTTTTACTTTGGTTGAAACACCAGCACAATACTTTAAAACAGGGGTTGTCGCTATCTTCTCTCCAGATGGAATCATTATCCCGTTCGTAGGTATCTCAACTGCTCGTGCTATTGAAGCTGAAAACTTTGACGGCGTGAAATTGCAAGCTGCTGCTAAAGGTGGTACATACGTCTTGGATGACAACAAGAAAGCGATTTACAAAGTTACAGGAACTATAGTATAGGAGGTAGAACATGGCACTTTATCGGGCAACAAAAAATATTCTCTTTGAGAACCTCAACAAGGGTGTAATTGTCGGTGACATTATTGAACTTGAAGAAGATTACGCTAAAGAAGTCAACAAGAAACTAAAAAATGCTTTTCCAGATGTGAAAAATGTTTTAGAACTTGTTGACAAAAATGGAACGCTTGAACCAGAAGAAGATGCCCCATCAGTAGATGATGTATCTCAGGCAACTGTTGAAGATTAAATAGGGGGTGGCAACACCCTTTATTTTTAAGGGAGGTTACGCATGACTTATTTGACACAAAGGGAGTTCGATGAGCTAGGTTTTGATGAAGTTACATACTTTGAAAAATTGGCAAAACGGGCAAAGATAGCGATTGATCTATACACTAACGGTATTTATCAGAAAGGCATTGACTTTGAAAAAGAAATTACCTATCGGAAAAATGCTGTTAAGCTTGCTATGGCTTTTCAAATCGCCTATCTCGATTCATCTGGTATTATGTCAGCCGATGACAAACAGCTAGCCAATAGTGTCTCTATTGGCCGTACATCAATCTCTTATAGCACCTCACAAAGCACATCAGCAGGTCAGCAATTTAATTTGTCTATGGATGCTGAAAATGTTTTGAGACAAGCCGGCTTTGGCCTAGTTGTTGGAGTTGTATATGATCGATAAGCGACTATTAAAAGGGATTGACAAGCGTTTGTTAAAGGATGTCATAACCATAAAGAAAGTAACTGATAAAAACGATTATGGAGATGAAGTGTATTCGGAGCCATTGATTATTAAAAATGTACGTTTTGATAGATCAGTGGGGGCATCTGGTAATCGTAACTCAAAATCTGGTACAGGGAATTCAAAATCAAGGCAAAAACAAGGGGTTATATACCTCTATCCATCCCTTTCTTTTGTGACAGCCGATGATAATTGGATGGGTGCAAAAGTAAACGATGGGATAAGAGATTACACAATTAATGGATATCAAACTAACTATTATGATGGTAAGATATTCAGTCAAGAAATTGAGGTGATCTAATGAGTATTGCCATTAAAGTTGACTTACAAAAAGCCAAACAGAAACTTTCAAGCGAATCCATGACAAGAGGAAAGGTTGCAGTCGCTAGCAAAATCTTGCTAGATAATGAGCAATATATCCCCTTGAGAGGTGGAGAGTTGAGAGCTTCTGGCCGAATCGTTGGACAAGGTGATGCTGTTGTCTATGGAACAGTTTACGCTAGGGCACAATTTTACGGCTCAAACGGTATTGTCACCTTTAGGAGATACACCACTCCAGGAACTGGCAAACGATGGGATCAAGTTGCTACTAGCAATCATGCCGAAGAATGGGCTAGAGCTTTTGTGAAAGGAATGGGGCTTTGATGCGAGAGAATGACTTTCAAAATGTACTTTTAAAGCATATCAAGACTTTAAATTTACCAATTCAACCACGCTTTGATTATTTTGAGGATGACAAAGATGACCTGGTTATCAATCAGATACCAGGCGGAAAAGTGGACAGAGAGTATATGGATGGTACACAAGAAGTTTCTTTGCCGTTTGAAATTGCTGTAAAGGCAAAAAAGAACACAGTAGCCAATGACACTATCTGGTTAGTCACATCAGAACTATCAAAGATAGATTTAGTTTTGCCAAGTGACAATAATTCTTATGAATATATGGGAATGGAAGTCAGCAGGCCTGCCATGAAAGGTAAGGATGAGCAAGGCTATTATTATTACACAATTGAAATTGTGGCGAAAATCGTAATAGAGAGGAAAAAACAATGACAAGACAAAAAAACGCCCTACGTGGTCATTTTGTAGCTCCGTACAACGGAGGAACTGAACCATCAACAGAAGATGCATGGTTGGAACTTGCTAAATGGATCTCAGACGTATCAGATGATACAGATGAGAAAACAGATGACCAAGCATACTACGATGGTGATGGAGTTGAAGAAACAACCGTAGTCAGCGTAAAAGGTGCTTATACCTTTGAGGGTACTTATGATCCAGACGATAAGGCACAGGCTCTTATTGCTGGGATGAAGTACAAGACAGGGGATGACCGTAAGCTATGGCACAAGGTTGTTTCTTCTGATAAGAAAAAACAATGGGTGGGAGCTGCAACTGCAACAGAAATCAAAGCAGGTTCTGGCGCTGCCTCTGACTATGAGGCATTTGGATGTAAGCTTTCTTACAACTCAACGCCAAAAGAAACAGGTATTGGGTAATAACTTTTGATAAGGGCGGGCATTGAGCCTTGCCCTTTTTAACAACAGGAAAAGGAGTAGAAACATGACAGATATTCAGATTGAACTAAAACGTACAGGATTTCCGGTAAAGATTGGAGAAGTAGAGCTATGGTTTGATACAAGTCAAGAGAGCTTAATGCGCTTTTATGACATGGAAGAAGAACTCCAACGTCGCCTTGTCCAATATGAATTGGCTGTGGTAACTGCAAATATTGATAACAAAATTGAGCGTGATGGAGTAACTAAAGAAGTAGTTGCTGGGGCTATTGAATTGGAGAAGAAACAGCTTGAGATTCAATATGATCTTATTTTTGGCGACGGTACATTTGACAAGTTATATTCTGTATATCCAGATTATAACGCCCTAAATAACGCTCTAGAACAGACTGCAATCATGTTGCATGACAAGTTGGAAGAAGTTGCTGAGCAACACAAAACGGTGGTGAAAGAGCGTGCTAGTCACTATTTAAACAAAGGGAAAGCTCCTCAAAATAAGAACAACAAGAAACACAAAAAGAATAAAAAGAAATAGCTAGGTAAAAAATTATGTCTATGAAATTAAATGATGCTTTAATCACAAATTTTTCTATTGCTGATAAGGAGTATGACATAGACCTGTCTTTTAATAAGGTTCTGGATGTCTTTGAAATCTTGAAAGAGGAGGAAATGACGCATCTAGAACAAGCTCAGTTGATTGTCCATTTGATAACTGGCCAAGAATTATACGACATCAAAGAGGTTGTGGATTGTTGGATTTACATAAAAGAGCATTTTTTAGAAATCGAAAAAGAAACGGTTCAGTATGATTTGTTAGGTAATCCAATGCCAAAGGCAAAAGATGAAGAAGAACAAGAAAAATTGATTGATTTTGAACAAGATGCAGAATACATTTACGCTAGTTTTTTGCAAGCTTATGGCATCAATCTTTTGAAAGTTCAAAATAAGTTGACATGGACAGAATTTAAGGCGCTTTTGAACGCTTTGCCAGATAACACAATCATGCAACAGATTATAGAAATCCGAGCATGGAAACCAGAATATGGTGGGGATAAGAACAAAATGCGCAAATTACAAGCTAAATATAGTTTAGGAAAGGAGGGAGAAGATAATGGCTGATGGAAAAGTTACCATCGTTGTAGACGTTGATGGCAATAAAGTCAAGGTTCTAAACGATGAGTTAGATAAAACGGCACAGAAAGGTGATAGAGGGAGTAGCTCCCTAAAGAAATTTGCGGTAGGTAGTGCAGTTTTCCAACTTGCCGCTAAAGGCGCTGAACTTTTGGGAGAGGCTTTAGGAAGTGCTATTCAGCGTTTTGATACCCTTGAAAGTTATCCACGAGTGATGAAAGCAATGGGACACAGTACCGAGGATGTAACACGCTCAACTAAAAAGCTTGCTAATGGGATTGAGGGTTTGCCTACGACTTTGAACGAAGTAGTTGGTACAGCTCAACGCCTTACCTCGATTACTGGAGATATAAACAAATCAACAGATTTAACACTTGCTCTTAATAATGCCTTTCTTGCCTCTGGGTCGTCTAGTACTGATGCAAGCCGTGGTTTACAACAGTTCAGTCAGATGTTATCAGCTGGTAAGGTTGACATGCAAAGTTGGAAAACGTTGCAGGAAACCATGCCCTATGCTTTGCAAAAGACAGCTGAGTCATTCGGTTTTGCAGGGCAATCAGCCCAAAATGATTTCTATACTGCTCTAAAAGATGGACGTATCACTTTTGACCAATTTTCAAGCAAATTGGTTGAGTTGAATGGTGGTGTTGGTGGTTTCGCTGAGCTTGCAAAATCTAATAGTAAAGGGATTCAGACATCTTTTGGTAACTTAAAAAATGCGGTTGTTAAGGGAGTAGCTAACACAATCAAAGCCCTTGATGACTTGACAAAGGCAGCAACAGGAAAAACAATTGCTGAAAACTTTGATGCGCTGAAAGTAATCATCAATGCTGCTTTTGGTGTGATTGTCAATATTATTAAAGCTAGTACGCCCGTTTTTCAGACTTTGTTTAGTATTTTGGGTACTGGAGTTTCTGTAATCTCATTTTTGACACCGGCTATTATCGGTTTAGTTGCTGCTTTAGTAACTATGCGTGTCGCTAATGACACCATAACTACAACCAAAAACTTAATCAATGCCTGGCAAACATTCAAAACAACAGCGACAGGAGCGGTTCAAATCATCAATCTAATGACTGCCGCGCAGGCTACTTGTGGTTCGGTAACAAAAGCTCAAATGGTCGCAAATCTGGCAAATAATGGAGCTTTGACAGCGTCTAATTTGCTTTATGGGGTTCTAACTGGCTCTATCAGCTTACAGACTGCTGCTACTATTGCTGCGACTGCTGCAACTACCGCATTTAAAGCAGCACTGACCGCTTTAACTGGCCCGATTGGTTTGGTTGTTACTGGGATTGGTTTGGTTGTTGGAGTATGTGTGACTTTGTGGCAATGGCTGACTGCTGAGAGCGAGGAAACAAAACGCCTTAAATCGGAACAAGAGGAGTTAGTTAAGAGTACGGATCAATTAACGGATTCTGTTAAACAAAGTGCACAAGAACGTCAAAAAAATCTTGAGTCTGTAAAAGGTAATACAGAATCTTACCAAAAATTGGCTGACGAAATTGTCCAACTCTCTCAAAAAACCAATAAAACTGCAGCAGATAAGAATAATCTCAAGAAAAAGATTGATGCTTTAAACGCATCTGTTAGCGGTTTGAATCTAGTTTACGACAAAAACACTGATTCTTTGTCTCATAACAGTGATCAAATCAAAGCTAGAATCTCAGCGATGGAGGCAGAATCAACATGGGAGACATCTCAAAAAAATCTGCTTGATATCGAGAAGAAACGCGCTGAAATTGGCGAACAAATGAAATTGATTGCTGAACAACGCAAAAAATGGAATGAAGAGTCCAATGTCAGTGACAGCGCTAGAAAAGAAAAACTTCAAGAACTCAATGACAAGGAAACAGAGCTTAAAAATATTCAAACAGAATTGCAAACTGAGTACGAAAAAACCTCTCAAGTTCAACAGGCGGCATCTGAGGCAATGGCAACAGCTGCTGAAAATGGGTCTAATCGACAAGTTATATCATATGAAGGTATGTCTAAAGCTCAACAAAAAGCGGTTGATGACATGCGTACCAAATACAATGAGTTGCTTGAAACCACAACGAACATGTTTGATCAGATACAAATGAAGTCAGCTATCAGTGTTGATGAAATGATTGCAAATCTCCAAAAAAACCAAGAAGCGGTCAATAATTGGGCGACAAACCTCAATACACTAGCCGAACGCGGAGTAAATGAGGGGATTTTGGCTAAATTGCAACAGATGGGGCCTAAAGGTGGGCTGTACGTTCAAGAACTTGTCAACGCCTCAGATGAAAAATTGGCAACATTGAACGAAGTCTTTACTCAAGGTGGTGAGTCAGCTATGAATGGCTTAACTGCTGGTATGGATACTGGTGCTTTGGGTATCACAGACAAGATCAAGGGCATTGTACAAAGTCAAGTATCGAGTTTGCAAGAGGAAATTGCGGCTGCTGACTTTTCTAGTTTGGGGCAAGAAATCCCCAACGGGGTCAGTCAAGGGATAGAACAAGGAGCTTCTACCGCTGGAGAAGCTTCTAAAAACATGGCTAATGATATAAAAGAATCCTTTACAAGTGAAATGGACATCCATTCTCCATCCCGTGTATTTAACGAATATGGAGGTTTTATCACTACTGGGTTAGCTGAGGGGCTAGATAAAGGTACCAATCAACCTGTATCATCTGTTACTAACTTAGCCAATCAGATTAAGAAACCATTTGATAGTTTGCAGAGTGATTTCACATACATTGGTGAAATGGCGATGTCTGGTCTTAATGCAGGGCTTTGGAGTGGTGCTGGTGCTGTTATGGAAACAGCAAATAGTATTGCTGCTCGTATCAAATCAACAATACAGAGTGCCTTGGATATCCATAGTCCATCTCGTGTTATGCGTGATGAAATCGGACGTTTTATTCCTCAAGGTATTGCTGTTGGTATTGAAGCAGATGCTGGCGTTGTTAAAAGTTCAATGTTGCGATTAAAAGACAGCATGATGATTGATACTAGACCAGAAATTGCACTTGGTTTGAACAAGAAACTAGGTGCTCAAGTGACTGTTAAACAAAGTAGTAAGCAGACAATAGCTGAAAAAATCAAGGTCACTATCGACAAATCTAGCGAATTGCTAGAGAAAGCCCTAGATGTGGCAGAAACGGCTGTTAGACGACCGAATGAAATGTATTTAAGCGATGGTACCTTAGTGGCCAAAACAGGGGATAAATTCGCTAAATATCAATCAGAACAACTAAGACGAGATAATAGGATGAAAGGGGTATTGTCATGACAAAGATAATGACTTTCAACGGCGTTGACATGTCTAAATTCTTTCGTATAACTGATATTATCCGCCCCATTGGGAACAAAAGGAGCGTGTCAACAGATAACGCTCCTTTATTGGGGGTTAATATTCAGCAAGTGAAACGTGGCGAAAAAGAGCATATCATAAAATTTGACATCAAAACAACAAATGCAATTGAAATGGAACAATTAAAGCATGAGTTGGCAGGGGTATTAAATGTTTTAGAGCCAGTAAAGATTACTTATGGCGATGAGCCAGACAAATACTATATGGGGTTGCCAGTAGATGAGATTACTCCAGAAAATTTGACAAGATGGTTTCAGCGATCAGAGTTAAAAATAATAATTCCAGACGGTGTAGCTCACAGCACGACTTTAAAAAAATTTGATATCGATACAAATGAAACAAGCGCACCGGATAGGGTAGTATTTAATTTAACAAATACAGGAACAGAGCCAGCTTATCCAATTATTAGAATTAAACACAATTCAGAGAATGGATATATTGGAGTTGTTAACAACAGAGCGGCGTTTGAATTAGGAAATCGTGAAGAGGCTGATACTGAAAAGTACAGAGACTCTGAAACATTGATAGATTATAGAGGGGCTAATATTCTAAAAGGGTTTCAAAATGGAACTAAAGAAGTAGCTGTAACAAATGATAATAAGGAGCGCCTTGTTGGCACCTTGAGTACAACAAGTATGTGGGGGCGTAATCATATCGAATTATCAAACCGTGGTACAGTTGAAAAAAATCGAAATAATGCACAAAGTTTGACATGGACTATCCCTGCTGATAGTAGCGGAGAAGTTGGTTCATTGAATGACTATCTGCTTTGGAGACAAGTTTTTATGGCAGCTGTCGCTAATCAATATGGTTTTATCAAGGTCACTGTATCTGACACTGACGGTAATTTCTTGTATGGAGTAGAGACGTATAAGCGATATCAGACACTAGATTGTGAGTATAGCTTTTTTACTACTGATGGGAAGGGGGGATACAAGTTTATAAAATGGTGGTATTTCACTGGAACAGGCGTTCAAGTAGGCAAACTTGATCCATTTAGCGCGGAAAAGGGCTGGACAGAGTTGAAAAGAAACGATGACAGAGTTCAAGTTTTCTTTGATGGTTCTCATTATGAATATCTTGTACCAGAATTAAAAGGGAAAAAATCAGCAAAAATCCATATCACGCTTGGAGCACTCAGAGACTGGCCTCTTGTATCACATATGTATGTTGATGAGTTCATGTATAGAAAAGACTTTGTGACAAAGAGTAGAGACATTCCTAATCGCTATCCTATCGGTTCAAATGTTGTAATCAACAGTGAAGATGATACGGTCTATATTGACGGCATCGCTAAAGCTGGAGAGGTTGTTGATGGTTCACAATGGCTATCTATACCGCCTGGAGATTCTAAACTTGAGATGTATTTTTCAAGTTTTATCAAGAAAAAACCAACCGTGACAATCGAATTTGAAGAAAGGTGGCTCTAATTATGCTTTTAACAATTCATGATGCAAATTTACAAAAGGTTGCTTTTGTAGATAATAGTAAACAAAACACACTTAATTACTATGGTGATACATGGACTAGGAGTTTGCAAACAGGATCATCCACTTTTGAATTTACTGTTTTCAAAAAGGCTATTAAGTCAGACACTCCAACACAAAAAGCCTATTCGTACCTTAATGAACGAGCATGGGTATCTTTCAAATATCATGGCAAGAGTTTTCTTTTTAACGTTATGCAAGTTGAAGAAAATGAGCAGACAATCAAATGTTATTGCGAAAACCTCAATCTTGAGCTTATCAATGAGATAACCAACCCTTACAAGGCTACAAAGGATATGAGCTTTGCTGAATATTGTGAGGCTATGGGCTTGTTAAACTATACTCACCTATCCATCGGCATCAATGAAATTTCAGATTACAAGCGTACTCTGGAATGGGAGGGGCAAGAAACCAAACTAGCCCGTCTATTAAGCCTTGCTAAACGCTTTGACGCTGAGATTGAGTTTGACACACAGTTAAACACTGACAGTACAATTAAGAAATTCTCTATCAATGTCTATCATGAAAACGATGACAACTATCAAGGCGTAGGCCGTATCAGAAATGATATACAGTTAAAATATGGCAAAAATATCAATTCTATCACTAGAAAAGTTGATAAGATTGGCATTTTTAACTTAATCAAACCAACAGGAAAAAGACGAGTTAAAAATAATAAAGGTGAGGAAGTTGAAGAAGTTGTTACAATAAGTGGTCTTGACGAGTGGAAAAAGTACAACAAGGATGGCATTTGTGAATTTTATCAAATAGGTGCTTATCTTGTCGCACCTATATCAATGCAACTGTATCCGTCAACTTTCACAAATTCAACAGGTGAACTAGACCAGTACACAAGAAAAGATTTTTCTTACGATACTGACAACCCTAAAGAATTAAGACGTTTGGCATACAATGAACTGAAAAAACATTGTTATCCAGCAATCACTTATGAAGTCGATGGCTTTGTCGATGTTGAAATCGGCGATACAGTCAAAATTCATGATGCTGGTTTCAATCCTTTGCTGGCAGTTCAAGCACGAGTTACTGAACAGAAAATCAGCTTTTCAAATCCAGCAAGCAACAAAACAGTATTTTCAAACTTTAAAGCCTTTGAAAATCAGTTATCAGACGGAATACAAGAGGCTCTTGAGCGCTTGTTTGAACAGTCTAAACCTTACACAATCAAGCTTTCAACTAGTAACGGTATCATTTTTAAAAATAATAGCGGTGAAACTATTATCACTCCAACACTTTACAAAGGCGGTAAACTAATTTCAGCCGGGGTAACGTGGAGATGGAGCTTAAACGATACAATCACTACTGGCATGACCTATACTGTAAGAGGTCAAGATATAACTAACACAGTCACTTTAACGATTGGAGCTTATATCAGTAATGATAGAGTTGCAGTTGATCAGATTTCTCTTGTAAATGTTTCAGATGGTCGAATTGGTGCACCTGGAAAGTCCACTCACATGCATTTTGCTTTTTCTGAAAAGCCTGATGGCTCTGACCTATCTTTGATTGATAATGGTCAGCGATACTACGGATACTATACGGATGAGCAAGAGTCAGGAAGTACTGATAAGACCATGTATAAGTGGTTTGATAGATGGGGAAAAATCAAGAGCGACAGAGAGGATATAGAAAAAATCCTTGATACAAAAGCTGACCAAGCACTCACTCAAGAGCAGTTGAATGCCCTTAACGAGAAATCGCAGATTTTAGAGGCTGAAATGAAAGCGAAAGCATCGATGGAGGCCTTTAGTGAATTAGAAAAAGCATATAATGCTTTTGTGAAATTAAATGCAGACAGTCAAAGAAAATCTGAGTCCGATTTGGTTGAAGCAGGTAGAAGAATTGATTTGTTGACAACTCAATTTGGAGGATTAGCAGAGCTTAAAACATTCATTGATACTTACATGAAAAGCACAAACGAGGGCTTGATTATCGGTAAGAATGATGCAAGTTCTACTATCAAGGTATCAAGTGATAGGATCTCCATGTTTTCTGCAGGTAAGGAAGTTATGTACATTTCTCAAGGTGTAATAAACATTGAGAATGGTATTTTCACCGCATCAGTTCAAATTGGGCGTTTTAGAACAGAGCAATACTATCTTAATAAAGATGTGAATGTCATACGATATGTAGGAGGTTAAAAAAAGAAAATGACTAAATTTATTAATTCTAGCGGTTCATTACACTTGAATATTTATATTGAACAAGTTAGTCAAGACGTTGCTAATAACTCCTCAAGGGTTAGTTGGAAAGCTACTGTTGACCGTGACGGAGCTTACCGAACTTGGACTGAAGATAATAGTAGTGCTCTATCAGTTTGGTTAAATGGAGCCTCAGTGTATAAGAGTAACCTCAATTTCGATACGAGCGGACAGGAAATGACTCTTGCCTCCGGAGAAGTAACCATCCCTCACAACGGTGACGGAACTAAGACTTTTGCAGTATGGGCATCGTTTGATCCAAACAACGGAGTACATGGGAATATTACCGTATCGGTAAACTATACACTTTCAAGCATCCCTCGGTCTAGTAGTATAAGCGACAATGCTCTTTCAGGAAATAGACAGCTCGGAAGTCTCCACACTCTCACCATTGACCGCAAATCTAGCTCATTTACCCACCAAGTGTGGTATAGAGTTTTTGGTAGCGAATGGATTGACTTAGGGAAAAATCACGCAACAAGCGTTTCTTTCGTACCTAATATTGACCTAGCTAGATACAACACAAAAGCAAAGTCTGGCACGATGGATATGTGTGTCCGAACATATAACGGAACTACTCAAATTGGAAATGATGTTTATTCAAACGGCTGGTATTTTGAAATACCAGAAAGTGTGAAACCTACATTTTCGGGTCTCACATTGATTGATATGAATACTGTTTCTAGGCAACTATTAAGCGGAAATAACTTTTTACAGATTATTTCTGACATTCAGGTCAACTTTAACAACCCATCTGGGGCTTATGGCTCAACTATCACAGGATATCGTGCTGAAATTGTAAATAAGAATCAAGTTACAACTGAAAATGGTGGTAGGCTTGGTATGATGAATTTTAATGGATCGGCAACCATTAGAGCTTATGTTATTGATAGTCGAGGTAGGCAATCAGATACTAGGGATATTACAATCAATGTCATTGAGTATTTCGCACCAGCTTTTAGTTTTACAGCTTTTAGAACACGGGAAACACCTAACATTATTCAAGTTGTCAGGAATGCTAAAATAGCTCCTATCACCTTATCAGGTAGTCAAAAAAATGTCATGTCCCTATCATTCAAGGTAGCTCAATTAGGTAGTACAAATTTTACAGCTGATCATGGTAGTGCTTCGAGTATTTGGACAACTCAACACACCTTAAATAATTCAGCCGCTAACATGGCAGGTAATTATGTTGCAACCAAGTCATTTGTGGTCATAGGGACTCTATCTGATAAGTTTACAAGTACAGAATTTACAGCAACAGTTGCAACTGAAAGTGTGGTCATGAGCTATGATAAAGATGGACGTGTGGGTGTTGGTAAAGTTGCAGAACAAGGTGATATCGGTTCACTTGATGTCCTGGGAGACATCTATGCTAGAAATAAACCTATTCAACAATATCAGTTAACTGATAACAGAGGCTTTGGTAAACTTGTAAGACAAGATTTCAATAACATGAAAAGTACTGGATTTTGGTGGCTGGAGGGTTCATCTCCTAACAATCCATTTAATGGGGCGTGGGGGATGTTAGAAGTATTTAGACCTAATCCTACGACCAACGAGGCTATTCAACGCTTCACAACATCCTCAGGATATATGGCGGTCAGAGAGCTTGGAAATGATAATGTATGGAGGCCATGGCGTTATCTGGTGCAACAATCAAAATCTACTAACAACTCTGACTATGTAGCCCTGCTAAAATCAGAAAGCGATCCAACTCCCTGGCAAAATCTCGTGCTTGCAAATGGTTGGAATCATCATCAACAGTACAACAATGTACAATATTCCAAGTCGTTTGATGGCGTGGTGTATCTAAGAGGTTCAGCAAATAAGGGAAAAATAACTTATGGTACAGTAATCGGTACTTTGCCGATCGGATTCAGGCCATCTCAATCTCTATATGTCTCAGCTCTCAACAATAGCTATACAGCAGCTATTTTAGGTATTTACTCAAATGGGAACATTGTTATTAAGAATAATGTGGATTCTACATGGCTTAATTTCGATAATGTATCTTTCAAAATATAACAATCGTAAAAAATCCCTAATTATTAACGGATAATTAGTTTATAAAGGAGGAAATGACAATGCTAAAAGTTACTAAAACACGTCAGCTAGTAGCTGAATTTTTCGCACAAGATGGCGACCAACAAAAATTGGTCAAAACTACTGTAGTCAATACAGACAATGAAGCTGTTTCAACAACATCTGAAACACTGCATGACACGGATTTGTACGCTAAAAATCGTAAGGTCATGCGTACCCATGAACAGGAATTGCGCACTATGCGATACAAGATTGAAGATGAAATCTTGGCTGAGCGAGATGGCGGAATCACTGATCATCAAGAATAATCTTAAAGGAGAGTAACAAATGGCAACAAATTATGAACTAGCAGCAACACCTATTTATCGTCAACCAGAAAATTCGACGATTGTAGTCATCAAGAAAGAACACGGCCAACGATTCAGCTATGAGCAAGCAGGATTGTCTGGCGACCGCACTCAAGAAAGTCAAGAGGTGCTTATCCAAGCAGTGCTAGATGTGATTAAGGCTGAACTTGACCCAGCTAGCGCTATTGTTCAGACACAAGCGAAGTTAGAAGAAGCAACACATAAACTTGCTGAAACTGAAGCGAAGCAGACTGCGACAGATGAAGCAGTTAAGCACAATCAAGAAGAAACTGATCGCTATGGTAAAATCATCCATGCAGTCGTTTTAAATGCCGTAGCAGGCAAGACAATCGCTTATGGAACTATCTACAAGGAATTGGTAGAGTTGATTCCACTTGCTGAGCTCGGAAAGCATTACACAGCTCATGACTTGATTACCATTGAAGACCCTAACCATGCGGAAGTGAACGGTGAAGGTAAACGAATCTTGATTCAACTTAACCGTGAATTCACTTATAACGGTGAACCAGTCAGCGATTTCGCTCGTAACGGTCGTCTTGAACTTGATGGAACAGGAGCAGCATGGAAGTTTGAGCCTAAAGAATAGAGGTGTTGTATGGCAGAATTTGAACGCTTAATTGCACAAATTTTCCTCTCTTTGGTTCCTGTTGTCGGCCTTTATTTCTCAATGAAAGACCGAGCTACCAAGCAGGAGAATCGTCTCACGGTTTTAGAGAAAGACATTGAGAATCTGCACGAATTTAAGATGTCTGCCAATAAACGTCTGGATAACCACGACGAACAGAATAAGGCTATCTTGGTTCTAGCTGAGCAAGTTAAATCATTAGGTGAAGATGTCAGAGAGTTGAAAACGTTAATACAAAATAAAAGTTAAGAAAGGAGCAAAGAATGGCTTATGTTCTTAATTCAACCAATCTCAAACAAGTGGACGGTGGATTTCTAGTCAAGCAGGGCGATGTAGATTCCACATTCGCCTTTTATTTGCTTGATGAAAATCATGAGCCGATTCCACATCTTGAAGGACAAGAGGCATCTATCACGTTGACGAGAGGCGAAGAACAATTACGCAAGACGGCAGTTGTAACTAATGGTGCAGTCGCCTTCAATTTGGGCATGATTTTACCTGCTGGCACATATCAAATCGAGGTAGTTGTTGCAGGGTATGTATTTCCCAGTGATGCCTTGACTCAAATCCAAATCACAAAATCGGATAAGAACCTGGTCACAAATGAAGTCCACGCTCTCAAAGAGTTGGATATTGCAGAGGAAGTTAAGAAGCAGCTTGCAGAAAGAACTGTAGGTAGTGATGGCACGGTAAGTCAGGAATTTCCTGACTTGCTAACGTTTTATAACTTAGGAAAGGTATAGAAAATTATGGATACAAGTAAATTAGTTGCATTCGCTTCAGCATTGGGAGCGGATAACAAGACAATGATGCAGTTGATCAATACAAAGATTGACAACGCTACTTTAATGCAGGCCATTGAGCAGGCTAAAACCGCAGTTAAGGCTGATATTTTAGGCGATGGTGTTCCTGAAAATCTTGACACACTGAAAGAAATCGCTGAGAAGATTGCTGCAATGAGTGGCGATACTGAAGGCGCAGTCGTGCAAAAACTGGCCGACCTTGGCCGTCGTATCGACGAATTTGCAAACCTAGACTTGGTTGCAACCTATAACGCAGCGAAAGCGTGATTATCATGAGCAATTTAGA